>CAJIBC010000520.1_pt1 | contig 14748 bp, 14 predicted proteins | sample 9199231 | NCBI WGS metagenome assembly CAJIBC01 (sample SAMEA7708282, study PRJEB35096) | sediment metagenome | biome: marine neritic benthic zone biome [ENVO:01000025]; feature: sediment [ENVO:00002007]; material: shallow marine sediment [ENVO:03000034] sea grass bed [ENVO_01000059] ...
AGTGGGGATACTGATGTATTCATAACGGAATTGAGAAATGATGGATCCTTGCTTTACTCCACCCTTATCGGGGGATCCGGGGAAGATTATAGCAACGGAATAGCAGTGGATGATTCCAGAAATATTTATGTGACTGGACAAACGGACAATGCCGCTACTGATTACCCCGTGACGGACGACTCGACACATCATGGAGCTTATGATGTTTTCGTGACGAAAATTTCCGCCGGAAGAACGATGACAAAGGGTTGGGCGAAGCGTTCATCCAGCACCATATTTTTGGATTCCAGATAGATGTGGCCGCCGTCCGGCATTGCCTGCCATGCGTTGATGTAGAGATTTAGCAATACCTGCTCAATTTGGTTTTGATCAGCCATGACCGTCCACAGATCGGAAGCCAAATTTTCTTGGATGGTGATCTCCTTGCGGGTTCGGCCGAACATTTGCGCGGTGCTTTGGATGATTTGGTTGAAATCCATCGCTTTGACCATGTACTTTCCGCCCCGGGCAAACCCCAATAGCTGACGCGTCAGATCCGAACCGCCCTGGACACATGCTTCAATCCCCTTGAGCTTGGCGTAGTTAAGATCATTGGGCGGTATATCCATAAGCATCAAAGAGACGTTCCCCTGAATCCCCATGAGCAGGTTGTTGAAGTCGTGGGCCACCCCGCCGGCCAAGGTGCCGATGCCTTCCAACCGCTGTATCTGTTGAAGCCGTCCTTCAAGCCGTTGTTTTTCCTTTTCAACCTCGAGTTTGTCGGATATGTCCAGTACAACCCCCCGATATCCAATGGCGTCACCATTTTGGTCCGTCATCAACTCAGCCGTCCACTCGATGGTGCGACGGCTGCCGTCCTTGCGAAGGATGGTATATCTCGATAATTTCATAGGACGCCCGGTACGGCGAATGGCTTCGTATTTATCAATGACACTCGGGGCTGTTTCCGGATCCATGTAGACCCTGCAATTCAACCCCATGAGCTCGTCGGCAGCATAGCCCAGCATATGGGCCAGGGTATCGTTAAAAAAGGTCAAATTACCCTTCAAATCAAACTCGTAATACCCATTCTCCATATTCTCGATGATAGAGCGATATTTCTCTTCACTTTCAAGCAAGGCCGCCTCTTTCTCCTTACGGGCCTCGACCTGGGCGCGGAGTTGCCGGTTGGATCTTTCAAGATCTTGGGTTCGCTCCCGTACCAGCTCTTCCAGTTGCTCCTGATACAAGCGCAGGGCCAATTCCGCCTTTTTGCGGAGGGTAATCACCCGTAAAGATCCGACAATTTTTTCCGGTTGTCCATCGGCGCCCAATTTTAAAGATGCATTGATGGCGCAATGCTCAGCCGCGCCGTCTTTGTTGATCATGGTGATGCCGAAATCGGACACCTTTCCATCCTTGGTAAGCGTCGCGAGCAGGCGCTCTCGATCCTGGGAATTTTGGTAAATCCGTTCCAAATTAGCGCCGATGAGCTCTGATCGCGTATAGGAGGAGACCTCTTCAATGGAGGGGCTGATCTCCAGAATTTGACCGTCGTAGGAGGCTTCATAATAGACATCTTGGATGTTATCGAAAATGCCGCGGTATTTTTCTTCTCCCCCCCGAATATCCTCCTTCATCAAGGCAAAGGAGTCGGACATCTCCTGGATCTCTTTAAAAGCTGATCGGGTATCCAATTGCCGGCTCAAATCATTTTGCTGTATGGCCTGGGCCTCTTTTTCCAATCCGGCCAAGGGGCGTATAATCGCCCGGGCAAGCAAAATACCGATGATAGTGGCCAACACGGATATCCCCATGGTCAGCCCAATATTAAATCGCCGGTTGTCTTGAATACTGCCCAGATAATCACTCTCCGGAAGATAAACACCGATGATCCATGGCCACTGCTGATCTTTAAAAGGGGTGAACATGGCGTGGTAGGTCTCACCGTCATATTCAAACCGGGCAAAGTGCGGATCCTGCAGATTCAACCGACCATCCGGACGTACTTGCCATTGAACGGCATCATAGGCCGCACGACTCAATCCATCGTTAAGCTCGTCAATCTTGACCAATCGCACGTTGCCATCTTGGTCGACATCACGCAAACTCAGCTTTGATGCGTCCGGAAAAGCCACCACATCCCTATTGTTATTAAGCATAAAGGCACAGCCGTTTTTACCGATACGCAGCTTCCCGATAAATGTGGAGAGTTGGTCGATCTCGATATCAACCCCAACGATGGCCTGTAGCTGATTATCATCACGATATATGGGACCCGCGATGGTGATACCCGGTTTTTGCGAAGTAAAAAAGATGTAAGGATCGGTCCATACAATGGCCTTCTTTTTTTGCGCCATTTTATACCAAGGCCTGGTTCGTGGATCATATGTGTCTTGGGGATCGGTGGCTTCATCCACCACCACCTGCATCTGATCCCGCCATTTCAGAGAGGTCTTTTTTCCACCGTTGTGATAGCTGATAATTTTAGTGCGGAAACCATCTTTCGACCGCTGGTCCGACCGACTGACGTACAAAAAATCACCACTGGGCAAACCCACATAAATGCCGGCGAAATGAGGATAGATGGCCAGCTGATCCAGAAAATATTTCTCAAGGATACCCCGACGGTCCAGATCACTGCCGACCACATTGGAGGAGATCAACCGCTTGGTCAAATGAGCCGCACCTTGCGCCAGTTCCAGGTGGTTCTGGGATTGCTCCATGGTCAAATCAGAGATGTTCTGCATGATATCACGGGCATGGTCCCGCAAAACGCGTTGTGACGAAAGGTAAGTAGAAGTGGTGATGATGATCTGAGTACCCCAGATAAGCACCAGAAAGCCAAGGATAAACGCCCATCGAATGGAGATTTTCATGCTGACCTCATAAATCCAACGATATCAAATCGCGTGTTGAACAAAACAAGTGCTCTGATACTGATAAGTTAGGCCTACAATGGCAAATTACGCATTGGATACACAGGTTGCGAGTGCGTGTCAAACAAGACCTGTCCTCCATGACATTTCTGTCCTTATTTGGTGGGCCGCCAAGGCATCTATGGGTAAATATTATCCAGTATCCCCACACTGACGTTCATGGTGGGTATTAAATATCCATCCGCATAGGTAGCGATTAGACCCAACCCTCCCTGCCAAAGTTCCAATACCATTGTAATCATTGTATAAATCTAACTATTTCCGGGATGCCCCCTTTTTGGCATGCGCCTTGCGAATGTAGGATAACAAGATATGCACTTGTATTTAACCACAAAGGAGATTGATTCATGAAAACCCAACGCACCACTAAAACGATGATCGTTGCCTCAATTATGCTATTGGTCGGCGCCACCATTGCCTTTGCCCATGGAGGATGGGGTGGAGGTGGTTACGGACCGATGATGAGAGGCTACGGCGGCCAAATGATAGGTCCCGACTACGACGGCCCCAGGGCGGGCAACTGGCCGGGATGGGGAAAAGGGGCCGGATATGGCAACCTTTCAGAGGAGGACGCTATCAAAGTAGAGGAAGCGCGGGATAAATTTTACACCGACACCAAGGAGATACGGCGTAAAATGAATGAACTCAGGATCGATTTGCGGGATGAAATGACCAAAGACGATCCCGACAGCGACACAGTCTTAAAAATGCAAAAGGAGCTCTCCATCATAAAGGCGGACTTCGATCAAAAGGCGATTCAACACCGCTTGGAAATGCGTAAACTCGTTCCAGAGAAATTCCAGGGACGCGGATACGGTAGCGGCTATGGTCGCGGTTACGGCCGGGGCGGCGGCCATTGCTGGGAATAACCAGACCTTAGGTTTGGGAGGCCCCGGACAACCACCGGGGCCGTCCCAAAGCCTTAAAAATCGTCTCAACCAACACCTAAATTAGGTTTAATCCGTTTTGGCGTATCTGGGGCAATTCGCTGTTGAGACGACATACATCAGGATCGTCTTTGGTATGACGCCTGTGGGTGAATTACGTCAAGGGTTTGGCTTTGGCTATAGTGAAGCACACGTGTGGAATTTGCGACCGCCAATAGTGCAGTACCCACATCGGCAAATACGGCCTCCCACATGGATGCCATTCCCATGGCACCGAATGTGATAAAAATGCCTTTAACGGCAAATGCCAGAATAATGTTTTGCCAAACAATGCGCCGTGTCTGTTTGGCAATGGAGATGGCCTGTACAATCTTTCCGGGGGAGTCTTTTATAAAAACCACGTCGGCCGTCTCAACAGCCGCATCGCTTCCCACCCCTCCCATGGCCATGCCCACGTCAGCCCGGGCAATCACCGGTGCGTCATTGATACCGTCACCCACAAAGGCAATCTTGTGGCGGTGGGAGTGTTTTTTTTCGATTTGTTCAAATACACCCACTTTGTCTTCGGGCAACAGATCGGCATGAAATGCATCCAGCCCGAGTTTGCGGCTGACCGCCTGGGCCGCGCAATAATTATCACCGGTGAGCATGATCACATCGGATACACCCGCTGCCCTCAGATCGTTGACGGCGGTTAAGCTCCCGGGCCGAAGCTCATCCCCGATGGTCATATAGCCGGCATATTGACCATCCACCACGATGTGGGCCACTGTGCTATCGAAATCGCATTGACCATGTTCAACCTTTTCCATATGCAGGAGCGCATCGTTGCCCACCATGATGGTTCGATCCCCGTAATTGGCCGTCACACCTTGACCGGCAATGTCGGTGTGGCCATGTATCATGGTGGTATCCACCTTGCCGCCGCGATGCTTCAGCGCCGATAGGATAGAGACGGCGATGGGATGGTTGGAGTGATATTCGGCCGCGGCGGCGAATTCCAAAAGTTGATATTTGGAAAATCCGTTTCGATTGACCACCGTGTTGACCTCGAAGACCCCCCGGGTCAAGGTGCCGGTTTTATCAAACACCACTGTTTTAACGGCCGCCAGGGCATCTATGAAATTGGAGCCTTTTACTAAAATACCCTCTTTGGAAGCACGTCCGATACCACCGAAATAGCCCAGAGGGATGCTGACGACCAAGGCGCAAGGGCATGAGATCACCAGAATGACCAAGGCACGATAGATCCAGGTTTGAAAGTCGGCCTGGATGACAAGGGGGGGGACAAAGGCGATCACTGCGGCTATGAACACCACTGCCGGCGTATAGTAACGGGCAAAGGCGGTGATGAATTTTTCAGTTTTGGCTTTTCTGGCGGTGGCATTCTCCACAAGATCCATTACCCGAGCGATGGAGGTCTCCTTGAACAATCGCGTCACCCGCAGTGTCAACGCTCCGGTTTTGCTGATCTGGCCGGCCAGGACCTTTTTCCCGGGTTCGGCTGAGATGGGCACAGACTCACCGGTCAATGCCGAAGTGTCCACCTGGGAGCGCCCTTCGATGACCTCGCCATCCAGGGGGATCTTCTCCCCTGGTTTGACGAGGATGGTGTCGCCCACGTTGACCGCTTCCGGGGGTACGTTGCGCACCCCTTCGGCCGTTTTAACGGCTGCCTGGTTGGGCTTGGCCGCCAGCAGCGCGGCAATGGAGCGTCGCGAACGGTTAACCGCCCTCTCTTGAAGCATCTCGCCCACTTTGTAGAAGAGCATCACCCCCACGGCCTCTGAATAGGCATGGATAGCCATGGCGCCGGCGGTGGCAATCACCATGAGCACATTCTCATCAAAAAAGTCACCCCTTTTCACCGTGCGCCATGCCGCCGCCAAGACGTTCAACCCCACTAGAAGATAAGCAACCAGTACGATCCCAAATTCCCAAACAGGCCACTGGTGTTGATGAAACCAATCCTCATACAGTAACTGCCAGAGAAAGAGAGCGCCAGCGATGGTTAGAAGGATAAGCTCCTTTTTAAAATGAAATCCTTCTATCAATTGGCTTTGTCCTTGGGGAGGCGATGGGCCGGAGTGGGGCACCAGTACGATTTCCGGTTCTATGCGCCGGGCCGTTTGAAGGACCCGGTCGATATCTGTGGTGTTGACATGCAGGGTCAGACTGGCAAAGTCCACCACCGCATCGACCACGCCATCGACCTTTTTCAGCCCAGCTTCGAGTTTGGCGGCACAGGAGGCGCAGTCAAGGTTGCTGATATGGAACTTTTCAAAGATGGGTTGATCTGTCATGTACCTGTTTCCTTTTGCTGGCATAGCAAGGCCGAAATCTACTCCTGAACGTGTTCCATTCCAATCTTTAGCAGCTTGGGAATGTGGTGATCGTCTAAAGAGTAGTAAATGACTTTGCCTTCCCTTCGCGTCTTGACGATGCGAGCCTGTTTGAGGTTTTTCAGTTGATGGGAAACCGCCGGTTGTTTCATTTGCAGCAAGGCGCACAGATCACACACGCACATCTCCGATTCGCCCAGGGCCCATAAAATAGAGATGCGGGTACTATCCGCGAACAGTTTTAAAAAATCCGCCAATTCATATAATTCCACTTGTTCCGGCATCAGGTGGCGGACCGTCTGAACCGTATCCCGATGAATGCCTTTGGTGATGCAAGTCTCTATGGTCACGTTTTCATATCCTTAGCGGTTAGTTGCAGGCCTCTATATATTAATAGATGCACATATGATAATGTGGCAGCAGTGTCAATATTATTTTTTAGCGAATGTATTTTGACATCAAGGCAGGGATAAAGCGTCTCTTATGGCAGGGTGATCGTCACAGTTTTACCCCCCCAACCATGAACCTTGTCATGGGCGCGCACCGTCACCTGCTTTATGCCGTGGGGCACGTTAAGTCCCGCCAGGCTTCGGATAAAGGGCTGTTCATCAACATGGGGGTGCAAAAGCACCCGGGTTCCCAATACCACTCCCGAGGGGTCCAATACCTCCCACTTGTCAGCATAGTGGTCCCATCCGGAATCGGCATGCCGGACGGTTACATCCAGTTGATACGTCTCCGGAGCGGTTTTCCGAGCCCGGACATCAATGACATCCGCTTCACCGGCCCAGAGATTCTGTCCCAGTAGTAAAATGACCGCCACACTCAACATCCATACGCCTCTCTTCATTGCACCCTCCCTGCCTCGCCCTCGGCCAATGGCCCAGGGTGTATAGAATCCGGAAATGGTCGGAAGATCTCTTTAACGCCGTGATGGGCCAACTCATCGGCCGAAAGCCACTTTAGGCCCATTTTGATGCGATCGGTAAACTTTGCCATATCCTGCAAGGCAATCTCTTGGGCTTCGTCAAATAGCCCCCTCCAAAGTTGTCGGCCAGAGTTGGGATCCAGAATATACACGGCAAATGCCACTGAAGCGGGTTTGTCCGGAAAGCCCTGGATGGCACCGCGATCCCTGTATCGCCATACCGTGCCCACCACCATCAAATCCGCAGAGAGGCTTTCCCCCATACGAAGCGCCATGGTCCGGGGAGAATCTTTAGCGCCATCCAGCCGAATGCCGTAGTAGGCCGTCTGCACTTGATCCAAGGGGATCACATGCTGACCAAACCGGCGCTTTAGGGCCGTGTGGACCAGTCGCATCATCATGGGGCCGGCGTTGGATTGGATGGAGGGGTCATCCCCGCAGATCTGATTGATGGGACAACTCAAGGTATCATCCAGCGTCTCATCCATGTTGGGCTGCCGTTGCCCCACCAAAAAGGGCGTCACCGCAAGGCGATTGAAAATGATCTCATCCGCCATGGGTTCGGACTGTTCTTCTGCCCAGCCGTCCACTACACCAAAGAATATGAGGCCGAATAGAAACAAAGTGGTGACCAACGAACGCACACTATGCTTTTTTTCCATGGCGCTACCTCTACAAATTTTACTGGGTGAATTCAATGCACGGTGTTGATGATCATAACTGTCGTTTTTCCCGGGACTGCATTACGGATCGCAGACCACCTCTTTACGCAACTATGGGAAAAATCGTCGCATGGTTTCACCTATTGCTGATGATAATGTAATACCGGGGTTGGACTTGGCAATTTTGAATTAGGCAGACGGCGGATCCGACGCCGCCGGCAGCAGCACCTTGAAGGTGGAGCCTTTATCGGGCGTGCTCTCCACACTGATCCGGCCGCCTAAAGAGTCCACCAAAGCTTTGACAATGGGCAGCCCCAGGCCGGTACCGGTAATATATCGGGTCTTTTCCGTTTTGATCCGGTAAAACCGGTCGAAAATCTTTTCCAGGTGCCGGCTCTCGATACCAAAGCCGTTATCGATGACCTCCACCTGCAGGTTAATGCCGGCTTGGGATATGCGCACTTCGATGCGTCCCTCTTCTTGGGTGTAGTTCAAGGCGTTGGAAATCAAATTGCCAAAGACGCTCTCCAATGCAAGGGGGTCGGCCTCGACTGGCGGCACTGTTTTTTTGGACTGGGTCAGAATTAGCTCTTGATGCTTGGTCGCTGCGCGGGTGCTGAGAAAATCAATGATATTCTCCAATAGCCCATTCAAACGCACCGGCTTAGGCGTTTCACACACCGCACCGGATTCGATGCGGGAAAGGTCCAGCAGATCCCCGATCAAAGAGATCAGCCCCTGGGTTTTCTCCTTGGCACGAGAGAGAAGGCGGGTATCGGCGGGAGACGACTGCTCCATCATATCACTGAGCACAACCGCCAATTGTTCATGAATGGTGGACAGGGGCGACCGCAGTTCGTGGGACACTTTGGCCACAAACTCGCTTTTCAACCGATCGACCACCTTCATGGCCGAAACATCTTCAAGGGTAATCACGGCACCCAGGCATTCATGCTTTGCCCCAACAACAGGACGGCCGCGTGCTTGGAGAAATAGCTCATTACCGATTAAGAAATCGTATGGCAGAACATCATCATAGTCCACGTGCCGGCCCTGGGAAATCTCCAGGACCAATCGACACAAGCCCTCATCAGGAATATAGTGTTCCACGGCCTGCCCTGGTTTCGCGTCTTCTTGGAGACCGATTTGCTGCCTAAAGGCCGGGTTGATGAGCACCACTTTGCCCTGGGCATTGGTAACCAGGACACCGGTGGGCAATGAATCCATAATGGTATGGATGCGAACTTTCTCCGTGCCCAGATCAACCTGGGTTCTCAGCCGCTCGTTCTGCTGCTTGCGCGCTTCTTGCTCCAGTCGCACTTTTTCCATGGCCCGGTTGACAACGATTCGGAGATGATCCGGTTCAAAGGGTTTTGGAATGAAATCGTAGGCCCCTTTTTTCATGGCCTCGATGGCGGTCTCAATGGCCGAGAAACCGGTGGTCACCACCACAAGAATATGGGGATATTTTTCAGTGACGATATTGAGCACTTCCATTGCGTCCATGCCAGGTATTTTCAGATCCAGGAGGATCATGGCCACATCTTCTCTTTCCAGGATCTCAAGGCCTTCGTCACCAGAACCCGCCGTGAGGACCCGGCAGCCCATGGGGTCGAAAATCCGCTTGGATCCTCGGCGAACCCCCTGCTCATCAACCACAACCAGAACGGTTACCGGATCAGAACCGTTGGTCATCTTGCTCTCCTTTATGGGGTACTGTTCTGTTCTTGCAAGTACGCTTCCCACTCCATGGGCAGCATCTGCTTCTTTTTATTGTTACAAGATTTGCAGGCCGGAACGACATTACCCTTGGTGGTTTTTCCACCCCTGGCAATGGGTACAAGATGGTCCATGGTCAGCTCCTTGGCCGCTATGGCAAGACCGCAATAATAACATTGGCCCTTGGCGCATCGCCGTTTCCACCATTGGGACCTGCGCAGTTCGCGCGCTTTACGCCGCTCGGCCTTGATTTGATTTTCATCCAAATCATATGCATAGGGGTTGAATGACGTCATTGTTTGGCAGCCTATTTTCAGTATCGAGATAATGAGAGAGAGGCGAGCCACTTATCCACTTCGCCTGCCAGCAATTCGTAATATCGGTCCGAGCCGCCCAGCCCGGTGCGACCGAAATAGTAATTGATCTCCAGAATTAGCGGGCGGTCAGTCGCCCCGTGGCCATCAATATCCTTAAATATATAATCCAAACCGGCCAGTTGCAAACCCGTCTGGCGACATAACCGCAGGGCGGCATTTTGGGCCGCCTTCTGAGCGTGGGGATCTAGCCCATGGTCGATGGTCGCGCCATGGGCCACACTGGTGCCGAATGACATGTCAGCGGGCTGCATACGCCAATATGCGATCAAAAGAGATCCGATCACCACAACCCGCAGGGAGCGAGGCTGGGTTGGAATGAACTGCTGAATTAAGAATCCATGTTGACCGGTCGACTCGAACGATGTCAACCGCTCCAGCACACGGTCCAACGCCTCAACACTGCTCGCCTTAAAAACAGTTTCCCCCTGACCGCCCCAGTCCAACTTTACCACCGCAGGAAACCGGGTCTGTGTCTGGGATGAACGGAACGCCGCCACCGAATTGAAAATCTCAGAAGGAGGATGCTCTATGCCCAGTTTCCGGAACAATTGAATCTGACCGCGCTTGCCCGGAAAATCAAAGCGTACATCCAAATTGGGAAAGACATGGGGACAATTGAGACGCGCCATCCGGTATAGGACCTCGGAACACCCCTGGGGCAAAATCACCGCATCCGCCCGTTTAATAGCCGACAAATCACTGTCATCCGGCAGCCGTCCGGCACAGATAATATTTTCATGGGCCTCTATAATTGGATGAAAAGAAAGGATCATTTTTTAGTAACCAAACCGTCGTAACGCTTTCGTATCCTTACTCCAATTCTTCTGCACTCTCACAAACAACTTTAAAAATACCTTGGCGCCCACCATGCGCTCAATCTCCTTGCGGGCGGCCTGGCCGATCTCTTTGAGCTTTTGGCCGCCTTTGCCGATAATGATCCCTTTTTGGGAATCGCGCTCTACATGGATGGAGGCGTGAATGCGGATCAGTTTGCCCGCTTTCTCTTCTTTGAAATCATCCACCGTGACGGCCACGGAATAGGGGATCTCGTCGCCGGTCAATCGAAACGCCTTTTCACGAATCATTTCACCGGCAATAAAGCGCTCGGGCATATCGGTCAAGCTTCCCGGAGGATAGAGGGGCGGGCTGTGGGGCAAGATCGCTTCCATGGCGGTCACGAGTTCGTCTACCTGTTGGCCGTGCAGGGCCGAAATCGGCACAATGGAAAGAAATTCATATAGCTGTGACCAGACTTGGATTTGTGCCAGCAGATCGGCTTTCTCAACCTGGTCAATTTTATTCAGGGCTAAAACCGCAGGTGTTTTCCTGGTCTTGAGTTTGGTGACCATGAATTGTTCCGCCTCCGAATGGGGCGCCGTTGCATCGGCCATCACCAGCATCATATCCACATCCGCCAAGGCGGACAAGGCCACATCGACGATTCGAACATTCAGTGGGTTGATGGCCTGGTGCACACCCGGCGTGTCCAGGAAGACAAATTGCGCTTGGGGGCGATCGAGCACCCCTATAATCCGATTTCGGGTGGTCTGGGGCTTTTTGGAGGTGATGGAAATTTTTTGGCCCAGCATACGGTTGAGAAGGGTCGATTTCCCCACGTTGGGCGCCCCCAAAATAGCAACAAACCCGCTCTTAAAATCTTTATCATTAGTTATATCCATAATTGTTCCAAGTGATCTAATTCAATCCAGAAGACTGCTAATATGATTAGTTTAAAATATACTCAGCACTCGGCACTCAGCACCTGTTCAATCAATTCCCACAACGCCTCTTTGCCCTTACCGCTCTTTGCCGAAAACAGCAGCAGATCATCCATATCAACGCCAAGGGTCTCGGCAGCATTCCGGCATTGCTTCTGTTGTTTGGTTTTGGAAAGCTTGTCGGCTTTGGTCAGGACCAAAATGGTGGGGACCTGATGGTCGTGCAGCCAGTCCATCAGATGGAACTCTTCCACCCTGGGCGTGCGGCGCAGATCCATCAGCAGCACAACCGCTTTGAGGCTGGGTCGATTGGCGATATAGGTCTCCACCATGGGCCCCCATTGCTTCTTTACCGCGGCCGGAACTTTTGCATATCCGTAGCCGGGCAAATCCACCAACGACAGGGCCTCATTGATCAGAAAAAAATTGATCAACTGGGTCCGTCCCGGTGTGGAGCTGGTTTTGACCAGGCGTTTGCGGTTCACCAGTTTGTTAATCAACGACGATTTGCCCACATTGGAGCGACCTGCAAAGGCTACCTCCGGATAATCTGGCTGTGGATACTGATCGATTTTCACAGCACTGGTAATGAAGTCTGCGGATTTAATATGCATGCAACGCTTTTCCTATTCACGGCAACGGTAAAATTGAACATCGGCCTTCTCTAGCGTGGCGAGTCCTTCACAAATGGCGCTGTCGATATGGCTCAAAAATTGGGTCAATTTATCAGGGGTGTCAACAATCTCAATGATGATCGGCAGATCTTCGCTTAGCCGCAATATTTTGGAGGTATGGATGCGGCTGTTGGCTCCGAATCCCATCATCCCCCGCAGGACGGTGGCTCCGGCCAATCCCATCTGTTTGGCTTGCAGTACGATCCACTCATAGAGCGGCCGACCTTTATGCTTGTTACGCTCACCGATGAAGATGCGCAGCAGTTGTCCCTCTTTTGGCATTCCCATGGCTTATCTCCATATAAAATAGGTTGTCAGACGCCCCACCATAACCGCGCCGAGGCCCAATACCAAATGGGCGCCCAAATAGAGGATTGCCATGTTGATGCGCCTGTCGTTGATTAAACTGATCGCTTCATTGCTGAATGTGGAGTAGGTGGTAAAGGCCCCCAGCAGCCCGATCAGAATAAATAGGCGCATCTCCGGAGATATCAGGCTGTGCATCTCATCAAGCCGGGTCAGCATACCGATGACCAGGCATCCGATCAGATTAACCGCCAGGGTTCCGTATGGAAAATCAACGCTCTGGGTCCATTTTTGTACTCCGCCGCTGATCAGATACCGCAAAACGGCACCGCAAAACCCACCGACACCGATAAATAGAAGATTGCGCATGTAGGAGCCTCCCACTCCCAGTCAATGGTGTTGCTTACATTGGTGACATCAATTCACTGCTATCATGTCATTTTATTTCATTCAGGGCAATAAGAGGCCGGACAAAACCTGCGATCCTTTTAATTAAAATATTGCGGCCTTCGACCTTCTATGGATCACACCTGTTGCGGCCACCCAAGTTGACGGGTTTTGTGATACGGGTTATGAAAAGTGAACATGGACCGATTCAAGAATTTCTCAGAACTCACACACCATGCGATTGCCGGCAAGGATTTCATCATCGAGATGCGCACGGGCAGAAGCGGGTTTGGGATCATGGCGCCCCATGGCGGCGGCATCGAACCCGGAACAGCCGTTGTGGCAGAAGCCATCGCCGGTGGCGACCATGCCTATTATGCTTTTAAAGGGATTAGGCCCAGAGACAATGGCCGACTGCATATCGCCAGCAGCCGTTTTGATGAGCCGCGCGCCATGAATTTAGCGCGCCATTGCCACACCATCATCACCGTTCACGGCTGCCGGGAAGCCAAACCGGTGGTTTATGTGGGCGGACGCAATGATGCCCTGAAGAAAAAAGTGTGCTTCCATCTGATGCAGATCAAAATTCCGGTGGGCAACGCCATCCCAGGTTCCCTCAAAGGCGTCCACCGACAAAATTTATGCAATCGCGGTGTGGGCGGCAAAGGGGTGCAGCTGGAGATCTCGGGTCGCCTCAGGCGCCAATTGATAGGGCCGGGAGGTTGGCAACACCCGCGCCTGACGCCGCAATTGACTTATTTTTCAAAAGCCGTTCAGCAGGCTTTACGAAAAAGCGATGCAACCACCGCCCCATGGGAACTGCTGCCATAAAAGGAGGGGCATAAAACCATGGCAAATACGCCTTGCCACCCTTCATGATCTTTATCGAACGTTGAATATCACACCTTCACCCCATTGTGGCAAAATCCGGAGGGCTATCATGGCCCGGCCAATTTTCCACCACGCCGATCCCAACCCATGCGGGGGATTTAGATTAAAGTCCCTCATGTTCATTACCGATATCCTGGGTAAGAAACTGTGTGGAAGGCAGAATGCCGGATGGGCCGAATCAGAAAAACAGTTATGGGATTGTTGGGCGCATGCACACTGGTGGCGGGATTCATTCTCATTGAAGGGCACCTGTCGCACCTACCGGCGGTTGAGTCCCAAAAACTGCAGCCATCATTTCCAGATCACGTCGTCAACATCAAAACCGATCTGTCCCCTTGTTCGACGGAGCAAATATTTTACCAAGACGGCCGCATGACGGGCAAGCTGACATTTTGGAACAACCAGCCATGGGAGCGCACCCTCATTGAATATTTGGATGATTTGTCCCTCTATAGTGTCCAGACCATGGTCTACCACGACGAGAAAGTCGCATTGGTGAGCAAGGAGCTTTTTCAATCCTTCGCATCCGGCCTCCGGGATGATCAAAAAATTGAGACCTGGTATTACCATTTTGACAAAGACAAAGCCAACTCCCTGAGGCAGGTGGATACCTACTGGCCGGATACCTCCCTGGTCAGAGAGCGGCAGGTGTTTGATGAACGGGGCGGCCTTAAAGCCGCCGCCCTTTTTGAATACGACCCCCACTTTCAAAACAACACACCCGATGACAACGAAAACATCGCATCGGTTACAAGAATGACCTTGATCAACGACGATGGCGCCATCGTATCGGATTATCGTGAGACAACCAACGTCGATCTGACATCACTCTATCGACACCACCATCTTTCCCATGAAGAGATCGTTCGGCGGGATCTTATTTCACAGGATTCAACCCGAATCCCCATCTTGGTGGTGGATGGCGGTATCGATATCAGC
>CAJIBC010000117.1_pt1 | contig 14708 bp, 13 predicted proteins | sample 9199231 | NCBI WGS metagenome assembly CAJIBC01 (sample SAMEA7708282, study PRJEB35096) | sediment metagenome | biome: marine neritic benthic zone biome [ENVO:01000025]; feature: sediment [ENVO:00002007]; material: shallow marine sediment [ENVO:03000034] sea grass bed [ENVO_01000059] ...
AGTTTGCTTGTATCGGTATAGTGGCCGATGACGGTACTCTCCACGCCATGTTGGGATGATAGCTCAAAGAATCGTTTCTCATTTTCAGGCGCTATGGCAATGGTCATGCGCTCTTGGGACTCGGATACCCAGATCTCCCATTGATCCAAGCCGGTATATTTGAGGGGAACTTTCTCCAGGTCTATTTCGCATCCACCCGAAAACCGTGCGGTCTCTCCAACCGAGGAGGATAATCCACCGCCCCCATTGTCGGTAATAAAACGAATGAGTCCCTCATCCCGAGCCTCTATCAGAAAATCATGCATTTTCTTCTGGGTATAGGGATCACCGATTTGCACATGCCCGGCAGGCGTATTTTCAGAAAATGTCTCAGATGAGGCGGTGACGCCGTGAATACCATCTTTACCGACCCGTCCGCCGCTCATAATCACCAAATCACCGGGGAGAATGGTTTTTTCTTCGGCCGGTTCATTGTTGATGGTAGCAGGCATGATGCCCAAGGCAGTAACATAGACCAGGCATTTGCCCATGTATCCGGGATGAAACAGCACTTGACCGAACGGTGTTGGAATACCACTTTTATTGCCGCCGTCCCGAACCCCTTCAATGATACCATCCAAGAGTCTCCTCGGGTGGAGGCGTGGCTTTAAATCACCTTGATAATCCCTCGGTCCGACACAAAAGCCATAGCTTCCCATGATGAGTTTTGAACCTTTGCCGGTGCCCATGGGGTCACGGTAGATACCAACGATGCCGGTGATGGCACCGCCATATGCCTCCATGTTTGAAGGAGAATTGTGGGTTTCCCCGGTGATAACATAATGATGATGATCGTCAAAACGCCCTACTCCAGCATTGTCCCAAAGCACGGACATGACCCACTCTTTTTTTTCCTTTAATGCGAGCGTTGGGACCTGAATGCAAGTTTTAAACATATTATCGATGACGTCATTTTCACCGGTGCCGGCATCATCATACCGAAACAATCCCTGGAAAGTGTTATGGTTGCAATGGTCGCTGCGGCCTTGGGAAATATATTCCAGCTCTACATCCGTGGGTTCTGATAACCCGACTTGCGCCCTTTGCGCCTTGACCTGGGGTGATAAAAAATACTTCCGAATGGTGGGAATGTCGTTGGGGTTGAGTGCCAGATTGCGCTCGTCGCTGATACGCATAAGGGTCTCGTCACTATCTATTGGAATGACGGTCACCGTTGGTTCGTGGTCCAGGCGTACCTTTGGAATGATAAATCCCACACCCTGGTCGGACACCCAATTTTCTCGGTTGAAGACTTTCCACTGTTGGATAATATCATTGGCTAGAAGTTCATTGGCGATCTTTTCGACGCTCTCGAAGGAGAGCTCTTGCCCTTTGAGACAATAACGTTTGGAGGTATAGACCGCTTCATCGTCACCAAAGGTGATACTCAGAAGATCTTTTATGGCTTCAACAGCTGTTGCCCCGGCATTGTCCTTAACGCCAGGACGAAATCCCACCCAAATCATCCAATCGAAGTCAATGGCCAATGGGGAGGTGGAAGAAACTTGGGTAACAGGATTCGTAAAAATATCGCTTTGTGCCATCTCCAGTTGTTCAGCGGTAAGCTGCGCATCGATGGTGACGATGTGCACCGTACGGATCTCCTCGACATAAATGCCAAAGTAATCCCTGGCTTTCTTGAGCAGACCTTGCCCCTCGGCATCAACCAACTCCGGCTTCAATGTGATTTCAATTCGGTTTGGCATAATTATTTCTATCAAGTATGGTGTTTTCAGCAAAACCCAGGTACTAGTTGAACCAGGTAAATTCAATGTCATTGTACAATACAAATACCATCAGCAGAAGCAAAAGAAAAAGCCCTATCTGCTGAGCGGTTTCCCTGGCACGCGTGCTCAACGGACCCCGTTTTATGGCCTCTATGGAATAAAAAAGCAAATGGCCTCCATCCAAAACGGGAATGGGCAACAAATTCAGAATCGCAAGCTGCAAACTGATGGCTGCAACGAAAGAAAACAGCTCGACGAGCCCCATTTGAGCGGATTGTTGGGCCATCTGAGCTATACGGATCGGCCCCCCGACCAATTCACGCGAAACCTTTCCCTTAAAAGCGTTTTTTAAGAAATCAAAAAAACTTCCGGTTACTTGAATTAATATACGAAAGCTCTGCTTGATGGACTGAAAAAGAGTCAGTTCAATGGTGATCTTATCCGCATCGGGTATGAGCTCCGGAGGTCTGATCCCAATGCGATAATTTTTTGAACTGATTCCGGTAATGTTTCGGTCTTTAACAAGATTAGGGGTAATGTCAAGGGTCAGCGTTTCATTCTGGCGTTTGACACCAAACCGAAGTAATTTGCCATCTGATTGGGTTACAATTTCCTGCATTTCCTTCCAGTACTGTATCTTGCGATCGTCTATGGATAGGATCATATCCCCTTCTTGGAGGCCGGCATCGAAGGCGGGCATCTCTTTCATCACTTTGCCGACAATTGCAAGCGGTTCGGCCACTCCGGATATTCCAAAATCGAAATAGGGAACATCATCACCGTATACGTTTGTATAGACCGCTTTCTGCGGCTCCAACTCAACTTGAAGCGCCTCTCCCTGCCTGATGACATGGAGCTTAACCGGTCCACCGGTGCTATCATCAAAAATGGTATTGATATCCCGCCAGGATGACACCGGCGTATCATCTATGGCCTCAATCCAATCATCAAGCTGAAGACGGGTCTGTGCAGCGGGACTGTTTGAATCGATATTTCGAATCACTGGCAAAATGCTGGAAATACCAATAAAATAAAGAATGCAGATAAAAATGGCCAGTGCCAGCAAAGCGTTGAAAAAAGGTCCGGCAAATACGATCAGGCTTCTTTTGGCCACATGCTTGTGAGTGAAAGAGTAAGGAATATCCTCTGGGGACAAATCGGAATCGGGTTCATCACCGACCATTTTGACGAATCCCCCTAGTGGAATCAACGAAAGGCGGTAGTCTGTGCGGCCGATTTTCTTTCCGAGGATTCGGGGCCCGAAACCAAGGGAAAATTTTTCCACACCTACGCCAAATAGACGGGCGACCAAAAAGTGTCCCAGTTCATGGAAAAAGATCAGAGGCCCTAGCACAACAATAAAAAGAAAAATCGTATTCATAGCCGTCTTCTAAAATTGATTAGGTTGAGAATCGCTTGCATTAGGTTTTTTAAATCTTAGTTCGCTCTGCAACAAGACTTCGGGCTTTATGCCGACTCCATTTATCGGCGTCCAGAACTGTATCAAGATCAGGTGCCTGAATCAAGCTATGCACGTTCATGGTGGCGTCAATGACTTCAGGGATACTTGTAAACGGGATTTGGAAGGCTAAAAAGGCCTCAACCGCCACTTCATTGGCAGCGTTCATCGTTGCCGGCATAGTGCCGCCTGAACGGCAGGCATCGAAGGCCAGCTGTAAACATGGGAATCGTTTTAGATCAGGATGTTGGAAAGTTAAACCATCCATTCCCACTAAATCCGGCAGAGGCTGTTTGAGAGGAATGCGTTCCGGATAGGAGAGCGCATAAGCAATCGCCTCTTGCATGTCCGGAACTCCCATTTGCGCCAGAATAGAACCATCGCAATATGCCACCATGGAATGAATGATGCTTTGAGGATGAACAACCACCTCAATCTCGTCGATGCTCACATCAAAAAGCCATTTGGCTTCAATGACTTCAAGCCCTTTATTCATCAGTGTGGCGGAATCAATGGTAATCTTGGCCCCCATTTCCCAATTTGGGTGTTTGAGAGCCGCTTCCGGGGAAATCCGGTCAAATGCCTCGGCCGATGCATCCAAAAAGGGCCCCCCCGAGGCCGTCAAAAAAATTTTCTTTAAATCTTGGCGGCGGTGCCCCTGCAGGCACTGAAAAATGGCGCTATGCTCGCTGTCAATAGGGAGCATACGCACACCTTTTCGCTCCACCGCCGTGGTAACCAAGGCGCCTGCCATGACAAGGGTCTCTTTATTGGCGATGGCGATATCCTTACCGGCGGAGATGGCGGCGAGGGTTGGCTCCAAGCCAGCCGCTCCCACCATGGCCCCCACCGTCATATCCACACCATCCCAGGCGGCAGCAGCGCAGTAACCTTCTACGCCATGAAGGATCTCCACCTTCTGGGAAGGGACCAGAAGCCCTTTGAGCTCTCGGGCCAGCGACCCATCATAGACAGCGACCATTTCAGGTGAAAAAGCTTTTATTTGGTGGGCCAATAGCTCAATATTGTTTTTGGCCGTCAACGCCTTAATTCTAAAATCGTCAGGGAAATTGGCCACGATGTTCAGGGTATTACACCCGATAGAACCTGTGGATCCCAAAAGCGCCAGTGTTTTCATGGTAATAGGTATTCCTTTAACATAAAGGCAACAGGTGCCGCCAACAACATCGCATCAAGTCGATCCAGTAAACCGCCATGCCCTGGAAGAAGTGCGCTGGAATCTTTAACCCCGGCAGCACGCTTGAACTCAGATTCGAAGAGGTCTCCGATCTGACCTACGGCACCCACCATCAGAGCGAACACCGTACAGGAGAGGCTGCTCATGGCATTGAAAAATAACAATTTAAAGAGCCACGCAAAGATCAGGTTGGCCGCCAATCCACCCAGGGCGCCTTCGATGGTTTTCTTCGGGCTGACGGCAGCGCAGAGCTTATGGTGTCCCAATAGAGACCCCACGTAAAGAGCACCGGTGTCGCCCCAGGCCACTACCCAAAACAGGAAAAATACCCAGTAGGGACCGTTGGCGGTGGCTCTGAGCATAATGATAAAAGAGATCGAAAATGGGATGTATAGGATTCCGAAGATCTCTTTAATGGCCAATAGCGGCGCATCCTGATTGACTTTAAACCGAAAAATGGACATAAGGGCCACAACCATCAGGTTCAAGGCCAACACCATCATGATACTGATAAAGCTTTGTTGGTAGGCACAAAAAAGAACCAGGGCGCCCGAAAGATAGCCCCAACCATGATATATCCAAGGCACCGCAGGTTCATGCGCCGAATAAGCGATGCGAAAGTATTCCCACAAGCAAAGAATGGCGACGACGATAAGCACACCAGTAAAAAGGAGCTGACTCCCTTTTAAGATCAAAAGAATAAAGGGTGGTATGATAACCAGGGCTGTGAGCCAGCGTTTCAAGTACATAAAATCCCGCTACCGGAATAGGTCTATATAAATATGATTCCCGGCGTGTTTACCCTATCGCGCTAAAGAGGGTTAATGTTTTACGTCTTCACTTTTCCGTATCGGCGGTCACGCTTTTGGTATTGGTGTAGAATCTCAATGAACTCATCGCGTGAAAAATCCGGCCATAACGTATCAGTGACAAAAAATTCCGCGTAGGCTAATTGCCAAAGTAAAAAGTTGCTGATTCTCATTTCCCCGCTGGTTCGAACCATAATATCCGGATCGGGGATGCCTTGGGTATATAAGTGATCGGCCACCACTGACTGGTCAATGCGATCGGGAATCAGTCCACCATCGGCCACCTTTCGCCCGATGGCTTGAACCATCTCAGTGATCTCTGTGCGCCCGCCATAGCTCAGAGCCAAATTAAGCACCATCTTATCATTCACTGCAGTCACGGTCATAGCCTCGTCTATGGATTTGCGGACATCATCCGGTAGTCGATGGATTTGACCGATGCCATTGATGCGAATTTGCTGGGCATGCAACTCCGGCAACTCCTTTTCAAGGAAAGATCTTAAAAGGAACATCAGTGCTTTGATCTCATTTTTAGGACGTTGCCAGTTTTCAGTCGAAAAGGCGTAAAGGGTTAAATAGGGGATGTTTAATTGGCGGCATGTTTGAACAATGGTGCGGACTGTTTCCACACCTTTTTCATGACCCTTTACTCGATTGAGAAGACGTTTTTTAGCCCAGCGCCCATTACCATCCATAATAATGGCCACATGGCGGGGAAGTTTCTTGGCATCCAGTGTGTCGTCATGCAATTTAAAACTCAAGAATCTCTTTCTCTTTTTCTTTATATACCCCGTCTATCTTTTCAATAAAATCATCAGTAATCTTTTGAATTTTGTCCTGGGCCTTAAACGCATCGTCCTCGGAAACGTCTCCGTCTTTTTTGAATCCCTTTATGAGCTCATTGGCGTCGCGTCGGATATTGCGCACGGCGACCTTGTGCTCTTCGCAGCTTTTACTCACTTGTTTGACCAGCTCCTTGCGCCGCTCTTCAGACAACGGAGGAATGGCGATACGGATTAGTTTTCCGTCGTTTGAGGGCGTCAACCCAAGGTCTGATTTTAGAATCGCCTTCTCGATCACCTTGATTATGGTGGCATCCCACGGTTGGATGGTAATCAACCGGCTTTCGGGGACCGCCACGGTGGCGGTTTGATTTAAAGGGGTCGGTGTACCGTAATAATCGAGCTTAATTCCATCCAGCAACGAAGCGGAAGCTCGACCGGTGCGAATACGTTTCAGCTCGTTCTCCAAGGCGGTGATGGTTTTACCCATGCGGTCACGGGTCTCTTGATAGGTCTCTTCGATCATAGGTATTCACCTCTTCAGCGTTTTGGATCCACATCAGCGATTTGGATGTAACCGGTCATGCGGCATGATATCACGACCGCTCAATTGGCGATTATGGTACCCACATGTTCACCTAGTATCACCTTGCGGATATTATCTGCCTGCTTCAGGTTAAAGACAACCAATGGCAGGTCATTGTCCATGGCCAAAGAAATGGCCGTCATATCCATGACCTTCAATTGCTTTTCAAGAATGCGCATGTATGAAGTAGAGGCGATAAAGGCGGCATCGGGATGCTCTACCGGATCCGCCTCATAAAGCCCGTCCACTTTTGTTGCTTTTAGCAGCACTTGGGCATGCACTTCTTGGGCACGAAGCACCGCAGCTGTGTCGGTTGTGAAGTAAGGGTTGCCTGTTCCGGCAGCAAATATGACCAACCGGCCTTTTTCAAGGTGGCGAACTGCGCGTCTTAGAATATAAGGTTCGGCCACCTCATGCATAGAGATGGCCGTTTGTACGCGGGTTTGCATACCTTGTTTTTCCAAAGCATCCTGCAGCGCCAAACTATTCATCACGGTGGCCAACATGCCCATATGGTCGGCAGAGGTACGCTCCATCCCAAATGATGTCGCTTTTACACCACGGAAAATGTTTCCGCCGCCGACTACGATGGCGATCTCCACGCCCAAATCATAGATGGACCTGACTTCATCGGCCACATATTTGAGCATTTCCGGGCTGATACCGAAATTCTGATCGCCCATCAGGGCTTCACCGCTTAGCTTCAGCAGAACGCGTTTGTATTTAGGCTGGTTCAATATTTACTCCACTCCTACTTGAAATCGTGCGAACCGTTTTATAGCGATCTTTTCACCTGTTTTCGCAATCACCTCATTGAGGTAGTCTGAAATGGTCTTGTCAGGATCTTTGACATACTGTTGATTCATCAAGCAGCTTTCTTTGTAGAATTTATTCAGCTTCCCTTCAACAATCTTGTCAATCATCTTCTCCGGTTTTCCCATTTCCAATGCTTGGTCGCGGTAGATCTCCTTCTCTCTGTTGATAACCGATTCCGGAACATCTTCAGGGACGATACCAACGGGACTTGTGGCGGCAATATGCATGGCCAGATTTTTTGCAAATTCAATAAAATCATCCGTCTTAGCGACAAAGTCCGTTTCGCAATCAACCTCAACCATCACACCAATTTTTCCGCCCATGTGGATATAGGACTGAATGGTGCCTTCGGAAGTTGCGCGTCCAGCACGTTTGGCTGCTGTGGCCAGCCCTTTTTTTCGCAAGAAGTCGACGGCCTGTTCCATATCACCGCCACACTCTGACAATGCTTCTTTACAATCCATTATTCCGGCACCGGATTTCTCACGGAGCTCTTTTACCATTGATGCACTGATATCTGCCATTTTTTCTTATTCTCCTGTAGGGTCGGCTTCAGCAGAAGTTGCTTCGCCGGGGGCTTCTTCCTCATCCCCTGTTTTGCGAATAATCTCAACGATGGGACCTGAAGAACCATCAGAAATAACTTTCCTCTCACCCGGTTTTAATGTCGCTGCCGCAGACTCAATCTCCGTTGGCTCTTCATCCTGTTTATCAGCCTCGGCTTGTTTGCGTTCTTTCAGGCGTTGTTGCCCCTCAACGCATGCGTCAGCTATCTTGGAAGAGATCAGGCGGATCGCGCGAATGGCATCATCATTTCCAGGAATGATATAGTCCACCTCATCCGGGTCGCAATTGGTATCCACAATTGCCACGATGGGAATACCCAACCGACGTCCTTCTCGAATTGCGATAGCCTCGTTCTTGGGGTCCACAACGAAGATGGCGCCGGGTAGTTTTCCCATGCTGCGAATTCCGCCCAACGTACTGTCCAGTTTATCCCGCTCTTTTCCGAGTTTAAGTCGTTCTTTTTTTGGGAAAAGTTCAATGGAACCGTCATTTTCAATGGTATTGAGATAGTTCAGTCGATCAATACTTTTCTTAATGGTCTGGAAATTGGTGAGCATGCCACCTAACCAGCGATTGTGCACATAAAACATCTCGCAGCGGTTGGCCTCTTCATAAATGGATTCCCGAGCTTGCTTTTTAGTGCCGACAAACAGAACCGATTTCCCGCTTGCAACTGTGTCTATGATAAAGTTGTACGCTGATTTGAACATGCGTACGGTCTTTTGTAAATCAACGATGTAAATGCCGTTTCGCGCCCCAAAGATATAGGGCTTCATTTTTGGATTCCAACGTTTTGTTTGGTGACCAAAATGGACACCGGATTCCAGCAACTCTTTCATTGTAACATATGCCATTGCACTCTCCTTAGGTTTGGTTTTTCCTGCGGCCACTTCTCCCTCGACCCCGACTCACTATTTTAGAGCACCGGGGGCCGAGTCCATGGACGTGTGGATTAAAATCGTGGAAACGTAACAAATCACAAATTAATCTGCAATACTTTTTTGGCTATAATGCCGGTTTTAGCAGGGTTGACACGGGCTATGTAAGGTGGTCCTAACAGATCGTTTTTCGCATTATAGCCACTCGGTCATGCCCACTATGGTCTTTCTCGATAACAATCTGATCATAATCCCCGCACGTCTTCCCGATGGCCTCCACGGCAGCGCCTTGATCATAGCCTATTTCAAGGAGCAAATTTCCACCGGGTCTCAAATAACCGGAAGCCGTTTTGATGATTAGCGCTTCGCTGGCCAGGCCATCCGGTCCACCATCCAGTGCCAGGGCGGGTTCATATCGATAAACGTCAGGCTCAAGGGTGGCGATCTCACTGCGCACAATATAGGGCGGATTAGAGATAACAAGGTCAAAACAAGCCCCATGGGCAATGGCATCAAACCAGTGGCCCACCACAAATGCTATTCGATCCTTATCTAAGTGGCGCCGGGCGTTAACGCGCGCAATCTTTATGGCCTTGTGGGAAATATCCGTAGCCCAAAAACGCCATCCGGCACGATCACTTGCCAGTGCCACACTTATAATTCCGGATCCGGTTCCCAGTTCCAACACGCGGACCTCTTTATTTTGGGCGCAGTACCGCAATGCCGCTTCCACGAGTTCTTCGGTTTCAGGCCTGGGGATTAACACATCCGGCGTCACCGTAAAGGCAAGAGACCAAAACTCTTTGGCACCGATGATATACGCCACCGGTTCTCTCTTGACACGCCTCCGAATCAGGGCCTTGAACCGGCCTAGTTCTTGTTCCTGCAGAGGTTGATCATGATGAAGATAGAGGTCGATACGCTCGCAGGCAAGTGTGTGGGCCAACAGTATCTCTGCATCCGATCTGGGATTTGCGATCCGGTGTTTTCCGAAAAAGTCAGCTGTCCATTGCAGAGTCTTTAGTATGGTCCACGGCGGCGCTGCTGTTTGATCATCAATGGGCATGCTGAAGGGCTTGACTTTGATAATGGGTCGCAAGGGCGTCTATGACCTCATCAACGTCCCCTTGGAGAATGATGTCAAGTTTGTACAACGTCAAACCGATGCGATGGTCCGTTACTCGCCCCTGGGGAAAGTTATAGGTCCGGATGCGCTCACTTCGATCGCCGCTGCCCACCTGACTCTTTCGTTCTTGAGACCGTTGGGCGTTCTGCTCTTGAACAATCCTGTCCAATAGCCTGGAACGCAGCACCTTCAATGCCTTGGCCTTGTTTTTGTGCTGGGATTTTTCGTCCTGGCAGGTCACCACGAGTCCTGTGGGCGCATGGGTAATTCGAACAGCTGAATCTGTGGTGTTCACCGATTGTCCGCCGGGACCGGTGGACCTAAACACATCGATACGCAGCTCACTTGGATCAATTTGCACTTCGACATCTTCGGCTTCAGGCAATACGGCCACGGTCACTGCCGATGTGTGGATTCGACCTTGGGTTTCCGTAACCGGCACTCGCTGTACACGATGGGTACCGCTTTCGTATTTAAGCCGGCTATACACGCGCTTGCCTTTTACCAGGGCGACAATCTCTTTTAGCCCGCCTACACCGGTGGCATGGTGATCCATCACTTCAATCTGCCAATTTTGATTTTCGGCATACCGGCTGTACATTTTGTAGAGATCACTGGCAAACAGTCCGGCTTCATCGCCGCCCGTACCAGCTCGAATTTCCAATAAGACGTTTTTGGCATCCAATGGGTCTTTGGGTACCAGCAATTGTTTGAGTCTTAGTTCAAGCTGCTCTTTTTCCCCGCTTAGACGTTCAACTTCCTCTTTGGCAAGGCCTTTAATTTCCGGATCGTTGTCTTTAAGCAGTTCGAGGCTATCGTTGAATTCTTGGTCAACTTTCTTGTAGGTACGATAGGCTGTGACGATGTCTGTCAGTTCAGCATGCTCGCGGGCATACTTCTGATATGCATCACGATCCTGCAATACAACCGGATCGCTCAACAGCACCTCAAGCTGTCCAAATCGTTCTTCTACGCCATTGAGCTTATTCAGCATGATCCTAATTTTTCCCCTTAAAAAAGAAACCCAATAGGTGGCGCCTCTTCCCCCACCCAAAAAGAATCAAGCTGTCGACCAGTTCAGTCTGACAGCTTGAGCCGTGCCGAATAAATCGACGCGTGGTGTTGAAGGCCTATTTGTTTTGAAATTTTTCGTACTTTTTTCGAAAACGTTCAATACGGCCGGCAGTGTCCACCAGTTTCTGCTTACCGGTAAAAAAAGGATGACATTGGGAACAAATTTCCACGCTAATATCCTTTTTGGTAGATCCAACCTCTATGGTGTTACCGCAGGCACACTTAATGTTCGCTTCTTGATATTTGGGATGTATATCCGCTTTCATTGTAATTTCAGCCCCCTAACTAATTATGCATTCATCGAATCGAGAAAATTTTTATTATCCTTTGTTCCCTGCATTTTATCAAGCAAAAATTCCAACGCATCAACCGGATTAAGAGATGCGAGAAGCTTACGAATGATCCAGACACGGTTGAGGGTTGATTCGTCAAGAAGCAACTCCTCCTTCCGGGTGCCTGATTTTTTAATGTCGATGGCCGGGAAGATACGCTTATCGGCCAAACGTCGGTCAAGTTGAATCTCTAAATTGCCTGTGCCCTTGAATTCTTCAAAGATCACTTCATCCATACGGCTGCCGGTATCAATAAGAGCTGTGGCAATAATGGTCAGACTGCCGCCCTCTTCTATATTGCGGGCAGCGCCAAAAAATCGCTTAGGCCGTTGGAGCGCGTTGGAATCTACACCACCGGATAGAATTTTTCCCGAAGGCGGCATTACAGAGTTATAAGCCCTGGCCAATCGAGTGATGCTGTCCAGCAATATAACCACATTTTTTTTGTGTTCAACCAATCGTTTGGCCTTTTCGATGACCATTTCGGCGACTTGCACATGCCGCTCTGCCGGTTCGTCAAATGTTGAACTGATCACCTCTCCGCGGACAGAGCGTTCCATATCCGTTACTTCTTCAGGTCGCTCATCGATGAGCAAGACGAAAAGGATGATGTCGCTATGGTTTTTGACAATGCAATTGGCGATGTTCTGCAACAACATGGTCTTGCCGGAACGTGGCGGTGAAACGATCAACCCGCGTTGGCCAAACCCGATGGGGGTTAGCAGATCCATAATGCGGGCAGAAAAATTCTCCGGTTCGGCCTCTAGATTGGTTTTTTCATCAGGATAGAGGGGCGTCAAATTGTCAAATAGGATTTTGTCTCTTGCAGCTTCAGGGTCCTCATAGTTGATGGCCTCAACCTTCAGCAGCGCAAAATAGCGCTCCGATTCTTTGGGTTGTCTTATTTGACCGGAAACCGTATCGCCGGTACGTAAATTAAATCGCCTGATTTGAGACGGCGATACGTAAATGTCATCCGGCCCGGGCAGATAATTATAGCTGGGCGCCCGCAGGAAACCAAAACCATCCGGCAGGATTTCCAAGGTGCCTTCACCATAGATCAAACCGTTTTTTTCGATTTGCGCCTGTAGCAGGGAGAAAATCAGCTCCTGCTTGCGCATACCGGCATAACCCTCAATGTCCAACTTCTTGGCCAACTGAGTCAATTCGTTGATTTTTTTACTTTTTAGCTCGGATACATTCATTCAGTAGTCTCCATTACCTAATTCAAAATCTATTTGTACAAAAGCGGTTTTCATCCTCTTTTGTTTTGCTCACGAGGTTCTCCGGTCGTATAAATGCCTGTTATTTTTTCCGACAGAGAAGGAAATACCCTTACCGCACCATCTGAATCAACCTAAACATGCCTTCGTATTGGGTTTTTCGCCCTTCCGGTGATAATGGAACATTGATTACGATGGAGGAATATGAAGTTGGTTAATTATATAAAGAGAATCTTTATAGAATCCTCTCCATTAGGGCGGGTTCCATATCTGCGCTTTTGCTTATATCAAGGTGCTCGTGGCTGTCAAGCATTTTTGCTTTTTTCAACAGGGTAAATATGAACTGTGACCCCTTGGCATCATTCCGTTTAAATGGAAAAGCACCCTTGACTCACAATGAAGAGCCTAATACGGTCTCTATCAGCCGGGATCACTTGTAAGGGCAGTGGGGATACGCAGCCTGGGTACATGAACACGGTGAAGGATAATCTAAGGATGAGACTCCGCATACCCGACAATCTATTTGATGATCTCCCGCAGGCATACTTGGTCGGCGGCTCTGTGAGAGACCTGATCCGGGGTGTTAAACCCGAGGATTACGACATTGCAGTACCAACCCCGTTAGAGGCGTTTGCCCGTATCATGGCCAATCGACTCAACGGGAAAATCATCAAGCTGGGAAAGGAACGATTCAACCTCTATCGCATCGTCTCGGATACCCATAGGGTGGATATCACCCCCCTTAAACACAACGACATTCACAGGGATCTCAAAGACCGTGATTTCACCATAAATGCAATAGCCTGTGATCTTTCGACAGGAAAAATAATAGACACTGCAGGGGGATTGGGGGATCTGCGAAGCCACACCATAAAAATGGCCTCCCCCGATGCATTCAAAGCGGACCCCGTGCGTCTCATTCGCGCCTTTCGCATGGCTGCCACCCTAAATTTTAACATCGAAGCCCCGACCCACCAAACCATCGCTCACCAGGCTGCCGCCATCCAACAAGCTGCAGGCGAACGCGTATGGACCGAGTTAGAGATGATAATGGCTTGCCCGAACAGCGTTTCAACCATAAGGGATATGGCCAACACCCAACTTTTGTTCTACGTGATCCCGGAGTTGGCTGAACTCAAAACCTGCGGCCAAAACGACTATCATACGACTGACGTTTTCAACCACACCTTGAGAGCCTACCAGGCGATGGAGGGTCAGCTGGGTCCTCCTAACCCATCACTGTCCAATGCCATCACCCATTTTATAGCCGGCGTGACCCGAGAGAAGCGGATTTTGATGAAAATGGCTATTATGCTCCACGACACTGGTAAGCCGGCGTCCCGCACAAGCGACTTGGGGGGAAAGGTTCATTTTTACGGCCATGCAGCCAAAAGTGCGCTGTTAGCTCGCAAAATATGTCAACGACTGCACATCTCCAACCGCCAACAGAACTGGATTGAGACGGTTGTTCGATATCACCACCGCCCCCTTTCACTCTATCTGGCCCAACAACACCACCCATTGCGCCCCAAAACTGTGGGCCGTTTTTTCAGACAGTGCGGCCGATGCACCCCTTACGTTCTCATCCATGCCATCGCCGACGCCAAAGGCAAAGAGGAATCGCCGGCCGACCAAAATATTGCCTTGCACGAATTGTATGGACATCTCCTTAGGACCTACCTGGAAAGAACCACGATACCTGCCCAGCCCCCCGTCATCAATGGCAATGATCTCATGGAAATATTTAAAATTCCACCGTCGCCCTTGCTGGGTAAAATTTTGAAAAGCGTCGAAGAGCTGCAAATCGCTGGAAGTTTAACTGGACGCGAAGAGACCTTAAGATGGGTATCCGCATACTTGGATGCCCGAAAATAAATATCTAATCCTAATTGATGGTCGAACTTAAATCCTTAACTCCCTCCCCCTTGCCGGGGGAGGGCCGGGGTGGGGGTGAAGAATATTAAGCAATTCCCCCCCTGCCCCAACCCCTCCCACCAGGGCAGCGGCGTTTTCGTCAGGCACCGATTACCCAAGTTTATCAAGTGAGGTGTATATTTGGTCCCTGATCTCGTCGACTTTGCCCACGCCTTCG
>CAJIBC010000803.1_pt1 | contig 14701 bp, 12 predicted proteins | sample 9199231 | NCBI WGS metagenome assembly CAJIBC01 (sample SAMEA7708282, study PRJEB35096) | sediment metagenome | biome: marine neritic benthic zone biome [ENVO:01000025]; feature: sediment [ENVO:00002007]; material: shallow marine sediment [ENVO:03000034] sea grass bed [ENVO_01000059] ...
AGTTTGGGGCAGTGAAGTCTTGGCCGATTTAGGGGTCTATCCCTTAGTCGTTCCCTTGCGCCCCATTCCCGGATCCAAAATGGAAGCTTGTATTCCCCCGTCGCCGGAGACGATGGAACGCATTTATGGTGCTGTGGCCAATATTTTAAAACGCAAAGGACTATCCAGCAAAGCCTCTAAAGCGGGATGTGTTCGTTGTGGCGCCTGCTCGGCGCTGCACGCTTACGAAAAACAACCGGCTAAGCTCACCTGCCATACGGCCCGCAATGCGAAAGAAGTCGCTGGGGCGTTTGCCATCCGGCACGAAGTGTTTGTCAAGGAACAAAGAATTTTCAAAACCACGGATGTCGACAAACATGACCCCGCAAGCATTCATCTGGTGGCAAAGATCGGTGATGAGGTTGTCGGAACTGTCAGAGTGTTTGCAGCCGAAGACAATGATAATAACCACTGGATCGGCAGCCGCCTGGCAGTGCTTAAGCCCTTTCGCACGGGTCGCGCAGGAGCGTATCTGGTGAAGGAAGCCATGAAAAGAGTAAAACAAAGGGGCGGTACCTTTTTTACCGCCCATATCCAGGAGAATAACGTATCCTTTTTCAAACGGCTGGGATGGGAACCGATCGATTCGATTCAGAATTATATGAATCGACCCCATCAACTGATGCGGGCAGATCTGGATCGGGTGCCTGACGATCTATAGGCTTTAAGATAATTAATTTGGACTGCGTTATCGGTCGTCGCGGTATTACAATACAGCTTCCTCCCTCTAGCCTTGCCAAATTAACTATCTTAAAGCCTATATAAAAAGGTTAAATGTGAAGGAATCAGTGGATGCAAAATGAGATCAAGGAAATTATTGAATCGGTAAAGAATTACTCCGGCGTACTTCGAAAACAGCCCATTGAGGAAGTATTCGAAACCCTTAACCTGACACACCAGTATGGAAAGCAGCTTCCCAACTACGGAGACGATGCCGCCGTTATTCCTTTTAATGGACAGTACCTGCTTCTGGCGGCCGACGGCATCATGACCCGCCTGCTGGTCAATGAGCCTTACGCCGCCGGGAAATCGTCGGTGATGGTGACGGTCAATGACATTTATGCCATGGGGGGGCGGCCGCTGGGACTTGTCAATGTGCTGGCCAGTGGAGAAGAAGATCAGCGCCTTCAAATCGTCAAGGGAATTGAAAAGGGCTGCCATAAATTACGGGTTCCCATGATTGGTGGTCATTTGCACGCGGACGCACCCGAACGCTATCCGGCGTTAAGCGTGGCCATTTTGGGGTCTGCTAAAAAACTGCTGAGATCCCATTTGGCCGAACCGGGCGATGATCTGGTGCTTGCAGTGGACCTGAACGGACGCGCAGGATGTCATTCGGTGATAAGCTGGGATGCCAATTCGGGCAAATCACCGGAACAATTGTTGAGCCGGCTGGAGGTGTTGCCCCAAATCGCCGAACAGGGGCTGGCTTGTGCGGCCAAGGACGTCAGCAATGCCGGCATACTGGGAACCATCGCCATCATGATGGAAAATTCGAATAAAGGCGCCAATATTGATCTGGCAGCCATTCCCAAACCGGACGTTATCGAATTGAGCGACTGGATTCTATGTTTTCAAAGTTTTGGATTTGTGCTCGCGGTGGCGCCTGATCGAACCCAACAGATTCTCGACTTATTTTCAAAACAACAGATCACCGCCAAAGCCGTTGGCAAGGTGGTACCGGAGCCGGTTGTGTCGATTCACGCCGATGGTATCAATGAAGTGCTGTTTGATTTTCGTAAAGATAAGATTACCGGCATCCGCTACACACAAACTGGGGGCCCTGTTTGAAGCTGTGCTTAGCGTGAGATAGACAGGGATTGACACCCCTGCTGGGCAGTCGTTGTGCCTAATCCCCAGGCAACAGTACAACCAGGGTTGTCTGAATTTGTGTTGCCCGCTGTAATGTAAGAGTATATCTAAACTACTACATCTAAACAAACAGATACTCAACTTCTTCAAAGGAATCAACACCAAAAGAATAGAAAAACTTTAAAACATCCGAACCACTGTTTTTTATACCATGGATGGCATTGCTGGGAATGAATACGACAGTGCCTTCGCTGACGTCATACGCAACATCATCAATTGTGACAACACCCTTACCCCTTAAAATGTAATACACCTCTGCTGGTAGGTGCTTATGGGATTTTAAGCCTTCTTCTGATGCGCCGGGACTAACTTCAGCAACCCCACACGTTACCCCCTTTGAATTGGTCCGCTCAGAACTGAGCAATGTTTTCCATCTAATGGAACCGCGGGTTGGATCATTCCATTGTTCAAACGCTAAATCAGATTCTCTGACAATAATTGGCTCAATGGCTTTCATTTTTAACACCTCGTAAGGATAGTTAAGTCATTGCGTACAAATACAGGCCTTTTAAGTACAGTTGCTTAGGACTTTAACACACTCCTGCATACATCAATAAACGCCCTCAAGGTGGGTGAGTGCCAGCGCTCCTTGTACCAGATCATCAACAAGGCGGCCTCCAGCGGGTCTTCCTGCCAATCAATAACGGCCAGTTTCTCTTCCTTCAGCTCCCGCCCAATTGTGATTTTCGGGATGATCGTAATGCCCAATCCACGGCACACACATGCCTTGATGGCAGCCACGCTGTTGAGTTCCACCGATTTTTTAACGCTGATCTTGCCTTGATCGAGAATCTTCTCCATGATCCGCCGGTAGCTGCAATCGGTTCGCGAAAGCAATAACGTCTCGCCGGAGAGCTGCCGTGTGGCCACCCTCTCCTGATGGACCAGCGCATGATCCGGCCGGGCCACCAAAACCAATGATTCAAAACCAAGTCTTTCGATGTCCAGGTCCGCCCCTGAAATTGAATCAGTGAGCAAAAAGGCCAGGTCCGTGACGCCCTTGCGCAGGTCTTTGGCCAATTTATCGTGGGTACAGGTGATAAACCGCAAATGGACTTGGGGATACTGGGCCCTGAATTGCTCCAGGATGGCCGGCAGGTGACATACGGCCAGGGTCTCGGGAACGCGGACCGTCAATGCGCCTTTAAGGGTTTCGGGTTTACGCAGGGCAAATCGGCTCTCTTGGGCCAAGGCCACGATTTTTTCCGCAAAGGGCATGAGCTGTTCGCCTGCTTCGGTAAGCAGGATACGACGGCCCAGTCGGTCGAACAACTTGACGCCAAGCTCATCTTCAAGGGCCAAGATCTGTGCTGAGACACTTGACTGGGCGTAATGCAGCCTTTGCGCGGCCTTATAAAAACTCAATTGTTTGGCCACCATGAGAAAGGTGTTCAGATGTCTGAATTCCATGGTCTGTTTCCTATCAATCGGTTTAGTCGATTGAACCCATCGGATAAAATCGTTTTACTCGATATCTATATTCTTATATTCAATATTTCAGATAATAAAACATTGTCAAGCAGTTCAATAAGCAAGCTGCCAGACAGTAGAACCCAAACCAACGGAGAGACCCATGAACCGTATCGAAAAAACGGCGGAGCTTCATCAAAACGGCGGCATGACTTGTTCCCAATCCATTTTGACAGTGTTTGGCCCAGCAGTGGGTCTGGATGCCAAACAAGCCAAAGTATTGGGCCGCCCTTTGTGTGGTATCAACATCGGCAAGTTCGGCGTCTGTGGTTATCTCAACGGCGCCGCCTTGTTGCTGGGCATGGCTCGTGACCAGGCCGAAGAATCATCAGCGCGCAGCGCAACCACGGCATCCATCGACACGCTGTGCCAACGCTTCAGAGCTAAAAACGGCCACCTGCGCTGCAAGCATCTTGTGGGAGCCGACATGAGCACGCCGGAAGGCAAAAATGCGGTCAAGGAGAACAATCTCATCGCCAAACATTGTTACGGATACGGCCGTGACGTGGCGGCCATACTGGAAGAGTTGCTATAGCCCGATGCTGCATGCAACTATAGGGTTCAGTTTCAATGGTCATGAAACCACTTCTATGTTTTTTTATCGGCCATGATAACTGCGGCTTGTTCGGGATAATGTTTCTTCAAACAATCGGGACAAATGCCGTGGCTGAACATGGCTTCCGAGTGGGTGCGAATATATTCTTCCATCTGCTTCCACAACCCTTCGTCATCGCGCACCTGACGACAGTGAGAACAGATAGGGATGATACCGCGCAGGGTCTTGATTTCGTCAAGGGCTTCCTGCAGTTTGTTCTTCTCGTCTTGGAGTTTCTTTTCAGACTGGCCCACCACAAAGGTGGTGACAATTGCGATGACGACGGATAAGACAACGCCGGCCATGGTCATAAAAATGGTGATGGCTTCGAGTTGCGATTGTTTGGCCTCAGCATCCTGCAAAAATACATCCGCCTTTTTTCTGGCGTAGGAAGACAGTTCCAGCATTTTGGTCTCAAGCAGATGCACATGCTCGGCCCCTTTGGCCTTGGTGATCATTTCGGCTTCTTTGATGTTGCCATCTTGCAGATGCCCGATCACCTCATCCCGGATCGGCTTCCAATTAATGAAAAGCCGTCGCGTCTCCCTCTCAAGGGTTTTCCCCTCAAGCCCCAGAATATTCTCGCGGACGATATCCAGTTGCCGATAAACCATGGCTTTGCTCTCCGCGACTTCCAGCAGGGCCTGTTCCAGTTCAGCAGTGGAATCCGCCAACACCACATCTTTCATGCTGCGGTGCATTTTGGTCATGTTGAGGCCTGCCACAAGGGAGGCGTTGGAAACCACCAACGGGTGTTCGTAAATGGTTTGGGTCAGGCTACCCAGAGTGAACAAACCGCGTACGGTGGCAACCCCGAAAGATAAGAAGAGCAAGATGATGAGCAAGAATCCAAGGGTGAGTTTATAATTCTGGATCGTATGGGTTCTTTTGTGCATCGATTCAGCCAAACTGGTCGTCTGTCGGTTATAGTCTATGAATACATTTTATCCTTATCATCCCAGCTCAGTATGTCAAATTTTGATTCGACGCACCGGGTTCGAAGCAGCCTATTTCGACGCCAGGGCTTTCAGTCTCAGATATTGCTTTAGATATCGCATCAAGGTCTTCTGCACCTTGCCAAAGACAGCGCCCGGTGCATATTCCCCTTTTTCATTTGCGGTTCCTGCTGGAACGCCGATGAGGATTTCGATGCCCCGGGCAATGGATATTACGGGGTAGATGTGAAACGCTCCCGACGCCACCGCCTGCACCACTTCATGTTTGAGCATCAGGTTCTTGACGCTGGCTTTGGTAGGTCCTGAATATAGAGCTGCTTTTTTTGAAAGGAGCGCTTGAGGGTCTCCCAAGCCTGGACATCCATCAGAGATAAGAACTTCCTTTTTGCGGGTCTGGGTATTTCAAACCAACGCTTGTGTGTCAATACAGGATATTAAAGATGTACATTTACTTGTCTATGAAGTATTCGAAGGTTATAAGAGTGTGACCTCATAGATCAATTTCCATTTTGCCACAAGGACAATAAGCCATGATAGAGACTAACCCCCATTGATACAAAAGTCTTTGGGGCTCCGCCCAAACTACGACGGCAAGGGTACGCCGGCGTGGCACTTTACGTCAAACCCTTGCCAAGGAAGGATTTGGAATCCTAAAGGCTTTCCGTCTAATAATATAAGATGGGGGAAAAGATAGCATACAATAGATCCGATCCTCAAGTTCACCATTGGTTTATCTCTCGACTGCATCTCTGACATCCCGAAAAATAGACGTTACCAAATACTACATTAAAACTGGGCTACTCCTACTGGGCGCGTGATGGCAAGAGTGCTCGTTCATCTATACTTAAGTTGTCCATTCAGCGTACAGGAACTTTGGAACTGTCTGTGCATAGCGGAAACAAATACGCAGTAGCTGCGAACGACGCCTCAGCATTTAGGATCGAGCGAGATCGTTGGATGTATTTTGATAGCATTGTAATTGCCTTTGTAAACAAAGACCCTTATCCCTCATAAAGCTATTTATTGTGGTTTAATAAAACAAGGTGAATATCTCCAGCAGTACATTTCTTATATGCTATATGTATCATAATACCGGTTTTGTTTTCCAGCTTTCCGAGGAGAGCCTGGCATCGTCAAAGTCAACCGACTCGACTTTCGACCCGCTAAAATCTATTCCTTTTAGATCCGCCTTTTGGAAACTGGTTTTTAGCAAATATGCGTGGTTTAACCGCGCATTTCGTAATGTTGCATTTTTAAAATCCGACATTGTGATTTCGGTATTTGAAAGATCGGAATCGGACAAATCGGCACCGATCATCTTTGTTGCTGCAATGACGGCTCCTGACAGGGTCACTCCACGCAAATTGGCAAAAGTCATCTCAGTAAAACGAAGGCTTGCACCCCTCAGGTCTGCCGACTCGAGCGTTGCTTTCTGGAAATATGCATTGTGAAGATAGACATTTTCCATCCGTGCCCGGCTGAGGTCAGATTTGGAAAAATTAGCATATTGGAGACCGGCCCCTTCGAGGCAGGCTTCTCTGAGGTCTGCCAACTGAAAAATTGCCCATTGAAGATCGGCTTCCGCCATGGTGGCAGTGTTGAGATTCGCCCCCTTTAAATTGGCGGTTCGAAGGTTTGCTCGATTCAGATTTACCCCTTCCATATTCGCCCTTTCAAGGTTTGCTTGTTGGAGATTATGTCGTGACAAATCACGGCCGCTTAAATCGGCCTTTGTGCCCAGTTCTCTGCCGGATTCCAGCCACTTTCGATGTTCCTCAAGTATAGTCGCCAGTTCGTCCTTGTCGATTTTACATCTGCACATTATGGCAGTCTCCTTTTCAGTTTAGCAGGTTTGTGAATTTTATTTGTAATGGTAAGACGTAAACGGTGGGGAAAAGGTTACACTTAGGTGGGGTCCCTATTTGAAGCCGTGTTTTCGGATGATCGCCTCTACAGCGCCGCTCACTTTTATTTGGTGCAAACCCCGATTGAAATCTGTGCGCTTTTTACTGTAATCGTCGACGCTTTTTGAAAAGATCAGATATTGGTCGTCTATTTTCAGGGGAGGATCCAGCCATTCCAGGGTTTGGGCCGATTCAGGCAGGTCGGTGCGGATGATATGCTGTCCGATAACTTTATCGATCAATACCAAATCGATGCGGCCGGCCGCCAGTTTTTTCAAATTCAGCCGGTCTTCGGTAACCGCTTCAGTATTCAGTCCGGCCCGATCAAATGCAAGCGGGTTGCTGTAACCTCTTACAATACCAATTTTAAAGGGGCGCAGATCCACTATGGTCCGATAGGAGATATTGCGATCAACACGTTTGAAAAATCCGATCTTGTTGGCAATGGGAAGCGGGTCTGAAAAGGCGAACCAGCGTTTGCGTTCCTCTCTGTACCAGGCGGTATAAAGTGCATCGAATTCTCCCCGGCGGGTCGCTTCCAGCGCCCTTTTCCAGGGCAGAAATTGGATCTTCACCTCATAGCCCACCCGGCTAAAGGCCTCTCGGATGATCTCTGTGATGACACCCTGGTTGGGAAGCTGTTGACCGTAATAGGGCGGGTATTCCGTGGCGGCCAGCTTGACGCTATTGCCGGCGGCCGAATGAATGGGAGAAGTGCAACACAGGAAGATCCCTGTCAGGAAAATGAGGGTTGCTTTGGGCAGCGATTTCTTGATGATCATCGTTGACTTTCCGGTTGTCGTCGCGTCATGCTATTTGAATCTGGGAATCGCATATTTTTTCAATTGATCGTAAAGGGTGGTTTTTGGTAAGCCGGAAAACTCGCATGCCTGCAAGACATTCCCATTGGTCTGTCGCATTAATTCCAGGAGATATTGGCGCTTGGCGTTGTCGACAAATTTATTCATTTTAGGTAAACGGCCTGATTTGCAATCTAAGGATAGCGTTTCGCTATGTTTGGTTTTCCGACTTTCGAGTGCCAGTGACTTCAACTGGATTCGAATTTCCGGCGGCAAATGTTTGGCATAGATGGTCGGTTCGTTTCCTGCAGCCGTGATGATGTTCTCCAGCACATTGACCAACTCTCTGACATTTCCGGGCCAGCTGTATTTTTGTAGTACTTGCAGACATTCCGAGGAAAACCCTTTGGTCCCGATGCCGTAGCGATCGCAAACCCTGGCCGAATGATACAACACCAACTCTTTAATGTCCTGGGCCCGTTCTTTTAATGGCGGCAACTCGATGACCAGGGTCCGGATCCGATACAACAGATCCTTGCGGAACAGCCCCTTGCTGATCATGTCATCCAGATCCCGGTTGGTGGCCGCAACGACCCTGAAATTGCTGCTGACCTCGGTCTTCATCCCTACGGGCCGAAAGCTTCGCTCTTGCAGAACGCGCAAAAAGGCCTTTTGCAAATGCGGTGGCAGTTCACCAATCTCATCGAGAAAAAGTGTGCCTCCGTCGGCCTCTTTGATCAAACCCGACCGGGCTTCATATGCACCTGTAAAGGCGCCCTTGGCATGGCCGAAAAGGATGCTTTCCACCAGATGTTCCGGCAAGGCGGCGCAATCCACCGGGACAAATTTACCCTGGGACCGGACGCTGTTGGCGTGAATGGCGCGGCAAAACAGCTCCTTTCCGGTGCCGGTCTCGCCCGTGATGAGGATACCGGCATCCATGCCGGCCGCATGGGCCAGCTTGTCCATGCAGCTTTTCATTTGGGAACTTTCGCCCACGATGCCATGGCGATCAATGGCAACCGGCGCTGCGCACATTCTTTTCTGCCGCCGATATTTAAGTGCCCGGTCTATGGAGAGTCTGAGGTCAACCAGTAAGAGGGGCTTGGTCAGATAGTCCCACACCCCGCCTTTGAGGGCCAGTTCAGCCCCGCCGGGATCGCCATGGGCGGTGACGATGATTATTTCGGGGGGGACGGCTGTCTGCTGAAGCCTGGGGATAGCTGCCAAGCCGTTTCCGTCAGGCAGCCGTACATCCAAAAATACAATGTCGAACATGCTGGTTGAAGCCTTATCAAGGCCGTCTTTGAGGGTATATGCCACAGCGGCGGTGTGGTTCATGTGCTCGACCATTCCCCTCAGTGTAAAGGACATGTCTTTGTCGTCATCGATAATCAGAATCTGCGCCATGTCAGCTACTCCTGTTCCAGTGCCTTGTGAACCACCGAGGACAATTGGGCCCGGACCACCGGTTTTAACAAAATTTCTTGGACGCCGGCTGCGCGTGCCTGCTCCGGTTGTACCAGTTCGCTGAATCCTGTGCACAGGATCACCGGTATATCCCCATCGATTCGGATGATCTCCCGGGACAGATCAAAGCCGGTCATATCGGGCATGGTCAAATCAGTGATCACAGCATCAAATGCGTCCGGATCGGCTTTAAAAATTTCAAGGGCATGACGACTTTGGTGAGTGGCGGTCACCGTATACCCCAGCTCTTTTAACATATCTGCCAGAGTTTCCACCAGCAGCCGTTCATCATCCACCACAAGGATTCTACCGGCCCCTTTGGTGATCGTCACCGCCTTGTCTTCCTCCATGCTGATTTGCGCACTATCGGCTTCCGGAAAATAGACGCGGAATAGGGATCCGTTTTCCGGCTCACTTTCCACGACGATGGAACCATTGTGTTTTTTTACGATCCCATGGACCACCGAAAGCCCCAATCCGGTGCCCTCTCCCACCGGCTTGGTGGTATAGAAGGGGTCGAAAATCCTCTCCATGGTTCCAGGTGTCATTCCCGGGCCGGTGTCCCGAACACTCAATTCGATACAGGCCTGGGAAGTTAACCCGGCGTCGTTATCTGTCTCCTGGGGAGGATGCGCCACTCTGGCAATCCCCACTTCTAATATACCGCCTCTGTCCTTCATGGCCTGGGCGGCGTTGGTGCATAAATTCATCAACACCTGGTGGACCTGGGTGGGATCGGCCAGGGCGGGGCCGGACTCCGGATGGACCTCACTGCGTATTTCTATGGTGGTCGGAAGGGTGGCGCGTATGAACTTCAGGGTCTCTTTAACGATTCGCCCAATATAGATGGGTTTGATTTCGGTCTCTCCCTGCCTGCTGAAAGTTAAGATCTGGTTCACCAGAGTACCGGCTCTTTTGCCGGCCTCGAGCACCTTGGTCAAGTAGATCTGCGTATCGCTGGTATCCGGTGCTTTGGCGATGGCAAGCTCGGTACATCCGATAATGACGCCTAAAATGTTTTTAAAATCATGGGCAATACCGCCCGCCAGGGTGCCGATGGCTTCCATTTTTTGTGCCCGGCGCAGCTGGCTTTCCAGATTTTTACGCTTGGTAATGTCAATTGCGAATCCCTCAATATACTTGGGCCGGCCCTGGTCGTCGCGAATCAACCGGCCTGAAATGGATACCCACAACGTTGTGCCGTCCCTGCGTACCAACTCTACTTCCAGACCTTTTACCGTATCCTTCTCTCCCAGGATGCGAACGAACATCTCCCGGTCTTTGGGATCCGCATAGCACTGTGTGCTGATATCGGTCACCGCATTAATCAGTTCTTCAGGGGTTGCGTAACCTGTCATATGGGCCATGGAAGGGCTGGCGGATAGATAGCGCCCGTCAATGGTGGTTTGAAAAATGCCTTCAACGGCATTTTCGAAGATGTTGCGATAATTTTCCTGGGCCTGCTGAACCTCCTGAATGTGTTTGGTGATCTTGATGCCCATCTCCTTCAAAACCTGGCCGAAGGGCTGAAATTCTTCGTAGAGAATACTTTTGGGTTCAAAATCATATACACCCGCGGCATAGGCAGCAACGGTATTGTTCAGACTGCTCAGGGGGCCTTTGAGAAACCGGCGGACAAGAAAACCTGTGGCCATCACTAGAATGAGGGACGTTACCGATACAATCAGAAGGGAGGACAACAGCATTTCTCCACTGCTCTCATCATAGGTTTTGCGATTCAACGCCAAGAAAACCTCCCCGGCGAACTTCTCATTATGATACACTCGACCGGATCGGTTGACCAGATGGGGATGTGGGGCTCTTTCAAACGTATAAATGGTGTTGCCGTAAGAGTCCCGAATGTTCACATTGTTCACCAGCTCATTGCGGGCAATAACCTCTCCAATGGTGGCGACATCCTCTTCATTCATGTCCCATAGCGGTCGCTCTACAATCCCCACAAGATAGACCAGCAGTTCATCGGCCTGTTGATTGAGTTCTTTTTTGGCTGTCTTAACCCGGTACAGATACATGGCAACAATCACAGCAATGGAGACGATCCCTATGGTCAATACCAGACTAAAGGTCAGCATATATGAGATCGATTCAGTGCTTTTGGGCCGATTCGCTGAGAAGGACGTTTCTGAGGTACTCCCTTTACGCAACAGTTTCATACTGGGAATTTCCTATCTTTCCTAGCCTTAATAGCTGGTTACCTTATCTATCAACAACTCATCGCAAAAACAAGACCAGGCCACTAAACCGTGGGGTCTAAATTCCGAAAATCCGGAAACATTCCCGGTTTTCGAACCGATGCACTACATCACAAACAAATGTAATTCCAAAAGCTTACCGGGATATTTTCCGATAATCCGGAATATTGCGGCCTGGCAACCGATGACCTTGGCAGGTTCATCATTTTATGTGGCTGTATTTATTGCTTAATTTCTCATGATTCGTTGGCGCACACTTTGCAGTACCGGGGATGACAGGTCAAACACCCAGGAGTTCAATTCACCAGGAAAAGAGGAGAAAATGATCAATTCATCAACCGAACCGGAGATTACCCACCAAATTGTCGCTAAGGCCAAGTCATTAGGGGCCAGCCTGGCAGGTGTGGCAAATGTGGATCTACTCAAGCAAGCCCCTTCCTGCCTACTGTCGCCTAAAATGGAACAAAATACAGGGGTTGGGTCGCGTGAAACCGCCAAGGGGGCTAAACCTGGTGAAGTGACCTGGCCGCAAAGGGCCAGGAGTGCTGTGGTTATCGCCGTAGAGCACAGCGACGCAGAACCTGAATTGGACTGGTGGTATGGGAAAAAATCCCCGCCAGGGAACCGCATTTTGATGAAAATCAATAAAGCGCTTTCAGCGTGGATAGAAACAACCTTTCAGATCACCACGCACAAACTTCCTTATCATGTTGAAAGAGGGGGTATCTTCTTGAAGGATGCCGCCGTAATGGCCGGACTGGGGTGCATCGGTAAAAACAACATCCTGGTTACACCTGAACTTGGCCCCCGGGTTCGTCTGCGAGCCATGCTGCTTGAACAAGCGATTGAACCTACCGGCCCCATTGATTTCGACCCGTGCGACGGCTGCGATGAACCTTGCCGGCAGGCCTGCCCCCAAATGGCTTTCAACAAGCAGATTTTTTCACCCACGGAAACGGGTTTGGAACAGCTTCCGGGACGTAGCGGATGCTTTAGCAGGCCAACATGCAACCAACAGATGAAGGCCGACATCGATGCTGCCGTGGAAGAGACCGATCCGGAGAGTGGACAGATGGAAAAAATCATCAAGTATTGTCGACGTTGCGAGTTGGCTTGTCCCGCCGGGTAGTGAAAATACCTCGAGCAAATAAACACGCTTCGGTTGATATTCAACCTGTTGCCCAAACATGAATAGCGTCAGATAAACAAAACAAAATGATGAAAGGAGGTCAGCAATGTGACGCGCACCTGAAAATTCTTACTCACGACAAACATTCATTACCCAAAGGAGATTTGACATGGCTGCTAACAACAACGGAATTTTGGGGCAATATGACGCCAAGCTTTTCTGGTCCACACTCATTGTGTGTTCATTTATCACTGCTTTCGGCGTCTTCAGCCCGGAGGCCTTCGGCAAGACCCTTTCCACACTCCAAGGATGGATTTCGGTGAATTTCGGCTGGTTCTTCCTGCTGACGGTCGCTACTTTTATCGTATACCTTATATGGGTAGCGACCAGTAAATACGGAAATATTCCTTTAGGCCAAGAAGGCGAAAAACCAGAATATAGTTTCTTTGAATGGATAGCGATGCTCTTTAGCTGCGGCATCGGTATCGGCTTTATTATGTGGGCCATTGCCGAACCGCTCTATCATCATGCCGATCCACCATACCTGGCTGCCAAAGGATCGGCTGGAGCCGCAGCTGTCGGCATGCAAATCGCCCTGTTCCACTGGGGCATCCATGGATGGGTCTGCTATGCCATCGCCGGACTGGCCATGGGCTATGCCACCTACCGGCTTGGACGTCCCCTGACCGTGGCCAATTCACTCTACGGCGTGCTAGGGGAAAAAGTAAACGGCGCCATCGGCAAGACCGTCGACTTCCTTGCCGCTTTTGCCACCATCGCCGGCATCGCAACCTCATTGGGGATGGGGCTGATGTCTATCAAATTTGGTATCAAGCATCTTTTTGGCCTTGACTTGGGAACAACGGGCCTAGTGGTGGTTATGCTTGTCTTGATTGCGGCTTACACAGTATCCGCAGCATCAGGTCTGGACAGAGGCATCAAATATCTGAGTAAGACGAACATGTATCTGGCGTTTATCGTCTTGCTTTTCTTCTTTATCGCTGGTCCGACCCTTTATCAGCTGAACCTGATGGTTGATTCAACCGGCCAATATTTTCAAAATTTGATTTTCATGACCTTCTTCGCTGACGCGATGAAAACGGCCAGCGAGGGCAAATGGCTGGGGTGGTGGACCATTTTTTATTGGGCCTGGTGGATCGCCTGGGGGCCGTTTGTGGGCGGATTTGTTGCCAGGATTTCCAAAGGAAGGACGATACGTGAATTCGTCGTCGGCGTTGTTCTGGTCCCCTTGGTCATCACCATCGTCTGGTTTAGTGTGATTGGCGGGTCGGCTTTGCATGCCGAAATCAACGGAACACTTGAGATGTATAAGGCAATTTCCGCAGATGTCGGATCGGGGATCTTCACTCTGCTGACGGCTTACCCGATGGGTACTTTAATCAGTTGGGTCGTGTTTTTCAATTTAATCGTGTTTCTGGTAACTTCCGCTGATTCGTCGGCATTTTTTGTCGCCATGATCATTGGCAATGGGGAACTTAATCCAACTGTCGGGCAACGCTTGACCTGGGGTTGTTTCATTGGCACAATTTCGGTATTATTGCTCATTACAGGTGGATTGAAAGCAGTGCAGACCGCATCGATAATCGCTGCACTGCCATTTGCCTTTGTCATGATTGCCATGATGGTGTCCGTTGCCAAACTATTGAAAAAGGAATCGGTAGGAGCGGTTGCGGCAGCCCAGGCAGACGCAGTATCTTCGTCAAAGGCTGAGGATGGCATAGGTGTGGCAACCACCGCCCAACCTTCCGAATCATAGTTTCACATTGATCGATAATGTGTCAGAAATGATATTATAAATGAAACTATCCCCTGTGGCTGATCAATGAGAGGCCGCAGGGGATATTGTTTTTTCGCCCGCACCTCCTCTTTTATGAAAACGTTTGGTCCGATATTGAATGATAACTGCGATCAGTAGCAGCGAAAAGCTGCAATTTCCAGGTTGTTGGTTACAAGCTGTAAAGGGCCGCTATCTTCAAGCCAAAAAAAGTTCTCCGGTAAACCCCACCAACTGAATGCGACATAGATATTATTCGCTTTAATAGGCGTTGTCCATGGAGATGCTCACTGTGGCGGTGAAGCTGCGTTTTACTCCAGAAGTATTTAAGATGGCCCAGGTGGTGATGGAAAAAGTCGCTGTCTGACTGAAATTCGGATCATGACAACTCCCGGCCCATCAAATTCCTGTAGTCCTCCAAAGTATCCATGTCCAAGAGGATCCCCGGATCCGCAACA
>CAJIBC010000258.1_pt1 | contig 14676 bp, 6 predicted proteins | sample 9199231 | NCBI WGS metagenome assembly CAJIBC01 (sample SAMEA7708282, study PRJEB35096) | sediment metagenome | biome: marine neritic benthic zone biome [ENVO:01000025]; feature: sediment [ENVO:00002007]; material: shallow marine sediment [ENVO:03000034] sea grass bed [ENVO_01000059] ...
AGTGTGAACGACGCTCCGGTAGCAGCTAACGACGCAGGAACCGGCAGCGAAGGCGGAACCATCACTGTGCTAACCGGCGGCGAAACCAGCGTGTTATCCAACGACACCGATGCAGTCGGTAACCCGCTTCAGGTGATCAACTTCACCCAGCCGGTAAACGGTATGGTGACCATGAATGCGGACGGCACCTTCAGCTACACCCACGATGGCAGCGAAACGACGAGTGACAGCTTCACCTACACTGTCAGTGACGGCGCAGGTGGCAGCGATACGGCGACCGTGAACTTGGCGATTGAAGCCGTCAACGATGCACCTGTCATCAACAATATTGACGCTGCAACCGTTTCAGAAGAGGGGCTTTCAAACGGAAACCGGGATATTGACGGGAATCCGACAGATGAAACAAATCTGACTACCTTTTCGGGTACTTACAGTGCAACGGATGTAGATGGCGACGCTTTGACGGCCACAATTGTCACAACGCCCATCGGTTTATCGTCGGGGGGTGTGGCACTTAGCTACACAACGTCCAACGGCGGACAAACGTTAACGGGCTCGGCGGGTGGAAATGACGTTATTCGCATCGATGTCGCCAATGACGGTACTTATGATGTGACGTTACTGGGACCGCTGGACCATAGCAGTGGTGGTACAGAAAACCTATTGAATTTCGATGTCGGACTTCAGGTCGGCGACGGTGTGGCCTCGGCGACACAAAATATCAATATCACGGTGGAGGACGATAGCCCCATCAGCGGCGATGTATACCAGTCTTTGGTCATTGCGCAGCAGAACACCAATCTGATGTTTATCATCGATACCTCCGGAAGTATGGGGTGGGGTGCAGGCGGTGGATTGACACGCATGGAGTTGCTGCTCGATTCGGTAGCCGATGTGATCAGGTCCTACGATGATCAGGGAGATGTGGCCATCCAGATCGCGACCTTCTCTTCAGGATCGGACTCATCTTATCAAACTCAATTCCTATCGGTTAGCGAAGCATTGGCCTTTATTGGTGAGGATGGCATCAACTCGCCGAACAGTGTACTGACACCCGGCGGTGGAACCAACTACGACCTCGCGGTCGATGCGGGTGAAAACGGCTGGGACCAGCCTGGTAAACTAACCGCCACGCCCGAAATTCCGGTTGCCAATGTGTCCTATTTTCTCTCTGATGGCCAACCGCAGACAGCCGGTGGCACCGAAGGAAGTGACGGCATCACCGGCGTTGAGGAGGGTGAGTGGACTACCTTCCTGACAACCCATCAGGTCGATTCCTTTGCCATCGGGTTTGGCTCCGGGTTGGACCAGGGCGATCAGTCCTACCTGGACCCATTGGCCTATGATGGCGTGAATGGGTCCGAGAGGGACGGCGTGATTGTTGCGGATTCTTCGCAGTTAAGCTCTGAATTGCTCTCCACCGTTCAGCCGCCCGTTATCGGCGGTCTTTTTGGGTCTTTGGAAAACAATGGATTTGGCGCCGATGACGGTTCTTACCTGAGCATCACCTTGGATGGCGTAGAGTATTCCTGGGATCCGTCTGCAAACGGCGGCGCAGGCCAGATTACGGTTGACGGTGGGTCGACGATCAATGGCAATGAGTTGTCGGTTACCACGGGTCAAGGCGGCCAACTTGTCTTGGACTTTTCCACAGGCCAATACGAGTACTTGCCGGATATCGAAATGCCTTTGGGGTCATCCTATCAAGAAACCATCACCTATGAGGCCGTTGACCGGGATGGCGACCAGACCACGGGTGACATCGTATTGAATATTGGCCGCGGTTTGGACAGCGATAACGACGGTGTCATCAATGCCATCGATATTGACGATGATAATGATGGCATCACGGATACCAACGAAGCGGGTGCATTGATCAGCACTGCCTTTACAGAAACAACGGACAGCAGCAACATCGTTGGCAATGGCGGCACGGGCAGCCAGACCATTGATTTGTCCTCTTTGGGCGTTGCCGTTGGCGATACCGTTACCATTTCCAACATCCAAGCCCGTGGTGATATCAATGGTGATTGGGGAAGCGAGTTTTTCACCCTGACATTCAATGGCGCTTCCAGCACCGGACCCTTGCAAACGCCTCTAAACGGCGGCGTGGAAGACGATCTCTACCGGCTGGTGACCACGCCTGTGGCACTCACGCTTACGGTGATTGACGTCGGAGGCGTTCCTTCGATAACCGTCGATGGGGTGACCTCCAGCGATGTTGACAATTATACCGGTGTGAATGGGGTGGATTACTTCTTTGACATATCCGGGGTCGGTCTTGTCCCTGATAACGACGCAGACGGTGATGGCATCATCAACAGCCTCGATGTGGACAGCGACAATGACGGGATTGCCGATAACATCGAGGCGCAGGACAACGACAGTTACACGGCCCCGAGCGGCAATGATGCCAACCACAACGGTCTCGACGATGCATACGAACCCGCTGGTTTATCGCCGACCGATACGGATGGCGACAGTCTGCCGGATTTCATCGATAGCGACAGCAATAATGATGGTACCGTCGATGGCGCTGGGGTGGCCACCGGTGGTGATGACCGCCTGGTTGCCGATAGCAGTGACAATACGGTGGATGGCTTGGATGGCCACGATGTCCTATATGGCCTGGCAGGCAATGACAGCCTTTCGGGTGGCGCTGGCAATGACATCCTGGTGGGCGGTGACGGTGATGACCTGTTGATCGGTGGGCTCGGAAACGACACCATGAGCGGCGGAAACGGCGGGGACACATATCTCTTTAGCGCCGATGGCGGTGAGGGAAGTGATATCATCACGGATTTTGACGTGGCCAACGATGTCATCCGTTTGTCCGACGTGCTGGATGCAGAGGTCGACGACGATATCGATATCGCAGACTTGCTGCAAGACGGTGGACAAAACGTGGCCGCTAACATTACCGGAACGGATGGTGTTGATGTGGAACTGACCATCAGCCATGGTAGTGAGACCACCGTCGTGACCTTGTCCGGAATCAATGCCGGTCACACCTTTGACGGTGACACTACCCTGTCGGATTTAATTAACCACGGCCTTCAGGTCGATCCTATGTAAACGCATAAATCCTCGCCGAGATGTGTTGTCGCCGGGTGCTTTGCACCCGGCGATGGTCGCAAAGACTTGGCACTAAGACGCTCTGGTTCTACTGGTCAGGCCAATGGCCGGCCGAAAATCTCCGCTTGGGCGGCGGCATAAACCCTAAAGTAAGCATCGAAAACTACCGATGACGGGTTGCTGGATAAGACACTTCGCAATGAGGATCAAAATGAAGCAATGAAGGGGATAGGTTAAATTTAGGTATGCGCTTGAACGAGATGACGTCGACACTTGCTGTTGCAACGATGGTGCTCTTTTTGCTGGCCGGTGGCTGCCACAATCTTTATGCTGCGGATGATTCGCAGGTGGATCAAAACGGTGCCGCCATCGATTTCAGCGTGAGTTCAACCCTTGAAAGCAACCCGCGCTTGACGGAGCTCAAGCGTAACCGCCAAGCTGTCCAACAGGATTTAGAGCAGACCAAGGGACGCTATTATCCTCGGGTTGACCTGAATGTCGGTTATGGGACCGACAGCCACAGTGATCAACTGACGCGCAGCCAGGATAAAGAGAATGATTTTGATGCCCGCTCCGAGGCCTCCCTGACATTGGTGCAGCCGCTCTATCAGGGGGGGGAGACCCGAAGCTTGGTTGAAAAACAGACCGCCAAACTCGAATCGGTTAATTTCCGGGTTTATGACAATGCCGAGTCATTGGCACTGGATGCGATTATCGCCCACCTTGAGGTTTGGCGCCAGCGACGGCTTCTCGACTTGACCGAGCAGAATATCAAGACCCATGAAAAGATCCTGGATCATATTGACGAACGCCAACGGGCAGGTGCCGGTAGCAGTGCTGATGTGGTGCAGACCAAAGGACGCCTTGCGCTCACCAAATCCTCCCGAGCGCAGATTGCCGGCGCCCTGGAAAGTGCGCGGGTGAACTATCACCGTGTGGTGGGCAGTTATCCTGAAAAATTAAGGTTGCCGAATAACTTTCGCTTACTGGCTCCCGCCGGTGCAGAGCAGACCATTGAGATCGCCCAGGGATGCAACCCAAAACTGGCCGCTTTTGCTGCGGACATCCGTGCAGCCAAGGGTGAATTTGGCGCTAGGAAATCGAGCTTTTTACCCAAAGTAAATCTTGAATTAAGCTCAACTTATGAAGACCAGGCGGAAAGTTCAACGACCTACTCCCATAATAATGCTGCCATGGTCAGGGCGCGCTGGAACCTTTATAATGGGGGCTCGGACAGGGCTGCCCGCGAAGCGGCATCATCGCGCAGGCTCCAACTAGTGTCGGCCAGAAAAGATCAATATCAAAAAATTGAAGAGCAGATACGCGATACCTGGAGTCAATATCAGATATCCGGGCAGCAGACCAACACCTATGCCGACGCAGTGAAATACAATAAACAGACACGGGATGCCTACCAACAGCAGTTTGTCGTGGGCCAGAGAAGCCTATTGGATGTGTTGGACTCTGAAAATGAGCTGTTTCAATCCTCCGGCCAACTAATTACGGCCCAAGTGAACGAGATTATCGCCGTCTATCGACTGCTCACGTTAAGCGGCTGCCTGTTGAGCAGCCTTGGCGTGGACTATCAGGCTTACGGGCTGGAAGAGGTATCCACAAGTTGCTGCGCCGGCGCCCAAAGAGTCGACAGCGATGGGGATGGCATTCCCGACGATAAGGACCGCTGCCCCAACACTTCGCCAGGTGTGACCGTCGACGGTGAGGGTTGCCCCTTGGACGGCGATGGCGACGGCGTTCCGGACTATCTTGACAAGTGCCCCGGCACCAAAGCCGGCGTTATGGTGGATGTCAACGGTTGTGCCCTGGACGGCGATGGCGATGGTGTCCCCAACAAGACCGACCAATGTCCGGGAACACCTCCCCGGGTGAAGGTGGACGATAAGGGGTGCCCCGAACCGAAACCCAAAGCGACTAAAAGCGCCCAAGTGACAGCCTCCGGTAACTGGATATATAATGATATCCAATTCGAGACGGACAGGTGGGATCTAAAATCCAGTTCCTATGCAGCGCTGGAAGAGATCGCGGCCTGGATCAAATCCAAACCCGAACTTGTCGTAGAGATACAAGGCCACTCCGATAACACCGGCCCGCGTGCCTATAACATCTCCCTTTCCCAAAAACGGGCCCAGTCGATCATCGCCTATTTGGTGCATAAGGGCATTGCTGCCGACCGCATGATCCCCAAAGGCTATGGTCCGGACAGACCTGTTGAGAGCAATGAAAAAGCCTACGGACGGTCCCGAAATCGTCGTGTAGAGATAAAACCCATCCGCTGGTAGTATCCCTATCAATATGAAAGCCACATCCCTTGGCAGTCTCTCAATTTAAAAGAAGACCGCCACACCGCATCCCGCTAATTATATAGTATCTTATTTTATTTCGGGTAGTTAAAAAAAGTTAGAGGCATTGGCAGACCTTTTGCGTTGCTGTCTTGCGAAAGTCAATCAAAACAGCAGCACAGGAAGGAAACCCATGTTAAACGGCCTGACCCCCAAAATAATGTCAACCACGGTAACGGATCCGGTTGCAATCAACATGTCCATTATGAAACGCACCGGCCTTACCCTGGCGGCGATCATTGCATGGCTTATATTGCTGAGCCACACAACGGCGCTTGCCGCCAATGTACAGATTCAAGTCCATGCCGACGGCATCAGCGGGTATGCCCGCAATGCACTTTTAAAAGATGTTCTGGGCCGGCTGTCTGCTCAAACCGGCAGCGTCGTATTTATCGATGAAGCCTTATCGGATCAACGTGTGACCTTTGAAATTTCCGGACCCATGCCTGCAGAGTATGCGGTTCGCCGTATGATTCATCCGTTGAGCCATGCCATGGTTTACAGCCGCGTCCCCGGTCAACAACAGCTTCATGTGGCAGAGATTAAAGTATACAGCCCCTCGAAAAAGCCATCCCGCTATGTTGTTGTCAAAGCATCTGCTGCCGGCAGCCGTGTGGAAGCCCCTATTAGCGGCATGCAGAGCGCTTCAATGGGTGGCTACGGCAAGTTTCGTCATGGCGGCGCTTTGGACCCACGAAAACAGGTCCGCCCGCCAATTTCATTTTCCAAAGGTGTGTTCGGTAACACACGTTTTCATATCAATCCATCAACCAAAGGGCCGGACTATCGGCCCACTTCAGACAGCATGTCCGGTGCTTACACCGAGCACCACATTGAGAGCCAAGCGTACCAGCAGCACAGCACCCAATCCGCCTTGCAAAGTTCAAAACAGCAGTCTGCTGCCAATCAGGACCACTATCGCCAGCAACGTGCGCTCTCCATTCAAAAATCCGTTTTAGGCAATTCAAATTAAAGGAGATTCATAATGCCTCCCAGCAAAAAGACCCGAACTACTTTGCAAGGACTTTTAATTTTTATCGCGATTAATATTGTGGCGTTTGGCATGACCCCGGCTGTCCATGCCGGTGTGAACGATGTGTTGCTCGGCGCCGCCGGCAGCCAAACCCACATCGATTTTTCAACCATCGACAGTGTCTCCTTTTCCGATGTGTTTATCTACAACGGCACCTCCGCAGCCTCTTTAACCATCGGGGGGAACACGGAGGCCCAGATTGGCGCCATCTATACGGGCGGATCTGCAGGAAACTGGTACCAGATGCGCGTCATCGTAGACTCCAATGGTGACGGATTGCTGGAACCATTTGATTGGTCTGATCCGTCCCATCCCTGGAACCGTCCGGATAACGGTACGCCCAATGACCCCGGCGACGATCCCACTTCCTGGTCCTATACTTACCCCAATGATTATCCTCGCACGGAAATGCAGGGCCAAACCATCGACATGAGCTGGGACCAATCTGCCATGATGGTCACCGGCTTTCCGTGGGATACATTTGATATGTGGTGGTATGAAGGTGATGCCGACAAGACCGATTCATGGTGGATGGACGCCGGTCAGTTGATGAACGTCTGGTGGTCGGGCCGTGATCAAAGCTGGTCCATGCTGCCCAATGGCAATTATCTCGTTCAGGTTTGGGTGGATGAAGACAATAATGGATCCTTCGACGCATCCGAGGCCCACAAAGAGATGCGCATTGCCATTGAAACAGCCGGCATCACCGGCTCTGTTGAAGACGCCGGCGGATCACCCGTGGCCGGTGCCCGGGTGGAAGCCGGATCGCACATGGCATGGGGTGAAACCCGCACAGACAGCAATGGGGACTTTGTATTGTCCGGTTTGCAGGCCGGCGCCGACTACCACTTGCGTGTCCAGGCTGAGGGCAAAGTGACCTACGAAGGTCAGGTCGCATTGGGCGCCAACGCAACCACCGCCGATGCCGGAACCCTTGTATTATCAGATGCCATTGCCATCACCGGCACGCTCAAGTTGGATCAGGACGCCGACGGGATCTATGACGAAGTTGAAGATCAATTCCAGTCCTTTACCAATATGTGGGGTTGGCAGCAATCCGACCTGTGGGTTTGGGTGGACGGCTGGAACATGAATGGTCCTGGCTGGGGTAACAGCAATGTGCGCTTTGACGTGGGCGATACGTCCAAAAGCTTTAGCATCAACGTTCCTCCCCCGGGGTCCAATTCTGTAAATTACCAGGTCAATCTTCACGCCGAAGGTTATGCCACCACACCACTGACGGTGACCGTCGATGCCAATGGGGGCAATGCCGGTACGATCGCATTGACCAAAGCTTCGTTGTTATCCGGTTCGGTACGGTTGCCCGCATCCACAGATCAATGGAAGCACATCGACGTGCAGGCCACCAGCACCACCAACACCGGTATTCGCTATTGGGGATGGGGGCACATTGATCCCTATCAAAACGGCGGTCAATCTACGGATACCGGCCAGTTCCGCATCGACGGCATTCCGGCCGGCACCTATACCCTGGAAGTCCGCGTCATGGGGTATGCCACCACCATCGTCAACAATGTTCAGGTGGTTCAAGGCCAGGATAAGAATGTCGGTGAATTGAACGTGACCGAGGGCCTGAAAATTGCCGGTACATTGACCATCACCGGCGATACCTCTGAATTGCAGCGCTGGCCCGGCGACAGCACCGAAGGTGATCTGCAGATCTGGATTGATGCCTGGTCACCTTCAGGGGGCTGGAGCGGAACCCAAGTCTCGGTCAGCCGCGGCGTCAACCAAACGGTGGCCTATTCACTGGGCGGCTTGTCTGACGGTAACTACGAAATTCATACATGGATCGGTGAAGGTTACGAATTGACCGACGACCAGGGCAACACCCCGGTCATGGTTTCCGTCAACGGTGCTAATGTCGGTAAAAACATCGTCTTACGGCAGCACGAAGGTATTATCACCGGCACCATTGCCGGCAGCGGCATCAACATTGATCTGAACCAGGTGGTCATTGAAGCCAAGCGCCCTTGGGACTGGCTGCCCCCCAAATTTGCCACAGTCGCCAACGGCGGTATCAACCCATCCACAGGCGTTTACACTATCAGCGGTTTGGGAACCGGCGACTATGTCCTTAAAGCTGGTATTTATACTGGATACACGGATTATATGGGTGGGACCTATACCGGCACTTCCGGCTATAACGGTGAGGGCCAGCTGAAGCCATCGGCTGAAGCCGGCGTTGTTGTCCAGCGGACCTTTGTTCAAAACAACGCTGAAGTGCCGACTCTCCTGAATATCTACCTGGAAAGAGGTTACACCATTTCCGGAACCATAACCTTGAGTGATAGCGACACACCCTGGCACGACTTTGGCGACGGCACTTTCACTAATGGAATGCCCGGTGATGCCAACGGTCGTCTTGACACGGACAATGATCCTATGAAGAGTGAACTAATCTCCATGGCAGCCGATATTGCCGGCAAATCGGTCAAGGCGTTACCCATGGAAATGATGTTCATGGGTGGTGAAGATCCCCGCCGGGGCAAAATTCAGTACGATCCCCATAGTGGCATGGCCACCTTTGAAATCAACGGCCTGGCCCCCGGGGTTTATATCATCAAACCGCCTTTCCGTTCCGAGCGTGTCAGCCAAATGGAGGGCGAATTCGGCGAGGCCAACTTCTTCGATGGCGGGCAGGAAAACCACCATTGGACGGCATCACGCCAGATGGTGGTCATCTCCAATCAGGATGTTACCGGCATCGATTTTGAATTGGGTAACGGCCATACGGTTACCGGGACCATCACCCTGCCGGAGGCTCAAACCGTGAGCCAGGATTGGGAAACTTGGATGTGGGTCGGCCATTTGGAGTTGGAAACCGCGACCCAGCGGCACCTCGGCCATGGCAAACCCATTTTCAAGGGCGATTTTGACAACACCAGCCGGTATGAATTTACGTTCAACCACGTGGCCAATGGTGATTACCTGGTGCGGTTCTGGACGGACCGCTATGTCCCCGGAGGCGCAAAATTCACCGTTAATAATGCCAACACCTCCGTGAATCTGACCATCGAAGAGGGCGCCAACCTGGTTGGCAAACTGGTGGATGCCGATACCGGCGAAGCCATCACGTCCGATGACGGTGTTCGCGTCATCTGTGAAGCTTATCCCTGGGTGGACGGCTCTTGGCGGGAGACCCGCGACGATCAGTGGTCTCAAAGTTATATTGAAAATCCTGATTTTCAACAAATGAGCCCCAACGGGCAAGAAACTGGCGGTCAGCGCGAAAATAAAACCCCGGGCAAATTCCATCTGACATCGGTACCCACCGGCCACAAGTATTTCATCCGCGTGGAAGCTGAGCACGGTCAGAAATCAGGTGGCGCCAAGAACTATGTGGGCCGCGTGATTGCGGGGATCGATGTCCCCGAAGGCGCTTCCGGCGATATCGATGTGGGCACCATTGAGTTGAAAGAAGGCACCACCATTACAGGTCGTCTAACCGACATCGATGACAATCCCGTCCCCGGTGTGGAAGTCTTCGCCATACCGTCCGATGCACATGATGGTGCAGCGGAGGCCGAAGGTATCTCCGACACCAATGGGTACTTTACGGTCTATGGCGTGGATCCTGACGTCGGCTATTATGATTTGGTGGCAGCCGAACGGCCGGACATGTTCGAGGATTGGGGTAAGCACGTCCAGTGGGGCGAAAAGCGCAGATACAACGTGCAGCCGGGAGCCGCGGATGTTAATTTTACTTTGGTCCGGGCCAACGCATCCCTCTCAGGCCTTATTGCCGTCCCCAGCGGTGTGGATTTTATGCTACCCTTTAAGGGAGAAGGCGAGGAGTTCCCGGCAACACTGCTCCTGCTTCAAAGAAAAGGCGTTATTTACAGTGATGTGCTGGACGGCATCGAGGCGATCAGCGTGCCGGCGCCCAGCGGTGTAACGACCACGACCTATAGCATCGATCACATCGCACCGGGCAAATACAAAGCCATCGTCATGAACTACGGCCTGCCCACCAAGATCTTCGACAATGTGGTTATTGAAGAGGGCAGCAATACCCTTGATATGGAATGGGGATCAGCCGGCTTCACGGTATCGGGCAGTTTGGCAATGGTTGACGGTGGTTACCCGAGCTCGGCGGATATTAGCGGTGTGGTGTGTATGAATATGAACGATCATAGTCTGACATTCGGGTTGCTGACCCAGGAGGCCGACGGCACCTATTCAGCCTATGAGGTGCCCGGACTGGCGGCCGGAGAAGTCTATCAGCTGGTCTTTTATAAAGAAAGTGGCTACGATGAAATGCCGGACATTTTCGCCAGCGGAGAACCGTTCACGCTTACAACGGATGTCGATGATGAGGACGCTGTCATCGATCGAAATGCCACCCCCATGGTGATGGCTCAGGCCGTACAGAACAGCGACGATGCAAGCGTCATCGATCTGGGTATTTTCAGTACCGGCTATCTGACCGATCGCAGCATCGAAGCGGTCAGCAGTGTGCCCACCGAGAACTCTACTGGTGGTGAACTCTTTGTCAGCGCTGGATCTGGTACCCTCGACAATGTCAGATTATCCGGTGATAAACGCACCATTCGCGCCCAGTATACCAAGGGCGTCGGTGATTCGGATGTAGCGCTGCTCCTAGCCGTGCACTATGGTGATGACGCAACTACCCTGTTGCAGACCATTGGATTCAACGTCAATACCATAGCGAAGAATTCCGACTCCGTCAGTATCTTCATGAGCGGTCAAGTCAAACTGGGCAATGGTGATGCAACCCAGATTTACGTCCCGGTAGGCTCTATGGACACAAGCGACGACGGCAAGGTGATCGTCACCATTGAAAAAAGCGATGAAGAGCCGGGGGCCTTGGAAGGCCAGTCGCGCAGCTTGGCCGACACCCGGGGCATTTTTGCCCGCACCGCTGTTCAAAGTCTTCCTGAAAATGTCATTTCCGCCAGCAGGCAGTACGACTTCAGCTATGAAGCGGCCGGCGACAATGCGACAGCCACCCAGGTGAGCGCTGTTACGGTCCAGATCCAATTCGATCCGGATTTGATAGACGATATAGACGAACTGCAGGTGATGCACCTGGTCGATGGCGATTGGGTGCAAGAGTCAACCAATCGCACCGTTGATACGGACAACCATACCATCACCGTTGACGTAACAAGTCTCTCCCCCTTTCTGGCCGCTACTGTGGCGGGTTCAGGAGAAAGCGACAGTGGCTCCGGCGCAGGTGGCGGTGGTGGCGGCTGTTTTGTATCAAGCACCATGCCCAACGCCAGGATAAACACCCCGGCATTGGGTGCAATGCTGGCGCTATTCGTTTTATTGTTCAGCTTGAGGGGGCTAACCCGGCAAAGGGGCCGTTTCGAGTAAACGCATCCTTATAGAATAACCCATAAAAAAGATAAAAGAGGCGCGAATAACGCGCCTCTTTTATCTTTTTGAACCCCTGGTTAAATGACGCGTGTAGACGCAGTTGGGTGGGGTAGCATTGAAGTACTCATCTAGTTCCATCAAGAGTCGGGGCAGATCCCACTGATTAACTTGCTCCCTGGCTTTTTTGAAAGGCCAATGCCGATAGTGCAAGATCACCCAGGGCATGGCCGCGGAATATGAAAGCGGTTCGGTCTCTATTACTGTTACGCCCACTAAATTTACCTAACACCAGTCCGGACAAATCACCCGTTACATGTTCAGGTGGAACCAATTTATTCGGTAACAGTGCTTCCTGATTCAGGTCATCAATGGTGATTCGATTAAATGCGGCGTATTGCTCTCTATCCCAAGGGGTGCCAAGGTCGGTGATGGCTGAGAAGGATCCGGGTTTCAAACAGTTTGCATCCAGAAACGGAACCAGCTCTGCTGAGTAGGTAACGGAGCTCACAATTAAGTCTGCTTCTCTTATCGCTTCTTCGCCCGAAGTACATCTTGTAGACGCTATCGACATGTTTTCCGCGAAATCGCAGAGTCTATCGATGTTGGCCTGGCCGCGACCGAAAAGCCGAACGTTATCGAGGGGAAACATATCAGCGAAAGCGCTCAAATGGCTTCTCGCCTGCACTCCGCATCCAATAAAAGCAGCAACAGCAGAATCTTTTCGAGCCATATATTTTGCCGCCACTGCACTCAATCCAGCGGTTCGCACTGCCGTTACCCAGTTTCCGTCAAGAATCGCCATTGGCAGGCCCGTGTCACTATCCAGCATGGTGACAAGTCCGTTTATTTGCGGCAGGTTTTTATCGGAATTACGGGGATTTAAAACTAAAGTCTTAACGGCCAGAAAAGGCGGATCATCGGCGGCAGCCAGCGCAGCCATCATGTAACGACCATCCTCTGGCAATATCACGGCCTTTGGTGCACTCCATACGGACTTTTTTTCGCAGCCAATAATTAATTCTTCAATACTTTGAATCACATCGGCCGTTGAAATATCGAGCCCGGTGAGCATCTCTTCTGATAAGTAAGGAATGGCCTTGTTTGAGTTCATAGGGATATATTTCCTGTATCTTTGATAACGTCATTGTCCTTTTGGGGACCCATTGTGCTCCATAGCACAATCAAATATTTTATATGCATAACGCGGTAAATCACCTGCGGCAAAAGGCCGAGCGAGGAATGAGCGGCGCCTTTTTGCCGTCCGGGTGAATTTGCTTTGTTATGTTTTATGATAACAGCTTTGAAGCCGCACGCGCTGCTTGGGTTTTCCCATTATATCCCCACGAATCAGCTGGTATATCATCGATTACCACATAGCAGGCTTCTTGTATTGTGCCAACCACATCTTGTAGCATCTTTACTGTTTGGGAAATCATCTCGGCTTTTTCAGATGGTGAATTGGTTCCGTCAGTAATCTTAATATCTACATATGCGGCGATTGAATCTTCAGCCGTTATTGGAGTTGAATTGACAGACCACTGTTGTGATTCAGACTCCTGGATATGCACCACAGCAACTTCGGGTCTTTTTCCCATCACTGTATTCATTAGCGAAGTTGTCTTTTCATACAGCAGTTTTCGACGCGCGTTGTCAAGATTCCTACCCAAACGAATGTTTATATAAGGCATAGTTTCCCTCCTTTGGATTGTAATGACCCTTTTTGGTAATTGCATATACAACTATATGGTTAAAAAAAAGCTACACTTTTTTTAGATATTTCTGTATTTCCCTAAGGTTAGCAACCATTTGCGAAAGCTCGCCTTGGCCGATTATTTCTGTCATTAGCATTGTGAGGTTTTCTCCGATGTCATCTAACTTTTGCTGAATTTCTTTTGATGCCTTCGTTGGGATAACCCGCAGTTCCCTCCCATCTTTTCCCGTTGGCTTGCGTACCAACAAATCACGCTTTTCCAAACTATCAAGAAAGCGAGTGATCGTAGAACGCGATAAATTAAGCTCATCAGCCAGTTCGCGAGGAAACAGTCCCGGTCTAGTAAGGACGACGCGCAGCAAAAATGCATGAGGTGGCGACAACTTGACCTGATGATATGCCTCAGTCCAAATACGACGTACCGTCCGTGCCAAAGTATTGCTGTTAAAATATAGGCATTCTTCAAACATAGCATGCAAGATAACACAATATAATTGTACGTACAACTATAATTTTAACATGACGATCGTTTTTGATGGAAATGATAAGCAATTATCTTTTGTTTTCCGGAATCGCCTACTTGTTCATCGGCGGCCTCGATCTGGTGCACACCTTATCAGCCTTTACGGGATTTCCAACCAGATTGGACACTACATGAAACTCGTATCGTTTTTCCTGATCTACAAGGCAATCGTCCAAACCGGTCTGGTGAGGCCCTATGATCTGCTGTTCAGGGATCTATAACAGAGTCGGAAGAGCCTTCAAGTGGCCCACGACCAACTGGAACAACGCATACGGGAGCGCACAATCGAGCTCGTTAAAGCCAATAAGCATTTGCAGGCAGAGATCAAAGAGCGCCAAAGCACCCAAAAAGAGTTGCTCAAATCAAATTCTTTTCGTCGACGATGAACCGTCGCTGGTTAAGATGGGGCGTCTGATCATAGAGTCTTTAGGATATCAGGTTACGACTCAAACCAATGGTTCCGAGGTATTGAAGCAGATCAAAGCCCAGCCGGACCGATTCGATCTAGTTGTCACAGACATGACCATGCCAAAAATCACCGGCGATAAGCTGGCCCAGGCAATCACAGCGATACAGCCAAAGCTTCCGGTGATCTTGTGCTCCGGATTCA
>CAJIBC010000586.1_pt1 | contig 14581 bp, 12 predicted proteins | sample 9199231 | NCBI WGS metagenome assembly CAJIBC01 (sample SAMEA7708282, study PRJEB35096) | sediment metagenome | biome: marine neritic benthic zone biome [ENVO:01000025]; feature: sediment [ENVO:00002007]; material: shallow marine sediment [ENVO:03000034] sea grass bed [ENVO_01000059] ...
AAATCCGCTCTGCTGGTATTTATGAACACCTACCTGCAACAAGCCCACGCCGATGGCAAAGTCGTACTCCTGATCATTGACGAAGCGCAACGCCTTTCCATCGATCTTATGGAAGAGATACGCCTGTTGTCCAATATCGAACATTCGGGTGAAAAACTATTAAGCATCATTTTTGTTGGACAAAACGAGATCAAACCGATGCTCATGGCACCGCAGTGCCGTGCTTTGTATCAGCGGATCACCTCTTTTTATGACATCCAGGGGCTCACCCGGGAGGAAACCCGGCAATATGTGGAACATCGCCTGAAGGTATCCGGAACCTTCGAAAAATTTTTTACTTCAGCGGCATTACACAAAATTCACGGCTTGTCCCGGGGCATCCCCCGGGTCATCAATGTCCTGTGCGACCGCGCCCTGCTGACCGGCTATGTCAATAATTGCCGGGTCATAGATGCAGATATCATCGCTGAATGCGCCCATGAACTGGATCTTGGTGCCCAAAGAGATGGGATGCACAAATGGGTAATTGCTGGAAAAACCATCTCCCAGTGGCGTGATTTTTCGAAAAGGCTGACGACGCGAACGGCTTCAAGCCGGAAAATACACCATACCAAATTACGGCGGCTTAAGAGCAGTTGGAAAACGGCCGTTGCCAGCATGCGTTTGGCGGCAAGAGACGGATGGCATATACTGGAGGATACCACCGATGATATAAGAGATAGATTCTGGCAAAAGGTCCATCCTTTTGTACTGCCGGCGGGTCTTGCTACTATATCGCTCGCTGTGATTTTCGGCGCTCATATTGGAACCAAGGAACCAAACAGATTTCAAGATGATGCAAACCAGCGGGAGGAGCCGCCAAATCGTGTCATTGCCACCGCCCCAGGAGAAGAAGCCCTAAAGGCCCCTGATTTAAGGGACGACACTCAATTTGAACGTTTCCTGACGGTGGATTCTCCTCCTTCATCTCCGGAATTGAACCGCGAATCGTCTGTTTCAGGAAGGTCGCCCATTGTCGAAGAAGCACTGTCGGCAGACCAAGGGCAGTCCTTTGCCCCGAAGCAAACGTATGTGGCGGAGGCAAAAGCGGCATTGGCGCAAGGGGATCATCAAAAGGTGCTTGAACTATTAGAGACATATCCTGTTGGAGCGGCAGATGAAGAGATAGAAGCTGTTGGGCTTTATGCCCATGCGCTGGTGGGGCGGGCCGGTGAAATAATGGCTGCCTCGCCCATTGAAGCCGAAGCTTTATTGCGTAAAGCCACTGAGGTGGCGCCTAAAATGGCCATTCCCTATATTGTGTTAGGGGAGCGGTACATTGACATAAATGACTATCCCCGTGCCATTGATGCCTACCAAAATGCCGTACATCTCGATCCGACGGCATCAGATGCACATTTCAATCTCGGTTTTATATACGCAACTACCGGGGTTTATGGAGAGGCGGAAAAGGCATTCGCAAAGGTGGTGCGACTGCGACCGTCCTATCTCGGCAAGGCTCTCTTCAACCTCGCGTTGGTTCAGCAAAAGCTGGGGAAGATTGATGAGAGTATTGCCAATATGGAAGAGGTCATCACCATGGGGCCGGAGAATCAAAAAGCCCTCGCATATTTAAATCAGCTTCGCAATTCATCCACAGTTGCCAACGTGGAGTAATATAGATGACGTTTTCTGTGAAAGCTACAATGGGTCTTTGGGTCCTTGTGACGGCTATGGCCTGGTCGACGGGATGCGGGTGGATGCGGTCCACTGATCCCGAAGAAGATCAACTGCCGCTGATTGTTTCTCCTGTGGTGGAAGCGGTTCCGGAAAGCACCCTTTGGCAAGAGGCATCTAGTGACCCGCCGGCGCTTGAATCGGCACCACATCAGCAGCCTGCCACCAATCCGCTGGTTCACATCGTAAAATGGAAGCGGGAGACGCTCTTTTCCATATCTCGCTGGTATACAGGCTCAGGCAATAACTGGAAGCGCTTGGCCACCGCGAATCCGGACATCACTGCCCACAGGATTCATATCGGGGATAAGATTGTGATTCCGGAAGAGTTGTTGATAAAACGAAAACCCTTGCCGCCTGATATTCTAAAGCCTGTTTCCGTCCGGAAAAGCGCATCGCCGACCCAAAGTCCAAAACAGCCCCCCCAAAACCAAGAGATGCTGCTCTACGGACCCATCGAAAACAATACGCCCGCCAAAACCAAAGCGGGATACGATTTGCCTGTACCACTGGAAACCATTGATTAGAACCGATCTTAACGTAATTGTATGGACCAATTTCGGCACTGCAACATCATTAATATCTTTTGAATACGGATGTTTAGCTATTGTATTGCTGCACGCATACCCTGCCGGGAGATACGTATCGCAAGCCGAGGTCGCCCATATCTCAATAATTGTCACCGAACAGGAATTGAAATCTTTTTTTGGCCGACGCGAGTTTTTTTTCCAGGTCTCTTATTTTAACACCTATTTCAATTTCCTTGGAAACATATGCGCCGGAATCAATAGCGTCTGTAATTTCAGATGTTTGTGTGTCTGTGGGAGGACGGTCGGCCATATTTTTCTGCTCGCTTTTGAGCAGTCTGATTAAATGTGCTAGATCTTGTATTTCACGCTTATACACCGATTTGGCGGCCTTGGAAGCGGTGGTTGCCCTCTCACGCCTGGTGGGTTTTTCGTCTCCCATGGTAAATGTGTAATTTGAACCCTGGTTTTCGTAATGATATCGAACCATATCTTTTCCCTATGGAAAGTTTAGCTCTGTACCCGTCTTCCTTCATTGGAATTCAGTTGTAATTTAAGACGGTTGGCAGTTCATCAATCTGGAATAACCATTGTTTGGTTTAGCTTCTTTCTATCTTCCGGGGTATCCACGTCAGCAGTATCAGTAGACAAGGTTAGATGCAGTAGGAAAGATCATTAGCAAGAAAAGTATTGTTGCGTCAATATCCATAAAAAAATAACATCCATCTTACCCACATCTGATATTATTGGGGGGAAAGCCTTTAAGGCTTCAGATCCGGCGCAATATTGTGCAATTTATTTTTTCCACGGCCTTTGGATTGGAATTAGAGCGGTTTTTCGTGCACATAGGTGCCTGGTGCCGGGCAAATGGGTGGATAGGATTCCGAACCCATGGCAGGTGGCCGCACCTGGTTTGCGCTGCGGGGTTTGAGCCAATTGACCCAGTCCGTCCACCAGGACCCCTCTATCTTGGGATTTTTTTGCAACCACTTTTCCGGGTCCCGCAGACGCGTGGCGGCGCCGCCCCGGTACTTTTTTTTGGACCATGGCGATGGTGGATTGACAATGCCGGTAATATGCCCTTCATCCGAGAGGATATAGCGCACTTTGCCACCCACCAGCCGGCAGGTTTGAAAGGTGCTCTGCCAGGGGCAGATGTGATCTTTGGCTGCGCCGACGATGTAGAAAGGGGTTTTCACGTTTTTAAGATTGATGGGGCGCCGGCCAAGGGATAGGGCGTTGGGTCTGGCCATGCGATTTTCCATGTAAAACGATTTGAGATAGAAGGTGCACATCGCCTCGGGCAGGTTGGTACTGTCGCTGTTCCAATAAAGCATGTCGGATCGTGGGGGCGGTTCGCCGTAAAAGTAATTGTTGACGACGTACCGCCAGATGAGATCATTGGGGTTCAGCAGCCGGAAAGCAGCGGCAATTTGCTGATCTTTGAGGACGCCGTTTTCAACCATCAGTTCTTCGAGGGCATTTATGGCCTCGGGATGAATCATCACCCCGAGATCACCGGGATTGGAAAAATCTAGCAGGGTGGAGAACAGGGTCGCATCAGCCACAGGTGAAGCCGTCTTATCGTGAGCCAGCCAACCCATCAGGGTGGCGGACAAGGTTCCTCCGATGCAGTAACCTGCCAGGTGTACCTGGGCACTGCCGCAGATATTGCGAGCGGTGTTAACGGCTTGTAGAGCCCCCTGGCGCATATAGTCTTCAAAGCGGGTATGGCGCATCTTTGGACCTGGGTTTTTCCAGCTTGTGATAAAGACGGTAAATCCCTGGTTAACCAGAAAGGAGACAAAACTATTGCGGGGTGATAGATCGAAAATGTAAAATTTATTGATCCATGGTTGAATCAACACGATGGGGGTTTGCCATACCCTTTCGGTTTGCGGCGTATATTGAATCAACTCCATGAGATTATTTCGAAATATCACCTTTCCAGGGGTGGCGGCCAGATTCTCTCCCACCTGAAAGCTGTTCTGATCGGACAAAGAGACAAGCCCATGTTGGTTTTTCATATCCTGTGCCCAATTGCGCATTCCCTGGTTCAGGCTCTCGCCTTTACTTTTTAAAAAGCGCTCCACTGCTTTGGGGTTGGTCCAAAAAAAGTTGGAAGGTTCCAGCATCGCCTGTATCTGTCTAACCCAAAAGCGTGCTTTCTGTCGGGATTGTGGCGATAAATCCGGCGCAAGGTCCACATAATGGGTCAGCCAGTTACACAAAACGTGATGGTATTGCTTTGAAGACCACGATAATTTTTGGGTCCAGTGCATGAGCACTTCTAAGCCATTTTCCGGTGTTTTTTTGGGAAGGGCGGCCAGTAGGTGGCTGTAAACCCGCTCATGGGTCGATTGCATCGACTCCTTAAGGGTCCGGCAACATCGGATAAAGGCTTCCCGGTCATGCTGCCAGGCGCCATTTAAGTCGGCAAATGCGCTGGTGATGTCAAATGGGTCCATATTATTCGTCATGGATGGCCTCAAAATGTGGCGTTAGGTATCGCAGGGCTCTCTAAAAAGGTGATGACATCTTTAAGGCTGGTTTCATCCGCCAGCAGTTCCAAAGGAACTTCGATGTCATATTGTTGAAGCAGCAGCGTTTGTAAATTTACCGCGGCCATAGAATCCCATTCCGGCATTTCTCCCAAAACCGTTTCCAGTGACAACTCTTTTGCGCGGCATTCCGGGAAAAGTTCTTCTATCTCTTGAAAAATTTTTGCTGCGGATACTTCCATGATCATTTCCTCCTATTTGATTGGATTGGGTGTGCTATATTAGATCCTAACGACGCTCCATCAGGGATTGTGCCGCCGCTGGTGCCCCTTGTGCAGGGGGTCACAGTTGAATGAGATTGGCGCCCCAGGACAATCCGCCGCCAAATGCTGCCGTGATGATGCTGTCGCCAACGGTAACAATTCCCCGTTTGATGGCTTCGTCCAAAGCAATGGGCACCGATGCGCTGGCCGTGTTGCCATAGCGAAACATGTTCATATAGAATTTCTCTTCAGGGACACCGAGGTTCTCAGCGATTTGGAGAATGATGTTGACGTTGGCCTGGTGGCAGATAAAGCATTTGACAGATTCAACGGGCATGTTGGTTTTTTCGAGTAAAAACTGTATCACTTCCGTGCCTTTGGAGACAGCAAAGTCGTACACTTCCCGGCCTTTCATTTGAAAGTAGATGGCTTTGGCATCGGGTATCTCTTCATAAGGCATCATGGTGCCTCCCCCAGGAATGCAGATGGTGTTGCTGCCGCTGCCGTCTGTTTGAAGAATAGATGCCAGCACGCCGGCTTCGCCCTCTTCGGCTCCGAAAAGTATGGCGCCGGCACCATCCCCGAAGTATGGAAAGGTGGTGAAGTCTTTGGGGTTTAAAATTTTTGAATAGACTTCTGACGCCACGAACAGAACGTTGGCGCATGTACCGGATCGGATCAGGGCTTGGGCCAGGGCAATGCCGTAGGTGCTACCGGAGCAGACCGAGTTGATGTCAAAGGCGAATGAATGGACCGCTTTAAGAAGGTATTGCACCCGGGTCGCCGTGGCCGGTTGAATTCGGTCGGGAGAGGATGTGGACAAAATGATGGCGTTCACCTTTTGAGGGGGGAAATCGGTGTGCTGCAAGCATTTCTCCGCGGCCTTAAAGGCAAGGTCAGATGTGCACTGGTCCGGATCGGCGTGGTGGCGGCAAAAAACACCGGTTTTTTGGCTGATCAGCAGCTTGGCCGTTTTCGGAAATTGATCCAATGCCTCATTGTGGATCGTACCTTCCGGTAGATAACTGCCCGTGCCCAGGATAGCTGCATTTGGCATTTCACGAAGTCCTTTTCGATCTGCTGAAATTAACGTGGTGACCCTTGGATAGTCCATGAAGTGGGCTGCGGCCATCCCACTTGTGAGCCTGCATTAACCCTACACGACGTTGCCGACCAAGAAGCGCTCGACACACTGACGAATCTTTCCGGGTGGTATTTTGCTGAAATGTCTCAAACACCGACGGCACAGGTAAACACCCTTAACGGTTTGATTGACCCTGTGCATGGATTCCAAGCAGCCACAAAGGTCACACTCTATTTTCGGAATCTGTTCTTCCGTGGATAGGATGTCGTGGCTGCGGGCGACAATTTGGGCCCCGGTGGCGTAGCGTTCACTTCCATTCTTTGAGAGCAGGTTGATCCAACGAATGCGTGCCACATAGGAGTGGTACGCCTCAAGTCCGGCGTTTCCAGGGGTATAGTTCTGCATGACAATGCAGACGTCTGCATCGGGTTCTATTTTGTGGGGGACTTCACAGCAAAGACCCTCGTAGCTGAAATCAGAGGTATGCGCCGTACTAAATTCTTCGCTATTTAGCAGGGCGTATCGGATCGGGGCTTGATAGGTGGTCCTGGGGTGTGCGCGGGGGGTTATTTTTGTCATCGTTTGTCTCTCCTTACAACGTATTTATGGTTCGTTATGTCTTTGGGGACGCGCTGAGATCCCAACCTTGGGAACCGTTTGTACGTATCGTTGGGTGGCAATAAGTACCCCAAGCTACAGTGGTGGAACTTAAAAACACGGAAGCAACAGAAGCATTTCTGATGAACGTTTACCGCTTGACACGGTAGAACGACTTTGGGTGTTAGAGTCGCTCTTTTATGACATTCGTTTTTTGGGACTTTCGGATTGAGGGCCGGTGAGTCGATGCATGTGCGCTTCAGTGACAAGTTTCGGTGAGGAAGGTGAGTTCACCACATTATCAAAAAACCAGCTCCCATTGTCAAGTTAAATTATGGGAATCGATGGTTAATTTTTTGTTAGTGGGGTTTGATAAGGTTGTGGTTCACGACCTGCAAGTCCTTGTTCGGGGCATTCAGGTCGTGTCAGGTATCCGCTCTAAATTTTACATCCGCCGGCGGCCTGGCTCCAAAAGGGAGACATCTTTCGAAGGCGCTCAATAATCGGCGGCAGCTTTTCTATAATTAAGTCAACCTCATCGTCCGTATTGTAGATGCTGAGGCTGAATCGGATCGAGCCGTGCGCGGCGGTGAAAGGGACTCCCATGGCGCGTAGTACATGGGATGGTTCCAGTGAGCCAGAGGTGCACGCCGATCCGGAAGACGCGCAGATGTTAAACTCATCCATCATCAACAAGATGGCTTCGCCTTCCACATATTCAAATGCGATGCTGGAGGTGTTGGGCAGACGGTTCGATACATCGCCATTGACCATGGAGTTGGGGATCCGTTCCAATAACGCATTTTCGAGATTGTCCCTTAGGGCCATGACCCGCGAATTTTCATCTGCCATTTTGTCGGAAGCCAGTTCTGCGGCCTTTCCCATGCCGATGATGGCCGCCACGTTCTCGGTGCCGCCGCGACGGCCATGTTCCTGGTGCCCCCCCATCAAGAAGGGGGCGTATTTGGTGCCTTTGCGGACATAGAGGGCTCCGACACCCTTGGGGGCGTGCAGTTTATGCCCGGAAAGCGACAACATGTCCACGCGGCTCCCCGCCATGTTAATGGGAATTTTTCCAACGGCCTGGACGGCATCGGTGTGAAAGACAATGCCACGGCTTGCCACCTTTTCGGCAATCTCATCCACGGGAAAGATGACACCGGTTTCATTGTTGGCCCACATTAAACTGACAATGGCGGTGTCGTCGCTCAAATGGTCATAGAGGTAATCCAGATCCAAATTGCCTTTGCCGTCCACCGGTACAAAAGTGGTCCGATAGCCGTGTTCATCGAGGTATTCCCCCAGGTTCTTAATGGCCGGATGCTCCACCTTTGAGGTGATGATATGCCGTTTGTCCGGGTTTCCGCGCAGGGCCGCCCAGATGGCGGTGCTGTCGCTTTCGGTGCCGCATGAGGTGTAGACGATCTCTTCCGCCCGGGCGCCCAGCAGATCGGCCAGTTTGGCCCTGGCTTCTTTGAGCTTCATCCCCACATTGCCGCCGAAAGTGTGCATGCTCGAGGGATTGCCATAAAATTGCGTAAAATAGGGCATCATCTCCTCAACCACCTCCGGGGCGACCTGGGTGGTGGCATTGTTATCCATGTAAATCGGTTTCATGCAGATACCTCCTCTACAACGATGGTATTTGCAACCAGTTCCTTAAGCTTTGACTCCACATAATCTTTGAGGGTCACCTGGCTCATGGCGCAGGTGGCGCAGGTGCCGATCAGTTTGACCATGACACGGTCGCCGTCCACATCCACCAACTGTATGTCGCCGCCGTCCTGTTTCAGGGCCGGTTTGATCTCCCGCTCCAAGGTCTCTTCAATGAGCTTGATCTTTTGAATATTGGTCAACACTTTCGGCACGGGAGGGATATCCACTTTTTTGCCGGTGGCTTGGGCGATGATCTCTTCTATTTTTTCATGGCAATTGCCGCAACCGCCGCCGGCTTTTATATAATTGGTAATCTCTTCAACCGTTTTTAGGGAATGTTCGGCCAAAGCCTTTTCAATTTGGACATCGGTAACGCCAAAACACTCGCACACCAGGTTGCCTTCGGGTTTTTTGTCGGGCTCGCCCAGGTAACAGGCAATCGCTTGTTCAAGCGCCTCTTGACCCATCACGGAACAATGCATCTTCTCTTTGGGGAGGCCGCCTAAAAATGTGGCGATCTCCTCGTTGGTGACCTCCTGCGCCTCTTTCACGGTTTTGCCAATCACCATTTCCGTCAGAGCGGATGATGAGGCGATGGCGCTGGCGCAGCCAAAGGTCTGAAATTTAGCGTCCGTGATGAGACCCTCATCGTCTACTTTTATGGTCAGTTTCAAGGCATCGCCACAGGCCAGCGATCCAACTTCGCCAATTCCACTGGGGTTTTCAACCTCTCCCACATTGCGGGGGTTGATAAAGTGTTCTTTGACCTTGTCAGTGTATTCCCACATAGCTTCCTCCCAAGTATTAACCTATACACAGAATTCTTATCTGAATTCCCACCGAATGATGCAACCGCTAAAACTATAATCATGATTTTCCCTATGAAAAGGTGCTGATATATCTTGTTCGATGGGTTATTTTGATGATAAATTATAAAAATGGAAGGTTGAAGGATACAATTTGCACCCAACTCTGCCATTCAACCCTGATCCCATCCTGCTCGGAGTGCCGAAATTCAAGTAAAAAAGAGCTTTTTGGCTTCCGTCACCGGTGTCCTTGCCCCTACTTATTGGAGGTCATGACCATGAATACGCGTAAAGCTGTTTTTGCCGGTAGTTGGTATCCCCATAACCCTGGGGAGTGCGAGTTTGAAATCAAGGAATATCTGGCCCAAGGGCCGGCGCCTGATCGCGCCGATGGATCCTGGTTGGGGGGCATTCTACCCCACGCCGGCTGGTATTATAGTGGCGGGATTGCCTGCAATGTCATTCACCGGCTCAAAGAGGCCACCCCGCCGGATTTAGTGGTGCTTTTTGGAATGCACCTGCATCCCGGCTCCTCCAATCATATGATGACCTCCGGGGCATGGGAAACGCCTTTCGGGAGCCTGGCGGTGGCGGATGACCTCGCCCGATACCTGCAACAGAGGTTTGCGTTTCAAGAAGAGACCCCCCAGCGTTTTGTCCAGGACAACACCATTGAAGTGCAGTTGCCTTTTGTAAAATACCTCCTTGACCCCAAACAGATATTGGCCATTGGCGTCCCTCCCAAAAGAGAGTCGCTGGAAATTGGGCGATCGGTGGCGAGATGGTCCCAAGCGAACGGCCGGCGTTTGAAAGTGATCGGCTCCACAGATCTTACCCATTACGGCAGCAACTATGGATTTGCCCCCAAGGGGGCGGGTGAAGAAGCGCTGGAGTGGGTTCGCAAGGACAATGACCGCCGGGTGATCGATGCCATGGTCACCATGGAGCCCGAAAAGGTGATTGATGAAGGTCTGGCCCATCAAAACGCATGTTGTGCCGGCGCGGCGGCGACGGCCTTGGCCGCCGTCAAAGAGATGGGTGCCCAGCGGTGCAAAGAAGTGGCCTATGCCACCAGCTACGACAAGAGCCCCGGCGATAGTTTTGTGGGGTATGTTGGGGTGCTGTTTGGGTAGGATGAGGGCTGTATATCCATCGGGATATAAAAAATATGATCTTTCTCCTTTCTTTTTGTCCCTCTCTATTGCGGATACCGATAACGGGTTTAACTTCTGTAATAGCTTGGCCGATATTATGCATACATCTTATGAAGTGGGCTGGAGCGGTTACCTGTTATGGGGTGTATATTTAAATCGCGTGTGAATTCAAATTGATATTGTAGATCTGTTTGAAACAGTCCCTGCCAATTCCGTATGAGAGGTGTCAGCAAAATGGCGATTTTGAATTATTTGAGAAAAATATTTAAAAAAGGCGATCCCCATCAGCCGGCGATGGAGTATGTCCGAGATGAACCTTCTGCCGCTAAAGATGAGGTGCTTCCCCCCAGCTCTGCAATGAAAAAATCCCCGGAGATGGACAGTGAGATTGATTTATCGCGGCAAGCCGATTTAGAAGGGTATGCCCGGGATACCGACATGTCCAAAGAGTCCATCGAGCGGTGGATTTCGTCCGGCCTGCTTATGCCCGAAGAGCTCAAAGTAGCTGAAAAATTAGTGAAATTAATGCGCGATAAATAGCAGCCAGAATAAGTTCCGCTGGAATTTCGTCAATATCCCTAAAGCTATAGACCCAAATGCCGATATTCTAAAACAGAGGCTTCGCGGGGGAGCCTCTACGAGATATATTCATTTATATCTTCCTTTAGCCGGCGGGGCGGCATTAGCCGCCCCGTTTTCTTTTTGATGCCATCGATCCATCGATGGCATCATCCAGCATCAGCTGTTCGATTTCATCGGGTAATCCTTTTGAGACAGACGTCTGGGGTGCCTCAACATCCGGCATTTGTAGGGTTAAACCGGCTGCGTGCAGCCCCAAGCGATTAAAATTGTAGTTTTTTTCAAGATAACGACATGCGCGCAAGGCGCCATAGCGGCGATCTCCCACCAAAGGATGGCCTGCCAGAACCGTATGCCGGCGGATTTGATGGGTGCGACCAGTGGCAAGGCGGCATTCGATCAAGCTGTAATGGCGGGTCTGTTTTATTAGCCGAAAGTGGGTTTTGCACGGGCTACGCCGTCCTTGGCCTTGGGGGTTACGCCGTCCGGCGGATTTGGGCGTGAGCGGCCATTTCCATAGACCCCAGCCACTTGCGGGTGAAACCGTGCCATGGACCAAGGCCAGATATCGTTTGGTCACAAGACCTTGGGAAAATTGCCGGGCCAAAAAATCGAAAATTCGGCGCTGACAACTGAGAAGGATGGTGCCGCTGGTCAATTTGTCCAACCGATGGACCGGGTGGAGGCCATACCGGGTATCATAGGATAGGGACTTGGCCACCTTTGGGTGGGATAGGATATATTGCGCTACCCGGGAGCAAAGATCCGCGCCCGGGTCGTTATGAACGCTCATGCCGCTGGGCTTGTCAACGACCAGCCAGCCGGGTCCCCATCCGATAATCGGTACCGGACTATGGCGCATGTCGATACCGGTCATGATTATTCTGCATCCAATGGGCCCGGTGATGCGTCTTCGTCTATCGGTTTTCCCACCAGCCGGCAAGCCAGCGTTTCACCCGATTGTGTTTGCATAAAATCAACAATTTGGTGGGCCAATCCATGGCCCACATGGGTCTCTTCATCCACAATGATGGTCGCGCCGGCCTCTTTCACAGCTGCCAGATGCCGATGGTAACGACACCGGGCGGCGATGGGCAGAAGGGGCCTTAATTGCCGAATATGCGATACGATTTGAATGGTGGAGATGGGGTCGGGCACTGTGACCACGGCCATACACACCGCTTGTAATCCGGCGTGCAGCAAAACCTCCTCATGGGTGGCATCGCCCAGATGGATCTTAACCCCCAGTTCATACGCTTTGACGCGACTTTGGGGGTTGGTGTCGATAACCAGCGCCGTTATTTTGCGATGCTGCAAATGGCCCACCACCTCCTGGCCGGCCGGCCCCAACCCCACCAGCAACACCTTCTGGGAAGGTTCAATTTTTTCCGATTGGATTTGGAGATGGGCGGCGGAAGGACGGCCTAAAATGAGGGCCAATACCCGATCCGTTATTGGAAACGCCTGTTCCACCATGTATGGTGCGGCAAACATCAGGAGGATGATGACCGATACCACCAGGTCGTAGCTTTCGCTGCCCAATACGCCGCTTTGAAGAGCCGTAGTGGCCAGCACGAATGAAAACTCCCCGACCTGGGCCAGGCTGATCCCGGTTGCCAATGATTGGCGGTTGTTCAAGCCGAACAGGCGCCCGGTTCCAAAAATGATCAAGGCTTTCAAAATGAAAATGGACAGGCCCGCAGCGATGATCCAATGCATATGCACAAGAAACCACATGGGCTTGGCCAGCATTCCCACAGAGGCGAAGAAGAGGGTGACCATGATGGTGCGGACGGCGCCGATGTCGGCCCGAACCTGAGTCGCAAAAGGAGACTCCCCCAGCAGCAGGCCGGCCACAAAGGCACCTAAGGCAGGTGAGATCCCCATGGCGTGGGCTCCCAAAGATGCGCCCAGCCCGATGGCCAAAGCCAGTAATACGGTGAGCTCCCGGTTGGCAAAAACCCCCGGGCTGGCCAACAGCAGCGGCACACCTTTATACAATAGAATGTAAAGAACGATGCCCAAGCCTCCGGCTGAAGCCACCACCTTGAGGATGTGAACCGCGATACCGGTTTGAGCAGCCTCGGGTGAAAAGAGCGACACCATGATGACCAGCGGTACAATGGCCATATCCTGTAAGAGCAGAATGGCCAGGCAGGAGCGGCCGCGGATTGAATCGACTTCGCTGCGGTCCACCAGCATCCGCATCACCACCGCCGTAGAACTCAACGCGACAACTGCGCCAATGGTCAGGGCTTGTGGAAAATCGGTCCAGGGTAGTAACAGCAGGCAAACGCATGCCAGGGTAACGGTCACTTGGACAGTGCCGCCCCCTATGGCCAAGCGGCCCAACTGCTTTATGCGCTGAAAAGAGAACTCCAATCCGATGGAGAAGAGCAGAAGCGACACACCCAACTCAGCCGACTGGCTCACCGCCTCGGCATTGAACAATAGGGGGCCGACAATGGTACCGGCCAGCAGGTATCCCAGGATGGGGCTCTGTTTGAACCGCTGGGCCAGGGCGCCAAGCAGAAATGCCCCCCCCAACAGCATGACCAACTCGAATAAAAAGTACCAGAGGTCCACGCCGGCTCCTCAGCATTAGGTGCTTGCCGTCTGTTTGGTTTTTGGGGCACTCACTTTTTCTTCTTACCCGCTTTCGCAATTTTAGCCCAGGTATCCCTTAGCGTTACAGTACGGTTGAAAACCAGGTGATCTGCAGTGCTCTCCTTTGAATCGGCGCAGAAGTATCCCAAACGCTCGAATTGATAAAAGCTTCCCGCTGCGGCGTTGGCAAGGCTGGGCTCCAGCTTGCATTGGGTGAGGGTTTCCAGGGAATCGGGGTTGATAAAATCCTTGAAGGTTTTGCCTTCACTTTTTTCATCCGGGTTTTCTTTGGTAAAGAGCCGGTCGTATAGTCTGACGTCACCATCAACGGCGTGCTCGGCTGAAACCCAGTGCAGAGTAGCCTTTACTTTACGACCGTCCGGAGAGTTACCACCTTTGGTGGCCGGGTCGTAGGTACACCGTAGTTCAATAATATCTCCGGTTGAAGGGTCTTTGACGGCCTCCTTGCAGGTGATGAAATAGGCGTAGCGCAGACGCACTTCCCGACCCGGCCCCAAGCGGAAGAATTTTTTGGGCGGGTTTTCCATAAAATCATCTTGTTCAATGTAGAGTACTTTGGAAAACGGCACGTTGCGGGTGCCCTTGGATTTATCTTCCGGATTATTGATGGCTTCCAGCTCTTCCACCTGACCGTCGGGATAATTTTCAATGACCACTTTTAGGGGACGCAGCACGCCCATCACCCTTGGGGCGCGACGGTTCAAATCTTCTCGTATGCTGTATTCCAACAGGGCGATGTCCACGGTGGAGTTGGCCTTGGCAACACCGATGCGGTCGCAAAAATTGCGAATCGCTTCCGGGGTATAGCCACGGCGACGAAATCCTGAAATACTCGGCATGCGCGGGTCGTCCCAGCCGCTCACATAGCCCTGCTGGACCAGTTGGATCAGTTTGCGTTTGCTCAATACCGTAAAGCTGAGATTCAGTCGGGCAAACTCATACTGGTGAGGGCGGCACGGTGTATCGAGTTGATCCAGCACCCAATCATACAAGGCGCGGTTGTTTTCAAACTCAAGGGTGCAGATGGAGTGGGTGATACACTCCAGGGCATCGGAGAGGCAATGGGTGAA
>CAJIBC010000362.1_pt1 | contig 14565 bp, 14 predicted proteins | sample 9199231 | NCBI WGS metagenome assembly CAJIBC01 (sample SAMEA7708282, study PRJEB35096) | sediment metagenome | biome: marine neritic benthic zone biome [ENVO:01000025]; feature: sediment [ENVO:00002007]; material: shallow marine sediment [ENVO:03000034] sea grass bed [ENVO_01000059] ...
CCCATGTAGCCGCCGGCCGCAAAAAATTCACCATGGGCAAAGTTGATCAATTGGATGACACCGTAAACCATGGTGTATCCGAGGGCGATGAGGGCATAGAGACCGCCCAGTGTCAGGCCGTTTAGCAGCTGCTGAATAAAATATTCCATATTGTCTCTATCTTGCAGGTTTACATGTGTATGGAAACCGGGCGGGATCGGATGGTGCTCTCCGGCCCCGCCCATGCCATTGGGGTTTATTTAACGATACCCTGTTCGGGGGTCCAGTACAGTTTGTAATCGCCGCCGTTGATTTTAAAGGCCACGTAAGAAGAACCGCTGTCTCCATTGGCCCTGAACTTCACATGCTTGGAAGCGCCCTCGTAATCCAGCTTCAGCAATTCGGCCTTGACCTTCTTGGGGTCGGTGGCGCCGGCTTTTTTGATGGCCGTCATCAGGGAGATTGCGGCATCGTAGGCATAGGTGCCGTATGCGCCGATTTCACCGTAAGAGGAGGTGAATCGTTTTTCATAGGCCTTGTAAGCTTCGGTGGACTTGTCGGTGTAACCGTAGGTCACGAAGACGCCTTCTGCGGCATCTTTGGCAACCTTGATGAAGTTGGGATGGAACATGGCGTCCTGGGAAACGATCTTGGATTTCAGCCCCGTACGTTTGGCCTGGATGGCCATCAGCGAACCGCTGGCATGGTTCTGCAGGCTCATGTAGAGGACGTCGGCGTTGTGCTTTTTGGCCATGGTCAGAATGGCGGAGAAATCCTTGTCGCCCTGGTTGACGTGGTCGCGGCCCAGCACCTTCATGCCCATCTTCTTGGCGCTCTTCTCCACGCCGTCGGCCAGTCCCTGGGAGTAGGTGGTCTTGTCGTCGACGATGAAAATGCTTTTGGCTTTCATGGCCTCGGTCATGAACTTGACGGCCGCCGGAGCCTGGTCGTCGTCACGGCCGCACATGCGGAACATATAGGGCAGCCCGCGGTCGGTGACTTTCTCATTGGTGGAAGCGGGGGTGATCATGATGATGTCTTCCTCGGCCAGGGTCTCGGAGGCCGGGATGGTGGAAGAGGAGCAGTAGGCGCCGACGACACCGACCACTTCCAGGTTGATCAGCTTGTTGGCCGCCGCCACGGCCTGTTTAGGATCGCAGGCCGTGTCCTGGGGGAACAGCTCGATCTTGTCGTAGCCATGGATGCCGCCCTGGTCCTTGATCACATCGATGGCGCACAGTACGCCGTTTTTAATATCGTTGCCGTCCGCAGCATAGGGGCCGGTCAGCGGGCTCATGGAGCCGATCTTCAGGGTTTTTGCCGTTGCCGTTCCCATGATGAAGGGAACGACCATCAAGCCGAGTATCAGTGCAATAAACAGTTTCTTCCTCATTTGAAGCTCCTCCTAAAATAAATGTTATTGGTTTGCCGGCTGACCCAGGTAGGCCTCGATCACCTGGGGATTGGACTGGATCTCTTCCGGCGTCCCTTCGGCGATCTTCACACCGTGATCAACACACACAATCCGGCTGCATACCCCCATAACCACTTTCATGTCATGCTCTACCAGCAGCACGTCGATTCCCAGCCCGGATATCCGGGAAATGTCTTTCATCAGTGCCGAACTCTCCGACGGGTTCATACCGGCCGCAGGTTCGTCCAGCAAAATGACCTTGGGCTCGGCCGCCAGGGCCCGGGCGATTTCAAGGCGCCGTTGCAATCCGTAGGGCAGGTTGGAGGCCACGGTGTCCGCATATTCGGCCACGCCCATGAACTTGAGGGCCTCCAAAGCCTTGTCGCGGATATGGCCCTCTTCCCTGCGCTGGGATGCGGTGCGGAAAACGGCGCCCACAACCCCTGTCTTGGAACGGCAGTGCCGCGCCACCATGGCGTTTTCCACCGCTGTCATGGCCGAGAAAAGCCGGATGTTCTGGAAGGTTCGCCCCACGCCTTTGGAGAAGATTTCGTGGGGGCGTCTGCCCAGAATACTTTTGCCCTCAAAGCGGACGTCGCCGCTGCTGGCTTTGTAGACACCGGTCAGTACGTTGAATACCGTGGTTTTACCGGCGCCGTTGGGTCCGATCAAGCCCACGATCTCACCGTTGCCGATGTCAAAGCTCAGCTCGGACAAAGCCACCAGCCCGCCGAATCTTACCGTGATGTTGTCCAACTGTAAGTGTGCCATAAACACCCAATGTCAATTGTGTGGTTTGGTTGAATTCACCGCATCAATCCTCTTGCGGCTGCTCACGCATTTGCATGTAATCATTAAATCGTCTCACATGGATGCGCAGGTGCATGCAGGCACTATCCGCATCTCCCGTTTTGATGGCGGCCACAACATTCTCAAGATCCCGAAGATCCTCATTCATCTCGGAGACCTCCTTGAAGAGATACTCCTCCCAATAGCGTCGGCTGCTGTTAAGGATGGTTTTAAAAATAGAGATATAGATGGGATTGCCTGTAATCTTGGAAAAGTATTGATGAATGTTTATATCGGCGGTGATAAAATCGGGAACGGCTCCAGGTCCCCGGTCGATGCATTGCCGGGCTTTGTCAAGGAGCTTCTCAAGGGCATCGATGTCTGCGTCCGTCTTGCGTTCAGTGGCCAGCCTTACCACATCCCCTTCCACCCGCTCCCGAAATTCGGTGATATAGTGTAGGGGGACCTGGCGAGACCGGATGAGCAGGTCCAGACTTTCGGCTATGAGGTCTGAGGAGACTGGCTTGACCATGGCGCCGCCGCCCATGCCCAGCTTGATCTCGATGAGTCCTTTTTGCTCCAGCACCCGCAGCGCTTCACGCAGGGTGCTGCGGCTGGTCTGCAACATCTCCTTGAGTTCGCGTTCGGCCGGCAACCGGTCGCCCACTTTCAGATGTCCCTGGATGATGGCTTCCTGAATCTGCTCCACCACATCCTGGAAAATCCGGTTTTGCTTGGCAGCTCGAAACAATTGGGTCATCGATCAGCAACTCGATCCTGGGTCGTGGCAATTGAAATGTTGAATTTGTCTAAAACTGAATGCAGAATAATTCAGCAGTAGATTTGTAATGGTCAGACCATTTGCACACACCAATGGCGTTGTCAAGTATTATTTTTTCCAGAATGGGGTTCAGATGTATGTTGACAGGATCGTTCAATTGGAAATAGTCATTACCGTGGCGGCGTGCTCGATCCTGGCGGCCTTTCCGGTATCAAAACCATAACGGTTTCCCCTTTTGCGCATATGATGCCACCGGCCGACAAGGTTGTTTCCACAATCACTTTTTTTTTCGTAATTTCCAGGATACAGCTTCTCAGGGTTATTTTTTCGACGGGGGTGGGCTTGAGATAGTCCACCTTCAAAGCGGCGGTCACATGACGGGGAAGGGGTTCATCTCCCAGTTCAATACCGGCCTGCCGGCATCTGGCCGCTGAAGCGGTGGCCGCACTGTGACAATCGATAAGGGAGGCGATCAACCCACCATAGAGATAATCCGGAAACCCACCGGTGTGACTAGGATGGGGATCGAAGAGGCACACGCTTTCATCTCCATCCCAATAGCTTTTGATGTGCAATCCATTTTTATTCAATCTGCCGCATCCATAGCAGTGGGCATAATCATCTGGGTAATAATCCTGAAATGCTTTGAGAGTTTCAACCATGGTATTTCCTGTGTGATAGTGACCGGTTTGGTGTTGATGGGTTAACCTAAGGTTTACGTCGGTTATTATATCTGCCCATTGGGCCTAAATGTCAAGATAACAGGTGCCGGGCCGGCGATTCTCGGCGAAGCGACCTGCCAGTGTGCGAGGTGGTCCGGCAACTAACGGCAGCCCATTTCACGGACCGCTAATCCTTATCAACTACAACTAATCATTTTTATCGGGAATTGCTGGTGCCGGGCGATCATCAGCATGTACCGCCAGGGTCACTTTGACTTGGGTGGTCGAAGTCCGGTATAGTCTAATCCATGAAGATATCGCAACGGGAGTACGTCTGCTGCCTTCCCGGCGCATTCCCTGATCAGTGCTGACGTTGGATGGATAAAACAGATAGCCCTCTTTGTTATTCCAAGGAACCAGACCGTGAGAATTGCTATTTTTTCAGATATTCACGGGAATCTCGAGGCTTTGGAAGCCTTTATTATAAATGCTGCCGGCCGAAAGGTGGATCATTATTTCTGTCTGGGAGATATTGTGGGATACGGCGCCAATCCAAATGATTGCTTTGATCGTCTAGAGGGTCTGCAACATTTGCGCATCTTATTGGGCAACCATGATGCCTGCGCCATCTGTAAGGGGTCGCCTTACGAGATGAGTCCGAACGCCTCCAAGGCCATTCTTTGGACCATTGAACAGCTTTCCCGACGCCATACCAACCGTATCAAGGGCCTTGATGAGTTGATCCAACTTGAGGATATGGTGTTTTGCCATGCCAATCCATTCAATCCAACAGGTTGGCGTTACGTGATCACTTGGTTTGACGCCATGCGCGCGTTTCTGGCCTCCCGTGGTAGACTTATATTTGTCGGCCACACCCACAGGCCCAAGCTGATGGCTCAGAAAGCAAGCTGCAAAATCAAAATGGTCGACCCCCTGGAAGGGGACTCCATCGAGCTAAATCGTGCTTGTCGATATATCATCAACTGCGGATCCATCGGACAGCCACGGGACGGTAACCCCAAGGCCGGTTACATCATCTTCGACACCCAGGACCAAAATGTTGAGTTTGTAAGATTTGCATATGATGTGGAAGGTGCGGCCAGGCGGATAAGGGCTGCGGGTTTGCCACATCACCTGGCCGACCGTCTATTTTCAGGCCGCTAAGGCGGTGTTGGATGAGTGCGCCATCCAGCCGTCGCATCGGCCGGCGGAATGGTATTTTCCGGCAGATCCTTGATCATGTGAGATTCTGCTTGTCAAATGCGGGACTCCTTGTATTTTAGCACCACCGGGGTTGAAATAAATTAAAAAGGACCCATATTAGAAGATCGGCAATCTAACCTGAGATAACAATTTGAAAAAAAGGAGCACACCTATGAGTATTCTTGTCACAAAAGAAGCCCCGGACTTTACCGCCCCTGTAGTGATGCCAAGCGGGGAGATTGAAGAGCAATTCAAACTTTCCGCTTTGAGAGGAAAGTATGTGGTTTTGTTCTTCTGGCCGTTGGATTTCACTTTTGTATGCCCCACTGAGATTATTGCCCACGATCGCCGTGTGGAAGAGTTCAAATCGCGTAATGTGGAGGTGGTTGGTGTTTCCATTGATTCACAGTTCACCCATTTTGCTTGGCGCAATACACCGGTCAATGAGGGGGGTATCGGCCAGGTCCAATTTCCGATGGTCGCCGACGTGAATCATGAGATTACCAATGCATATGGCGTTGAGCACCCCGCAGGCGTGGCCCTGAGGGCTTCCTTTTTGATTGATCGCGACGGAACTGTGCAACACCAGGTGGTGAACAATCTTCCCTTGGGGCGCAATGTGGATGAGATGCTGCGAATGGTTGATGCTCTGCAGTATACGGAAGAGCATGGCGAGGTGTGCCCTGCGGGCTGGCAAAAAGGTGACACGGGTATGACGCCCAACGCGGAAGGCGTTGCAGATTATCTTTCGTCTGAATCCGAGAAACTATAACCCTTTATGTTTTATATAACTTGATCTGGATACACGGGCCGGCCTCTGCGCCGGCCCGCAATGTTCCGGGGTTTACTTCATCGAGTTGCCTCCAATGAGATAAGCACATCAACATCTTTGCCCACCACGCCCATCTTCAGAAAATTTCCGTTGCCCACATGGTATGCTATTCTGTCTATGGTCATACGGGCCTCAAATCCGGCCACTTCCTGTTTGGGGTTAAACGGGTTTGGTTTGGACCCGAAAAAAGTAAAGGGCAACTCGAGTGTTTTGCTGACGTTCTTGATTTTCATTACCCGGTGACCGAGTATTGGTCTCCTTGCTTGGGGGTAATGGACTGGCTCTCAAAGGTCATCTCGGGATATTTTTTAGCATCAAAGAAGTCTCCTGATTGAAGATGACCGTCGCGTTTGCCGTTGTTGGTGTTCACGCTTTTTACCCTATCGTTGCATAAAAAAGATGGCATACAATAGACCCGATCCTGTAGTTCACCGATTGCAGTCCCCCGGCTTGGAGTGAAGCTTTTGGTGCCCAAACAATTAGGGCATGTAGAGATATCGTTTTCTTCATTTACCCCCATTGTTGCAAAAGGAGGCAGCCCGACAGTCGATGGAATGATTTGACCGCAATGTGCTGTTTATGAAAAACTAAGGTGTGTTTAACATGAAAGGGGGGAGGGGATCCATGAAAAGAAAGATTGAGAAACCGCTGCTCAAGTCACTGGTCTTGATGGCTTCCATGATTGAAGCCCGGGACGCATACACCGGTGGCCATCTGTGGCGTGTGTCACAATACTGTCATCAGTTGGCCGAAGCGGGCGGTTTTCCTTCAGATATGGTCTATCTGTGTGGGCTGGGCGGTTTTTTGCATGATATCGGCAAGGTCAGTATCCCTGATGTCATCTTGGGTAAACGCGGCAGACTCACCGATTCGGAGTACGAAGTTGTGAAAATTCATCCCGGCATTGGAGCCACTCTGATCCAGGAACATCCGCTGGGCGACCTGGCCCTATCTGCCATACACCAGCACCATGAGTGGTTCAATGGTGCCGGGTATCCGGATCAGCTTCAAGGCGATGAAATCTCCCTTATCGCACGTATCGTCGCAATAGCGGACGCTTTTGACGCCCTTACGAGCACGCGCCCATACCGTCAAGGGGTGGCCGCAACCCCTGCCGTGGAAATATTAGATAACGAGCGTGGCACCCAATTTGATGCTGTGCTGCTGGATGCTTTTATTCAGATGATACAGTTGGATACCTTGCGGGGAATTGTGGGCCATAGTGAGATCGGAGTCCCCATGGTCGAATGCCCTTCTTGTGGACCGGTGATCACTGTGGACCGGAATACAAAAGAGGGTGATGTTGGTTTCTGCCGTGTATGCGGTTCAAAGCACCGCCTCCACCGGGATGGCGACTCTTTTACAGTGGAGCCTACCGGAATGATGGGCAGTGCCCAAGAGCTCAAGCCTCGTCCCGAGATCAATTCCATCGAGGCGTTTATTGCGCTGGCGCCGAAGCATGTCGATATTTAACCTTTTAACATTTATTTCATTAATAACAGTATGTTGAGTCTATTTACTGACGTATTGATCCCGTAGGATATCTATGCTATGTAACCCCAGCAAAATTAGAAAATTTTATAATTTCAAGCAACTAATAAGGCTATCGATAATATCAAACTCCATCAAAAAAGACGACCGTTAGGAGCGCTTTAATGATTACTCCCGTCATATTGGCAGGTGGATCAGGTACCCGTTTATGGCCATTGTCTCGGAAATTGTATCCCAAGCAATTCATGCGGTTGGTGGGGGAAAACACATTGCTGCAGGATACCCTTCTGCGACTTTCGGCTCTCGATGGAATCGGGCCGCCGATTATTCTATGCAATGAAGATCATCGTTTTATTGTAGCTGAGCAATTACGTGAGATTCATGTCGATCCCGAAGCCATCGTTTTGGAGCCGGTTGGAAGAAACACCGCTCCAGCTCTGGCCGTCGCGGCCTTGATGGCACTGGCCAAAGATAAAGACGCCATGCTTTTGGCGCTGCCTTCGGATCACCATATTCAGGATACCCGAAGCTTCATTGCCACAGCAGAACAAGGGATCAAATTTGCCCTGCAGGACAAATTGGTGACGTTTGGTATCCCCCCAGAGGCACCCGAAACCGGATACGGTTACATTCGCAAAGGACTCCCTTTGTTGTCAGAGGCGGACGGGGCTGGACCGGAGGTTTGGCAGATCGCCCAATTTGTCGAAAAACCGGATCTTAAAAAGGCCAAAGCCTACCTTGCGTCCGGCGACTATTGTTGGAACAGCGGTATGTTCCTTTTTAAAGCCGACGGCCTGCTGAAGGAATTGAAAAACCAAACACCAATGATCGTTGAAACCTGCAAGGCTGCTGTTGATCAGGGTAAGGCTGATCTCGATTTTTTTCGTTTGGACAAACAAGCCTTTGCGGAGTGCCCATCCGACTCCATTGATTACGCTGTGATGGAGAAGACCGCTTCCGGTGTGATGGTCGCATTGGCCGGAGGATGGAACGATTTGGGTTCCTGGGAGGCGCTATGGCAGGCGGGGCCAAAGGATGAAGACCAGAATGTGGTTTATGGGGACGCCTGCCTGCAGGATGTTAAAAACTCTTTTATCCATGCCTCTACCAGACTGGTCTCTGCTGTTGGTTTGAACAACCATGTGGTGGTGGAGACCAAAGACGCGGTGTTTGTGGCACCGCGGGATCACGTCCAACAAGTTAAAGCCCTGGTGGATCAACTTAAAAACAAAAGCCGGGTTGAGACTGTGACCCATAAGAATGTATACCGACCATGGGGCAGTTTTGAAGATATGGATATATCTGATCGTTTTGCTGTCAGGCGTATCACCGTAAAACCGAAGGCTAAGCTATCAATGCAAAAACACCTGCACCGTGCCGAGCATTGGGTAGTGGTAAAGGGTACCGCGCTGGTGACCAAAGGAGATGAGCAGTTCTTGTTAAAGGAGGACCAGTCGACCTACATCCCATTGGGAATGGTTCATCGGCTTGAAAACCCGGGAAAGATACCTTTGGAAATGATTGAAGTCCAATCGGGAAGTTATCTGGCAGATGACGACATCGAGCGTTACGATGACGTATACGGCCGGCACAATCACTGTTAAAGGATAGGACAGAGATGCAAACGCTTTTAGTTACAGGCGGTGCAGGGTTCATTGGCTCCAATTTTATTCGCCACACGCTGCGCATTCGTCCGCACTACCGCATTGTAAATCTCGATGCCCTAACCTATGCCGGCAATGCCGCCAATTTAGACGATGTGGCCCAGCGGTTGCCTGAACGGTACCGTTTTGTGCATGGCACCATCTCGGATACGGAACCGTTGGAACGATTGCTCAACGATGAAAAGCCCATAGGCATTTTTCACTTTGCTGCCGAATCCCATGTGGATCGATCGATCCAAGGCCCCTTGGATTTTGTGGAAACCAATGTGACCGGCACCTGTCGTTTGCTGGCCGCATGCCAAATGGTATTGGAGCAAGGGGGACTATCGGAAGATTTCCGTTTCGTGCACGTTTCGACGGATGAGGTTTACGGCAGTCTGGGTTCTAGTGGTTATTTCACCGAAAAAACACCTTATGATCCGTCCAGTCCATATTCGGCTTCCAAGGCTGCCTCGGACCACTTTGTTCGTGCCTGGCACCGAACTTACGATTTCCCGGCCCTGATCACCAATTGCTCCAACAACTATGGGCCTTTCCAGTTCCCTGAGAAGCTGATACCGTTGATGATCCTCAACTTGCTGGAGGAGAATCCATTGCCTGTGTACGGAGATGGCCAAAATGTAAGGGATTGGCTCTATGTCGTCGATCATTGTGAGGCTTTGCTGACCGTCTTTGAAAAAGGCACCCTTGGCCAAACCTACAACATCGGCGGTGGCGCTGAACGTAAAAATATTGATGTGGTCCACAAGTTATGCGAGATGATGGACGACCGACTAAATCGCAAGGGAGATAGCAGGAGCCGTCGGTTGGTTCAATTTGTCACCGATCGTCCCGGCCATGATCACCGTTACGCCATCGATGCCGGAAAGATTTTTCAAGACCTTGGATGGCAGCCGCGATTCGGGTTTGAAGAGGCCTTGGGCCTGACAGTGGACTGGTACCTTGACCATCAAGAGTGGATCGCTTATGTGCGCAGCGGTCAATACCGAAAATGGATCGAAACCAATTATACGTTACGCTAGCGCATACCGTCACGTATAGAGGAGATAGATCACATGAAAGGCATTATCCTGGCCGGCGGCAGCGGGACGAGGCTTTATCCCATCACGCGGGTGGTGAGCAAACAACTGTTGCCGGTCTATGATAAACCCATGATATACTACCCCCTCTCGGTTCTGATGCTGGCCGGGATCCGTGATATCCTCATTATTTCGACGCCGGAGGACCTGCCTAATTTCCAAACGCTGCTGGGCGACGGAAATCAGTGGGGGCTCTCTTTCTCCTATGTTGCCCAATCGAAGCCCGAGGGAATTGCCCAGGCCTTTGTGATCGGGCGCTCTTTCATTGGAGAGCAGCGCGTCTGCCTGATCCTCGGCGATAATATTTTTTATGGTCACGGTTTGACTGAAACCTTGGCATTTGCCATGGCCCGCAAACGGGGCGCCACCGTATTCGGATATTGGGTGAAAGATCCCCAGCGATATGGCGTGGTCTCTTTTGATGAGACGGGTAAAGCTATTGATATTAAAGAGAAACCTGAGAAGCCGATTTCTAATTGGGCTGTGACCGGCTTATATTTTTACGACCAGCAAGTGCTGGAGATTGCTGCGAACCTTGTGCCTTCAGCCAGGGGTGAGCTGGAAATCACCGATGTAAACCAGACATATCTCACCCAGGGCGATCTGTATGTCGAGCGGTTGGGGCGCGGCGTTGCATGGTTAGACACCGGTACCCATGAAAGTATGATGAGGGCAGGCAGTTTTATTGAAGTGATTGAACAGCGCCAGGGCCTCAAGGTGGCTTGCATTGAGGAGATTGCGTTCAACAAAGGATACATTGACGCCGAACAAGTATTACGCCTTGCCAAGCCGCTGCGCAGCAACGGTTATGGTAAGTACTTGGTCGATTTGGTTGAATACCAAGGCAAGATGCCATGAACGTATTTCCCACAGATCTCGACGGTGTGATCATGTTAGAACCTGACGTTTTTGGAGATCACCGTGGTTTTTTTTTAGAAAGCTATCATAAACAACGATATTCGGAGGTGGGCATTAAAGAGACTTTTGTTCAGGACAACCTTTCATTCTCAACCAGCAACACCTTGCGTGGGCTGCATTATCAACATCCCCAGGGGCAGGCCAAGTTGGTACAGGTCCTCGAGGGGGAAATATATGATGTGGCCGTGGATATCCGATACGGATCCCCGAGTTTTGGCCGTTGGACAGGCGCCCTCTTAAGTTCGGAGAATCGTCGCCAGTTTTTTATTCCCAAAGGATATGCACACGGGTTTTGTGTCTTAAGCGATACTGCCTTGTTTCACTATAAATGCAGTGGTTACTATGCGCCTCAACATGAAGGTGGAATCTGCTGGGATGACCCGGGATTGGGCATCGACTGGCCTGTCAACTCGCCCACCCTTTCTGAGCGTGATCTTAATTTTCAGAGGCTCGGCGATATAAATCCTCAGCGTCTGCCGACCTACCGGGGATAATATGAAACTACTCGCTTTTGGCCATAAGGGGCAACTGGGCAGTGACCTGATGCGCCGTGCTCACCAAAAAGGGATCGATGTTGTGGGCGCCGATTTGCCTGAATGCGACATCACAACAATGGAGAGCGTGAACCGGGCTTTTTCTGCTGCCGGCCCTATCACACTGGTGCTCAATGCCGCTGCCTATACGGACGTCGACCAGGCGGAGAGCCATCCCGAGGTGGCTTTTGCCGTTAATCGGGACGGCGCCGCCAATTTAGCCCAAGCTTGCCGAGAGCGGCATATTCCGCTGATTCACATATCCACAGATTATGTCTTTAGCGGCCGTAAAACCAGGCCCTATAAACCTGATGATACCATAAGTCCCCATGGCGTTTATGCCCAAAGCAAGGCTGCCGGAGAAGAGGCGGTTCGCAATCGGTTGGCACAGCATCTCATCATACGTATCTCGTGGCTGGTGGGCCGGTATGGAGATAATTTTGTGAAAACCATGTTGCGATTGGGCAAGACCCAAGAGGAGATCCGTGTGGTGGATGATCAAGTCGGCTCACCGACCTTTGCGCAGGATTTGGCCGAGGCCCTGTTCCTCGTCGCCGGGAAAATCAACCGTGATTTTTCCGACTGGGGAACCTACCACTATTGCAATGAAGGTGCGCTGACCTGGTACGCGTTTGCTCGAAAAATCTTTGCCTTGGCCCGCCCTTATGAAAAACTGGCTGTCAAGGATGTGATCTCCATATTGACAGAAAATTATCCTACGCCTGCCCCGCGACCGCAATATTCGGTGTTGGATTGCAGTACTCTTATTGAGACCTTCGGCATCGTCCGCCGGCCGTGGGATGTCGCACTGAAAGAGATGATTTCAGATCTCTATTCAAAGTGATCCATTAGATTACTGCAGTTGAACTAGTATTCGCTCTGAGATCTTTTCGGCTGACAGCCCAAAAAGGTCGTCCACCGGTATCAGCTCCAAGTGGCTGTCTTCCCACTGAATGCTGTTTTCCTGCACGATATTTTTGATGTGTTCGTACTTTCCCCCCAAGGCCTTAGTTTTGGCCGGCAGGCCTATTTTTTCCTTAAAACCGATATTCAGCAGCAGGAGATGACCAATGCGGTTTAAGGCCGAAGAATCCGTGGAGATGGCGGGGATGACGATGATACTTCGGTTGTCCTTGCGCCCCTTGCCGATGTAGACATTTCCCTGGCGTACGATGATGCGCTTGGTGCCCTTTAAGGCGTGGTCGCTCTCCACCCTGGATGCCAGTGTTTTCAGTATCCCTTTTTTGCGCAGCACTTCGATGGTCGTTTCACTGGTGGGTTCGCCCAAAACACTGAGGCCGTTCAAACGGTAGAGAATGGATCCTTTGATTTCACCGACCACCCCCTGCAGATTCTTGAGGACAAGTATGTTGCGGTTAATCAATTCGGAATTATTGATCCCGCTGTCGGCCAAGGCATCAAACAATATGCCTTCGGTTTTTTCACTGATGCGGCTGGTTCCCACAGTGACCGTTTTGGCCTGATGTTTAATGGCATCCACCGGTCTCGACATACCGTTGATGGACTCGCCCAAATATTTAAACAGGTTGTTGAGCATGTTCAAGGCTGTCCCCTTCATGTCAAAGTCCAATTCAAAATCTGATACCGGCAGGCGTCCTGCCAAATATTTGAGCAGCAATAGAAGATCGGCAGCATGGTGGATGACCGTGGGGAGTTCTCCGGCCTTTTGTTTTTGGCGGAACTGGGCGTAGAATTGGGCTATTTGTTCACGGAAACGCTTTTCAAGCACAACTTCGTATACGTCAAGCCCGTCCTTGGAAAATTGATTAACGGTGTTTTGTATCTCCTCTCTGAAATGATGTAAAAATCCGGAACCTTTGTTGATGGCCAAGGCGGCATAATACCCCCAAAGGTGGCCGGCCAGCGTATTTAGAATCGGCGATAGATGAGACGCCACTGCCGGTACTTGAAACACATATTCTGCATAGGGGTCAAAGCGATCGTCTCCCTCATCCACGATGACAACGGGGGTGGCTTTGTGGGCTTTAAAGATCGCCGTATCTTTGATGATATCTCCAATAACGGTAGCCGTTGTCCCGGCCGCGCATACGATGATTAATGGCTCGGATGACAGGTCGATGTGTTTTTTATCTTCCACAAAGTCGGAAGAGATTGTTTTGTAGCAAAGCTCGCTGAGTTTGATGCGGATTTCGTCGGCTGCGGCTTTGTTTGGGCCGCTACCCACAGCGGCCCAATACGTTTTGGTGGGTGCCAGACGCTCCGCGGAGGTTTTAATTTTATCTGTCAGTTTTAATACCGATCGCATATGATCCGGCAGCTGCAACAGAGATTTAAGCTCTTCGGTCACGAAGCTTGGGGTACGCCGATTCCTGATCTCGGCGATTTTCAATCCGACCAATGCCCCTGCTACGATCTGCGAATAGAAAGCTTTGGTAGAGGCCACCGACATCTCAATATCCCGACCGCTGCTGGTGTAGGCAACGCCATCCACTTTGAAGGTGATATCCGAATCCCTGCGATTAACGATGGCCATGGTGTAGGCCCCCCTGGCCTTTACCATGTCCACTGCTCGATTGGTGTCGGTGGTGGTACCGGATTGGCTGATGGCCACCACCAAAGCATCCCGCATGGCCTGGCTGTTCTCTTGCTCATCCAGTTGAAATCCGCTGAGCTCAGACGCCTTGAGCGCGCTGATTTGGAGTGAGGGTTCGTTGAGATAGTAATTGAGAATGTCTGCACTGGCCGAAGCTGCGATACCGGCAGTGCCTTGACCGATAAAATAGACGCGTTGGATGCGCTGATCCCTGAACGCACGGACAATTTTGTCCGGGAGAGTTGTTTCATCCAGTGCAATGGTGTAATGTCCGGAGGCCTTGTCGATTTTCCACCTGTTTTGAAGGGTTTTATCCACCGAAAGCGGGGCTTCGGAAATCTCCTTTAAAAAATAATGGGGAAAATTTTGGCGATCGATATCCCGGCTGGTAATCGCGGTGTGTTGTACGTCGTCCTCTTTTAATTGGATGGGGGTACCGTCGTAGTAAGCGGCTGTGATACCGGAAATACCACCGGCGCTGTTTTGGTCCAGCACAAAGAGTTGGCCCTGGGTTTGGCCATCTTTCCCCTCAACCATTTTTTCGCCGTCCATTTTTACGAATGATGAGGTCTCTTCTACAAAACCATAGACTTCTGAAGTGGGGATGTAATGGTCTTTTGCCAAACCCACAAAGACTGCTTGCCC
>CAJIBC010000682.1_pt1 | contig 14484 bp, 11 predicted proteins | sample 9199231 | NCBI WGS metagenome assembly CAJIBC01 (sample SAMEA7708282, study PRJEB35096) | sediment metagenome | biome: marine neritic benthic zone biome [ENVO:01000025]; feature: sediment [ENVO:00002007]; material: shallow marine sediment [ENVO:03000034] sea grass bed [ENVO_01000059] ...
CTCCTTTGACGTTGTATTTGCTTAAAAGACGATCATATTTTTGACCATCTTCCTTAGTTAGGTCCACTTTTACCATAATAAAGTCATTTTTTGAGAGCTTGACGATGTCCGGGTAATGAAAAGTGACCTCATCCAGCTCTCGGCAGGGCGCACACCAATTGGCATAAAAATCGATGATCACCGGTTTGTTTTTTTCTGCTGCTTCAGATAAAAGTCGGTCAGAGTACGGATGCCAGTTTACAGGCGGTCCTTTGAATACCTGGTTACCGATCAGAACTGTTCCTATCACCAGACAAGCACTGCCAACTATGACTTTGATCCAAGGAAAGGAAGGAAAATTGGCAGATGTTTTATCGGGCCATCCCAAATGGACACCGGCAGCGATGGCAGCGGTAGCTAGGAGGTATGGCTGCAACAAAAATGGAATGATCGGGCGAATAAAATAAACGGCCATGCCGATGAGAATCCAACCCATGAGCCGTCGCACCCAATTCATCCATTCGCCGGATCCGGGCAGTTTTGCCAGTTGTCCGGAAAACATGGCCAGCACGAACAAAGGGGTGCCCAATCCCAGACTCAAGGTGAAAAAAATGAAAAACCCAATCAAAGGATCGCCCAGTGTTGCCACCCAGGTCAAAATCCCCATCACAAAGGGGCCGATACAGGGTGCAGCCACAACACCCAACGTTATCCCCATGAAAAAAGAGCCGAAAAATCCCGTATAAGATTTAGATGCCGCCTGGGTGAGCCAGAAGGGGAGCCGAAGTTCCCAAAACCCGAAAAGGCTCATGGCAAAGATTGTCAACACGGCTGCGATGGCAATCAGCACAAGGGAATTCTGAAGCCATGCACCGATTAATCCTCCGGTGAGGGCCGCAATGACCCCCAGCAAAGAGTTGGTCAGGGCCAGTCCCCCGATGTAGCAAATACCGTGTCCTATCAATGCGCTTTTTCCTTTATCGTTTCTTCCGCCAAAATATGACACAGTGATGGGAATCAACGGATAGACACACGGGGTGAGATTCAACGCCAGACCCCCGGCGAAAATGCCCAAAAGAGTCCATAGCAGTGCCCAGCCCGATAAAGGAGGTTTTGCTTTGGGCTGTGCAGATTTAGGTTGGGGAATAAGTTTATTCTGGGTGACAGGGAGCCCTTTTGATTGCCACTGTGGATATCCTTGCGGATAGCGAAACACGTTTTTATAGCCCAATTTGACAGCTACCCGAGCCGCCGAGTCGCTGCGAACTCATGCCAGGCCAGCTCAGTAGAAAACAATCGATTTTTCCTTGTCCGTTCCCAAAAACGCTTTTAGATCACTTTTTTTCTGCCACCTGGCCCACCATGTAGGCTCCATGGAAAAATGAACACTCTTTGCTATGTGACCTGCACGGTGCTCCCATTCCTGACGCGTGTCTACCAGCAGGATCTTTTTCCAATTTGACTGATACAGTTTCGACAGAGCTTCTACATCTATCAGCCGGTAACCACCGCTTTTGGCCTCTTGCTTAACTTGTGTCAGGTTTGATGCCACAACCGGCACCGGCAAATGCAAATACCACAGCGCGAGCAGGGTTACTGCCACGGCAATACTCGGAATTAAGAAAAACCGAATCGGTCTTATCACTTTACGCTCTCATTAACAGGCATTTTCTCTTCACCAACAGAAATCGAATGGCCCATTGCCAGCCAATCCTGAACGCCCTCTTCAAGGCGTATGGCTTTAAATCCCTTTTTTCGCAACATCTCTACGGCCTGGATTGCCAGTACACAATATGGTCCACGGCAATAAGCGACGATTTCTTGATCCTTAGGCAATCTGGAAAACAGTTCTTTAAGTTTTCCCAGGGGCACAGACAGGGCACCCGGAATATGACCGGTACGATACTCCTCTGCCGGACGAACATCCAAAACAGTGACGGCTCCATCTTTGACGCGCTTTAAAAGGTCTCTTCTATCGACCGGTTCCATGCCTTCTCTGCCTTGCAGAAAGTGGCGGTTGATCATTTCGACTTCAGCCAAGCGGTTTTCGGCTAACACCCGCATGGATCGAAAAAACTGGCAAACCATCTGGTCCGCGAGGCGATATTTGACATACAGGCCTTCTTTCTCCGCATCTAGCAGACGGGCAGCGCGAAGGACCTGAAGGTGTTGGGAAGCGTTGGCCAAAGTCAGGCCGGTTTCCTGGGCGAGAGTTTCAACGGTTTTTTCGCCCTGGCAGAGTAAGTCGAGCAGTTCCAACCGCTTTGGGCTTGATACCGCCTTTCCGATTCTGGAGAATTGCTCATAAATGGCATCTTTAAATTGTCTGTTTGGATTTTTCATCATTCTCCTGTATAGTATTCAATTAATTTATTGAATAATAGATTAATAGAATCCAAGTGTCAAGGATTGTTTTCTTTGATTGCTATATTGTGAATGAGGAAATGAGTGTTTGTGAAGAATGAGGAAAAGAATAAGCAGAATCCGTTGGGTGTCTGTTAACTATTTAATGTGAAAAATCTTTAAAATAAGTATAGTCATTCTCATAAATACTTATTTTCAAATCACCCCGACAACCATTCAATTTTTTCTTTTTAATCCATATTAAAGTACCGGGCAAAATTTCCCGCTCTAATGGCTACCTTATCTAACAGTCTGCCATATGGCATGGTTTTCGTCGTCAAAGGCATTAAAAAATGTGGCCACATCAGTCATGGATCCGGTCACACGCACCTCACCATCTCGCATCCCCTGCTTGACAGCTTTTAAGCTAAATCCTTGACGATTAAAAAAATGACGCTTCATCTCCAAAAGCACATCCGTGTGTTCAGGAATTTTTGGATGGAATTGGACCACGCCGCGCCGGATTTCTATGGCATGGCTTTCGTTGGAGTCAGCGAATTTCACACCTAGTGTCAGGTGAAGATCCAAAGTCACCTCTGCCTTAAGGCGAGAGGTCATGCCTTCCAATAAAACTGCTGCTGGTAGAGCCGCCAGCACATCGGGAGCGGCAAACTGCTGTCCTGCCAGTTGAGCTGACCGATTGAGATCAAGGCTGCCGTCCAGCTCCCGAGCCGCAGTCAAATACCAATTGCGCCAGGTAATGTTAATCTGATCATACCCCAAGGAACGAAAAGCGCGGGCCTTTATGTCTCGGGCATCCTGATCGTCACTGTCTATGTCGAGCAAATAGGTAGCCAGTTCTGCAGCCCACTGCTCCTCTTTTTCATCCAATGCCTTTCGAGCCTGGGTCAGTATATTGTCTCTCCCCTTCATCAAGTGTACCAGACGCTCAGACTTTTTACGGCGTCTGGTGGGAGCCAAGGCCACCGGATCACCTTGAAACCATCCCAAATAACCATTATAGATTTGGCGTGCTGACTGAGAAACCGTACCGTAAAATTCCTGCATGTGGGAATGAAAATCAGATAGATGGTTCGGCAGTCGGATACTTTCGGCCAATTCTTCGGGAGTCAGACCCTTGTTCATTCCGCGGATTGTCTGGTCAAATACATACTGGATGGCATCACGGTAGTTGCACAGAATTTCTTCCACCCGGCCTGCTCCGGTCACTGGTAATCCATGACCCGGGATCATATGCTCTGCCTTAAAACTCCGCAACACGTCCAGACTTTTAACCCATTGCCGTGGATCGCGAAAAGGGCCCCCACGTAATGGATAGAGATTAGGAAATGTTGGACCTTGCACAACCTCAGCCGATAGCATCATGCGCGTCTCAGGTAAATAAACAACAAGTTCGTCAGGGGCCTCGCTGGGTACGTGCACGATCTCCATTGAAATCCCACAAATGGTTGTTTTGAGCCGATCCGAGATGGTTTTTGTGGGCGGAATAAAGGTAAAAGTCCCCACAGGCATCATGGGGCCAATTCCGATGTTCATTCCGCTTTTCTCTTCCGGTGTCAACATGGCGCCAAAGGCATAACGGGCACGAATACTCATTATGGGCGCCAGCAGTACACTCAACCCGGCCAGATTCTGAATCAAGCTTTGATGGGCGTAAATATCCACTTTTCCATTGGCCACGTCCTGTTCATTGACAAAGGCCTTGATCCCGTGAATATGGTCGGGATGAAAATGGGTATAGATAACGGCTTTAATTGGTTTGGAGGTGATTTTTTCGAATTCCATCCTGATTTGTGCCGAAGATTCTTTTTCTCGACCGGTATCCACAAGGATAACGCCTTCATCCCCTTTGATCATGATCACATTGGCCGGTCCCCAGCCTACAGCGCTGTAAACGTTTTCCCCTATTTGGTAGATTTTTTTGGTGAAAATTTTCGTATGTTCCGTAATTTCCGATCGAATCTTAACAACCATTGTCACCTCCATCTATTCAACTTCAAACCTTTAATATTCAAGCCGGAAAACGTATGAAAAAATATGTTGTGACCTTCAATTGTTTCCATCTATTATTCTATCTCGGTCATCACCTGATAACGCCGGGCAGCAGTGCGGTACTTGAACATGGTGCTATCAGGCAGGGATTCCACCGACTTGAAGGCCTCATTCATTGTGCTTGTGGGATCAAAGGCGCGGATTTCATAGGGCTCTTTTTTGCTTTGGGTGGCGATTTCGATCATCTGGGCGGTCAAGCCGATCTCATCTATGGACAAAAAGCTGATTTGATTGCCGCTGCGAATGATCGGAGAAATGATGGTGTAGAATTGATATTCATCGAATTTCGCTGTCAAGCGGATTGACTCTTCAAGTTCACGGGCATCAAGTCCTTTGCCGGTGAGCTGTTCATACAGTTCTGCTGGACCTTTGACTTCCATGATCATGCGATCGCCCAAACCCAAAGCGACGATCTTTTCCAGCACCGCGGCATTGTATCCGCTGGTAGCCAATTGGATCTTCAAACCCCACTTTTTCAAATAGGACAGCACTTGAATCAATGCATCGGATCGGGCAGGATCACCGTCGGAAATGTTAAAGCCATCAATCCATTCGCCGTGAAATACACTGCGGTTTATAAACCCTTCTAAACCATCACCGGCTATGAGGTGGCCGATTATAACGCTGGCGCCCTGGCGAACTATATTGCCGTCGGTAAATACAGGAAATTCCACCCCATCCTTGTCCCGAAAAATTTTACTGCGGTTGCCGCGATAAAATTTGGCAAAGGCCTCTTTTCCTTCGGAGTTAATATCAAAATCTTCAAAGGCAATGCCCTGATCGGCCATGAAGCGTTTGGTAATCTTGCACCGGGTGCACCCGGTGACGGAATATATGGTATGACTCATAATCAAACCTCCTAAATATATTTGGTATGTCCACAACCGACTCACATGTCTAAAGTGCTGATGGCCGGTGCGATTGACAATTCATTTCCTTTGTCTCAATTTTCTTGACAAACACTATAGTAAATGGTAACCCATTCTCCATTATATATCACATTTTGTAGGAAATAGAAATTTTTTTATGAACTTTCAACGTATTGATAAATCACGCCGTTTTCTTCAGGTATCCCGGCAGCTCCGCCGCTCCATCTTTAATGGCGACTTCCTCCCGGGACAACGCTTGCCTAATGAACGAAACCTGGCGGAAGTTTTCGGCGTCAGCCGGATCATCATCCGGGAAGCCATATGGGATTTGAAGCGATCCGGACTTGTGGAAATCAAAAGAGGCGCCCAGGGTGGTGCCTTTGTCCAGGAGATGAGTCATGATGCTGTGACCTCGGTCATGTCGGACGTCTTGAATTTGACCAAAGTCAGCCCTGCGGACATTATGGAGGTGCGTCTCCTGTTGGAGCCGGCAGTGGCGACCCTCGCCGCCCAAAGAGCCACGGTTGCCGATATCAAGGAGATGCGGGAATTCCTGGAATCTGTTCCGGAAGCCAAAAGCGATGAATACGTCCGATGGCAGGTCGGATTTCACCGGTTGGTGGCCAAAGCATCCCACAATTCGCTGTATGGATTGCTGGTCAACATTTTGATGGATTTTGCAGAGGACATGATTTTAAGTTTGAAACCCAATGATCGTGTTTACCACAACACGACATCTCACCCGGCAATTCTCGAAAAGTTGTCTCAAGGTGATGCCCAGGCCGTTCAAAAGCTTTTCTATGACCATCTTCTCGAAATTAAGCCGCTTTTTGATGATTGGGAAGAAAATTTCGGGACCAATGTCCTGATGCGATCGGCGACTTATCAACAGGAGGAATCATGACATATCCAAGCATCTATCCCACAGGAACAACCATATACGACCCGTCCCGTTGCTGGAACGGTTACACGATTTTCCAAGCCAAGGATGTCGGCGCTTTACTCATAGATATGAATGGGACAGGAGTCAAATTATGGAAGGGGCTACACGGCCTGCCCAATAAAATGTTGCCGGGGGGATACGTGATGGGCGCAACCGGAGAGCGAAACACCCAATACGGTATGCAGGATTACCTGGATGTTGTTCAGGTGGATTGGGATGGCAATATCATCTGGAAGTTCAATGAATACGAATATATTGAAGATCCCGGGGAAGAGCCGCAATGGATGGCCAGGCATCATCACGATTTTCAGCGGGAAGGCAGTCCGGTGGGCTACTATGCACCTGATATGGATCCGATGACGGATCAGGGCAATACGTTGATCTTGTGTCACAAAAATTTAAAAAACGCAGACATCTCAGATAAGCTTCTGCTGGATGACTGTATTGTCGAAGTCAACTGGGAGGGTGAAATCGTTTGGGAATGGATAGTGAGCGATCACTTTCATGAATTCGATTGGACTGAGGAAGCCAGAAACATTCTATCCCGCGATCCCAATGTGCGCAATTGCGGCGGAGACTGGATGCACATCAACTCAATGTCCACTTTGGGTCCGAACAAGTGGTTTGATGCTGGTGACAAGCGCTTTCACCCTGATAATATCATCTGGTCATCGCGCGAAACGAATATTGCGGCCATCACCGACAAACAATCCGGTGACATTGTCTGGAAAATCGGCCCCGATTACAATACCAGTAAGGAACTTAAGCAATTGGGTTGGATCATCGGCATGCACCATGCCCATCTGATTCCAAGAGGGCTACCCGGAGAAGGCAATTTGCTTATTTTCGACAATGGCGGATGGGCCGGCTATGGTGCACCCAATCCAGGTGCTCCAACAGGCGTAAAGGCCGCTCAGCGAGACTACTCCAGAGTACTGGAAATCGACCCGGTCACATGGAAAATCGTATGGCAATATACGCCCGAGGAAGCCGGACTCCGCATGCCGTTGGATGCCAACCGCTTTTACAGCCCCTTCATTTCAAGCGCCCAGCGTCTGCCCAATGGCAACACGTTGATCACGGAGGGATCAGGTGGGCGTCTCATCGAGGTCACACCGGATCATCAAATTGTCTGGGAATACATCAGCCCATACTTTGGCCAGTTTACACGTTTCAACATGATATACCGGGCTTACCGCCTGCCGTACCACTGGGTTCCCCAGCTGGACAAACCCAAGGAAGTTCCTATTAAACCCTTGGATGTCTCCACTTTCCGCATACCCGGTGCTGCAGCGCCGGATCCAACAGAAATTACAACGGTTGAAGGCGTGAAACCCTATCAAAAGTCCACGGTTTTATGTGTCGCGACTTTTTCGGATATTGACGATGATTAGATATAGTATTTACTTAAGAGCGTGGGTACCATAAAAAGCCTCAATTCTGGATAGGCCTTGTGAAAAAACTTGCGTTTATTTTCCCTGGATTGGTAGAGGCTATCTATAATCTCCGCCAGCGATAAAGAGCTTATACTGTTTCCCATAAATATATTCCGTTTTAAACGATGAAAAACTCGTATATAAGAGATCGTAAAGAAAGAACAGACCGAGCATATTATAATTGATTTTAGTATCAGAAATTACACTAACCAATTGGCCATATGGCACAAATATAGGCGGACTAATACACTCAAACAGTTTTCTCATTTAAAACGGAACATATTTATGGGAACTACTATAGATCGAAAGCAAAAACCGCATCTCACTCGATTGTAGCAAAAGGTGAGATGCGGTCTTGTTTTTTGGTCTAAAGGACCGACGGAAATACTTTTTTAGTTATTACATTGAGCCTTCTGGTATGGCAATTCCCTGTTCTTTGTAATACTTCATTGCTCCCGGATGCAATTTCATGCCACCATTTTGCACAGCATACTCCTTAGAGATGTTTTTCAGCCAGGGATGCGTCTTGGTGTTTTTCTTAGCTTCCTCCCAGAACAGTCTGGTGAGCTTATATGCAATGCCGTCATCCATTGACTTGTTTACAGAGACACCCACGACCGATCCGAGACAGTAGACATCCTCTTTATTATCAACACCATCGCCATAGATGCCGGCAGGAACGATGCCAACTTCGCGGCCAGGTCTATGGGTGGCCGCATAAGCAGCCTCATTGGCATCGAACTCGTCTTTGGTTAGACCCAGCAGGTGGAGTTTGGAGGTCAGCCCTAGTTGTTCGACCTGGGGAAAGGGCGCAATGCCCCCGATAACGTAAACATCGAACTGGCGATCCTGAAAGCCCTGAAATGCTGACGACCAGCTGCCCTTAACGTTGCTAAATTCTTTGTTCGGTTTATAGCCGGTTGTGGCTTCAACCCATTGTCTGGCGGCATTCCAGGCACCGCCCCCCGGAGGTCCTAAAAAGACACGTTTTCCCTTTATGTCTTTGAGTGTTTTAATGCCGGAACTAGCATAGGTTACAAAATGGTATTGGCCATAGGGGAACCAGAACAACAAGTTCAGGTTCTTGGCCAGTTCAGGTGCATTTGCCAATTTGCTGTACATGGCCTTCTTGCCCTTCATCAGCATATATACCACTGGCGATGTCATGCAGATGTCGAACTTGCCGTTGGCCAGTTGGATCATGTGTTTGGTGGCCGCACCGGTTGCATCGACTTTGATAGTAATATTATCCTGCGCCTGATTGATCATGGTCGCCATGGTCGTCATCGTCAGATAGGCTGACGAGCCTGGTGAAATAGTCGCCATTTTAAGTGTTTGACCAGCATAAGCGATCATAGCTATTGACAAAACCAATATACCCATGCACACAGTTTTTAGAATCTTTTTTTTCATAATGCTACCCCCTCTGTTTGTAGTTAGTTTGATGTGGTTTGAAGTTTTTGAATAAACCGCCAGTTCAATACAAGACATCCTGCAAGTAAAGCTCCTCCCGCCATTGCAGAAGGTATTCCCGGAACGATCAACAAAATTGCGGAAAACAGCCTGACAGCGCGCTGCCATATGGATAGCCGCCTCCATTCCCAACCCCCCAGACCGGTTGCAATCCCCCATGTGGCAACAAAAAAAAGAAGAAGCGCCCAGATCAACCTTACGAAACTGAGATCACCGACAATCAGTAATAAATCCGGATGAAAAACGAACATGTAGGGTATGATGAATCCTGCGATGGATAGGCGTGACGCCTCGAATCCGGTTTCCATGGGCTTGGCATTGGCAATGGGCGCGGCTGCAAATGCTGCGAGAGCCACCGGCGGTGTTACCACGCTCAGTACACCGAAATAGACAACAAAGAGATGCGCCGCCATCAAAGAAAGACCCAATTTATTTAACACAGGTCCAAGTACAATGGCAATCATCAGATACGCAGCGCCGGTGGGCACACCCATCCCCATAACAAGGCAGGAAATCATAACAAACAGCAAAGCAAGCCACAGGTTGCTGGAGGCCACGGACAAGACAACTTCGGCGAACATAAGACCAATTCCGGTCATATTGATAACGCCGATGACAAAGCCGATGGCACTGACCACAACCATTAAAACTGCACAGGTTCTGCCGGAAGAAACAAGCGCATCCCACCAAGTTTTTGGATGCCGGAAACCAGGAAAAAACGCCAGACAAAGCAGAAAGGCACTGATAAAAGCATAAAAGCCGGCGTTTTGGGCGGTCCTTCCGGTTACCAGAACCGCGATGATCACCCCCAGCGGAATTACGAAGGCGATGCTTTTGAGCCAGTCGTCACTCTTAAGTTTTACGCGTTCTTTTTTTGGAATGGCTTCGATTCCAAGTCTTTTAGCCTCTATAAAGACAACCACGAACAATGACGCGTAATACATGATCGACGGTATCAGGGCGGCGACGATGATCTTCAGATAGGGTATCCCGGTGACATCCGCCATCAGGAAGGCAACCACTCCCATTACCGGAGGCATAATCTGCCCACCGGTTGAAGCAGCCGCCTCGACCGCACCCGCAAATTTGGCCTTGAATCCAATTTTCTTGATGATCGGTATGGTAAAAACGCCCGTGGAGACCACATTGGCCACGGCAGTCCCCGACAGTGACCCGAAAAGGGCAGAGGCTGCAACCGCCGCGTGGGCCGGACCGCCGGTGAAACGACCGGTTGCGGCCAGGGCCAGTTTTAACAGCACTTCGCCAGCTCCGGACTGCTGCAGTACAGCTCCGAAAACGATGAAGATGAGAACGATCCTGCTTACCACCTCTACCGGACGACCAAATACTCCATCGGTGGAGAACCAGAGGTTCTCAGCGGCATGGATCCAATCCACACCCGCCCCCCCCAGGCTCGAAGGCAAGATCAGATAACCCGCGGCCAAAACGACGACAGCCAGCATGGGGCCCCCAAAAAAACGAAAAGTCAGATATCCGATCAATCCGATGGCAACCCAGCCAAAGGCGTTCTGCCGAGCGCTAATAGTGATGAAGAACTCCTCCTGCTCGAACATCAACTGACCCCATTCCCAGAAAATATAAGCCAGGGCAAGGGCCATTAATCCGTGCAGCAGGAGACGGAACATGTTGGGGGATGTGCCCCTCTTTTTCTCTTCCAACCTAAAAAGGCTGATCAGCAACCCCAGGAGTACGGTGCCCCCCGATACGATAACCATATCAAAAACACCGATTGCGGCGACAACCGTTGCAAAAATCGCCAGGCCTACACACAGCAAATCCAATGTAAACCGAATACTTCGAGTCAAAACAATCCCTTTTTGAATGGCAAAAAATATCCCAGTCTTATCCGATTAAGATCTTGTCCGTGGGATTCAATGCAGTCATTCCAGACATTTATTATTGAGGTTCTTTTAACGAATGAGAGAAATTTAGTTTTATCATTGGATTTAAGGTTCATTAAAAAGTGTTGTTAATCCAACTCATTATGCTTAATGGAGAATGGGTTACCATTTAAGCCATAGTTTGTCAAGAGAATTATTATTGAACCGTTAAATGGCGAGCATTTATATCTTGCTATCATGGGTCGAATGATCATCAAAAATGTTATCCGCATAGACACTGACGGTGGATGAAAATCCTCCCCGATCCTGGCGATTATGAGAATTGCCCGGTCGGAGCCAACCAACTGACCAGCCAGCAGCTGGCCAACATGGGTGCGACTATCGCCTACCATTGGAATCTGTTTGATTTTCAGCCCTGGGATTAGCTCCAATGTGGCTTAAGCAATATATCTCCTGTACTTGTTATTGAGAAAGTATACCGCTTAAACCCGGATTGTGTATCGGAACATTTTTTTAATAACAGGCATCATTTTATGTTGACAAGGTCATAGAAATCTGGTCTAAAGTGTCAGTTGTCTGACATATGACACTTTAAGCCAAAACGAGTTAGACTCCGGGTACAACCTGGTGGAATCGATTGCTCGGTATATTCTCCAAAATGATGTGAGACCCCGTGACCAATATCAAGAAAATCACAAGAGACAGCGTCGCTGACCAAGTATATAAGCAGTTGAGGGACAATATCCTGGATAGAAAATGGCAGCCCGGAGATAAAATTCCTTCTGAAAATCAATTGGTATCACTCTTCGGGGTAAGCCGGGCATCAATAAGAACGGCAATACAGAGAATGATTACGCTTGGCTTACTTGAATCCAGGGCTGGAGACGGAACGTACGTAAAGGAATTCACTCCTCACGAATATATCAATGAGCTCGCTCCACTCATCCTTAAACCCGAGGACCAGATTGAAATTATGGAATTCAGAAAAGCCTTGGAAACAGAAGCCTTGAAACTTGCCGTTGTAAGAGCCACTGATGAAGAGGTGCGCGAGCTCGAGAAGATTCACTTCCGAGCCAGAAAAGCATTCAAGGCTCTTGATCTGGAAACCTATTTCAAGGAAGACATGCGATTTCACATGGAGATTTTCAAGATGTCGAGAAACCGCATTTTTATTTCGACCGTCCAAACCTTGAACGATGTGCTTTTTCCCCATTTCTACTCTGTGGCAAAAGCCTTTTTTGAAACAACCGGAGTCGTTAGTGATGAAGCCGACCCGCATTCGACAATCGTAGAGGCTTTAAAATCCAGGAATTCAAAGTCTTGCGTAATAGCTTATACAAAATTGATCGAGGCTCTGATTTCCATGTACAAACGGATTCAGAATAATGATGCACAAAGGGGCAAAGGATAGTTGACAGGAGGTGGCGGGGTGATTCCTGTGGGGTTGTTTTCTCCGATCCGCATATAAAAATATCCACGCAGCGATACCAAAAAAGGATCCGCATAGATATTATCTGTAATCACAAAATCCTGGCTGCAGCCAACCCCCTCTACAACCAGCCGGTAAGTACCGGGAGTGGAAAAGTTTGAAAAATCGGCACGCCATACATCTGAGCGGGTCAAGTTATACCCGCCGACATCGCTTCCGCCGGCCATCCAGAAATCGACAACACCGACCGGTGTTGAAACTTTGGTACCTACATTAAAAACATAAACATTGTTGTCTTGGAATGTGGAATAATCGCGTGCGCCGCCATCTCCCATCCAATAGTAAAGATCAGCGGCTTTATGCGGTGCTTGAGGTGCATACCCCACCAGATTGATATGGATCGCTTCTGATCTGCTATTGTAAATATCGAAGGTAATCGAAGCTGATAAGGTGTCGCTATTAATGGCCGGATCAATAGTTAAGGTATAGGTTGCCCCTTGCTGCAACGAATCGTGCAGCTTCAGATATATCCAATGGTCATACGTATATTCGTAAATAAAATCACTGCCGGACCAACCTAGCTGGGCGTGACCGTTCAATTTCTTCTTGCGGGAACAGTTGTCTGGGTTCTGTCCTGAGCCGTAGTTCGTATCATCTGAAGATGTTATCGTCCAGTTGCCGGCTTGGGTTGCGGCATCGGTGTCAAGTTCAGGGGTGTATCTGATTATCTCTTCACCTGTATTGCCTTCATGGTGAATCACTTCACCATCTGACAGGTGTACGATTACATAATCTTTATCAAGAACACTCACCTCAATCAGTTTTGCCGCCTGCACCGTATTGATATTGACATATGAAATAAAAAATAGAATCCATAGAAGAAAATGATATCCTTTAGTCCGTCCCATCCAACCCTCCTGCTTCAAGTTCCGTTCGCGATTTAAGTTGAAACCACTTCTACTTCTTTTACGGCACGATTCTTTTTCTGTAATTTTCTGCTTGCAATTTATATCTGGTTCTTTACCATAAGCACATCAAACCGATTGATATATAGAACATAAGGTGAGTGCCACATGCATTGTCTGCAGCGGCCGTGGACTTTAATAGCAAAGTCTATGCCAAATTGGCAGTGTTGGTAAGCATCTGAATTTTTAAACAAAATAAAATTGCTGCAATTGCCTTAAGTGGATGGTGTGAAAAAAAATGAATGCAAGTGGAAAAAAATACACACCCACCGGTGAATTGTTGAGTCGGCAAAAGGAGGCACAATGCAACCAGATTCCACAAATTTGCTCAGTATCGCAGAAATTTCAAATCCCCTTATAGGATTCTATGATACACCGGATAAAAAGCCCTTTGAACCTTTTTCCGATGTAAATTTTTGCATTTTTTCCTGTTATAAAAGGTGGAGCCAGGGTGAAAGTACCTGCCTATCCGAACAGAACGTGGGGGCTATCGGATGTCCGGGAGCAGGGTATTGGAACTGCAATGTGGCGACAGTGCCAAGTGAAGATGTCGCACACTATCTTGCGGTACAGGCGGGACTCAAGGCATCAGCGGATTTGATGTGTCAATGGCTGGCGAATCGACCGCCGTACAAGAAGGAACATGATTATATTGTGATCGGGCCCCTTCGAATGGAGCAATATGAGTATCTTAAAACCATCACATTTTATGTCAATTCTGATCAGCTCAGCCTGTTGATTACCGGTGCAGAATATTGCAATGCCTCGACCAAGCATCATCCCGTGACAGCAGTATATGGCTCCGGCTGCGGCCAACTTGCCGCGGTGTTTGATAATTTTGATACCCCTGCAGCTACAATCGGTGGGACAGATATCGCTATGCGGCCTTATCTACCCCGTGACACGCTCGCTTTTACGGTGACAAAACCCATGTTTGAACAACTTTGCCGGTTGGATGAAAAGAGCTTTCTTCATAAATCGTTCTGGAACAATGTAAAACAGGCAAGAGTATAACCGGACAATGTTTCTTATACTGTTTCTCATAAATATATTCCGTTTTAAACGATGAAAAACTCGTATATAAAAGATCGTAAAGAAAGAACTTAACCGAG
>CAJIBC010000483.1_pt1 | contig 14340 bp, 13 predicted proteins | sample 9199231 | NCBI WGS metagenome assembly CAJIBC01 (sample SAMEA7708282, study PRJEB35096) | sediment metagenome | biome: marine neritic benthic zone biome [ENVO:01000025]; feature: sediment [ENVO:00002007]; material: shallow marine sediment [ENVO:03000034] sea grass bed [ENVO_01000059] ...
ACCGATAACGCAGTCCAAATTAAGTATCTTAAAGCCTATCTGCGGTTTTTCTTCTGCTTTTGCACTTGCTTGCACATTTTCCCAAACGCCTTGTCCTTGCGCTTTCTCTCTAAATAGGACATTTCGTGAAAAGCAGACTCTTTGCTCATTTTGATATAGTTTTGGTATCGTTTTTCGGACAATCGGCCGGTTTTAACGGCATTTAGAACAGCGCAGCCTTTTTCGCTCACATGTGTGCAGTCGCTGAATCGGCAATGCCGCGAAAGCGCCGCCATTTCGGCAAATGTTGCTTCGATGCCGGACGTCACGGAAATATTGCCAAGCTCACGCATCCCGGGTGTATCGACCACCATTGCGCCGCACGTCAGTTGTATCAATTGGCGGGTCGTGGTGGCATGTCGTCCTTTGGAGTCCTTTTCCCTCACGCTCTTTGTTTTAAACAACGGCGCACCTGCCAGGCGGTTGAGCAAGGTCGTCTTGCCGACCCCTGAGGAGCCTATCAGGCAATAGGTGCGCCCCGGAACAAGCTGGGATTTTACAATCCCTAGACCCGAATCCGTCAGGTTGCTGAAAGGGTGCACCTGTAGATTCGGCATGATTTGCCGGATCGCTTCGATTCTGGCAGTGGTCGTTCCCGCATCGATCAGGTCGCTTTTGCTGAGCAGCACGACAGGTTCAATATGGCTTTGGTGGGTCATCACCAGAGAACGCTCAAGTCGTCTGAGATTGAAGTTTTCATCCAGCGACTGGACGATAAACGCCGTGTCGATATTGGCGGCGATGAGTTGATACTCAACTTTTTTGCCGGAGCTCTTCCTTTTCAGCAAGGATCTTCGAGGAACGAGGTCATGGATGATGGAAACCGCGGGCTCATCGTAGATACTGACAAGGACCCAGTCTCCCACCGTCGGGTAGTCCAACGGTGATTGAGCGCCGTAAAGCATCCTGCCGACCAGTTCGGCCAGACGATCCGATGGGCCATCGGATATGGTATAACGGTCTTTATGAACCGCCACCACCCTGGCGATTTGTCTTCCCGCCAGCCCATGGGGATCGATTCTCTCTTGGAACCACGTGTCAAACCCAAGTGCGCTTATTTGAGGTGAATCCAATGTCATGTAAAATCCTCCGTTTTTTAGAGATGACTCTCCATCCATCGATCCGTTGGCGGCGTATCCACCCTATCGTTGCCATCTTTTTTATGCAACCATAGGGTCTACCCCAACCGGAACGGTTTTCCCAAGGCGGACGGCGCCCGGCTGGAGAAGAACTTGAGCAGCGGCTGCAGCCAGGGTTTGCCGGCGGCGACGTTCGCGATGGACTCTTTTTGGGCCAGGGACATGAGCAGCAAGGCGAAGATCATCAGGGGAAACGGCGCCACCTGAAACACCTGGGCGGGAATGGATGGCATCCACATCTGGAAGTAGATGCCCATGACTTGCAGCAAGGAGAAGAGATAGGCTCCCATGGCGACTTTGAGCGGGTGCCAGCCGCCGAAAATCACCAGGGCCAGGGCAATCCAGCCCGTACCTTCGGCCCCTTGGGGGCGTCCCCAACCCGGCTTGACCGCCAGGGCGAAGGTAGCCCCGGCCAAACCCACCAAAAGGCCTCCGATGATGGCGTAGGCCATCTGTTGTTTGCGCGGATCCAGCGTCCTGGCATAGGCCGCCTGGGGATGCTCCCCGATGCCGCGCAGCTGCAAGCCCAATGGCGTTTTATAGATATACCACCAGCATAGGGCGATGAGGATGAAACTGAAATAGACCGCCCAGCTGTGGCTGAACAATACTTCGCCCAGAAAAGGAATTTTATGTAACAGGGGAATGGGATGGATGCTCACTTGGGGACCGGCCAGACGAGCGAAGGGATTGCCCCAAAAGTAGGCCAGGTCTCTGGCGGTCAAGGTCAGCACGAATCCGACAGCCACTTGGGACTGATTTAAATGGAGGCTGAAAACCGCCACCAATGCGGCGATGGCGGCGCCCACCAGGGCTCCGGCCAGAAAACCGGCCACCAGGCTTTGGGAGAGATAGGCCACCGCAAAGGCGGTCATGGCACTGAGCAGGATGGAACCATCCAGGCTGAGATTGATCACGCCGGCCTTTTCCGTGATGGTTTCACCCAATGCGGCCAGCACAATGGGTGTGGCACCGGCCACCACCCCGGCCAGCATCAAAGAGAGGTTGACGTCGGGCATCACCGGACCACTCCCATTGGCAATGCGCCACCGCCGGCATCCGATTCGTTCATGGCCATCTGCGCCCTGCTGCGTCCTCGCAAGGCGTGCACCCCGAGGGTGGCCAGTACCAAAGTCCCCTGGATAACGCCGCTCAACGAAGAATCCACTTGAAGCTCCATGGGCAGCTGAATGCTTCCCACGTTGAGGCAGGCAAAGAAAAGCGCCACCAAAGGGACCCACCCTATCTTGTTATTGGACAGCATGACCACCAGCAGGGCCAGGTATCCATAATTGGAAGAGATGGCCGGCAACAGACGGTGGTAGAGACCGCTGACTTGCAGGTGGCCGGCCAACCCGGCGAACCCTCCGGCTAGCACCATGCACAGCCACAGGTAGCCATTGGGCCTCATGCCAAACAGCACTGCCGCCCGGCGATTGCTGCCGATGGCTTTCAGACAAAGCCCCACGCGGGTATAATGGAGTAAAACCGCCGAAACCACCATGGCGACAACCACCAATGCCAAAGCCTGAAGCGAAACCCTCAGCAAAGCGCTATGGGGGAGCCATAGCGCTTGGGGGAACAATTCGGTGCCGCTCATGGAGGCCACACCCGACCGCCTCCAAGGGCCGAAAATTAACCAGAGGATCAACGCCTGGGCCACGAAATTCATCCCCAGACCCGCGAAAATCTCATGCACGCCGCCTTTGGCTTTTAACCAGCCGGCGGCCAGCGCCCACACAGCGCCGCCTGTGAAGGCCACCGGAATCGACAACCATAGGAAGAGCTGCGGAGAGAGGCTGCCGACGCCCAGGCGCAATACCCATGTGGTGAAAACCGCTCCCAGCATGACCTGTCCCTCAACCCCGATATTCCAAAAACCGATGCGAAATGTGAACAGTAACCCGCAACCGCACAAGGTCAGGGGAATCCACGCTTTAACCACATGGCTGAATTTACTCCATGATCCCAGGGAACCCTTGTACAAAGCGCAAAAAGCGGCCAAGGGCGGCGCACCGGTGATAAGCACAATGACGACGCTGATCAGGGTCACAGCACCGAGGACGATCCCGGCCTCCTTGATGAATTGGCGGAGGCCCTTGGCCACTTGGCCCGTTTCGATTCGTACCATCATGCTTTCCCCGCTATGGCGCGTCCCAACTGTTGGCTGTCGCTCTGATCTGCAGCCAGATCTGCGATGATGCGCCCTTCAAAAAAGACCAATATCCGGTCAGCCACCGCTATGATTTCATCCAATTCGGATGAAGAGAAGACAATGGCCGCGTCCTGCCGATTAAAGGAGAGCAGATGGTTCCAAACCCACGCGGCCGATTCCAAATCCAGCCCGCGGGTGGGGTTCTCCAATAGCAACAGTTTGGGGGACAATGGTAAATATGAAAGCATCAGCCGCTGCTGGTTGCCGCCGGAAAGGGTTTCCACGGTGGTGTCGGGCCGGCCCGCAATGCGAAAGTCGGCTATCTTCTCTTGGGCGGCGTGTGCGGATTTGGACCATTGGATGAAAAATGGTGCCCCCGGCGTTTTCAACGCCGCGTGCTCGGTCATGGACAATCCCGGCATCAGCCCTTCATCCAGACGTCCCGAGGGCAGATATCCTACGCCTGCGGCCAAAAAACGGCTGTGATCCTTGCCGGTCATGGCTTTGGATGCCAGTTGTACGGAGCCTTGGGCAGGTGCCGTCAGACCGGCGGCGATCTTTAAAAAAACACCTTGGCCGCTGCCCTCCAACCCTGCCAAACCCACCACCTCTCCTTCTGCGACCCGGGTGCTGCACCCTTGCAGCCCTGTGCGACCGCCTGACCCGGTGACCCCTTTCATCTCCAGCACGATCTCTCCTTTTTTGGATGGCTCTCGAGTGGGGGAACGGGTCAGGTTTTCAAACATCATGCCCAACAACTTACCGGTATCAAATGGCGTTCGCTGACAGCCGGTGACCCGGCCTTTGCGCAAAACGGTCAACCCGTCGCACAACTCTTCGACATCCCCGAGTTTGTGGGAGACCAGCAATACGCTTTTACCTTGCCGGGCCAGTTGTTTCAGCGCTTTGAACAACACCTCTTTTTGAACCGCTGAGATACCGGTGGTGGGTTCGTCCAGGATTAACAGGCGTATGCCCAGCGAAAGCAGGCGAAGCATTTCGAGTTGCTGGCGTTCACCCACTGTCAGGCGCGCCACCGGAGAGTGGGGATCGAGTTTAAATCCAAATTGAAGGCAGAGATTGTCCAGGGATTGGCGAAAGACGCAAGGAGCACTGCGCAGGCCTTGAACCTGGCCCAGCATGAAGTTCTCCAATACGTTGAGATGGGCAAAATCCAGGGGATCCTGATAGAGCATGCCGATGCCATGGGCGGCGGCGTCTGCAGGTGATCGAAAATCAACCCTGCGGCCGTCGATGAGGATCTCACCCGATGTTCGCCTGAGGTAGCCGGCGGCGATTTTCATCAAAGTGCTTTTTCCGGCCCCGTTCTCTCCCAACACCGCATGGATGCTTCCGGGCTGCACAGTCAAATCCACACCATCATTGGCGCGCAGGTCACCAAAGTGTTTGCTGATTCTTCTCAGTTCCAGTTGCATGCCACCCACACCATATCAGAAATGATCACTATTTCGCGCTGCTTTGCCCCTCCATGCCTTGCAGTAGTTGCCGCATGTACCAAATCTGCCGGTCACCGGCCGTCTCACCGGCCTTGAGGAAGATGGAGCCGTCCTGGTAGTTGAGGGGCCCCTTAAACAGGTTTACCTTTTGACTTCCCAGGTCGGCAATGAATTGATCCAGGGCCGATTTGGCCTTGGCGGCAAGGGCCGGACCGGTTAAAAAACCCACCGGACTGGTGTCGGGATTGTTGATATTCTTCCAATCCGGTCCGTACCAGAGCCATTGGGATTTCCAGGTGCCTTGTTTTGCCGCCTTGGCGAGTTCCACAAACCCCGGTCCCCAGTTGAAGTAGGGAACACCCAGGCAGACCGGTGAGTTGTCGCCGCACGCGCCGATATAATCATAGGGGATGGCCCATGCAGTGTGGCCCTGGTTGTGTTTCTGGCCGGCCACCACCAGGGCCTCGGTGGTGTCGATGCCCGAAATCACCACATCGAAACCGGAGTTGAAAAAATTGTTGGCCACTTGGGTGGGGTCGGCCGTAACCCCGGGGATGTTGAACCAGAAGCCGATCCAGGTGACCTGGAATTTCAAGTCGGCCGGATTCTTTTTCAATACCTTTTCCCATGCATATTTGGCTCCCAGATAACAGGATGCCGCCAGCCGGCGGGTCTCTTCGTTGATGAGGGGGCCAAGATAACCGATCTTCCCGCTGCGGGTGGTCATGGCCGCAGCAAAGCCTGCCATCATTTTACCGTACTCCATGCGGCCCATGAGGTTGGTTAAATTGGGGCCGGCCTTTTTGGTGAGCACATCATCGCCGGATATGTGCACGAATTTCACCTCCGGATGCAGGGCCGCGGCTTCACGGGTGCCGTCTTTCATATCGTCCGAGTTGGCGATGATCAGCCGGGCGCCCTTTTCCACCAGATCATCCGCCAATTGGGCAATGGTCACCCCGGGCCTGTCGGCCGGGTTGACTTTGTCAATATAGATCATCCGGGAACCGGGCAGATGCTTTTCCACATAATGACCGGCTTCGTAATGGGCCTGGCTCCAGCCGTGATCATTATACGGCCCGACCATCAGCAGCCCGAAAACAAACGGTTTTTCAGCAGCCAGAAGATTGCCGGTGGGACTGGCCAGCAGCACGGCCAAGGCACTGAGCACAACAACGGTCCATTTCGCTTTTCGGTCCATATTCGATCCCTTTCCTGTGATTTGGTGAGAGTTGATACGGGTGTATAACTATTTTTAAAGTTTATGGCAAAGACGCTGTTCCTATGCGGACGATCTGCATAGTCATAAATGCAGTGCGCAACGAATGGGAACTTACAAAAAAAAGGAGCACCGGGTCAAGGTAGAAGCGCAGGAGATCCTGGAAACAGAAACCAAAAAGGCCCACCCTCTAAAAAAGGGCGGGCCTATTAGTATACCTGTGTTAACAGTATCTTAAGCCTTGACTTCTTCCTTGACGCCCACAACGATTTTATACAGCACGGTGAGGACCAGGGCGCCGATGGCGTAAACTCCCAGGGTGATGCCGATCTCGGGCAGCGACGGCGCGTACTCGGTAATCTCATGCATGGGATTGGGTACGAATCCGCCGGAGATCATGCCCAGGCCTTTGTCGATCCAGGTGCCGGCGATGATGACGGCGCATGCCACGGCCAGGGTGACTTCGTTTTTACGGGTGGCCGGGTTGACCGTCAGTATGATGCCGATGGCCATCAAGGCCATGGAGGACCACATCCACGGCACCAGGGCGTTGTGGCCGTCGAGACCCGCAAACAGGTACTGAATGGAGTGCATATGGCCGGGGATGTTGCTGTAAAAGCCCACAAAAACCTCGCACAGAAAGAAAAAGACATTGATGCAGATAGCGTAGGCCACGGTTTTCCCCAGACTCTGAATCTGCTCCTTGCCGGGGTCGAATTTGGTGGTGTTGCGTACGAACAGGCATAGCAGGATCAGCAAAGCCGGACCCGCGGCAAAGGCGGATGCGAGAAAGCGCGGCGCCAATATGGCGGTAAGCCAGAAGTGGCGGCCGGGCAGACCGCAGTACAGATAGGCGGTGACCGTATGGATGCTGATGGCCCAGGGGATGGAGATGTAGATAAAGGGTTTTAGCCATTTTTGGTAATGGGTGCCGTTACGCTCGGCTTCCAAAGCGTTCCAGCCCACCACGATGTTGAGGAACAGGTAGCCGTTCAATACGATGGCATCATAAAACAGCACCGAATTGGGGGTGGGGTAGAGCAATACATTGAGGGCCCGCATGGGTTGCCCCAGGTCCACCAGGATGAACAACAGGCACATGAGCACAGCGGCGATGGCCATAAACTCGCCCATCACGGTGATTTTGCCATAGGCTTTGTAGTTGTGCAGGTAATAGGGCAGCACCACCATCACGCCTCCGGCGGCCACGCCGACCAAGTAGGTGAAGTTGGCGATGTAAAAGCCCCAGGAGACGTCCCGGCTCATGCCGGTGATGCCCAAACCGACTTCGAGTTGCCAAAGATAGAGGAGAAAGGCTCCGCCGATGACGCCCAGCAGGGCCATAATCCACGCCCAGTAAGTTTTATTTCCTTTTACGGCTAATTCAAGCATACTTACCTCACACGATGTAGTAGACGCACGGCTCGGTGCCTATGACCGCGTTGCGTCGTATGGTGAAATTCTCATGCAGCACTTCGCGCACGTGGGAATGGGGATCCTTCAGGTCGCCAAAGGTAATGGCCCCGTTGGAGGCCTCCACACAAGCCGGCATTTTCCCTTCGGCCAGACGTTCGGCGCAGAAGTTGCATTTTTCCACCACCCCCATCATGCGGGTGGGGAACTTGCGGTTGATCTCCCTGTCATCGAGGCCGTTGCGCGGATCTTTAAAGTTGAAGCTGCGCGAACCATAAGGACAGGCCGCCATGCAGAAGCGGCAGCCGATGCAGCGGTGGAAATCCATCAACACAATCCCGTCGCTTTCGCGCTTAAAGGTCGCCTGGGTGGGGCAGGCCCGCACGCAGGGCGGATGTTCGCAGTGGTTGCACAGCGCTGCAAAGGGGCGGTGTTCCACCTCTTCGCTCATGTAGTTGTTGTTCAGATCGATGAAGGCGTTGTGAAAATGGGTTTCCCAGATCCACTTGATCTCGTGTTTCTTGTTTTCGAAATGGGGTACATTGTGGATTTTGTGGCATGCTTCGATCAAGGGTTCCAGATCTTCGGCGTGCTGTAACTTGCGGGTGTCGATCACCATGGCCCATTGTTTGGCCTTAAGGGCTTGGGGTGCCTTGCGGATCTCGGTCTGGGGACCGTGGGACCCACTGGCGGCCACCGCCTGGCTCAACGGTTGGGTTCCCAGCCCCAAAGCGGTGATGCCCGCCACTTTAATAAAGCTTCTGCGGCTGCTCTTCATCATTCTTCTCCTTTGGGGTTATCGATGTGGCAATCCCAGCAATAGACATCGACGGAAGCGTAGTTGTGACAGCGGTCACAGAACTCAGCTTTGTTGGAGTGGCAGTCCAGACAGGTGTTGGACAAGCTCATGTTAAAGCTCTTGCCGTCTGCGTTGACAAATTCGCGTTTGGCGTTGCGGACCACATTATGCCGCCACTGGTCGAGCAGTTGCATGTGCTCGGCGGTCATAAACGCCTTGGACATGATGCATGTGCCGGCGGCTTTGGCTTTTTCAGTCAGCACCAACTCCGGGGCCGGAGCTGCTTTTCCCGGTCTTACGGCAAAGTTGTACCAGAGCGGGAAAAGGAACAGGACCATAAAGATGGCCAATCCTGTCTTTATCCATTTTGTATCATTCATCGGCATCCTCCATTCCCGGCAGCGGTTCGCCGCGCAGGTCAGTGGTTCTTTCCTGTTCACCCGGCACGATCAGCGCATTGGCCACCAGTTCGGTGACCCCGGTGCAGTCCACTTCCGGCACCCAGTACTCCATTGAAGCCGGCAGGGCCGCCCGGTCAATGGCGCATATGGTGGCCAGCATGTTGACCCCATATCTTTGGTGGACGCTTTTTACGGCGTTGGCCCGTGGCAGGCCCCCGGCCATGCGCAACTCCATGTCCTCGCCGGCATTGAGCCCCGAGCCGCTGCCGCAGCAAAAGGTCTGCTCACGGATGGTGTTGGCCGGCATATCATAAAAGTTATTGGCCACATTCTGGATCACATACCGCGGTTCGTCGAACATTCCCATCCCGCGGGCGGGGTTGCATGAATCGTGGAAGGTGATGATTTTGTTGTCGTTGCGGGACGGGTCCAGTTCCAGCTTGCCGTGCTTGATCAGGTCCGCCGTAAACTCGGAGATGTGGACCATTTTGGTGGATTTGGCATTTTCAAACTTGGTGCCGGTGATGGGGTTGACCGGCTCTTCCAAAAAGTCGGCCGGACCGTTCATGGTGTCCATGTACTGGCTGATCACCCGCCACATGTGGCCGCACTCGCCGCCCAGAATCCATTTGACGCCCAGGCGTTTGGCCTCCATATACATCTTGGAGTTGAGCCGTTTCATGGTCTCATGTGAGGTGAAGAATCCGAAGTTGCCGCCTTCGGAGGCGTAGGTGCTCCAGGTGACGTCCAGGCCGTATTTCTCTTTCAGGTAGTGAAAGAGTAGCATGTAGCCCATACAGGTATAAGTCCCGGGATCGGCAAACACATCCCCCGATGGTGTGATGAACAGGATGTCGGCCCCTTTTTTCTGGAATTGGGGCTCCACCAGTACGCCGGTGACCTCTTCGAGGTCCTCCACGAAGAAGTCGAGCATGTCTTTGAAGGCGTGGGGTTGAATGCCCAGGTGGTTGCCGGTCTTGTAGCAATTGGAGACCGGGGTGGCGATCCAGTCGATGTTGAGTCCCAGCAGGTTCAACAATTCACGGCCCATGATGGTAATTTCGGCGGTGTCGATGCCATAGGGGCAAAAGACCGAGCAGCGGCGGCATTCGGAGCATTGAAACAGGTAGTACCACCACTCTTTGAGAACCTCCAGGGTCATGGGGCGGGCGCCCACCAGCTTGCCCAGGAGCTTGCCGAATTTGGTAAAATCATTGCGGTAAACGGAGCGCAGCAATTCGGCCCGCAGTACCGGCATATTTTTGGGATCGCCGGTACCGATGAAAAAGTGGCACTTATCGGCGCAGGCACCGCAACGCACGCAAATATCCATGAAAATTTTGACAGAGCGGAATTTTTCCAGCCGCTCTTTAAAGCCTTCGTATAAGATCTCCTGCCAGTTTTCCGGCAGTTGCCAATCATCATCCAAAGGGTTCCACTGACGCGCATTGGGAAAACCCAACGTCTCCACGCTTTTGGGGTTGGAGGCGTAACAGTACATTCCCTTACGGATGTTGATCGGCGTGTCCATCCAGCCCGTTGCAGGCGGACGGCTGTCGATGCTTTCAATCAACTCATCGGGTTTGGGAGTTTCGTCTGCCATATCTGTCTACTCCTTTTTATCTTCCTCTGCCGGTTCTTCGGGCTGGGGTTCGGGCATTTTTTCCACCGGCAACCCGGCGTCTACCATCTTTTGCCTGAAATCATCTTCATAAGCATCGTAGGTATGCACTTTCACCGGATAGTTCCAGGGGTTGATATGTCGATTCTCACGGGTATTGGCCTTCAGGTTCCGGGTGGGACTCAGGAAAACACCGCCCATGTGCATCAGTTTGCTGAATGGAAAGTAGATCAGCAAAATACTGACAAAGAACAGGTGGATAAAAAACAGGGGGCTGATGCCTTGGGGAATGGACCAGTTCAACGACACCAGACCCATGGTGAGCTCTTTAATGGAGACGATGTCCACTTTGGTAAAGTAGCGCATCAAAATACCGGTAAAGGCGATGCCCATGATCAGAAACAAGGGGAAAAAATCCGATGCCAGTGAAATGTAGCGTACATTGGAAACAAAGAGCCGTCTGAGCAACAGATAAGTGACCGCCGCCAGCAACAGGATGCCCGACAGGTAAACTCCGGGCAGTCCGAATTGAATGACGTCGTACAAAATCTCGATTCGGAAAAAGCTGTCGACCTTCTCCAGCATTTGCAGGCACCACGGTACCGGTTCCAGAAAGAAACGTAAGTGGCGCACCAATGTGGTCAAGAAGGCATAGTGAAACGCCAAGGCGCCGACCCACAGAAAGATCTCCAGGCTATAGGAAAGCGTGCCGCCTGATGTGAGCTTCATGCGGGTGTTTCGAAACAGGGACCGGAACGTCACAATTTCAAGTACCATACGGATGAAGACCCCCATGCCGGTGGAAGGGTTGTCGATCTTGGCCTGTTTGATCCACGGCATGGATTTTTGCTGACCGCATGTGGTGGGGATACTAAACGGTACGGCTGATTTTGACCAGCCCATGACGCGGCGCACGAATCCCACAATGAACACAATGACGGCCAGGTAAGGAATGAAGACCCCGAACAGCCACTGGAGCGGACCAACGCTCGCTCCCACGTAAGCGATCAGGGCCAGCGCAAATACCGCCAGCAGCGATGACAAGTAATGTTTATTCATCTAACCGCACCTCGCTTTGGATCTCACAAGAAACTGTGAGACCGCTCCTATTTATAAAAAGGTTAAACACGTAGCTATGACGATGTATCATCATCCGGCTCTTTAATTAAACCTGCTCGATCAAATGCGCTAAGGGTTCGTTTCCGCATCTCATTGGCTTTGAGATCGTAAATTTTTTCCCGGCATTGCATGTAGACGTCAAATGCCAGCAGTCCCAGGTTGTCGATCCGCTTGTACAGGGCGCGCTGATCCTTATGGTCGCTCACCTCGGTGTGAACCGCATTGTGAATGACATCTTTTAAATCGAAAACAAACCGGACGGCTTTGGCCGGCGTAAAATCTTGAATGGCGCGTATTCGGATAATAGGATCGACGATGGGTTGGGCGGTCTTGGGGTCAAAATCTTTGAGGATATGGTCAAAAAGATCGTTGAGACTTTGAAGGGAATTTTGACCCACAGGATTTGCAAAAGCGTCTTTTTGGCTGCTCAGAAATTGGGCGGTGTCCGCCGGATAGGTCTCCATCAACCTATCAAACCACTGTTTTACAATGGCGTTTTTCTTCTGGGCTAATTGCTTAAGCAAATCCATATGAATAGGTGCTACCCCCAGACCTCCCTGCCTTGCAGTATATAAAGCCGTGATGGAATTTCGGGTGAATTAAAGAGGAATCTATAATCAAGAAGCCTATCTATGTCAAGGATAAACAGGTTTGTTCTAACGGTTTGAAATTGTATGCAAAATATTGATCGATTAATACTATCCTTTATTCTGATACAATTTCTTCCAGGGTGATTTTTGTTTGTCGCGGGCGTCGGCCAAGGCAAGATAGAGCGCGCCTGTGGCCAATTGTGCACAATGGAAATGGTCTTCGGGCAGGCTTTCCAGGTAGTTGGCCACATTTTCCGGGTCAAGCTCCCATGCTTGGGTGGTGCTCTTACCGTCCAGCAGATCGATAATGGCATTTGCGCAAGCATTGGTATTGATGCAGCCGTTGAGGGCATAGGATATGGTCTCGATGCAATCGTCTTTTATCATCAGGAAAAATTCAATGGTATCACCACAGTCACCGGTCTTTTTACCGCGGCCGTCGGCGTGGGCGATTGTCTCCTGGCGATCCGCCCGGAAGGCGGATTCCAGAAATTTCATGGAGTGGGATTGCCATATGGAATCAGTGGCGTCGTGCACGGTTTGCCTCTCTTCACTACTTTAATGGGATTTTATAAGAATTGCAGCCATGTTTGTCAATATTGGCAAAAAGGCGGCTGTTGTGGTAATTTGTCCACATGTCCGTCCCAATAATAACACGGAGCCATGGATGAGAGTCATCGCCATCATTGCCAACCTGGTCCAAATGGCCATTGTTCTATCTATTTTTATGCTGCAGGGTATCTCTTTGGCCGGTCTGACCATCCTGGCCCTTTTTTCATTATTGATCATCGCGGCATTTAATTTATTGGTTCTGCTTTTCACCGGCAGTTCCATCACTGGGACCATCGTGAAAGAAAAAAAGGCGATCATAAAACGTCGTGACTTTCGGGTTGGCTATGCCTTGGGCAGGCAACCGAAGCTGGGTATCGGAAACCGGCACTATGATGTATTGGATATTGCCGAAGGCGGCACCCGCATCTCCGTTGGCCGGCATGAGCGGTTGAAAAAGCATTTCCAATGCCGTATCCAGTTACTTTGCGGTGACATATTGAGTATGAAAGCGGTTGTGATCCGGCGCGAAGGGGATGAGGCTGCACTGGCGTTTAAATCAGCCGTTGAATACCGGACCTTGCAAAAAGAGAAACAAGTTGTTGCGGGAATGCAGCAATGACGCCTGTGGCAATCTTCCCATAACGCCGGTTTGTGGATGATGGTTGTGCTGGTTTAGGCGGCCTCTGTCACGCCATCGGGGGTGTGATGGGCATAAAATGCTTTGACGCCCTGGCGTCCCATAAACCTTTTGAGGAGCTTGGGGTCTGTTTTAATCAAGTCCACCCATACCAATCCATCGATGACATTGGCGAAGGCTTTGTCTCGGTTGAATGCCAGGAATTGACCATTGAGTTTCAAGTAATGCTTGATGAGCGTGGGGACACCTTTATTATCCTTTTCGATCTTTGACACCAGCATGGAAATTTCATCAATGGCGTTTTTCTCCAGTATCGTGAAGGGTGCCGTGCGATTCATGGATTTGTGTATTTTGACAGGTTTACGCGGTTTGACCATGGGGGCAAGCCTTGGATCCATGGAGTTGTGACGCAAAAAGGCGACCATCAGATTTTTAGAGATGGTGTGGTAGTTTTGACTGATGCTCACCGGGCCGAACAGATGCCGGTAGCGGCAGTTGCGGGCCACGAACTCTCCTATGCCGCGCCATAGCATGGCCAGACAACCAAACTTTTTCTGATACTCGGTTCGTATAAAAGATCTCCCCAATTCCAGGCTGTTGCCAATGCGATCGTAAAATTGAGGTTTATAATTAAATAGGGTTGTTGAGTAGAGTCCTGATGGGCCGACCTTGTGTAGTATGGTATCGGTTTGTCCGATGCGGTAGGCACCCGCGATCTCTTGGAGTTCGCTGTTCCATAAAAAGAGTTGGAGATAGTGGTCATCGTATACATCCATATCCAGGCTTTGCCCGGTGCCTTCACCCACATCCCGGAAGCTGGTTTCGCGCAAGCGTCCGATTTCGTGCATGATGGCCGGAGACCGGTCTGCTGTGGTGATATAGACCCGGAACTCTTTTTGGCTCACCAACCGGTCGTTCTCCGGCAAGGAAGCAACCTCCCGAGCTAACCGGGCTTTGGATACCGGCGCAATAAGGGGTTTTTGTTTACGTTTTTTTTGCATGTGCGGCAGCGGTATGGGAGACCATTTTGTCTTTGGATCCCTGCGATGTTTCAACAGTTCTGTGCTCAAACGCAAGAATGTCACCACCTCTTGCGGGGTTTTGAAATCCGTCAATTTACGCCACAAAATCGATTTCCCGATGGTCAATTGAATGGTGGTACCGCGTTTATTGATCATTTCACGGGGCAGCATCATCGT
>CAJIBC010000081.1_pt1 | contig 14180 bp, 10 predicted proteins | sample 9199231 | NCBI WGS metagenome assembly CAJIBC01 (sample SAMEA7708282, study PRJEB35096) | sediment metagenome | biome: marine neritic benthic zone biome [ENVO:01000025]; feature: sediment [ENVO:00002007]; material: shallow marine sediment [ENVO:03000034] sea grass bed [ENVO_01000059] ...
GGAAGGCGTAGAGATGGTTATGCCCGGGGACAATGTAGCGATCACCGGTGATTTGATCACTCCGATTGCCATGGAAAAAGAGCTGCGTTTTGCGATCCGCGAAGGCGGACGTACCGTTGGCGCTGGCGTGGTCAGCGAGATTATCGAGTAAAACAACCTTAAGGAGTTGATCGGTGAGAGTGATTGTAACACTGGCATGCAGCGCATGCAAACGCCGGAATTATACAACGACGAAGAATAAGCGGACCACGCCGGATAAATTGGAATTTAGCAAGTATTGTCCGTTTTGTCAGAAGCATACACCGCATAAGGAAACCAAATAGCAAATAATATGGACCGACTGCAGATTCAACAGCAGCCGATCGCGTATGCATAGGCCAGTAGCTCTAATTGGTAGAGCATCGGACTCCAAATCCGGGTGTTGGGGGTTCGAATCCCTCCTGGCCTGCCAGTTGCAGACTATTTGGAAGATGAAAGGGTACCGTAACCGCCGCGGTTAATTTGCATGGCGATTAGGAGAGGCATGGGACGTATACAGAAGAAAAAAGATCCCTCTAAGAAGAAGGCTCAGAAAGTCGCCAAGCCGGATACCATCGGCATGGCGGCCAAAGACGGGACTGGTTCAGCAGCGGCTAAGTCCCTCGGGACATTGAAAAAGGCAGGTGGTGCCGAAAAATCTAAACCGGTAGCAAAAGAAGACAACTTTGTGCAGAAGAGTCTCCAGTTTTTGCGGGAAGTTAAGATCGAACTGAAGAAGGTCACCTGGCCGACCCGAAAGCAAACCATGGGCTCCACGGTGGTTGTCCTGATTCTCGTCGCCATTATATCCCTGTTTTTGGGATTGGTTGACTTGGGCCTGTCCAGTCTCGTTCGTGTTGTGCTACCCTAAAACAGGAAGGTGAAGCTTGGCGCTTAGATGGTATATCGTTCATGTATATTCTGGTTTCGAAAGCAAGGTAAAAGCTGCCTTGGAGGAACGATTTGCGGCTTCGCCCAACCCGCACAAATTCGGTGAAGTGTTGGTGCCCACCGAAGAGGTTGTCGAGTTGGTAAAAGGTAAGCGGCGTACTTCAGCCCGGAAATTTTACCCTGGCTATATTCTGGTCCGTATGAGCCTCGATGACGAGACTTGGCACATTGTGAACGATACGGCCAAGGTAACCGGATTTTTAGGCGGCAGGGATAAACCTGCACCGCTAACGGATAAAGAGGCCGAACGCATCATCAGTCGGATGGAAGCCGGTAAAGATAAGCCGCAACCCAAATATTCCTTCGCAGAAGGCGACGAGGTTCGCGTCATCGACGGCCCCTTTACCAATTTTAATGGTTCGGTGGAGGAAGTGAACCAGGAAAAAGGCAAGATCAAGGTATTGGTCAGTATTTTTGGTCGATCCACGCCTGTTGAACTGGACTTTGTACAAGTCACCAAGCTTTAAATGCTACATATATAGGTATTGTTAGGAGATAATTAGAATCATGGCGAAAAAGGTATTGGCACAAATTAAATTGCAGGTCGAGGCGGGAAAGGCGAATCCTTCGCCCCCGATTGGTCCGGCGCTCGGTCAACACGGCGTCAATATTATGGATTTTTGCAAGGCTTTTAATGCACGCACTGCCAATGATGCCGGCATGATCATACCTGTGGTGATTACCGTATTTCAGGATCGTTCATTTACCTTTATCACCAAGACGCCGCCGGCAGCCGTGCTCTTGAAGAAGGCGGCCAAGGTTGCCAAGGGCGCCGGGGACCCCAAGCGGGACCGCGTGGGGCAAGTTACCCGTGCTCAGGTAGAAGAAATTGCCAAAATCAAAATGCCCGATTTAAATGCAAACGATTTGGATGCGGCGTGTCTCATTATCAGCGGCACGGCCCGCAGCATGGGTATCGATGTTGTTTAGGGCCGGTGTATAATTTTAGGTCAAGGAGTGGGAAGTAAAAATGCCGAAACGGGGTAAAAAATATTCAGAGTCTGCCAGCAATGTAGATTCGCAGAAACGACATGATGTCGCCGAAGCTGTTGAATCGGCCATTAAATCATCTTATGCCAAGTTCGACGAAACCGTGGACATGGCGGTCCGCCTGGGCGTTGATCCCCGGCATGCCGACCAGATGGTGCGCGGTACGGTTGTTCTGCCCAACGGTTTGGGCAAAGAGGTCAAGGTCCTGGTTTTTGCCAAGGGCGAAAAAGAGTCCGAGGCCAAAGACGCCGGTGCCGATTTTGTGGGCGCTGATGACATGGTCAAAAAGATTCAGGACGGATGGTTTGGTTTTGATAAAGCCGTGGCCACACCCGATATGATGGGAACCGTGGGCAAGATCGGTAAATTATTGGGGCCGCGTGGTCTGATGCCCAACGCGAAAACGGGCACGGTAACCGTCGATGTGAATAGGGCCGTTCAAGAGCTAAAGGCGGGTAAGATTGATTTCCGAGTTGAGAAAACCGGTATTGTTCATGCACCCATGGGCAAGGTTTCTTTTGGTGCGGAAAAATTGGTGCAAAATATTGCAGCTTTTTTAGACACCATTTTGCGTTTGAAGCCAGCCTCCAGTAAAGGTGCGTATCTGAAAACGATTGCCATTTCCACCACCATGGGACCCGGCATCAAAATCGATCCGAATCTGGTAAAAGATGTACTTTAGTCACTTGTTTGCAAGTGACTGTTTTGGTTTCAGGGCATCCCATGTCAACTGATCGCCGTGTTATAACACCCAACGGCTGTGACTTGTGCAGGCTCTGGATTTAACAACAATTAACGCATTAACGCTGTCAAAGACCGTAGGTTCACATCGCGGGAACACCGTGCGTGTTTAATCGGCGTCTGCCGGCCTACCGAGACAGATTGACGACAAAAACAGTGGAGAATTTGCCGGATCGTTCATTGTCGTCAACCACATAGCTGATTTCGTTACATCCTTCGGTTATTTGCAGTGATGGAGGGAGGTGTTATCTAAGGTTGATTATCGAATCCAAAAAACAATTCGTTAAAGAGCTGAAAGAGCGTCTAGAGAAAAGTAGTGTGATCATTTTGACAGACTATAAAGGTTTGGACGTTGAGGCCATGACAGAGTTGCGGGCTAAGTTGCGACAGGCCGATGTCGAGTACCAGGTGGTGAAGAACACCATGTTGAGACTCGCGTCCGAGGGGACCGGCGCTGAAGTGATTAAAGATAGTTTTATCGGTCCCAGCGCTATCGCAATGAGCTACGAGGATCCGGTGGCCCCAGCGAAAGTCTTGACCGATTTTGCCAAAGACAACGACAAGTTGGAGATCAAAATCGGTGTGATGGACGGCAAGGTGCTGGATATCTCAGCGATTAAAGCACTTTCAGATCTGCCTTCGCGCGACCAACTGCTGGCAACGGTACTTTCTGCCATGAACGCTGTTCCAACATCGCTGGTAACAGCGCTGAGCGATGTACCCCGGCGCATGGTCAATGTGTTGCAGGCCATCAAAGATCAAAAAGAGGCGGCCTGATGTTATGAACAAGAACCCGACACGTTGCAATATGGATGTAATGTTTAGATTTTAAATTTGGAGGAAACAAGAATGGCTGAACTGACAAAACAGGATGTTATTGATTTTATAGCTAATATGTCTGTCTTGGAGCTTTCCGAGATGGTGAAGGAGCTCGAAGAGAAATTTGGTGTTTCAGCTGCCGCACCGGTTGCCATGATGGCGGCGGGCCCGGGCGGTGACGCCGGCGGCGCAGCAGCACCAGAACAGACCGAATTTGACGTCATGCTGCTTTCACCCGGTGATAAGAAAATCGCCGTGATTAAAGAGGTACGGGCCATCACCGGACTGGGCCTGAAAGAGGCCAAAGAGGTGGTTGACTCGGCACCCAAGGCTGTCAAAGAAGCGATCGCCAAAGAAGAAGCAGAGCAAATCAAAACCCAGTTGGAAGAGGCCGGCGCCCAGGTGGAGCTCAAATAAATTCTAGATCTGTAGAATTGAATGTCAATTCCTTACGGAAAAGTATACTTCGATTCGAAGCGAAAATGGGGTGAAAAGGTCGAAAAACCTTTTATCCCATTTTCGCGTTTCCTAAACCCTTAGAATTTTAGCAATCTTAGGATATTAACAGGCGGCCTTTAAACGGTGACGAATTCTGATGCCGGCCTGATAATATAGAGCGATTGGCGTTGGACCTAAGTGTGCTTAGCCAACGCTGATCATCGAAAAAGTTGCCAACCGCATTGGAATGCAGTTGGAATGAAAACAAAATGGAGATGCCATGGCTGATCGGTTATCGCTCGAAAAGCGTATCAGAAAGAGCTTCGGTAAGATTAAAAAGATCGTCGAAATCCCTGATCTTATCGGAATGCAAAAAGAATCGTATAGACGTTTCTTGCAGCTGGACGTTCCACCTGAAAAGCGCGTAGACATCGGTTTGCAAGCGGTGTTCAAATCGGTTTTTCCCATTAAAGACTTTACCGGTAGCGCCTCTTTGGAGTTCGTCTCCTATCGTTTTTCCGAGATTAAACACAGTGAGGATGAGTGCATTCAAAGGGGGATGACCTATGATTTGCCGGTCCGCATCACCGTACGCCTGGTGGTGTATGATGTGGATAAAGAGACGGGTGTCTCCAACATTCGGGATATCAAAGAGCAAGAGATCTATTTCGGTACGATTCCCCTGATGACCGAAAAGGGGACCTTCATCATTAACGGGACCGAGCGCGTGGTGGTCAGCCAGCTTCACCGCTCGTCCGGCGTGTTTTTCGATCATGACAAAGGCAAGACCCACTCAAGCGGTAAAATTATTTACAGCTCCCGGGTTATCCCGGTGCGTGGCTCTTGGATCGATCTGGAAATTGATCCAAAAGACATTGTCTATATTCGTATCGATAGACGTCGTAAGTTTCCTATCACAACACTGTTCAAAGCGATGGGGTATAGCACCGCCGATCTGCTGGCCTATTTTTATGAAACCGAAAAAATAATGGTCAAAGGGCGACGGATTGCCAAATCCCTTAACCCCAAGCATTTAAAGGGGCAACGGGCCAGCAAAGATGTCGTCCATCCCGAATCAGGTGATGTTCTTGTTAAAAAGGGCCGCATGTATACCCAGCGCGCCCTTAAGCAAATGCTCGCCGATAACATGACAGAAATTCCCATTGATCCGGATGAGCTTCTCAGCAAAGTCTTTGCCTACACTGTAAAAGATCCCAAAACCAACGATGTGTTGGCCTCTTCCAATGAAGAGATTGATGAGGATGCACTGGACAGGTTGAAAACAGCCGGTATCAATGAGTTCGAGATTCTACGCATTGATGGTGTATCCAGCAGTGATTCGATTCGCAAAACCTTGTTGCTGGACAAAGTGTCCACCAAAGAGGACGCGCTGATTGAAATATACCGACTGATGCGTCCGGGCAATCCCGCCACGCCTGAGGTGGCCCAAGACTTTTTGGATCATCTGTTCTTCAAGTCCGCTTATTATGATCTTTCCGGTGTGGGGCGGCTCAAAATAAACTTGCGGTTGGGCATTAACGCCCCGGTGGATCTGCGGACCCTGCGCAAAGAGGATATTCTGCTGACCTCCAAGACGCTGATCGAGTTGCGCGATACCCAGGGGGTTGTGGATGATATCGACCACCTCGGCAACCGGCGCGTGCGCGCTGTGGGTGAATTGCTTGAGAATCAATACCGGATTGGGTTGGTTCGTATGGAGCGCGCCATTAAAGAGCGTATGAGTTTGCAGGAAGTCGATGCTCTGATGCCCCATGATTTGATCAATCCCAAGCCGGTTTCAGCGGTGGTTAAAGAGTTCTTCGGTACCAGCCAGTTGAGTCAGTTTATGGATCAGACCAACCCGCTGTCCGAAACCACCCATAAACGCCGATTGAGTGCATTGGGTCCCGGCGGTTTAACCCGTGAACGGGCCGGTTTCGAAGTACGCGATGTCCATCCGTCCCATTACGGGCGCATATGTCCCATTGAAACGCCGGAAGGGCCGAACATCGGTTTGATTGTTTCGCTGAGCACCTATGCCCGGGTCAACGACTTCGGATTTATTGAGACGCCCTATCGTGTGGTCGAGGGCGGCCAGGTGACCAAGGATGTTAAATTTCTCAGCGCTTTCGAAGAAAAGGACCACCCCATTGCCCAGGCCAATGCACCGGTGGACAGCAAAGACAAGTATATCAATCCGCTGGTAACGTCACGTGTGGCCGGCGAATTCATGATGGTCGAGCAGGAAAAGATCGAACTCATGGATATCTCACCCAACCAGTTGGTGAGCGTCTCGGCTTCTCTCATTCCGTTTCTTGAAAACGATGATGCCAACCGGGCTTTGATGGGGTCCAACATGCAGCGTCAGGCGGTACCGTTGATGATCAATGAGGCACCCCTGGTGGGCACCGGTATCGAAGGCGTGGTTGCCAAAGATTCGGGTGTCACTGTCGTTGCGGCGCGCAACGGCGAAGTCGTGCATGTGGATGCCTCCCGCATTGTGGTTCAACACGACCCCGATCCCAAGGGCGAGCGCAAGCCGGTCACCATCTATGATTTGTCGAAATTCATCCGGTCCAACCAAAACACGTGTTTCAACCACCGTCCCATTGTCAAGAAGGGCGATATGGTCAAGGCCGGCGAAATCATCGCCGATGGTCCGGCCACCGACCATGGTGAGTTGGCCCTAGGCAAGAATGTGACCGTCGCCTTTATGCCATGGGGCGGATATAATTTTGAGGATTCTATTCTGGTCTCCGAGCGCTTGGTTCGAGACGGCGTCTACACCTCCGTTCACATTGAAGAGTTTGAAGTTGTGGCCCGCGACACCAAATTGGGCAAGGAGGAGATCACCCGCGACATTCCCAATGTGGGCGAAGAGGCGATGAAGAATCTGGATGAAAGCGGTATTATTCGTCTGGGTGCCGAAGTCGTCCAAGGTGATGTGCTGGTAGGAAAAATTACCCCCAAAGGTGAAACCCAGTTGTCGCCGGAAGAGAAACTGCTGCGCGCCATATTTGGAGAAAAAGCCGGCGATGTGAAAGATACATCCTTGCGCGTTCCCCCCGGTATTGAGGGGATTGTCATCGATGCCAAGGTGTTTGCCAGGCGAGGAACGGATAAAGACGAGCGCACCCAAGATATTGAGATGGATGAAATCAGAGCCCTGGAGCGCAACCGCGACGACGAGCTGAAGATCATTAAAGAGATCGTGCGATCCCAAATAGAGAAATTGGTGACCGGCAAGAAGCTGGCGGCGCCGATTAACAAAGGGAAAACGGTCTACGTGGCCCGGGATACGGTAATCGCCGCCGGGGATTTGGCCGAAGTTCCCATGGCCCAGTTGGAAACACTGGTGCTGGATGACGCTGAACTCACGGAATCGGTACATGATCTGCTGGAACAGTATCGCCAGCAGAGTGATCTCGTACGCGAGGCCTTTGAGCGTCAATTGGTGCGTTTTGAACGTGGTGATGAGCTGCCGCCGGGGGTAATAAAAATGGTCAAGGTTTATGTGGCCATGAAGCGCAAGTTATCGGTGGGTGACAAGATGGCTGGCCGCCACGGCAACAAAGGCGTGGTCTCTCGGATTCTGCCGGTGGAAGACATGCCCTATTTCGAAGACGGGCGGCCCGTGGATATGGTGCTCAATCCCCTGGGCGTGCCATCGCGTATGAACGTGGGGCAGATTTTGGAGATTCATCTCGGCCGCGCCGCCAAGGGGTTGGGCGATCAAATCAATGCCATGGTCGAAGAGGGCAAGGCCACTGAATTGCGCAAGAAATTCAAAACCGTGTTTGCCAAAACCCAAGCCGCCAAACAGGTGGATGCGGTTGATGACGATACCATCATGACCATGGCCGGCAATTATAGAAATGGCGTATTCATGGCGACGCCGGTTTTTGACGGTGCCAAAGAGGAAGAGATTAAGGACCTTCTGAAGGAAGCCGGGCTGGAGGCCACTGGTCAGGCGACCTTATACGACGGCCATACCGGTGAACCTTTTAAAGAAAAAGTCACCGTTGGCACCATGTATATGCTTAAACTCCATCATTTGGTGGACGACAAAATCCATGCGCGATCCATCGGGCCCTATTCTCTGGTGACGCAGCAACCCTTGGGTGGTAAGGCCCAATTCGGTGGCCAGCGTCTGGGTGAGATGGAAGTCTGGGCCATGGAGGCCTATGGCGCCGCACATGCACTGCAGGAGTTCTTGACGGTTAAGTCTGATGACATGGCCGGCCGAACCCGAATGTATGAAAAAATTGTCAAGGGCCAAAACGTTTTGGAACCCGGATTGCCGGAGTCTTTTAAGGTGCTGACCAAAGAGCTCCAGGCCTTGGGACTGGATGTCAATCTTCTGGAACGGAAAAAAAGCGGCAAGTAATCCTAAAAGAGTGTAGGCCGTCGGCCCCAGCGCGTGTGGCGATGACCTTTTTCATTCATTTCCTAATGATGAGGAAATAGTTATGGAAACATTGTATGATTTTTTCGCAAAACCCACCGATCCCCGCCTTTATCAAGGTGTCCGGATTGCATTAGCGTCACCCGAACAAATACGGCAGTGGTCTCACGGTGAGATCAAAAAGCCGGAAACCATTAACTACCGGACCTTTAAGCCCGAGCGAGACGGCCTGTTCTGCGCTAAAATTTTTGGCCCGACCAAAGACTACGAATGTAATTGCGGAAAATATAAGCGTATGAAACATCGCGGCGTGATTTGCGAAAAGTGCGGTGTTGAAGTAATTCAATCCAAAGTCCGCCGTGAACGCATGGGCCATATTGAATTGGCCACACCCGTATCTCACATTTGGTTTCTGAAAAGTCTTCCCAGCAAGCTGGGTAACCTTCTGGATTTGACCTTAAAAGGCGTTGAGAAGGTACTCTACTTTGATTCGTATATCGTCATCGATCCCAAAGAGACGGCGTTGGCCAAATGCCAGTTGCTGAGCGAAGAGAAATACCGCGAAGCCATGGAAGAGTACGATGGCCAATTTGAGGCCGGTATCGGTGCCGAAGCCGTTAAGAAACTATTGGAAAACCTCGATCTGGAAGTCTTATACGGAGAGCTCAGAGAAGAGGTCCGCGCCACCAAATCAGTGGCCAAAAGGCAAAAATTATCCAAGCGATTGCGGATTGTGGACGCATTTCGCCGTAGTGGTCTGGATCCCACATGGATGATCATGGACGTGATACCGGTACTGCCGCCGGATCTGCGCCCACTCGTTCCGCTGGAAGGCGGGCGTTTCGCGACTTCCGACCTGAACGATCTGTATCGACGGGTCATCAATCGCAACAACCGTCTGAAACGGCTTGTGGATCTCAAAGCCCCCGATATTATCGTGCGAAATGAAAAGCGCATGCTCCAAGAATCGGTGGATGTTCTTTTTGACAACGGTCGACACGGCCGCGTGATCACCGGAACCAATAAGCGGCCGTTAAAGTCGTTGAGTGATACATTGAAAGGCAAGCAAGGGCGTTTTCGTCAAAACCTTCTGGGAAAACGCGTGGACTACTCAGGCCGTACCGTTATTACCGTGGGGCCCAACCTGCGTCTCCATCAATGCGGCCTTCCCAAGAAGATGGCCCTGGAGTTATTCAAACCCTTTGTTTACTACCGGTTGGAGCAGAAAGGGTTGGTTTCCACCGTAAAGAGCGCCAAGAAAATGGTGGAACGCGAAGTTCCTGAGGTTTGGGATACCCTGGATGAAGTGGTTAAAGAGTACCCTGTGATGCTGAACCGTGCGCCGACCTTACATCGGCTGGGTATTCAGGCCTTTGAACCGACGTTGATCGAGGGCAAGGCCATACAGCTGCATCCGCTGGTATGCACAGCTTTCAATGCCGACTTTGACGGTGACCAAATGGCCGTGCACGTACCCCTGTCGGTGGAGTCTCAAATAGAAGCCCGTGCCCTGATGCTCTCCTCCAACAATATTCTGTCGCCGGCCAACGGCAGCCCCATTATCGTACCCAGCCAGGATATTGTTCTGGGAACCTATTATATGACCCGTGATATTGATGGGTGCAAAGGTGAGGGGAAAATATTCTCCAGCATTCAGGAAGTGCGGGTGGCCTATGATTCCCGCCAAGTGGATCTGCATGCCAAGGTTCAAGTGCGGATCAGCGGGCAACGCACCCAGACCACTGTGGGCCGGGTGCTGCTTTGGGAGATCATGCCCAAGGACAACCTGATGGCCATGCGCCACCTGAGGGTCAATGATGCCAATCTTGCCAAGACAATATCGAAAAAAATCAGTGATGGTGAAGATTTTGTCGAATTGGTCAGAAGCCACTCCGTCAGCGCCGACAAGGGCGACGATGGGTACATCGGCCTGTTGCGTAACGACGAATTCCAACGGGTGTTCGATGCCAGGGTGGCTGATGCCGATAAGGTTTTCGCCTTGGACGAAAATGATGTTAGCCCCGTCATCGCCATGGGGAACAACTATCACCTATTCCAAATTGTTGAAAAACGACCGGCCATGCCTTTTGAGGCGCTGAACAAGGTCCTGGACAAAGGGGCCTTGCGCGAATTGGTCGATTTCGCCTACCGGAACCTGGGTTCCAAAGCCACCGTTATTCTATCCGACCGCCTGAAAGATACTGGCTACAAATACTCCACCAAGGGTGGCCTGTCCATCTCCATCAACGACATGATTATCCCGGATGCCAAATGGGCTCTGCTTAAGCAGGCTGAGGAACAGGTCACCGAGATCGGACGACAATATACAGAGGGCCTTATTACACAAGGTGAAAAATACAATAAGGTGGTGGATATTTGGGCAAAGGCCACGGATGATGTGGCCAATGAGATGATGGAAGCCATGAAAAACGCACCCGTCTATGACGATAAGGGCAAACCCATGATGGACGAAGACGGCAAGCCTTTTCTCTCCAGCAGCTTAAACCCCATTTATATGATGGCAGATTCCGGCGCCCGGGGCAGCAAGGATCAGATGCGTCAGCTGGCCGGGATGCGCGGTCTGATGGCCAAACCCTCCGGTGAGATCATCGAAACTCCCATTCAGGCCAATTTCCGCGAAGGACTGTCGGTGTTGCAGTACTTTATTTCAACCCATGGTGCCCGCAAAGGTCTTGCCGACACGGCTCTCAAAACAGCCAACTCCGGTTATTTGACCCGTCGATTGGCCGATGTGGCCCAGGATTGCACCATCACCGAACCGGATTGCGGAACGGTGATGGGGGTCGAGGTTGAACCGCTGATGGAAGGCGGTGAGGTCATCCAGCGTTTGGGTGAACGTATTTTGGGCCGTGTGACGGTGGATGATGTGCTGGACCCCTTTACCGATGAGGTCGTTGTTCCCTCCGGCGTCGAGATTGATGAAAAAACAGTAAAAATCATCGAAGATGCAGGTATTACGCATATGAAGATCCGAAGCGTGCTGACCTGCCAAACCAAGCACGGTGTATGTGCCAAATGCTATGGTCGTGATTTATCCCATGGTCATCGGGTTGAAATCGGTCAGGCCGTTGGTATTTTGGCTGCACAGTCCATTGGTGAGCCGGGAACACAGCTTACCATGCGGACCTTCCATATCGGTGGAACCGCCAGCCGACGTGTCGAGCAGGCCGATATTCGTGCCCGCACAGCTGGAAAAGTCAAATTTGTGGATATTCAGCTGGTGACCAATGCCGAAGGCAAGACGGTGGTTATGAACCGCCGCGGCGGTGAATTCGCCATTGTGGGTAATACCGGGCGCGAACGTGAACGTTTTCCGGTGATCTACGGTGCACACATCCTGGTCGAGGAGGGTCAGGGCGTCGAACCGGGTGATTTACTGGCCACCTGGGATCCATTTACCACCCCCATCATCACTGAGGTCAGCGGTACCGTGAAATTTGGAGACCTGGTGCCGGGAAAAACCATGCAGGAAAAAGTGGATGCCGTTACCGGAAAATCGAGTCGCACCGTTATCGAATCCAAAACCGGTGAGGAGCGGCCTAGAATTTCCATCAAGGGTGAAGACGGTAAGACCGCCAAGTTGGCCGGCAGCAGCGGCATGGCCCGGTATATCCTGCCCGTCGAGGCAATTTTAATGGTGGAAGAGGGTGATGGGGTGCGCGCTGGTGATGTGGTCGCCAAATTGCCCAGGGCCACCACCAAGACCAAAGATATCACCGGTGGTCTTCCCCGGGTGGCTGAGTTGTTTGAAGTCCGCAAACCCAAAGAGACAGCTGTGCTAAGCGAGATCGAAGGGTATGTGAACATTGCCAAATCCACCAAAAAGGGTAAGCAGAAGGTGACCATTACGCCGGTGGATGTGGGGGATAAAAAGGAGTACCTCATTCCGCGTGGCAAACATATCAACGTATATGAAGGTGATTATGTAAAGGCCGGCGAACCTTTGGTGGGTGGGGCGGCCGTGCCCCAGGACATCCTGAGAATTAAAGGCGAGGTCTCCCTGGCGCGCTATCTGGTGGATGAGGTCCAAGAGGTCTACCGCCTCCAGGGGGTGCGTATCAATGACAAACACATTGAGGTGATTGTGCGGCAGATGATGCGACGTGTGAAAATCATCGATGTGGGCGACACCGATTTTATTGTTGAGGAACAGGTCGACCGTATTACCTTTAAGGATGCCAATGACAACATCATCGCCAATGGTGGAAAACCGGCCACAGCCGAGCCTTTGATCCTGGGGATTACAAAGGCCTCCTTGAGCACGGACAGCTTTATTTCCGCTGCCTCATTCCAGGAGACCACCAAGGTGTTGACCGATGCATCCATATCCGGCGCCGAAGATTATTTGCGTGGTCTGAAAGAGAACGTCATCATGGGGCGCTTGATCCCGGCCGGTACCGGTCTTGCTGATTTTTTGGGGATCGGCGTAACCAGCAGTGAGTCGGTTTCCCAGTGACCTTTTTTTGCCGGATCGAACGCCGGATGTTCCCAAAATGGCAAAGTGCGGGTCTCTGCAATAGCGGACCGTGTTAAAAAAACGGGGATGATCATTAAAATTACTTGACAATAAACAGGTACCTATATACAAAAACGATTTTTGCGAAGACGCATTTTTGCGCGATGAAAATTAAAGCGATACGAGGATAAAATGCCGACGATCAACCAACTTGTTAAAAAGGGCCGTAAGCGGATTAAGAAAAAAACCAATACCCCGGCCTTGAAAGGGGCGCCTCAAAAACGTGGGGTTTGCACCCGGGTTTACACTTCAACGCCGAAAAAACCCAACTCAGCCTTGCGTAAGGTTGCCCGTGTGAGATTGACCACCGGTATTGAAGTGACAGCTTATATACCGGGTATCGGTCACAACCTTCAGGAGCACTCTGTAGTACTTGTGCGCGGTGGCCGCGTAAAAGACTTGCCCGGCGTCCGCTATCATATTGTGCGCGGTACTTTGGATACATTGGGAGTTGAAGATCGAAGGCAGGGACGTTCCAAATACGGCGCCAAGCGTCCCAAGTAAACATGGGCTTGTGCGAAAAGCGATTTAACAACCAAAAGATGGTGTAGCAAATGCCGAGAAGAAGAGAAGTCCCAAAACGCGTCATCATTCCGGACGCAAAGTATAACAGCAAAATGGTGGCTAAGTTTATCGCCTCTATCATGCGCGATGGAAAGAAAAGCGTTGCAGAATCAATTTTTTACAACGCCTTTGACGTCATTGAGGAGAAGACCAAGAATCAACCGCTTAAGGTCTTTGAACAAGCTATGGACAACGTCCGCCCGATGATTGAGGTTAAGTCAAGGCGTGTGGGTGGATCGACTTACCAGGTTCCCACAGAGATTCGGCCTTCACGCAGAACGGCTTTGGCCATGCGCTGGTTGATAGGTTATGCTCGCAATCGCAGTGAGCGGGGGTTTGCCTACAAGTTGGCCGGAGAATTAATGGACGCCGCCAATCAACGCGGTGGTGCCGTGAAGAAAAAAGAAGATACACATAAGATGGCAGATGCGAATAAAGCGTTTGCGCATTATCGCTGGTAGAAGGATACGGAACGACTTCACAATAGGTTTTAAATACCCACATACCGTTGGGGCCGAAGTGGGACCGATTATTTAAAACCTAATTTTATGTCTAATCGATAGTCCGCATCATGGGAGGACGAGATGGCTAAAGAAAAATTTGAGAGAACCAAGCCGCATGTCAATGTAGGGACCATCGGTCACATCGATCATGGCAAGACGACGTTAACAGCAGCGATCACCAAGCATAACGGGTTGAAGGGCAAAGCCGAGTTTA
>CAJIBC010000420.1_pt1 | contig 14013 bp, 7 predicted proteins | sample 9199231 | NCBI WGS metagenome assembly CAJIBC01 (sample SAMEA7708282, study PRJEB35096) | sediment metagenome | biome: marine neritic benthic zone biome [ENVO:01000025]; feature: sediment [ENVO:00002007]; material: shallow marine sediment [ENVO:03000034] sea grass bed [ENVO_01000059] ...
CAAATTTAGTTTTAAAACCCCCGTTTTTTGATTATAGTTAAGGGTCTGGAACAACTCCACCGGCGGCATTTGGATTAGAGTTCCCGTCATGCCTGATGAAAATTCCTTGGAGATTAGGAGGTTTGATTGAGCCAAGCGCCGGGACAAGAGGCGGGCAAAATACATTTGAAGCGACGGAAATCGATTGAGCACCTTTAAAAAATCCTGTCCTCTAATGTAAAGGACCGTCGTTGTCTCCAGCACTTTAATGGTTGCGCCGACGCAGTCACCACTGATCAAGCTCATCTCACCAAAAACTTCACCGTTTTGTAATTTAGCAATACTGATGCCATCCTGGTCTAGAACATCCACCAGCCCAGAAAGAATGATGTATAGATTTTTGCCGGGGTCACCTTTACGAATGATAATATCATTGGGTACGTGCTTCCTCAACCGGAGCATGGAAACGAGGTCTTTGAGGTTCTCCTCAGTCAGTGTTCTGAATATAGAAAAATTGCTAAGCAGCGCAGCAATTGTGTTTACATCGGTACTGTGTTGCCGAATATCCTCAGCCAGTGCAATTGAAGCGCTTTTCTTATATTCCAGTTTGATGGCGCCTTTGCACTGACCACAGGAGATCATCCGGTCAGGTATGCGGTCAACTCTCTCATGTTCTACCAGGATTTTTGTCAGATCAGAAACCAATGTACGACACTCTCGTCTCTGAAAAGGGAGATCAATGATAGCCGTAGATATAAATTTACTCCCCTTATTGTGCTCCAGCAACAACGCATTTCCTGAAATCCTGAATTCGTCACCTTTCTGATAATAGGGGCAGCCATGCACATCTACCACTTTGAATCTCGCCTCCGTGAAGCTCATCTTATATTCCGGCCTCCGCTTATTATATGTTTTATTATTGTACCGGACTATAACAAGATACCACCAAAGGTGCAATGATACACTTGTTCAAAAACCTGGAGGAAAAGGTGGGCAATATTTTTAACATTTCAACTTTTTTAAATCGGAGGCGTTCCGGATTATGCTTGATAGTAAAGGGGGGGAATGGTTGAACGAGGGTTTAAAATTTTGCCTGCGGGAGCGACTACCAGTGATTCAAAGCGCACCCATGCTTCACACCCATCCTTATTATTGTCCACTGGAAGTCGCACCCCCCACAGAGCAAAAATAGTATCCTTTTTTTAATTCAGTTCAGAGAAAAATCAAAAGATCGCCGATTGCCACAAAACACTAACAATATAATGGAATGCACCTATTGTGCCAAATCAGAAACAAAGCTCAACTTATGGCTTTAGTTAATGTTTACAGCATATTATATTCGTTACGGTCTGGTTTAACCAAAGCAATTGGGACTTAAAAAACACGCCATTTTTGCGTACTTTTTTTTAAAATAGCTCTTTATTGATTTATGTTAGGGGGTTAACATATGTGCCAACTTGCCGCACAACCACGCCATTTAGGCATAGTCCTATTGGGAAGCGTATGCTTTTAGTTTTCTCTGGAGGGTGCGCAAACCAATGCCCAAGAGTTTTGCAGCCTTGGTCCTATTTCCATTTGTGATTTCAAGCGCTTTTTCGATGTGCTGTCTTTGAATATCAACCAGTTTGGGAAATGCTCTGGGTGTTCGCGATGGTGCAACGGGCTTTTCAATGCCTAAATTTTGCACCGATGTCATACCAAGGACTTTAGATTTTTCCACTAATAGCGCTGACGCAATGATATGTTCCAGTTCGCGTACGTTGCCGGGATATTCATATTGCATTAGCATTTCCACCAAGGAGGGCGAGATCTCATGGATCTCTTTTTGATTCTTTTTGGCGTGCTTTCGCAAGAAATGATACGCCATGGGGATAATATCCTTGGGGCGACTGCGCAACGGCGGTATATGAATATGATACTCATTGAGCCGGAAATACAAATCACCCCTGAAATCTCCTGATTTTACGCTCTTTTCCAAATCACGATTTGAAGCGGACAGCACCTTCAAGTCCACATTTACAATCTGGGTACTGCCAAGTCGATAAAACTCCTTATCCTCGATCACCCTTAATAGTTTTCCCTGAACGGCCGGCGCCAATTCTGTAATCTCGTCTAAAAATAGCGTCCCGCCCTGGGCGGTTTCGAAAAATCCTTTTTTATTCGATATGGCGCCGGTATAGGCGCCTCGCATGTGACCAAAAAAATCATCCTCAAAAAGGCTTTGGCTGAAAGACGGCATGTTCACCACGACAAAGGGGCCTGACGAACGCGCACTTAATTTATGCAGGGCCCGGGCCAGCATTCCCTTACCCACTCCTGTTTCACCTGTAATCATGACATTGTAATCACTTTGGGCACAGGTCTCTGCCTGGTGAAATACCAGTGCCATTCTTTCGTCTTCTGCCACCATATCCTTAAATAGTTCAGGATGCTTCAAATCCGCGAAAGATTGCGTCCGTCCGAAAAGAGCGATCCCCTTTTTCAGTTGGTACCTTTCTAGTGCGTGACGAACGGCGATGGTGGTTCTTTTGACTTGAAGCGGTTTTACCAAATAATCATATGCACCGAACCGCATGGCCTTGACGGCGGTGTCCACCTCATCCACAGCGGTGAGGATAATGCACTCGGTCGCTGGAGATTCCTGCTTAATCTGCTTGAGCACTTCCATTCCGTCCATGTGAGGCATAATGAGATCCAAAAGCGCCAGTTGGTATTGATGCTTGCGGACCAAATCAAGAACCTGCCGGCTATCCGAAACCATCTCTGGATCCGGCAAACCGGCACTTAGAAGCGCTGCACGAATGCTAAACAGCAACCCTTCATCGTCATCTACGATAACGATAGGTGAGTTGATCGGTGGCTTTTCCATTGAGGTTTTCATTTACGATATGAATAAACTCTTCTATGGCCAATGGCTTGGTGAGAATCTGACCAAATCCCATACAGGCCGCTTCATATAGATTGGGGTGATCCGGAAAACCGGTTACAATGATCACTTTCATCAGATCAAGCCCCAATTCGTTTTTTATGGCCCGGCACACTCCCAGGCCATCCATTTCAGGCATAAACATATCCAGAATTAATAAATCCGGCGGATAACTTCCCATTCGAATTAACGCTTCAGCGCCATTGGCAAAATCTTCAACCAAGCAGTTGGTATTTCTAATCAGAGCGCGAAGTATCATTTCCCTGAAATCACTATCATCGTCTACCACCATAATATTGTAAGGCTTCTGCTTTGGCCCGGTGGGAAGCGCAATAACAAAAGTTGTACCTTGGCCAGGCTTGGTTCTAAAAGAAATATCACCATCGTGAGCCTTGACTAAATTATAGGTGACAGACAAACCCAATCCCGTCCCGCCTGCTGTTTGCCGATCAGTAACAAAGGGATCAAATATTTTTTCGGCGACTTTAGGGTTGACACCACGACCATTGTCGCTCACCTCGATAATGATGCTCTTATCCTTGGCTATGAATCGGGTTGCGATGCACACCTTGCCATGGTCATGCCTGATCGACTCTAGAGCATTGATAATCAAATTTAAAACAATTTGCTCCAGGTTTTGTAAATTGGCGTGTAGCAGTGGCAAGTCGGATGCAAGATCCATCTCCATCACTGTTTTGGATGTTTTGATGGTGGCAGCTGCCAATCTGACAGCATTGTTTACAGCCTTATTGGCATCGATATCCCGTTTTTCCGCAGGATTGCTTTTGCTTGAAAACCCTTTCAACCCGGAGACAATACGCGCCACGCGATTGGCTGCCATCTCCATATCTGAAATGAGGCGCGGCAGATTTTCTTTAACGAATGTCGGCATCAATCCGCCCAACTTCTTTTCCGGCGCCTTGGTTATATGGGACTCAAGCACGGGCATCAGATCATGCCACATCTTTTCCAACAGCGGTAAATTAAACAAAATCAAGTTGATGGGATTGTTGATCTCATGCGCTACGCCGGCCACCAGCGTTCCCAGCGCTTCCATCTTCTGGGATTGGAAGAGCTGATTTTCCATCCTCTTTTGCTCCGAAATGTTGCAGCAAATACCGCCAATCGCCCAAATCACCCCGTGGAGATGGATCGGGTACAATGTATCAATATGATATTCTTCTCCGTCGGGTGTCTGTTTTTGATGATGAAATGAAATGGCATTGCCATTTCTCAACACGTCCTTCAACTTATCCCGATAGGCCCCCAACACGTCGCGTTGGTAGACATCTTGAAGACGCCGCCCTACAAGTTCTTCTCCTTTTGCCAAGCCAAACTGTCCTACCCGATCGTTGCTAAATTGATAAGTGCCGCTGGGATCCAGCATAAATATGTGGTCTGTTGAGAATTCCGTCAGCCCGAGAAATTGCGCAGTTCTGATCTGCATCTGGTTTTTTTCATGGCGCAACGCTGCCAGCTCTTTTTTTAATCGCAATTTTTCTTGCCGATACCAATCGGTTTGTTTCTGAAAAGTCCGCATACGGGTCTGTTTGAGGTAGTCAACGCTTCGTACGGCATGGCGTGCCTGGCCAATGGCATAAGGCTCGATTCCGGGGGGTACATCAGATCCCTTTTGGGTTGAAGAACGCTGCACCGGAAACCTTAGAGGGATTTGATGTTGGTATGGAATAACGCTACCGGGTAGTGCCTTTGGTAGTGGCACAGCGTCTCCTTTTCATGGTGGCGATCAGATCGTCCTCTATTTCATACACCCAATGGCATTGATCTGCAGCGAAATCGGCCGGTCTTCTTCGTTCTCGTTGTCCAACCGGATCTGGCCCGGTCTGCGGTATTGATCTTCGCCGGGAATGGCAGCCAGCCATTTCTCTCGGTGCGCCTTGACCATCTTAAACGCAGGTGCATTGACATCTACAATGCTTTTCTCAAGGACCAGTGTCAATTTGCCTTTCCTTTCTTCCAGCCGCATCAACGGTGCTATGGGGACCCCGATGGGCTCCCAGTGCCCAAATCCATGTTCCAGATTTCGTATAGCGGCCATCTGGCCTGTGGCGCCGTTGGCCACCAGACTGAATACCGTCAATCCCAAATTGTAGGTATAGGTGCAATCAAATTGGGTTGGGTCGCTGCCGCGTCCGTCGTAGCCGTAAAAATGGGTTTGGGTTTTGAATTTGGGGACAGTGGCCTTGTAAATTTTTATAATGGCGGGGTGTATGGTCTCATCTTGTCCAAGGGCGCCAGCCTGAACCAGCGCCGTCTTCAAGGTCCGGAGAGAAATTATGCTGTCTTTAACCAACAGAAATTCAGACAGGCTGCAATCGTCTTTAAATAAAATCTTACAGTAGTAATCCGCATCTAATCCCGCTTTCTGCATTGTTTTCACAAAATAGTCCCGGTTGATGCCGATCTTATACTTACCTTGATCCCTGAGGATATCAAGATACTCTTCAACCAGCCCCAACAGGACCTTTTCGGTCTGCACCTGAGAAAATTGAAAGTTTCCATGGCTATCTCTCTCCGTGAGCAACCCCTCCTGAAAAAAAGGCGGGAGGTCATTGAAGAGATCGTCATCTCTGGCATTCCACACATTGGGGGCAAGTCCTTTGGGTAGATCCCTGAAGAGCCGTCTCAAGTACTCCAACTTGCCTTCCAATCGAGGAAAACTCGTATGAAAATCGATATCATGCTGATTGTTATAATTTGCGATAATGGTGTTCAATTTAATGATAAAAACCTCAATTTCATTTATAAATTCCAATACCCCTTCAGGAATTATAACGAGTCCGTAGTTTTTCCCAACGGCAGCACGACGGACCACCGTCTCACATACCAGCCGTGACAGATGGCGCAAGGTCATCCCATAGGCCGTATAATCCACCGTGCCCTCCTCTTGGGCGCGGCTCAGGCGCTGGGTGTCTACATAATCAGCTAAATCCTCACCTATGAGCGTCAAATTGGCATGGGTTTGAAGGGCCACTTCAAGGGCGAGGTGGCTGGCCACCCGCCCCATGACTTTGCATACATGCCAATACTTGATATCCGAGCTGCAATCGGTGCACAGGTTACTAATGGCCAGCGCAAAGGCGCGGGCGGCGGTATGAAAACCAAAAGACATGGCACATAGCACTTTGCCATCAGCATCTCTCACCTGGATATCGCCGTCAATGGTTTTAGGCACGCCGATCACCTGAATGCCATCATCAAAAAGCTCCTGGGCCAAAAAAGCAGCATTGGTATTGGAGTCATCACCACCCACCACCACCAAGGCATCCAGGCCCATTTGCGTGATCGTCTCCCTGGAAAGGGCCATTTTTTCAGGCGTATCGATTTTGGTCCGACCGGTCTTTATCATGGTAAAACCACCGAGGTTTCGATAATTGTCGACCAACTGGTCATCCAATTTGACATATTCACCTTCCATGATCCCATCCGGTCCCACTAAAAACCCATATATTTCGCTCTCGGGATTGGCTTTTTTAGCGGCGTCATACAGGCCTGCAATCACATTGTGCCCTCCGGGTGCAGGGCCTCCTGAAAATACAATGCCGATCTTACGCAGTTTGGCATATTGATCCGAGCTGTCGCAGCCCGCAACTCGTTGAACATGATTGTTTATGATTTTGGGAAGTTTTATTTTGGCTTCGGGATCAATTTCAAACCTATATTCGTTTCCCGCTTCAAGGACAGTGGCATCACCTTTAAAAACATCACAAATGGCAGGGCGATATGCCCTTCTTGCTTCCATCACCTGACTTGTAGATGAGAAGATCTTTTGAATTTCAGGATTGTTCAACAGCGCTTGCACGTCAACGTCTGATCTCTCCGGCACAACAACCTCCATCTTTGATTAAATCATCGTTTTCCGGGTCATAAAAAATTACGCCCATGATATGAAAGGCTCCATTGATGGTCTTTTAATATCGGGCCTTGCACCAGCAAGTCAAGAAATTTGAACATCCTTAAATTTCCCTGCCGTTGGTGATGGCACTCTATAAATACCCCCTGGCAAGGCGAAAACAGCGCAATATCCACATGTGGGGCAATACCTGCTTTTTAGCTTTATATGCGAGATTATTATATTATTTAGCAACACCATATATTGTATCACTCACAAATGTTTTATACCCCACCTTGTGTTTTACCCTTTACTTTGAGCATAGGCCTTGATATGAAAGATTCACTGAGGCATATCCACATCAAGAAAATTTGATATCTCAGTCACTTATGTTTTTCTTGGAGCCGCAACCCATGAAGATTAGAAAAATTGATATTATTGGGTTCAAGTCCTTTATGGACAAAGCCAGTATTTCGTTTCCCACTGGCATATCCGCCATCGTAGGCCCTAATGGCTGCGGCAAAAGCAACGTCATTGACGCCTTGCGCTGGGTTATGGGGGAACAGAGTGTCAAGCAGCTGCGCGGCAAAAGCATGGAAGATATTATATTTGCCGGTGCCAACACCAAAGCCCCGCTCAACATGGCTGAAGTGACCCTTACGCTGGCAAACGATAACGGCCATGCACCTGAAGAGTTTAGAGACTATTCTGAAATCAGCGTAACCCGGCGCTTGTTCAGATCCGGAGAGAGCGCCTACATGATTAACCGCCAACCCTGCCGGCTCAAGGATATCTACACTCTGTTCATGGGCAGCGGGGTTGGCACAAGAACATTTTCAATCATTCAGCAAGGCAATATCGGCGCTATCATCGATGCAGGACCGGACGAGCGCCGTCTGTTTATTGAAGAGGCCGCCGGCGTCACCCGATATAAATTCAGGAAAAACGAGGCCCTTCGCAAGGTAAAAGCCACAGGTCAGAACCTTTTGCGCATCAACGACATCATCGTGGAAGTCAACCGCCAAATGGCAGGTTTGAGGCGCCAAGCAAAAAAAGCCGAGCGATTTAAAATCTACCAGCAACGGGTCAATCTGCTCGACACGCATCTGCTGATTCACTACCATGACGACTATACGCGCCAGATGAATGAGGCCCAATCTTTGTTGAAAGAACTTAAAGACGAAGATATTGCCCAAGCGACCAATCTCAAAAAAATCGATGCCGCCATAGAAGCGATTAAATTTAAACGACAGCAAAAAGACCAAGAAATCGCTACCCAAAAATCCAGGAAATTCGATTCCCAACGCAAAATTGACCGCACCGAGGCGGATTTATCCCACCTTAAATCCGAGATCCAACGGTTGCACAATGAATCCATCGAGTTGGAACACGCCCAAACAGACCTTACGGAAAAATCAAAGGGCATCGAATCGGAGGTGGGGGAGGTTGAAGAGCAGAACAAAGCCCTTGAGGCCGATATTCAGCGCTTTCAATCCCAAATTGACCATCAACGCAGCGGGACAAGGGAACTTCAAGATCAACTGAATCAACTCAACAGCATCATCGATCAGAATAAAAGCAGCTTGATGAACTTGGTTGCCGAAGAAGCGCGTTATAAAAATATCTACCAAAATGCTTCTAGTAACAAGGATTCGCTAAGACGAAGGCTCACCCGTATTGATGAAGATGTGGCCGTGGCCCAAAAAAAGGTCCAGGCTGCTGAAATAGAAAAAAACAGGACCCAGCAGGAACTTCAAAAGATCCAGAACAACATCACAGCGGTCGAAACCCAAATCGATCAACTCAAACAGACATTGACCACCAGGGCGGCCGAACTGGGCGCACAAGTAAAAAAGACACAAACCTTGGAGTTGGAGCGCAATCAAGCGCGTTCACAGCTGGCCACACTCAACAAAATGGCGGCCAATTTTGAATGGTATAGGGATGGTGTGAAAGCGGTCATGCAAGCCAATTCGGTAACCACCGAATCCGGTGCCACGCAGCAGCGCCCGTTTGATGGTGTGGTTGGCCTTCTGGCGGATGTGATAGAACCGGCAGCCGGCTTTGAAACAGCTGTTGAAGCTGTACTGGGCGAAGCCTTGCAGTATATTCTGGTGCAGGATCAAGCAGCCGGTTCGGCTGCTATTGATTTTCTACAAACCCGAAATGCAGGCCGAAGCGGTTTCATTCCCATGACAGCCGTTAAACCGCTCAGCACAAGTGAGCAGAACCCAATCCCAACAGCAAATCGTCTGCTCGAACATGTCTGTGTTCAACCCGATTGCCAGGGCATCGCCAAAACCTTGCTCGGCCATGTCGCCATTGTCGACGATATGGGTGAAGCACTGGCCCTATTCAATCAAAATGGACGCGTGCAAACCATTGTCACCAAGGACGGCGATGTGGTTTCCCATCAAGGTATTCTCATTGGCGGCAGCCAAGAACAACTATCCGGTATTCTATCAAAAAAACAAGAACTAAAAACCATAGAAATACAATGTGCCGAATTGGACAGGAATCTGGAAGAGGCTAAAAACCGCCAGCAGGAGATGGAAAAGACCGTTCGACAACTGGAGAGTGAACTCCAGCACTGCATTTCAGATAAAAATACAGCAGCAGATGAAGCGGTTGAGGTTGAGAAAGCCCTCTACAGAAAAGGTGAAGACCTCAAAAATGCCAGGCGGCATCATGAACTTGTCGAACTTGAGCAGGAACAATTATTGGGAGAGGAGAGTGATCTCGACGATGAGATGGCCAAATATAATCAAGCCCTGGCCAAAATCACCTCCCAAGTAGAACAAGCCCAATCCCAAACGGCACAAACCACCGAGAGCATTGTGCGGATATCTTCCCAACTTGAACAGGAAAATCAAAAGGTTGTGGACCTTAAGCTTCAACTAACCACCTTTCACACAAAACTGGAAAATGGCACCCAAACCCTGAACCGTTTAAGGGAATTTGGGCGCGACAGCCGCAAACGATTGGAGCAACTTCAAAGAGAAATCCTCGTAAAAAAGGAGAAACATCGGCAATCCAAATCAAGGGTATCTGTCAAAGAGCAAGAGCTGGAACAGCTTTATAACCGCCTTAAAGATCTGGACCACCATCTAGGCGCCAATGAATCAGAGTATAAAGCCATCGACGCACATCTTCAGGATCACGATGAACAAATGGCTCAAATTCGCACCGGCCGAGAGAAAACATTAGAAAAAATTCGGCTGTTGGAACTAGACCTTTCCGAAAAGCGCATCAGACGTGACAACATCGCCGCAAAGGTTCAGGAAAAATACCACCTTTCAATTGCTGCATTACGAATGAAGCAAGCGCAACAAGAAGACAAAATCCAAATGTCCATCGGTGAGATGGAAAAAGAACTGGAGCGCTTTCGGGTTCAAATGTCCAAAATTGGCGATGTCAACCTTGGCGCTATTAAAGAGTACGAAGAACTAAAAGAGCGATTTGAATTCCTGAACGCACAACGCGGTGATCTCGAAAGTGCCATAGAGGACCTGCACAAGGTGATCCGCAAGATCAACCGAATCACCCAACAGCGATTCATGGAAACTTTTGAGCAGGTCAATGTAAAATTGCAAGAAGTATTTCCCAAGCTATTTGAGGGTGGCTCTGCCCGCCTGGAACTGACCGAACCCAGCAAACCACTGGAAACCGGGGTTGAATTTTTAGTCCACCCACCCGGGAAAAAACTGACGCGCATGAGTCTGTTGTCTGGAGGTGAAAAGGCTTTGTCGGCCATCGCCTTTATTTTTGCCATTTTCCTGATGCGCCCGGCGTCTTTCTGCCTGCTCGACGAAATTGATGCGCCTTTGGATGAAGCCAATGTGGTTCGGTTCAATAACCTCATGAAGGTGATTGGCAAAAAGTCCCAAATTATTATGATTACACATAATAAAAAAACCATGGAGTTTGCTGAAACACTGTTCGGCGTCACCATGGAACAAAAAGGAATATCTAAAATCGTATCCGTTAACTTCAACGAAAAACAAGCATAATAAAGATATCACCATGGCATTTAATTGGTTTAAAAAAAGCGCCTCGGAAATAGCATCAGACAATAAACAAGGAGAGGAATCCAACAACGAAATTGAAGCCGGCTCACCCGCCAACGGAAATGCTCATCCAACGCCGCCGTCACCGGAAATGGACACCACGGTATCCTCATCCGAGACAGGGGATCAAACTGACACCGACCCGGAAAATGCATCCTGTGTTGGGGCATCCGATTCCTCGACCCACAAGCAAGCCGGATTGTTTAAACGCCTAAAATCCGGCTTATCCAAAACCCGCGATATCCTGACCACCGACATTGACAAGCTCTTTGGCAGCAAAAAACAGATCGACGAGGATGTGCTAGAAGAGCTTGAAGAGTTGCTCATCACTTCGGATATCGGTGTTCAGACCGCCATGGCGTTGATGAAGACCATCACCAAAAAAGCGGCTAAAATAGAAGGCCCTGAAGCACTCAAAGAGACACTAAAGCAGGAGCTTTTATCACTATTGGAGGGGATTCAAACAGCGCCTGCACCACGAACCACCAAGCCCCATGTGATCATGGTGGTGGGGGTCAACGGTGTGGGCAAAACCACCACCATTGGAAAATTGGCGGCCAGGGCCACGGCAGAAGGCGGACGCGTGCTGATTGCTGCTGCGGACACCTTCAGGGCGGCTGCTATTGAGCAACTTACCATCTGGGCGCAGCGCGCCGGCGCCGATATTGTGAAACACAAATCCAACGCCGACCCTGCAGCGGTTGCCTTCGACAGCATGGAAGCCGCCCTCGCCAGGGATGTGGACACGGTGTTTGTGGATACAGCCGGGAGACTGCACACCAAAGTGAATTTAATGGAAGAGCTCAAAAAAATCAAACGGACCATCACCAAAAAAATACCGGACGCCCCCCATGAGGTGCTGCTCGTGTTGGATGCCACCACCGGCCAAAATGCCGTGTCCCAGGCAAAATTATTTCACGACGCCATCGGTGTCAGCGGTTTGGTACTCACAAAATTGGACGGTACCGCCAAAGGCGGCATTGTGATCAGCATCAGCCAGGCATTGAATATACCGATGCAATTCATCGGGGTCGGGGAAGGCATTGAAGATCTACAGCCCTTTAATCCAGAGCTGTTCGCTGACGCCCTGTTTTAGGCCTTAGACATCAATGCACAATGGCAAACGATTGATACTCTTGGGTAGGCTCCTCCCACGCGACCCGTACATCGGTGACGTGTGACATGGGTGAGCCTTTCCAGCACCATTCAACGGCCTGATTCACCAACTGGGCCGACCCTTCGAATACCGCTTCCACATTGCCATCGGGATTGTTGCGCACCCACCCCCGGACGCCGATCTGCTCAGCCGCCCGTTGGGTCTCGGCTCTAAAGAAAACACCTTGTACACGCCCCTCAATGATGACATGGGCTTTTACGTCTGCTCCCATATTGCACCTGCCTATGTTGATTGACAAAAGAGGTCATGCACCCTCCCGATCAATAAATCGATAATAGTCTGCTTCAGTCATTATTTCCACCCCTAAATTGGAGGCTTTTGTGAGTTTGGAGGCCCCAACTTTTTCACCGCATACCAGAAAATCGGTGCTGCCGCTGACCGCAGTTTGAACAACGGCACCGAGTTTACGTGCCTGGGACTGCATTTCTTGGCGACTTCCCTTTTGCATTTTACCGGTAAATACCACTTTTTTCCCGGTAATGGGGGTGTTAATGGATGCTCTCTCAGACAGAAGCGGGGTCGAATCAAGATCGAATCCCATCTCCAATAAATGCACAAGGGTCTCTTTCTGATCCGAGATGCCTTGGGCAATAGAGCGGCTGGTGATCTCCCCAAATCCATTGATTTGGGCAATCTGCTGGGATGTAACGCGTGTCAGTGCTTCGAGCCTTGCATGCTGGAGCAAGCGTCGGCTGTCCCCCACCCCTAAATCGGGTATGCCCAGAGCCGCCAGGAATCGCCAGTCTTCAACCCGTTTGGTTCGACTCGTGGCGAGGGCTTGGGCCAAGTTCTTGGATTGCACCGGACCAAATCCCATTTGGACAAAGTCATTCTCTTCCAACGCGTAGACCTTTTCCAAGGAATCATGTCCATGGGCCACCAATTTTTGAACCGTTTTGATACCGAACCAATCCGCACTTCCCAAAATACGAAACCAATGGCAGATGCGCTGCTCAATCTGAGCCGGACAGGTGGAGAAGGTACAGCGAAGGAAATCGCCCTTCCAGCTTAATTCATGGTCGCATGAAGGGCAGCGCTCCGGCAACACCACTGTTTGCGAGACCTCCAGGACACGCTCCAGTTTCGGAATCACCTCCCCACTTCGAATCACCTCAATACGCGCCCCCGGTCCGATGCCCAACTTAGAGACCATCCCGGCGTGGTGGGCGGTGACCCGTCGAATGGTGGCGCCTGACAAGTTGATGGGGAGCACCGCCATCACCGGCGTCACATTCCCGGTTCGCCCGACTTGCCACTGAATGCTCTCAACCACGGACTCAGCCGTCTCCCCCTTGCGTTTCACCGCTATCTGCCACCGATAGTGATGGGAAGTGGCCCCCATGTGACGTTTGACATCTTCATTGGCCACCTCCACAACCACGCCATCCATGGGATAGTCGATGTCAGCCATCAGGCGGTCACCAATCTCTTGGATGGACGCTAATAATTCGTCACCGTCCCCTTGCCAGATCGGCAGTTGGTTGTAGGGCACAAAATGGACCTTACCGTCGATTAAAGCTTTTTGCGCATCCTGGTTAAGTGTGTCGGAGGATACAATACCGACAACCATGTTGCGGGGATGCTCGAATTTATCCTTTAGTCGGGCCTCAAAATAAGAGTGAACCGCCACAATCTCCCCCAATCCCTGTCCGCGCCCGCCAATGGGGATCACGCCTTTATCAAAGGCGCTGCTGATCTCATATCCCACGATGCCATTACCGCGGCTGGCAAATTGAACGCCATCATCCCGACCGGCCAGACCGTCCAGTTTGGGGGTGGCCTTAAATTGAAGCATATCCACCTCCAGCTGTGCCGCCGCTTTTTGAACCCGGGTGACAAATCGCTGCAATTGTTCATCGGTATAGGCCTTTTCAGTAGAAAGCATGGGTGCAGGATGACGTACCTCGATACGCTCTGAAAATGCCTCCGGTTCAACACGGTTTAAATAGGGGTGTTTCGGATCGACTGCTCTGAGTTGCTCCACAAGCCGGTCATATTCATCGTCACTGAC
>CAJIBC010000348.1_pt1 | contig 13466 bp, 11 predicted proteins | sample 9199231 | NCBI WGS metagenome assembly CAJIBC01 (sample SAMEA7708282, study PRJEB35096) | sediment metagenome | biome: marine neritic benthic zone biome [ENVO:01000025]; feature: sediment [ENVO:00002007]; material: shallow marine sediment [ENVO:03000034] sea grass bed [ENVO_01000059] ...
TATCCTCCACCAGTTTTTCTTCAATATCTTTGCGCAAAGCTTGTTTGTCCAACTTTTCCGCCTTGGTAAACGGCATGCTTTCGACAAATTCGATGCGCTCGGGAAGTTGAAGCACGGCAGCATTTTGATCCTTCAAAAATGCAATGACATCCTCAAAGGTCAGGGTTGCTTCCGGTTTGGTTTGAATATAAGCGCAGGCGCGTTCACCCATCAGGGGATCCGGCATGGGAATCACCGCCACGATGGCGACATCCGGGTGGCGATTGATCAGCTTTTCGATTTCGGTGGCGCTGATACTTTCACCTCCCCGATTGATCATCTCCTTGCTCCTGCCGGTGAGGGTGATGTAACCCTTTTCGTCGATTTTGGCCAGATCGCCGGTTCGAAAGAACCCCTCCTTATCGAATGTATTGGCGTTCTCCTTTGGATTTTTGTAATATCCTGAAAAGACACAGGGCCCTTTAACCAGGAGTTCACCGATGGTGTTGGGCGGCAGTTGGTTTCCTTGGGGATCGACAACCTTGTAAATATCGTGGGGAAAGGTGGGCCGGCCGACGGTGCAGCATATGGTTTCCAAATCATCGACGTTGCGCGTGATGCAGGTCATCCCCTCGGTTCCGCCATACCCATTGTAAAAACACATCCTGAACCGTTCCATGACCTCTTTTACGATGTCAGGATGGCTGGCGGCACCGGCGCTGTGCATTTTCTTCAGCGAGCTGATGTCGTACCGGTCCAGATCTTCGTATTGAAGCAGTCTTTGCGCCAGCGCCGGAACCCAAACAACGGCGGTGACTTTTTCCCTTTCGATGGTCTTGCATATGTCGGAATTGTCTGTGGATTCCTGTAATATCAGTCTCCCCTGGGTGATGACGCTTCCCAGCAGGCCTTTGGTGAACGAGAGGTCATGGCCCACCGGACCGGCGATCATCGTGGTGTCTTCGCAATGCTGATCCCACGACATGGAGCAGAATTCGACGCCGCAGGCCAGGCTGTTGTGGGTGCGGGGAACAATTTTTGGCGCGCCGGTGGTGCCGCCCGTGGGTCCCATATGGGCAACTTGCAAAGGATTTGGTTTACGCTTGGCCAAAAGGGATAAGTTTCCCGGAATCCAATCGTTTCCTTCGATCAAATCTTCCAGACCCGAAAAGCCGGCCCTGTCAATTTTGCCCCGTACGGTGATCACATTCCTCATTTCGGGGTGATCTTTCAGAACATCGTCGATGATGGGAATGAAATCGACCTTGTGGGTCTGCTTGGGGACAATCCATGCGGTGGCGCCGGTAATCGTTGCCAGACGATCGATCTCGAACTGACGGTATCGCTCGATCAAGAGAACGGGAATGGCACCGACCTTTTGGCATGCAAAGTAGGCCACAACGAACTCGTTCCAGTTGGGCAGCTGAAGCAAAACACGGTCCGTGGATTGGATGCCGAGCTTGATCAATCCAAGCGCCGCACGATCTGCTTTTTCCCGGGCCTGTCCGTAGGTCATCCGGTCGATGCGGTCGACAAAGGCCTCCTTTTCCGGGTGCATATCCGCCGCCCGATCCAGGAAGTCGCCAAGGGTCAGGCCGCGCCACCAGCCATTGTCAATGTAAGTCTTAATATCGTCTTCTTTGTAAGGCACAACGCCTTTCAGCGGCTCGAACATTGCTATACTCCTTGCATGCTCATGGGAACCTTATATCGCCAACCCGATTTTAGCGCCTTCACGCATGGCATCCACGATCAGGCCGGGCTCCTTGCAGCTGCCGATCACTTGGGTCTCCGCCACCAGCCCTTTGAGCTGTTCGGCGATGGCGGTATTGGGTCCCCAGTCCTGGGTGGTAATGATGTTTTTGCCTTTCATGACATATTTGCGTTTGTCTTTCAGGGAGACTTCCAGACCGTCGCTGGCGATTTTCTGATACTCCACGCCGGCCCAGATGGGGACATGGTTCTGCTTGAGCCACGGCCACAGGTTGTCCAGATCGTCGATGGTCATTCTGTCCCCCAGCTCTTCTTCCGGTCCATTGTGAACCATCACCACTTTGCGGTTGCGCTTGGTCAGGTATTCGGCCAACTCGCAGCCGTGCAGAGTGCCGCCCATGACCACCACACTTTTTCCCACCGGCATCCACAGCTTGGACAATTTTGCCATTTGGTCCGAGGTAAAGAATTTCAAAAAGAATTTGAGCATGCCATGTAGTTTTTCGGTTTGGATGAGTTTGGGGCTGTCCGCCCCCGGCAGGTCGAACTTGGTATGGGCTGCGCCGGCGGCGATGATCAGGGCGTCGGGAATTTCGCGCTTGACCACATCGGGGGTCACCTCGCTTTTCAGATGCACCTGAACCCCTTCCTTTTCCAGCTGGGCGGCGAGATATTTGACGAACAACGTCAAGTCCTCGGTTTCCAGATCCTTTACGATGGCTGCCACAGGGATCAGGCCACCCAGGTAGCTGCCCTTTTCATAAAGCACCACATCGTGACCACGCCGGGCCGCCACGCGGGCCGCCTCCATGCCTGAAGGGCCACCGCCGACAACCAGCACCTTCTTTTTTTTGGGCACAGGCCGGGATTGAAACTCCGGGTCCAGTTCCCGTCCAAGGGTTGCATTGGTGCGGCACTCCAGCCGCTGGTTGCGGTTGCGTACATCAAAGCAGTGCAAACAGCCGTTGCACCAGCGGATATCTTCCAGACGCCCCTCTTTGGCCTTGTTGGGCAGTTCCGGATCGGCCAGCAGCCGGCGGGTCATTCCCACAAAATCGAGGCTGCCCTTTTGCAGGTACTCCTCGCCCAGCACCGGGTCCAGACGGCAGGCAGTCCATACCGGGATCTTGACCCCTTTGGCTTTAACCGCTTCCACCAGAGGCACCGAAGCACCCTTGCCGCCACGGCTCCAGTCGTAGTCTTTGGGAAGATCGTCCGGCGGTTCGGGATAGAGGATGCGGTCGGGCTGGATCAGGCCGCCGCGGTGGCCATAACGCTCGCCGCGCAGGTTGAGACCGTCGGCCACTTCGGCCACCCGTTTGGCCATCTCTGCACCTTCATCTAAGGTGGTGCCCAGGGGGTGGTTGTATTCGGCGCCGTTCATGATGACGTGGACTGCAAAATTGGGCCCGGTGCGCTTTTTTGACGCTTCCACGCAGCGTCTTAAAAACCGGGTACGGTTTTCATAATTTTGGGGGCCATATTCGTCGGTGCGTTTGTTCCAGATGCGTGACAAAAAAGTATTGCCCTGATGGCATGTGGCGTGATTAACCTCACAGGCATCGAATCCCGCCCGGTAGGCCCGCTCGGCAGCACTGGCCCAAATATCGACCTGCTCGTCGATCTCGTCTTTGGTCATCTCCCGGCCGGGCAGAAAATCCGGCCCCGGCAGCTCATCTTCGGTCATGGCCGAAGCGCATTTGATTTCGCGGATGGACATATCCCTGGGAAGCAGCCCGGTGGGGTTCCACGGCCCGGCGTGCTGGAACTGGATGGAGACTTTGCACCCGTACTTGTGGCATGCGTCGGTGAGTTTCTGAAAACCCGCAATGAGCCGATCATCGTCAAAGTGGAGCTGCACGCCCTCATAGGTGCCGTCCTCGTGATAATGGATATGCTGAATGCCCAGAGGGTATTCCACCCCGCAGGATTCCACCACCAGAAATCCCACCCCGCCTTTGGCCAGGCGCTCGTAATAGGCGATCATGCGGTCGCCGCAGGTCTGATCCGCATCCATAAAGGATGTTCCGTTGGCGGTTTTGATAATCCGGTTTTTGACGTTAACCGGTCCGATCATCCCCGGTTCGAATAATTTCTGGAATCGATTGCCCATTCTATATTCCTCCATTGAGTGCACCCTTGATTTTCGTCATAGGTTTTAAGATAACCCCATTGTTGAAAAAGTCGGAGGGCTCCGACCAGACTACGGCGGCAGGGGTGAAATCGTAGTCGTCTACTGCGAACCCTTGCCAAGTTAATTATCGTAAGCCTATATCAGGGTGAGTGCGTGCTTTATATGTTTTGCTCCACCACCTGTGCTGCAGACTGCAATGTGTCCACCGTCTTTTTCAGCCCTTCCTGTTCATCGTCGGCTAGCTCATATTCCAGGATCTCCTGAACGCCTCCCTTGCCAAGCTTCACGGGAACCGACATGCTCAGCCCTTTCAGACCATATTCACCGTCCAGCACCACCGAACATGGAATCACCGCTGCGCTGTCTTCCACAACCGCCCGGGTGATGATCTCCAAACCGATGGCACAGGTCCAGCCGGCGGTGCGGCCGGCCTGGAATGCTTCATACCGTTTTAATATATTGGGGACCTCGGATCGGATGCTCGCTTTGGTCTTTTCATCGACGGAAACTTTTTCACCTTTGATGCTGGCAGTGCTGAACAACAGCACCTGGGTGGAACCGTGTTCGCCGATGACAGTGCCGTCCACCTGGCTGACTTTGGCCCCGTAGGCACTGGCCAGCATTTCCCTGAAGCGAAACGTGTCGTTGATGGAGTATCCGATCAGTTTGCGGCGATCGTAACCGCCGGCCAGATACATGGCGTAATTCAGCGGATCGACGGGATTGGTGGCGGTAATGATAAACGCATCCGGACAATGCTGTTTAACCTGATCGGAGATCTTTTTGACCAGCTCGATGTTTTTGGGCAGCATCTCCATGCGATCGGCAATCAGCCCCTGGGGGGCGCCGGCGGCATTGATGACGATGTCCGTGCCCGCCATGTCGCTGTAATCCCCTGCGCGGATCACCATATCTTTGGCAGACACTGCCGTGCTGATATCCATGGCGTGCTGTTTGAGCACATTCTGTTTCTTTCCGCCAATCATGAGAATTTCGTCGGCCAGTCCTTTTGCAGCCAGGTAAAATACTGCGGGGGCCCCGACGCTGCCGGCTGCTCCGATGACTGTAATTTTCATAATGCCTCCTCCTCTTTACACCGCTGTCCGGCGACATTTTGGGTATTAAAATTTTAAATTTAATTAAATATAAAATGACGTTTAACATTTAACGGTGGGTGTGTCAACAGCTTTCCCGGAAAATAGAAAAATCACGCATAAGATGGATTATCTGATTATTATTTCAAGTATATAACGTATTGCATGCAAAAGAATGCGAGGGGACTGCAAAGGTGTTGTTGGGGCGGTCTGCCCAAGTAGGATTCGGGTTTTTCACAATTTCTGCCCTTGACAAATCGCGATAATTAATTAAATATGGAATTAAATGTCCTCCTTTTGAGATTGGATTGATCAGTGCATTGCTTTTTTGATCGCAGAAATAAACACCTACAGATGAAATTAGGGCCATGGTCGTAAAAAAAGAATCCTTCACCTATACCGACGAAGCTTTTTCCAGGATCAAACAACTGATTTTAAATCAGGAACTCATACCTGGTCAAAAGCTCATCTACGATGATCTGGCCAAAAGACTGAAGATGAGTCGAACCCCCATCATCAATGCACTCAACCGGTTGGAACAGCTTGGCCTTGTGGTTTCGGAATCCCGCCGGGGATTTACGGTAAAACCCATGGACACTGAAGAGGCGTGGGAAACCTTTGATTTCCGAGAGGCCATTGAGAGGTATGCCGTAGAGCAACTCATTTTGAAGGCCAATGGTCTGGAATTGGGCGCGCTTGAGGAAAAGCTGCTGGAGTATGAAAACTACCGGCCCAATTATTATGACCGCAAAAAAATATTTCTGGATGCAGCATTTCATTTACAGATCGCTCAAATGACGCGCAACAGTGTGTTGAAATGGCATTTAAAGCTCGATCTGCAGCATATCTATCTGCGGGCCAATCTCAATAATTATAGCTTGGAACGAGAGAGAGCGGCCACGGCAGAACACCGACAATTGTTCGAAAAAATAAAGAACAAAGATGTGTTAGGGGCTGTTGAATTAATCAAAAATCACATCCAACGCGACAAAAAATATACCATTGCCTGTTTGTCGGAAAACGATCTGGACAAAGAGGGCCTAGATTTATAGGTAATGATAAGTACAAGGGTGGTTATATGGGAAAAATTCTTCGGAGTCACTTGACCTGCAAAGGGTATCAGAGAGGGTAGATGGGATTGAATGCCATGATTGCGGAAATCATAACGGATCCCTTGCAGGGTAGGGATTTGCGACACGATCTGGGTGTCAGTCTCGCGGGCATGAAAGCATTGGGGGTTGCCGAAGTGTCACTGCTCTTCGGGTTTTCGTGGGGCAGCCGCATCTACGAAAAGGCTTGGGAGGAACTACCGGTTTCACCGGACCAAGCCCAGGCGCTGGTGCGCAGGGCTGAAAAGCAGGGATTTGGCCGACTCGGGGATGACAACCTGTATCTCACCGTGGAAAAGTTCAACCTGCGACTTCAATACTCCCACGAGGCGGATATTCATCTCTCTTTCAACACTCCCAATCGACTGGTCCATGACATTTTGGACCGATGGGCTGCCATGCAATGGCTTTGCTACAATCAAAGCAGGGTTTTGGAAAAGGTTATGGACGGAGCCTGCAGGCAAAACCGGAGTGCGCCGTAAGGAGTGGAAATGAACTGCTCCATATTGCGCCGGGTTGGGTTGTTTTCAAAGTTTATCAGGTAATAAATTGAATTCACTAAAGGAATGGGCGACAGGCACTGGAGCAAGAAAGTTTTTCCTTGACAATTGCATACAATCCCGTTTATTCATATCGTTGAGCGTTAAGATATTAACGCAAGGCGATATATGCCAGGGCATCATTTCCCATCACAACCGGGTGGGCGCCAGCCGAAAACCCGCGGTTGTCAGCTGCGTCGGCCCGAAGACGTTAACGGATCCCCCGGCATGGGGGCGGTAAGCCCAGCGCCGGGCTGCACAGGATTGTGTAGGGGTGGTGACCATGGACGGAATAGAATACTTGGACTACAAGAGACCTAAATCGATCTCTGTTTCATCCGGGGACAACGGTGGCGCCGCTTGGAAACATTGCGCCCGAAAAGTGCCCTTCCTCATCATCTGCACCGAAACCAATCCGCTTACAGCGGCCTACAAAGACCGAAAAGTAACAATAACCAGCGAGGGTAAAATCAAAAAAATGATCCGCCAGATCGATCAGATTTCCTTTCCGTAAAAAATAGCGATTAAGGAGCAGATCGAACTTTACTAATTATTTAAGAGGGAGGAATTTCAAGTGAAAAAAAATTTGATTGTCGTCAGTTCCATTATTGGCATGGTGGCTTGCATGCTGATCGTCGTTGCCTCCACTGTATCCGCCAAGACCATCGATCTTAAGTTTGCTACGGGTTTTTCACCCAAACACACGATGCAAACCAAAGTCTTCGAGCCCTGGGCCGAAAAAATCAATAAGTTGTCGAACGGTAAAGTCAAAGTCACCTTTTTTCCGGGCGGTGCTTTGGGAAAGACGCCTGATCATTATGACCTTGCCGAGAAAGGCATCACGGATATCAGCTATACCTTGCACGATTACACGCCGGGACGGTTCCCCATGACCACCGTTTTCGAACTGCCGTTCATCATCAAATCGGCCACGGGTACGTCCAAAGCCATGTGGCAGGTGTATGAGGAATTTCCAGAGTTCCAAAAAGAGTATCGCAAAGTGAAGGTATTGGGCCTCTTCTGCCACCCGGCCGGGAATTTCAACTCCATCCAAAAACCCATTAAATCTTTGGAAGATTTAAGGGGAATGAAATTCAGAACCGCCAGCCCGCATGTGACCGATGCGCTGAAGCTTTTTGGAGCGGTTCCGGTCAATATGCCCATTACCGAAACCTACACCGCCCTTGAGAGGGGTGTGGTGGAGGGGACCGTGCTTCCCTGGGAAGGAAACTTCGTATTTAAGCTGGCCGAACTTCTCAAGTATGGAACTGAGACCGATTTTTATACCATGACCATGCTGGTTGTCATGAATAAAAGGAAATGGGATTCGTTGCCCGAGGATATTAAGAAAATCATCGATGAAACCACGGGAATGGCATTGTCGGCTGAAGCTGGGAAAGTATACGACGAAACCAACGATCCCATGAGGCAACTGTGCACCAAAAAAGGAATGCAATCCCTTCAACTGCCGATGGAAGAAAAGAAAAAACTGGAAAAACTCACCATGCCGCTCAGAGAGAAATGGGTAAAGGATATGGAAGCAAAGGGTTTGCCGGGCAAAGCTGTGCTCGATGCGGCCATCCAGTATATTAAATAGTAACCCGGCGTTATTAAGGATTGCCTGGGCTCATCGGTTGCAATGGTCTGGGATGTAGAAAACGACCATCCCCCCCCTCAAGGGGGGGACTTGCATTTGCGTCCCTGGGCTGCGGATTAAAACGGAGACGGCACGCCGGTCATTTCACCGCGAGCACACTTGCGGTTTGATTAAAACAATAAAAGTTGATGTGCGTCTTTTCAGATAAAAACCACGGGGGAGGTGACCGAATGAAAAATGGCGTATTGTTGAAAAGATCGGAGTTGTTCAGCTCAACATTGGCCTACCTGGGCGCCTTTTCCCTGTTCGTCATGATGTGCCTTACCGCTGCCGACGTGCTGGGACGATATATTTTCAATTCACCCATCACCGGTGCGTTCGAGTTAACCGAGTTTCTGGTGTTAATCCTGATTTTTTCCTTTCTCGCCAACGCCCAAGCCCGCAAAGCGCATGTCACCGTCGACCTGATCTTATCCCGCTTCCCAGGATCGTTCAGGTTTTATGTTGAGTTGTTTAACCACGCGATTAGCCTCATACTGATGGCTCTGATCACCTGGATCGGAATAGAAAGAGCCTTCGAGTTGAAGGAGGTGGCGGAAGCATCTCCCAATCTGGGCATCCCTGCCTATCCGTTTGCCTTCTTTCTCGTGTTGGGCTGTACGGTGATGTGCATCGAATACATAAGGGATCTGATCAGCGTGTTCAACAACAGGAAAGGAATTGATGTTTGATGAGTCCGGAAATGATAGGAATCATAGGAATTGTGGTGATGTTTGTCCTTCTGGCGCTCAGGATGTATATCGGCATCGCCATGGCCTTAATCGGTTTTTTAGGATTATGCGGCCTCGTCGGAGTCGATGCGGGACTCCATATATTAGGGATTACGCCGCTAACGGAAGGATCGTCTTATACCCTGAGCGTCATTCCCTTATTCGTCCTCATGGGGCAATTTGCGTTCGTTTCCGGAATCAGCGGTGATATCTACAAAACAGTCTACGCATGGTTTGGACATTTTCGAGGTGGACTGGCCATGGCGACCATCATGGCCTGCGCCGGGTTTGCCGCAGTTTGCGGATCTTCGCTGGCCACCGGGGCGACCATGGGCATGGTGGCCATTCCTGAGATGGACAAATACAAGTATGATCCCAAACTATCCACAGGGTGTGTGGCGGCCGGAGGGACGCTGGGTATTCTGATCCCGCCCAGCATCGGCTTTATTATCTATGGTATCTTAACCGAGGAGTCCATCGGCAAGCTCTTTATCGCGGGTTTTCTCCCCGGGGCACTGCTCGCTTTTCTGTTTATTACCGCCATCTATATCCAATGCAGACTCAATCCCGAGATCGGCCCCCCCGGCCCAGGGACCACCTTAAAGGAGAAAATTACTTCCCTGGGAGGCACCTGGGGCATGCTGCTGCTTTTTGTCATCGTTATGGGAGGCATCTATTTTGGTATCTTCACGCCAACGGAAGCCGCCGGTGTGGGTGCCTTTGGCGCCTTTTTGTTTGCCCTGTTTAAACGAAAACTGAATGTGCATACGCTGATTCAGTGCCTTATGCAAACGGGACAAACGACCGCAATGATCTTTTTGATCATCATCGGGGCCAACATTTTTTCCACCTTTCTGGGGTTGGCCAGACTTCCCATGGGGCTGGCCGACTTTATCGCCACGCTGGCTTTGCCCAGATTAGTGATACTGGCGGGCATTATCCTGGTTTTCGTTCTGCTGGGCTGCGTGATGGACTGCTATGCGATCATGATTCTCACCATTCCGATCCTTTTTCCGGTCATCCAGGCATTGCAGTTCGACCCCATCTGGTTCGGTGTCTTGATGGTCATCGTTCTGGAAGTGGGCTTAATCACCCCTCCTGTGGGCCTTAACGTCTTTGTTTTAAAGGCGGCGGCGCCAAACGTACCGCTTTCGACAATCTTTAGAGGAATCTGGCCATTTTTGACAGCTGCTGTTTTGGCCATCGTGATTATCACCATCTTTCCGGCAATTGCGACCTTTTTGCCCACACATATGTAATGAGACAGAGGAGGAATGGCTATGACGATTAAAAAAGTGTCCCTGATTTCAATTGGTATTCTGGCCTTGGGTTTGCTGCTCACCGCCGGACCAGGCGCATCCCTGGCCAAAACCATTGAGCTTAAATTCGCGCATCCTTATCCTGCCATGCATCCCCAGCACAAAGGGGTGCTTGTCCCCTGGGCCCAGAAAATCGAGGAGGCCAGCAACGGTGCCGTCAAAATTAAATTCATTCCCGGTGGCGCTTTGGGAAAACCGGGCCAGGCTTACGCCATGGTCGAAAAAAATATTGCCGATATCGGCTGGGACATCGCCGATTACACTCCCGGAAGATTCCCTTTGACCACGGTGATCGAATTGCCCTTTATGGTTAAAACCGCCGAAAAGGCGTCCGTGGCAATTTGGAAGACCTATGAAAAATTCCCTGAATTTCAAAAAGAATTTGCCGATACCAAGCTTTTGATGTTGAGCGCCCATGCGCCGGGTTTTTTTGCCACCGTGAAAAAACCGATCGTAAGCCTGCAAGATCTGAAAGGTTTGAAAATAAAAACCGCCAGCAGTTTCACCACCAACGCGCTTCAATTGTTCGGCGCGGTGCCTGTGACCCAACCGGTGACCGAGACCTATACCTCACTGGAAAGGGGCGTGTTGGACGGCGTGGTGATGCCTTTTGACGGTATTGTCATCTTCAAACTCAATGAATTGCTGAAGCATTATACCCCGGCGGATTTTTATTCCATGGTCTTCTGGGTTGCCATGAACAAGAAAAAATTCGAGTCGCTTCCCGCCGATGTCAAAAAGATAATTGAAGAGAACAGCGGCCTGGCGCTTTCCAGGGCGCACGGAAAATCCTTTGATCAATCGTATGCCAAGATGAAGCAGATATGTCTGAAAACCGGGTTGCAGGAGGTCAGCTTCCCGGACACCGAGATGCAAAAACTCATTAAACTCACGGATCCATTGAAAGAAAAATGGGTTAAGGAGATGGACGCCAAGGGACTTCCAGGCAAGGCAGTTTTGGAAACTGTCACGCGTTTTTCCGGTGAGTAGACCACTGCTGCGATTTGCCGCTAAATAACCTGTGGGTGATTGTCTAAATAAGCTCAAGGGTATCCACTTGTGTGGATACCCTGCGCAGTTTCCGGGGAAGGAGTTTTAACAGCATGGCAGACCCGCCCAGCTTGAAAAAAAAACGATCTTTATCCATATACATCTCTTATATTGGCAATTTCGCCCTTGCCGCCATGATGTTGCTGAGCACCGTGGATGTGATCGGACGCTATTTTTTTAATTCCCCGGTGTTGGGCGCTTATGAGATCACCGAATATCTCATGCTGATTATGGTTTTTTCATTCCTGGCCCTGGCCCAGTCGGAAAAGGCCCATATCAATGTGGATATTGTTTTCAACCGCCTGCCCGCCGGAGTTCGAAACATTTTTATGAGATTCAACCATCTGGTCTGCCTGCTGGTGATGATCCTGGTCACCTGGATGAGCATCCAACGGATTTGGGAGCTCAAAAAGACCGGTGAAGCGTCATTGCTGCTAAAAATTCCGGATTATCCGTTTGCCGTCTTTCTGGTCATCGGCTGTGTGGTTTTTTGTATCGAATTTTTAAAGGATCTTTTGGGACCGAAGCACACCCGCGGGGAGTATACAGAGTCATGAGTTCAGAACTGATCGGCGTGATCGGAATTTTATGTCTATTCGTATTGTTGGCCATGCGGATGTATATCGGTATGGCCATGATGGTGGTGGGACTGATCGGCACCGCGTTTATCATCGGGTGGGAACCAGCCGTCAACCTGCTGGGGTTGTTGCCCATGAACGAAAGCAAGTCATACAACCTGAGCGTTATTCCCTTGTTTATCCTGATGGGGCAATTTGCGTTTATCTCCGATATCAGTTCGGATATTTATAAAACGGTTTACAATTGGATGGGCCACCTGCGCGGCGGGCTGGCCATGGCCACTATACTGGCGTGTGCTTTTTTTGCCGCCGTAAGCGGGTCATCGCTGGCCACCGGCGCCACCATGGGCATGGTGGCCATACCGGAGATGCTTAAATACAAGTACGATCCGCGCCTGGCCACCGGCTGCGTGGCGGCCGGAGGAACACTGGGTATCCTGATTCCGCCCAGCATCGGATTCGTGATCTACGGCATCCTTACCGAGCAATCCATCGGCAAGCTGCTGATGGCCGGATTGCTGCCGGGGGCCTTGTTGAGTGGGCTGTTCATTCTGGCCATTATCATCCAGTGCATCATCTCGCCGGAGATGGGGCCGCGTGGTCCGGCCACAAGCTGGACAGTGAAGATAAAATCTTTGTCAGGCACCTGGGGCATGCTGCTTTTATTCGCCGTGGTGATCGGTGGCATCTATACCGGCATCTTTACGCCCACGGAAGCGGCGGGCATCGGTGCCTTCGGAGCGCTGTGCATCTCGTTTCTCAAACGCAAACTGACGGTGTCCGGTTTCATACAGTGTTTATCAGCAACCGGTAAGATGACGGCTTTCATTTTTTTAATCATTATCGGAGCCAGCGTGTTCTCCTATTTTCTGGCCTTAACCGGTTTGCCCACCACCTTGAGCGAGTTCATGACCGGTTTGCCTTTTCCCAGGGGGCTGATCCTGCTGGCGATTATTCTGGCCTACGTTGTGTTGGGATGCGTGATGGAGGTTTATTCGATCATGATTCTGACCCTGCCCATCATTTTCCCGATTATTATAGCCCTGGATTTCGATCCGATCTGGTTCGGTGTGATGATGGTCATCGTTCTGGAGATCGGATTGATAACACCGCCCATCGGGCTCAACGTTTTCGTATTGAAGGGCGCCGCTCCCGGGATCCAGGTGGAAACCATTTTCAAAGGCATCTGGCCCTTTTTTGCGGCGGCGGTTCTGGCCATGATCATCATCGCCATGTTCCCCCAAATCGCCTTGTTTATACCTTCACATATGTAAGAGCAGCAATCAGCCTGTCTCTCTATGCCAGAAAAAAATTGGGAAGTGCGTTATCCAACTTTCAGCACGAGGGCAGCGGCCGTATCACCGGCGGCGCAACCGCCGAACAACAGATATCCGCCGCCGCTCATGGCCACCTCCTCGATGCCTTCGATGATCGAGCGACCCGCGGTGGGGGCTTGGGGATGCCCGAAGATAAGGGAGCAGCCGTAATTGTTAAAGCCCATCACATCGATGTTCATCTGATCGGCCATGTAGATGTCGTTGGCGGCAAAGGGGTTGTGGGTTTTAATCGCCTGCATTTGCTCGA
>CAJIBC010000697.1_pt1 | contig 13335 bp, 12 predicted proteins | sample 9199231 | NCBI WGS metagenome assembly CAJIBC01 (sample SAMEA7708282, study PRJEB35096) | sediment metagenome | biome: marine neritic benthic zone biome [ENVO:01000025]; feature: sediment [ENVO:00002007]; material: shallow marine sediment [ENVO:03000034] sea grass bed [ENVO_01000059] ...
CCTCTTTCAGCGCCTCCAGGAGGGATTTTTTTTCCTTGGCATCTTTAACTCCCAGCAATGAAGGCTTGTCTTCATCCAACTCAATGTGCCCCATGAACTGGGGCGGCAAATGATCGCAAGTGATGGGACCGTTCTCTGCGATGGTAAAAGCGTAGTGCAGGATGCTCTTCAGTTCTCTGACATTACCGGGCCAGTGATATTCCAATAACGCGTTCATCGCCCCCCGTTGAACACCCAGAATATTTTTACGCGTCTTTTTATTGAGGCGTCGCATGAATGTTTCCACCAGCAGCGGTATATCCTCTTTTCTTTGCCGGAGCGGAGGCAGGTGGATGGGAAGCACATTGATGCGGAAGTACAAATCCTCGCGAAACTTGTTTTGGGAAATCAGTTCGATCAGATTTCTATTGGTTGCCGTAATGATGCGCACATCCACTGCGATGGAGCAGTCATCGCCCACGTGTTCGAATTGCTTGCTTTCCAGCACCCGGAGCAATTTGATCTGAATGGAGAGGGGGATATCACCGATTTCGTCCAGGAAAAGATCGCCTTTGTGGGCGGTTTCAAAACGGCCCTTGCGATCGCGAAACGCCCCTGTGAAAGAGCCTTTGACATGCCCGAACAATTCACTTTCAAGCAGTGACTCGTTCAGCGCAGCGCAGTTGACCTGGACATAGGGGCCCTCTTTCCGATACCCCCGCTCATGGATAGCCCTTGCAACCAGCTCTTTGCCGGTACCGCTTTCACCGAAAATGATCACGGGGGCATCGCTCTTGGCGGCCTTTTCAATGATACCATATACCTTTTTCATCTCGCTGGAGAGGCCGATAAGACCGCAATACCCGTCTGTTTCGTCCAGTTGCCGGGTCAGCAATTCCACCTTCCTGTCCAGCCGATCGATTTCACTGATATCGGTCAAGGTCTCAACGGCCCCCAGCTGCGTCCCATCCTCATCGTATAGTACCGATGCATTTTTCAGGGCCGGCAGCCGGGTTCCGTCTTTTCTAATGATTTCACACCGGCAGCGCCGGACACCCTTATGATTGGGTTCGAACAGCTTGCACCATCCGGTGCGGTTGTCGTTTATGATCAGTTCGCAGGCATTGCATTCCAGCAAGGTGCAACGCTGTCCAACGGCCTCGGTGGCCGTATAGCCGGTCATCTCCTCGAAAGAGCGGTTGACCGACAGGATAACACCCTCATTGCTGATAATGAGCAATGCATCGTTCATGGTATCCACAACCCGCCCCCAATACTTGTCGGCAATGATTCTATCCATGGATCACTCCTTGAATCGGACTGATGGCAACATCCGCAATAAGCGTCACACCATATGCATATATTTTTAACATGTGTTTATTTAACATTTAAACACTCATCCTGCAAACCCATCCATGGATTATATTTATTATAACAATTACAGTTAGTTTAATGCGTTGATGATTGTTGACCATATTGGCATGGTTCTTGGAGATTCAGATACAGGTTACCCGGAAAGCGGCATCAATGACCATACGTTCATCAGATGGAGCACAGGATGCACAAAAAGTCCAAGGTCAATCTTATCGATGTTCCATGGCCCGCCAGTCTACTGAAATGCGCCAAGCAGACTGACGCCATGCAACCGGGTGACGAGCTGATCATCTCCTTAAGGGACAAAGACGTCAAGGAAAGCTTGATTCTGGTTTTAAATGCGCTGCCCCAATTGACATTCAGTATCTCCGACTCCGGAGACTGCACCATCATCAATGTCAAAAAATTCAACCCGGACGCAGCCGGTTTGCATTAAGAGGTAACGATCGGCAAAGACCATCACGCCCTCATGAACAGGATAGCAGGAGGCTTTATGAAACTGAGTCGGCGTAATTTTCTGAAAATCTGCGGAATTGGCGGAGCCTCCCTGGCAGCTCGACCCAATTCCGGCGATGCGGCGCCTGGGCAGCAAAACCCCGACAAGGCATACGGCTGTCTGGTCGACACAACGTTGTGCGTGGGATGTCGCAAGTGTGAGCAGGCCTGCAACCATCGCCACCACCTGCCCATGCCGAAAGAATCCTTCGAAGAGCTGACGGTTCTGGAAAACGAACGTCGCATGAATGAAACCACCTACACCGTGGTCAATAAATACTATCCCAGGAACATTGGCACCCTCACCTGGCGGCAGCGGCCAACCTACGTGAAGTTCCAGTGCATGCACTGCAACGACCCGTCCTGCGTCTCGGCCTGCATCGTGGGAGCCCTGACCAAAGAGCAAAACGGCGCCATTGTATATGATGCTAAAAAATGCATCGGCTGCCGCTACTGTATGGTGGCGTGCCCTTTCCAGGTGCCGGCATATGAATACCACAATGCCCTGACCCCCCAGGTGCGCAAATGCACCTTCTGCTTCGAATATATCAAGGACGGCTGCCTGCCGGCCTGCGCCCAGGTGTGTCCCCTGGAAGTGATCACCTTCGGAAAAAAGAGGGACCTGCTCAATCTGGCCCGCTGGAAAATGAAAAACGATCCGGGCAAATATGTCGATCATATCTATGGAGAACACGAGGTCGGCGGCACATCGTGGCTATATCTCTCTTCAGAGCCATTTGAATCCATCGGTTTTCCCAAACTGGGTACCAAGGCGCCGCCGCGCCTGACCGAGGCCATTCAACACGGTCTTTTCCAATACTTTGCCGCCCCCATAGGCCTCTTTACCATTCTGGGGGGCATCATGTGGATCACAGGCTTTCCCAACGGCAAGGAGGACACTGCGCTCCTGGGTACAGCAGATAAAGGAGATGTCCAATGAGCAGCCATGAAGCGGCAGCACCCATTGAAGAAAAATTCCTGACGCCGGGGGTGATGGTCATGGTTGCGTTGATGGGCATTGGAGCGGCCTTTGTTCTGGTGCGTTTTCTTTACGGCATCGGCACCGTTTCCAACCTGAACAACCAGTACCCTTGGGGCATCTGGATCGGCATAGACGTCGCCTCCGGTGTCGCCCTGGCCGCCGGCGGTTTCACCACCGGTGCCATTGCCTATGTATTTAACCGGGAGCAGTACCATGCGGTGATCCGTCCGGCCTTGCTGACGGCCATGTTGGGGTACACCTTCGTTGTTTTCGGTCTCCTGGTGGACATTGGGCGTTATTGGAACATCACCAGCCCCATTTTCAACCACAACGGCAACTCGGTGCTTTTTGAAGTGGCCATGTGCGTCTTGATCTACCTGAACGTCCTCTACATCGAATTCATCCCCATCGTGGTGGAGCGCTTTAAGGGGCGGGTGCGGCTGCCGGGTCCGCTGGCCGGCTTGAACGCCATGGTGGAAAAAGCCCTGGAGGTCGCCAACACAATCCTGGGCAAGATCATGTTTGTTTTCATCATCGCCGGCATCGTGCTCTCCTGCCTGCACCAATCCAGCCTGGGGTCCCTGATGCTCATCGCACCCTACAAGGTGCACCCCCTGTGGTACACACCGGTTCTGCCGCTGCTGTTCCTGCTGTCAGCCTTTGCCGCCGGCTACCCCATGGTCACCTTCGAGTCCATCATCGTGGCCAAATCCTTCGACCGTCCCCCGGAAATGCACGTCCTGACCCCCCTGGCCAAGTTCATGCCGCTGCTGATGGGGATTTATCTGGCCGCCAAACTGGGGGACATGATCATCCGCGGCACTTATGTCTACCTGCTGGACGGCACCTACCAAACCAATGCCTTTCTGGTGGAGGTGGCTATCGGGGTGGTGCTGCCCTTTTTCATGCTGCTGTTCAAAAGGGTCCGTCGCTCACCGGGATGGTTGTTTATCGCCTCCACCATCTTTGTGCTCGGCATCCTGCTGAACCGGATCAATGTATTCGTCGTATCCTACACCCCACCTTATAAACTGGTATCCTACTTCCCGGCCCTGGGAGAGATCTTCGTCACCATCGGCCTAATCGCCGCCCTGATGTTTGTCTACCGGGTGGCGGTTTTCATCTTCCCCGTGTTGGGCGCCCATCCCAAAAAGATGTCGCCGACCTTAATCGTCCTGATCACCATGGGCGCCGCGCTCATGATCCAGGCCGCACCCACCGATGCGATGGCCGGGCAAATACTGCAGCGACCGCTGCCCTTGAAAGAGCACCAGACGCCATCGGTGGCCGATGCGCCTAAAATGCTGACCCTCAACCAACCGGTGATCAATAAATACAGTGACCTCTATGAACCGGTGCGCTTTATGCACAGCAAGCATGCCAACGTTCTGCAGGACTGCACCATCTGCCACCACCGCATGCCCCGGGAAGCAGGGGACCGCTATGGGGCCCCGGTATCTATGCCACAGCTCAAGGAGAAGGCGGCCCAGCCGGTATCCTGCGCCAATTGCCATGGCGAACCCTTTAACAAAAAGGATCTGGGCACGCCAGGATTGAAGGGCGCCTATCATCAATTGTGCATGGACTGCCACCGGGAATCGGAACAGGTCCCCTTCACCCGCGGCCCGGTGCTCTACAGCGCCATGGTGCGGGGGCCCATGGTGCGGCCCCTCGACACCCGGGCGCCCACCGACTGTCTGGCCTGCCATGCCAAAAAAGTCCCCAACCACAACCAGCTGGTTAAATTTGAAGGGCCGGTGGACGCTCTGGCGGTCACCCGAAACTGCCTCTCCTGTCATGAAAAAGAGGGCCGGGCCATCCTGAAAACCGCCCACTGGAACTGGCACGGCGCCTCCCCTTATACGGTGGGGCACGAAAAACGGGTGGACCTGGGAAAGAAGTCCGCCACCATCAACAATTTTTGCATCAACCTTAACGGCAACTGGCCGCGCTGCACCAGTTGCCATATCGGTTATGGATGGGAGGATGAAAATTTTGACTTCACCGACATGGCCCGGATCGACTGCCTGGTGTGCCACGACACCACCGGTAAGTACAAGAAGAGACCGACCGCTGCCGGCTATCCGGAAAAGAATCTCGATATGGCCGCCATCGCCCGGAATGTGGGGCGGCCCAGCCGCTCCACCTGTGGAATGAACTGCCATTTCCGCGGCGGCGGAGATGCCGTCAAACACGGCGATATGAGCGCCGTTCTCCAAAAACCGGACAAACAGCATGATGTGCACATGGGCGTCTCAAACGGCGGACTCAACTTCAGGTGCCAGGACTGCCACAAGACGCGCAACCACATGATTTCGGGACGCAGCATCTCTGTCCCGGCGGTGGAAGGCGATCTCTCCTGCGAGTACTGCCATACGGACAAACCCCATGTGGGCCGTGAGTTGACCGACCACCATTTGAACAAACACACCAAACATGTGGCCTGCCAGACCTGCCATATCCCGATCTACTCCAAGAGCAATCCCACCAAAGTCTTCTGGGACTGGTCCACCGCCGGGCAGGACCGTGCGGTCTCCAAAGACAAGTACGGCAAACCCGACTACGCCAAAAAGAAAGGCAGTTTTAAGTGGGAAGAGGCGGTTAAACCAACCTACTTATGGTACAATGGAACGGTCAAGCGTTACCTGCTTGGCGATCGGATCAATGAAAACGGCCCCACCCAGCTCACCGAACCCATCGGCAGCATCCATGACCCGGCATCCAGGATCTATCCCTTCAAACTGCATCGCGGTAAGCAGATCAGTGATTCGGTCTATCAATACCTGATCGCTCCCAAGTTGTGGAAGGGCTATTGGAAACACTGGGATTGGGATAAGGCCGCACGCGACGGCATGCAGCACGCCGGCCTGCCGTACAGCGGGAAGCATGAGTTCGTGGAGACCGTGATGTACTGGGGGTTGACCCACGAGGTGGTGCCCAAAGAGAACGCACTGGCATGCGCCGAATGCCACGCCTCCCTGGCCGAAGCGCCCTATTGCGGCAAATGCCATCATCGCCGGCCGGATGTGGACTTCAAAGAATTGGTTTACAGAGGAATCAATTTCAAACGCCTTTCCGAGGCGGGCATGGATGTCGCCGACCTGGTCGGCGTCACCAACTATATCGATTACACGGCGCTGGGATATCCGGGGGACCCCATTGAACACAGCGGTCGCTTCGACAAATTGATGCTGACTGTGAGCCATAAACAAAAAAAGAAAAAATAGCCAAACCCAAGGAGAAAAAGATGCTGAAAAGAACCCGAAGCCTGTTTATTGTCTTAGTACTGGTGTTTGCCTTTGCCGGAGTTGTCATGGCCCAAGGAGACGGTAATGCGCGCAAGGGCAAATATCTCTTCCGTAAAAACTGCCGGGCCTGCCATGTGGACGGCGGATCGGCCAAAGAACTCAGCCCCATCTCAAAAACACAAGCCCAGTGGGAATCCGTTTTCAGCAAGAGCGCTGAGCTTAAATGCGCTGCCGAGTGGCAGACACTTTCGGAAAAGGACCGTACCGATTTGTATGCCCATCTGTGGGGCCATGCCTTTGATTCACCGTCACCGGCCAAATGCAAATAGGGACAGGCATATGCAAATGCCGATCAAACAAGCGCGGAGATAACCATGTCAGTGAAAAGCAAACCAGTGATGTCCCGCCGCAGGTTCATGCAATTGTCGGCCACGGCCGCCGCCACCGCGGCGGTGGCCGGCAGCACCCCCCGGGTGTTGTATGCCCTGGTGCCCGACCGGAAAATCACCAGCGAGAAAAAGATTCAGAATCTCTTCTCGGCCTGCGACATGTGCTTCAACAAATGCGGGCTGATCGCCCGGGTGGAAGACGGGGTCATCAAGAAACTCGATCCCAACCCCAAATCCCTCAAATCCCGCGGCATGCTCTGCGCCCGGGGCAACGCCGGGGTCAGGCAGCTTTACGATCCGGACCGGCTCAAATACCCGCTGCTGCGCAAAGGCGCAAGGGGCGAGGGTAAATGGCAGCGGTTGACATGGGACCAGGCCCTGGACCACGCCGCCGAACAGATGGAGCGCATTGGCAGCGCGTACACCCGCTGCGGTTTTCTCTTCATGGCCGGAACCGATATGCAGTCCACCTTCGTCCACCGTTTCGCCGAGGCCTATGGCTCATTCAACGTCATCTCCCACGAATCCAACTGTCTGCTGAGCCGCAACCGTGCTTTTCTGGATACGTTCGGGGTGGTTCCCACTCCCGATGTATTGAACAGCCGGTATATCATCATGCCCGGTGCCAACCGGTTCGAGGCCTTGGTGACCCCCGACAGCATGGATCTGATGACCGCCATGCAGGCGGGCTGCAAGCTGGTGGTCCTGGACCCGCGCTTTACAAAAACGGCTGCGTTGGCCGATGAATGGCACGCCATCCGCCCGGGGACCGATATGGCCTTCTTTCTGGCCGTCGCCCACGTGCTGGTCGACGAAGAACGTTACGACAAAAAATTCGTCGATAAAAAGACGTCCGGCTTCGATGCTCTCAAAGCCCATGTCAAACCCTACACACCGGATTGGGCGGCCAAGGAGACCGATATCCCCGCCCGGGACATCCGTCGGATCTCCCGGGAGCTGGCGGCGGCCGCACCGGCGGCCATGGTCTATCCCGGTCGGCGCAGTTCGGACTATGAGGATTCCACCCAGATTCGACGCGCCTATGCCATCGTCAACGCCCTGTTGGGCAACTGGGACCGCAAGGGCGGGCTCATCGTACCTAAAAAAATCAAACCCGGCCATCTGGAGTCGGAACCCCCCTGGTATGACGACAATCCCGAAGACCGGGTGGACGCCGGCCGGGCCCAGATGATGTTCGACGAAGAGGGGTCCTTCAAACACACCCGCGATGCGGTGATCGAGGGCAAACCCTACCCCATCAAAGGCTGGATGACCTACAAAACCAATCCCATGCAGACCGGCGCCAATCGCAATAAAACCATTGAAATGATCAATAAACTTGATTTTATGGTGACCATCGACATCACCATGAGCGACACCGCCTGGCTGGCTGACCTGGTCCTGCCCGCGCCGAGCTATCTTGAGCGCAAGGATCCCCTGTCGGCCTTTCTGGCCTCGTCCACCTGCTCCGGTGTGACCACCCGCAATCCCATTGTGCCCCCCATGTTCGAATCCAGGCCGGCGTTCTGGATCGTCAAGGAGTTGGCCAAACGGCTCAATCTGGGGGAGCATTTCGACTTCACCATGGACGATTTCAGGAATGCCCAGTTGGAAGGATTGCCCGAAGTGGCCAAAGCCATCAAAGAGGACGGGGTCTATAATATCACCGGCCCCAGCTTCGGCATCCACAAGGACAAACCTTTCAAGACACGTTCCAAAAAAATCGAGATCTACAACACGCGCTACAAAGATAAAGGCATCGATCCCATGCCGGTCTACACGCCGCCTAAAATCGCGCCGCCCGGCCACTTCCGAATGGTGGTGGGGCGCAACGCCTACATCACCCAGAGCGCCAGTACCAACAACAGTCTGCTCTGGGAGTTGGAAAAGGAGAACACGCTCTGGATTCACCCCCGAGCGGCCAAGAAACTCGGCATCGCCCACAACGATATGGTGGAGGTGAAAAGCACCGCCGGCAAAGGCCGGCTCAAGGCCCGGGTGACCACGGACACACGACCCGATACCGTCTACATGGACACCGGCTTCGGCGTGATTTCCAGGGGCTTGACCCATATCTTCGGCAAAGGCGCCTGCATTGCGGAGGTGCTGGAAGACTGCGCCGATAAAATATCCGGCAACATGGCCATGCATGAAACGTTTGTGGCCGTTAAAAAAGTATAGCCAAAGGAGGCGATTTCAAAATGTTCAATCGAGCTCAAGATCCCCCGCTACAGATCAGCGGGACAAGAGGTTATGTTTTGAAATTGCCGTAAAGGATACCGTCATGACACAGCGCAACATCAAAAGATACGGCATTGTCATCAACGCTTCTAAATGTATTGACTGCAAGGCCTGTATGATTGCCTGCAAGGTCGAGAACCAGCTCCCCGCAGGTTATTGGCGCAATTGGATTCGCCCCCTGTGGAAGGCCGGCGAAGCCGGAAAAAGCGAGTTTCAACCGGGGCAGTGCATGCAATGCGACAACCCGGCCTGTGTGGCCGCATGTCCGGTGGGCGCCACCTACAAGCAAGCGGACGGGCTGGTGGTCATCGAACCGGCCAGATGCATCGGCTGCGGCAATTGTGTGACGGCATGCCCGTACGGCGCCCGCTATCGCAATCCGGAGCGGCGCATTGCCGACAAGTGCGATTTTTGCAGGCACCGGCTCGAGAGAGGTCTGGAGCCGGCCTGCGTGGCGACCTGCCCAACAAGGGCCCGGGTGTTCGGCGATCTCAACGACCCCCAAAGTGCAGTACGCCGCCTGCGCGACAGCCAAAAACTGGTGCGCATCATCGGCCCCCACAGCGACACACGGCCCAATATCTACTACCACGAAGGCACACAGCAATTGGACTGGGCGGTCAGCCCCACCCTTCCGGGTAATGTCCACATGCCGCCGGAGTTCTGGAAGGCCGATTGATGCGTTGAAACAGGGTACAACCGCTTATCTTTATAGCCACAAAGGAGGTAGTGAATGCCAAAAAACAGACTGAAATTATGGATGGCCGTTTTCCTGACGGTGATGATGGGCCTGATGGCCGGGTGCAGCACTGCTGCAGGTCCGGCGGCCAAGGCCGAAAAGGAACCGGCCTGGCGATTTCACAACATTGCCGACATCGAACTGATCCAGAAAAACGCGGTGGTTCCCTTCCCCGAAGGTGTCTTGATCGTCGACTCACGCCCTTATAAGCCCAAGTATGTCAAGGGGCACATTCCCACAGCCATCAGCATGCCCTTTAGTCAGTTCGACAAGATGACCGACAAGCTGCCCAAAGACAAGAACACGCTGCTGATCTTCTATTGCGGAGGCCCCACCTGAAAGCTGAGCCACAAAGCCGCCTGGAAGGCGGAAAAAATGGGATACACCAATGTGAAGGTTTTTGCCGCAGGGTACCCGGCCTGGATCAAGGCCCAAAGCAGCTATGCCGCTGTGGATGCCGCGTATGTCGCCAAGCAGATCGCGGGCAACCAGGCCGTCGTCGTAGACTCCCGGCCCAAGAGAGTCAAATACGACAAGGCCCATATCCCCACGGCCATGAGCATTCCCCACTCCAAGTTCGATGAGTTGCAGGGCAAACTGCCACGGGACCTTAATACGGTTCTGATATTCTACTGCGGGGGGTACACCTGAAAGCTGAGCCACAAATCCGCCCGGCGGGCGGTAGCGCTCGGTTATACACAGGTCAAAGTATTTGCAGCCGGTTATCCGGCCTGGAAGAAATTTGCCGGCGGCAGCGCGGCGGCGGCCATGCCCATCAAGAAAGGCGCCGAAGAGGGCAGCATCGCCATCGATCAATTCAATGATATCATAAAGAATCGGCCCGACAGCATCCTTCTGGTGGATGTCCGCGACAAGGATGAATATGACAAAGGGCATATAAAAACGGCGGTCAATATTCCGGTGGATAAACTGGAGAAGAGCGTCAAGACGCTGCCTGGGGACAAACCCATCGTTTTTGTTTGTTCAACCGGTGCCCGCAGCGGAGAGTCTTTCTACATGCTCCAGGATTTACGGCCCGGGTTGAAAAAAGTGTACTACCTGGAGGCCGGGTGTGCATTTAAAAAAGACGGCTCTTACGAAATAAAAAAGATGGAGTAATTCCTAAAGTCGGGGTGGAAAAGTCGTCTCGCAATCACGTTGATCGGCACCATCCTGGCTTTACCCATAATAATACGGACCTATAACCCATATTAAGGGGTTTAGCGATAGAGCCGGGTTAGTATGTTATAGACCTGTTTAGATCAGCCTTACCTTGGGTTATAAACCATTAATAATATTAATTATTATAGGTGTGTAGCACAGCTCTTGTGCATCTCCACCACCGCATTCAGCACCGACAGCAAGACGGCCGTAATTAGGGGATAAAACCGGCAGTGGCCCTCGCTTTTCAGCCGCCCGTAGAAGATTCGAACCCAGGGAATAATGGACGCAGAAGCAAAATTGGAGGCATCTGTCAGGTCGTTACTTTGGTCGGACATAGCGTGCCGGGTCAAAAGATAGTAGAGCACCTCAAGCTCAATGGCGAGATGATCCGGCGGTTCGCCGACATCGTCGCTGATAGCGATCCCCAGGTCCTGAAGCATCTTTTGCATGCCCACGGCAGCTCTGCCCATCAACTGCGGGCTGCCGTCATCTTCGTCGTAGCAAGATGCATAAAGCGGTGCCGCTATGCCGCCCTTGGCATTGACAAACAATCGCACATAACCTTGCTCAAGATAATCCAGCAACGGTGCCGTTTCTGAAAAACCGTCCAGGATATTCTGCAGCCCCATAAGATCGGCCACCCAGTTTGTCTCTTTCCAGGAGGCTATGGTATCGAAGGGTGCAAGAAAGGATGGCCCGAGCATCTGGTGGCATAAGGCTTCGGACGGCCCCCAGTAAACCTGGCACAGCTGTTTAACACTGTCTATCAGGGCATCCCGAATTTTTTCTTCCTGCCGGTATTTCAGGTTCATACAATTCGATATGACAGAGTATCTGGTTAGATTCCGTGAGAAATAATGCCGGACAGACCCTGTGCATCTATTATTTTGGTCAATCCGCGCTGGGTTGCCACTAGATCTTGCTTAACAAAGGTCTGCATGATCCGGGCAACGACCTCCCTTGTCGTTCCCAGGTGATGGGCAATCTCCTGCTGGGTCATCCGCATCAACCCGTCCGATGACGCGCGAATCAGGATTAGATCCGCTAACCGGTGCTCAAGTTTGTAGAAATGCACCTGCTCCAATTCGCTCATGAGTCGGAACACGAGCGTGGATAGCGCATGAACGGTGAGGTTCTGGATAGACGGCTCGTTCTCGAATAATTTGCGGTACACCATACCGGGTATGACGGCGACTTCCGTTCTGGGCTCCGACGCAACCCATGCAGGGTAGAGCAGATCGTTGAACAGGCAATTAAGGGCGAGGACGCAGGTTTCTCCGGGATCGATGCAGTACAGCGTCGCTTCGGAACCGGACGGCGAAATGGAATACACGCGGAGCCTTCCCTTTGTGACGACGTAAGCACCCGAGGTTTGCGCGCCTTTATAAAGTATCGCCGTTGCCGTTGGAAACTCTTTGCGCACGATGCCCCTGTCGAGAATTTCCCGTCCCCCTTTAGTAAGGTTTTGAAAAAGAGGAAATATGTCAAGGTTGACCATGGGGATCTCCTTGCTGGATTCAGGGAGGCAACCGGTCACCGAAAAAAGGGCTTTTGCCATTGAAAAGCCGCTTATGCCACTGCGCTGGTACGTTGCCGTTTCAGCGCGCGACAGATGCGGTTCGGAGTCTCATAAGGAAATCTAACAGAACTTCAAGCCCATGTAAATCTCTACCGGCAGCGAGATCTGCCGGCAAGGCCTCCGGCCGGCTGTAATATGCCGGCTCAAGGGACAGTTGATGCGGAACGTCCAACATCGCCGGCCGGAGGCATTTGATCACAATATCAAAATTTATGCGGGACGCCGGAAAAATGTGTCGCCCGGCGTAGCCGTGACAATTTCAGTGATCGTATCGTAGGGCAAGCCGACACGGTCATGCGCCCGTTTCACGGACTCGCCATCGGGTGCCATGGTGAGGCAGAAAGCGCGTCCGTCATCGTAACCCACATGCAGGCGCACAGGAACGACGCCCTCTTCATAACAGGCCTTCTCGTACTTAGCGTAGAATCCTTCGAATTCGATGGGTGTAATCTTTGCTGGGAATGTCTTGTTTGCGCGATCATGGGTATCCATAAAAAACTTCAGGGGTTTCATGTCAGTTTCCTCTCTTCTTTTACCGGAATGGTCCTTAGCGGATACTTCCGAGTTCAACAGCGTGCCGCTCACAGCCGCAGTCACGCCGGCCGCAATCGTACCTTTTATAAATTTTCTTCTATCAATCTCCACCTTATCCTCCTTCCATTGCGAGAAATTGGTTTCCTGCAGCGGGCGTGAAACCCTACCCCCGAACCGGCGGTAGTGCCGCCCATGCATCACCCGATCTCAGGAGCCGGCATCGTGGGGAAAATCTACAGAATCTTTTCCCCGCGGTCTGTAACAAAAGTTACACAGATGCGTCGAATCGCGAATAATCGCCGGGAAAAATCGTTGGGGTTGGCCATATCTAAACAAAACCCATCTTTGGCGGGCATCGGATTTTCTATTCCCTGCTCCATTTTTCATTTTGACATATTTAATTAAGCAATATATAAATTAAATAAGATTGTATTTAAATGGATTTTGCCATGTCCCTGGCTCACTCATTGAAAGCATTAGCCGATCAAAAGCGCCTGAAAATCCTGCATATGCTCCTAAGCAGCGATCTATGTGTCGGCGCTTTGGCCAAGCACCTTAGCATATCAAAACCGGCCGTTTCCCAGCATCTGCGGATATTACGGCAAACGGGA
>CAJIBC010000736.1_pt1 | contig 13314 bp, 6 predicted proteins | sample 9199231 | NCBI WGS metagenome assembly CAJIBC01 (sample SAMEA7708282, study PRJEB35096) | sediment metagenome | biome: marine neritic benthic zone biome [ENVO:01000025]; feature: sediment [ENVO:00002007]; material: shallow marine sediment [ENVO:03000034] sea grass bed [ENVO_01000059] ...
CGTCATTTTGCGCCAGGCTGTTGGGCTTTGCGGGGTCATTCTGATAATGCGCAAAGGTCCCCCGGGCACGGTCAAATTGATCCAGACCTCCTCCGATGGTGCCAATCCAGACCAGACCCTGATCGTCTTCATAAAACGAGGCCAGGTAATTGCTGCTCAATGAACTGGGATTTACAAGATTGCTGCGATAGAGCGTAAAACGCTGCGCCTGTGGGTCATACTTATTCAACCCGGCTTCGGAGGTGACCCACAGTGCACCGTTATTGTCTTCCATGATTTGCCAGACCGTATTGTTTGCCAGGCTGTCAGGGTTGGCCGGGTCGTATTGATATCGCACAAAGCGGTTATTTTGGCGGTCGAATTTATTCAAGCCGGCCGCCCGCGTGCCGGCCCACAATACACCCTGGCTGTCTTCCAGCAGCGAGACTACGGTATCGCCGCTGATTGAGGTAGGATCGTTTTCTGCATATCGGTAATGGGTAAAGGTTTCCGTGGCCGGGTCAAAACGGTTCAAGCCACCTCCCTCTGCGCCAATCCACAGAGTGCCGGCACGGTCCCGATACAAGGCCCATACATATCCACCGCTCAGGCTGTTGGGGTTGTTTTCAGCGTGGAGGTAATGGGTAAAGGTTTCCGTGGCCGGGTCAAATCTGTCCAGCCCGGCATAGGTGCCGATCCACAAGATGCCCTTGGCGTCTTCCAGGATTTCGGCACCAGGGCCGCTTATACTGTTGGGATTTGCAGGGTCAGGCAGATAATGGGTGAAGGTGTTGGTGCGTGGATCGAGCCGGTCCATGCCCATATCGTGGGCAATCCAGACGACACCTCTGGAATCCTGAAATGAGGTGCTCACCAGATTCGTCATGAGGCTGTTGGAATCGCCTTTTTTATGGCGGTAATGGGTAAAGGTTTCGGTCACGGGGTCAAACTTGTCCAACCCGCCGCCCCACATGCTCAGCCACAGTGTACCGTCCGGAGCAGCGTGCATTGTCCACAGGTAGTTCGAGGCCAAGCTGTTGGGATTCTCCGGGTCGTGGGCGTATGTGGTGAAGTCCGATCCATCGAATTTGTTCAGACCTCCCCTGGACGAGATCCAGATCAAGCCTGATTGATCCTGCAAGACCTGGTACACCATGTCGTCCGCCAGTCCGTCTTTCACCGTGAAATGATCAAATTTCACCGGTTGATGGACGGCCGGCGGGTCAGCCGGCGACGATTCACCACCGCCCTGGGCATAAGCATTGGTTGCTGCGGCGTTCAGGATAAACAGGGCGGCAACAGCCAGCCCGATCATCTTTTCATTTAAGGCGTTAACTTTCATTTTGTCCTTAGCCTATGGAAAGGAGTTTAAAGGTTATCCCTCCTGAACAGTTGGCGGCAGCGAAAAGTAAAAGGTTGCCCCCTGGCCGATCCTTCCTTCGGCCCAGGTTCGACCGCCGTGCCTGGCGATGATGCGGCGCACATTGGCCAGCCCGATGCCGGTGCCCTCGAATTCCTCTGCTCGGTGCAGGCGCTGGAACACGCCGAACAGCTTGTCCGCATAGGCCATGTCTAACCCCACACCGTTGTCGCGCACGAAAATCACGGCTTCGGAGTCATGGCCGGGTTGCGATCCGATTTCGATACGGGCCTTTTCCCGGGGATGGGTGAATTTCAACGCATTTGAAATCAAGCAGACCAATACGGTCCGCAGCATGGCCCCATCGCCGCTGACCACGGGCAGGTTGCCGATGCGCCAATCGATGCTCCTGCCGGCGGTATCCGGTTCGAATTCACGCATGATGTCCCGCACCAGATCCTCCAATACAACCCTTTGGAACGACATGGCATGGCGCCCCATGCGGGAGAAGGAGAGCAGATCGTCGATCAACAGGCCCATTTTTCGGGCCGCACCGGAAATGGCGTCCATGCAGTGCCGGCCCTGTTCGTCCAGCGCCGTTCCGATTGCCTTTTGAAGCAGTTCCAGAAAACCGTCGATATGGCGCAGCGGCGCCCTGAGATCATGGGATACCGTGTAAGTAAATTCATGCATCTCCTTGCTGGCCGCTTCCAATTGAGCCGTGCGCGTCAGGACCCGACGGTCCAGCTCCATGTTGAGCCGACGAAGCGCTTCCTCGGCCGCCTTGCGTTCGGTGACATCTACTCTGATTCCCAGTAGCCGCGTCACCCGCCCCTGATGGTCACGATTGACGCAGAATCCCTTGACATGCTCCCACCGATAGGCGCCATCGGCGTGGCGTAACCTTGCCTCATATTCGTATACCTGAGACTGATTGGCCGAGGATTCCCTTTCCAGCACGTCCCCGATCTTGGCTACGACATGGTCACGGTCATCCGGATGCACCCTCTCCAGCCATTCCGTCCGATCCCCTGGTCCCTCTTTCGGCTCGTAGCCGAGCATGGTGTAGTATTCGGGTGTGGCATACCATCTGTCATTCTCGACATCCCAGTCGAAGATGCCGATCTTCGTTGCCTCAAGCGTCAGACGCAGTCGTTCTTCGGATGCCCTTAGTCTTTCCTCAGCCTTTTTGCGTTCGGAAAGCTCGCGCTGCAACTGCGTATTGGCGGCGCGGAGTTCTTCGGTCCGCTCGGTGACCTTTTGTTCCAGCTGTTCGGTCAGTTCATGCAGTTGCAGGTGGATTTCAACCCGTGCCAGCACCTCTGCGGTTTCAAACGGCTGGGTAATGTAGTCAACCCCACCGGCCTTGAGCCCTTCGACTTTTTGGGCTGTCTCGCCTAGCGCACTGATGAAAATCACCGGAACATGGCGACTGTGTTCATCGGACTTGAGGCGGCGACAGACCTCGTAACCGTCCATCCCCGGCATCTTGACATCCAGCAGGATCAGGTCCGGCCGCCTGGCCGCTACGGATTTTAAGGCATGGCGGCCGTTGGTGGCCGGCCGTACCCGATAACCGCGTTCTTTGAGCATCCGGTTCAATATTTTCAGGTTGTCCGGAGTGTCATCGACAATGAGAATGTCATATTGCTCTCTGTGTTGAATCATATGATCATCCATGGCCGTCTTCCTGTTCGGTTGGTAAGATTTTTTCCAGCAGGTCCAGCAAGGGACTTAGTGCGAGTTTTTTAACGAAGCCATCCAATGCCGCAGCCATGCGAGCATCAATGGTTTTGATTTTTTCGATCAACGCCAGGATCCAGTCCTCGTCCAATTCGACCACGGCTTGATACAACTGACCGAGCAAATCCTCCGGCAATGTCGCCAACAGTTCCGGGTGCAGATCAATATCAGGTTCGACCGGTTCCTCACGCGTTTGGGCATACTCGTATCTGATCCCAAGATGCTTTGCCATGAGATCGAAGATCTCCTGTATACGGTAGGGCTTGCGTACCAAATTATTGCAGCCCGACGCCAGGATGACTTCTTTTTCCTCCTCCAGGGCATGGGCGGTGAGCGCTGCAATGGGGGTTGATTTGCCGGCCCCGGTCTCCTTGATGCGCCGGGTGGCTTCCAGGCCGTCCATCACAGGCATGCGCACGTCCATCCAGATGAAATGCGGTCGCCACATGTGGAACATCTCCACCGCCTGTTTGCCGTCGACCGCCTCTTGCACATCAAGCCCCACCGATTTAAGAATTTCCACCAGCAAAGTTCGGCTGGCCTCGGCATCTTCGGCCACCAGGACACGGGGGATGTCCTGACCCGGTTCCAGCCCAATCACACGCGGCTCTGGAATCTTCTCCTTGATATCCGATGCGTTGCCCTCCCTGATGTCCGTATTAAAATAGAAGGTGCTGCCTTTGCCCTCCTTGCTGGTAACCGTGATGTCGCCCCCCATCGTGCGCGCAAAATCCCGGCTGAGGGCCAGACCCAAGCCGGTGCCGCTTTTTTTGGCTCTACCGCTTGCGGTTTGCTCAAAATAGGCAAACACTTTGTCCATTTCATCCTCGGCGATGCCGACGCCGGTGTCTGCCACCTCAACCTTAAGGAGCATCCGGTGGCTAGTTCCAGCTTCAACAGCCACCCGCATGGCCACACCGCCTCGTTCGGTGAACTTAACCGCATTGTCCAAAAGATTAACCAACACCTGGCGCAGCTTGTTTTCATCGGTTGCCACATATCGCACAATGGCGTCGATTCCCATGATCTCAAACTGCAACCCTTTGTTATCCATGCTTGAGTCAAACATCTTTTCAAGGTCGAGAAGCAACGCTCGAAGGTCGAAAGTCGTGCTTTCAAAAGTGGTCTGTCCGGCCTCTATTTTCGAAATCTCAAGCACGTTATTGATCAGTGCCAAAAGGTGTTCACCGCTGCGATTGATGGTGTCGAGGTATTCGTGTTGAGCGGGGAGCAACGAAACGTCTCTCTGCATCAGTTGGGAGTAACCCAGGATGGCGTTCATGGGCGTGCGCAGTTCATGGCTCATATTCGCCAGAAATAAGCTCTTGGCCTGACTGGCCGCTTCAGCAGCTCTTTTGGTTTCCAAGGCAACCTCTTTGGCAATGGCCAAATCGGTCGTCCGTTCTTTTACCAATTCTTCAAGATGTTCATGATATGTTAACAATTCTTCCTCTCGCTGACGTATCATTTTTTGCATACTATCAAATCCTCTGCCGAGGATTCCAATCTCGTCCTGTTGATGAATAATGATGTCTTGGTGATAATTTCCGTTGGCAATGCCATCAGCGATCCTCAGAATGCGGTTGATCGGATGAATCACAATCTTATGTAACATCCCTAGAAGAAAGAATAAGCAAAAGACTCCGAATAATATCACCGTCAAAAACATCTTTCCCGCTTGCCATCTAAGTTCACTGATCATAAAGCGCTTTGTAATGTAAAGGTTGACAGATCCTATTTTTTTCTCATCCCGAACAATATCCCGGCTTTTAGTAATATAATCCCCTGAAATATCGTCCGCGGCGGCGATGAGCCGCCAATCAGTGTCTCTTTTCATTCCTTCAAATATATCTCCTTCACCAATCACTGAAATGGCAAAGATCCGTTTATCCCTCATTTCAGATGTGATTATTTTTCTAACCCACAGATTATCAACTTCCCATAATGGCAAAATCAGCTGTTCCGCCAATCGAGTAATGGTTCTGTTGGAAAGTTCATCAAGTTCTTTAGTTGTGGTAGACTTGGTATCCATATACCTGTAGACCCCGGACAGACCGAAAATACAAATAATTATAATAAAAAGCATAATTCCTATTTTGGTCTTAATGCTTCTTTTCCAGAAGCCAATACTGCCTACCGCTTTCATGGTCGATCCTTTTTAAGGTATTGAAGCACTCTCCCCCTTGACTATTCTATAGGCTCAACTGGCGGATAAAACCAAATCGTATTTTTTTTGAAATCTATCCAGAAGCTCAAACCAATCATCGGGTATATTTCCCCTGCCGTAATAGTTCTCCAAAATTGCGTTATATTTCCCATTATTTATAATTGTCCTGAACCCTTTTTGGATTTTTTCTCCAAGGTATCTTCCGTTGGGACAGTTTTTATTAATCATGATTGTAATAGGAGTGATAGATCTTGGAATTTCAAACGGTGCAAAATTAGAGACTTCATCCGGGAAAAGTCTTTTTATTATTAAGAGTCCGCTTAAACCAATTTCGATGCATAGATCAATTCGACCCAGCTTTAATTTTTTAAACAATGATTCTTTGGAGTAGCTTTCTTCAAATTTAATTCCGACGCTATTGAAAAAAGATTTATCGACTAGTGATCCCTTCATAACACCGATGGTATATCCTGTTAAACCCTCCAATCTCTGATAGGTAAAATCTTTTCCAAAACGAGGACGATAATAAAAAAAGACCAACCTGGATACGGCTATGGGTATAACAGCTATAAATTCATGACTCGGCAAAAAATGATCCGGATTTCCAAGCAAGTTGTGTCCAAATCTTTCAACCATTCTTGTGGTGGGCAGATATTCTATTACGGATTTGACATCGATCTCGTTGGATATCTGGTGGAGTATTTCACCGCACAATCCGTCCTGGTAAAGAGTTTGCGACCAAAAGGGAGGGGTTTTAGATGACACAAAATGCAGGATGGTTTGTTCACCTGCGAAAGAAGTGCCTATCAACCCGGACAGCATAACTGCTATGATTAAAACACTATCAAAGAGACGCATCCAAATTGTTGTTTTTTTTTCTAATAGGCGTTTACGAAAGATCTTGATCATTTTCTATTTACCCCATATGTTATGTGCCTCTGTTTCTATCTGATATCGCATCAGTTTCTGGATAAATCCTTTAGAGATATTGCCCTTGCCGAAGTATTTTTCCAAGATATCGATATAACTGCCATCCTGCATGATCTTTTTAAGCCCTTGCCTAAACTTTTTGGCAACGGCTTCTCCTTCATGGTTGTTTTTGTTAAAAAATACCGATGATGATGCATCCCAATATGAAATCTTGATACTTAAAAAATTATTTTTCTCTCCTGAAAAATAGCTGCCGACTATCCACTCTTTGGATATATTGGGGGCACTCAAAAAATCGATTTTCCTGCTTTTTAGCTTTTTGAAAAGGGGTATGATTTGGCCAAATGTAACAAATATGCCCGCTTTTTTATATGCTGCCACATCCTCACCTTTTTGAGCGCCATAGGTATACCCTTTTAGATTATCTAAATTTCCACCCCAGGTTAATTCTCGTTTGTGTGCCGGCCTGTAATAGTAATAGCTGCCGGTAATGGTGCAAAAAGGTATAGCGATAACCTGTTTTCGCTCCTCATCAGAAAAGTTCCAATCTTCACCAATTATGGCAATAGCGTCATCGTGTATCAAATTGTACTTGACAAGACTTCTTACCGGTAGAATCGTTATGGCGGCTTCAATATTCTTATTTTTCAAAGCTGCCTGAACAATCTCCGGATAAAGCCCGCCGCTGTGCATATCCATTGTTGCTAACGGCGGATATTCGTAGGCAAATAATTCTAATTTTTCCGGACTCAATAAGTTGGGGGTAATCCTGGGCTCTGATGCTCCGACAGCCTTAAGAATAGGTAATCCTGATAGCAGGATGGCTGCCCAGAAAACAAGCAAACCGCTAATCATTGATTTTTTCATTTTTTCACCCCTTCTTTCGACCAATGTAATGACATGGCCAATAATTAACCCAAACGGGGTAAGACGAACAGAAAATAAGAAAAAAGTACCGATAAGCCTCTAATCAACAATAGCCGAATTGGAAAGTACCAGAACCTTGTCCCATAGATCGAAATGATATTTAAATGGATGTGTTTGTGTCATCATAATGGTGATTTTCTCTTCTTTAGGATCTACACTGAATCTCGTTGAATATATACCTGCCCACTCATACGTCCCTTCGCTTCCGCTATCCACATCCTGACCCCGCTCCTGCTGGATGGCGAACCCGAATCCGAATTTCCATCCTTTGCTGTGAAGAAAAGTAGCGTCAAAAGTGTCGATATGGTTCGTAGCAGTCATTAGCTCTACCGTTTTGCGGCTCAGCAACCGGACGCCATCGAGCTGCCCGTTGTTAAGAAGCATTTGGCAAAACCGGTAATAATCATACGCGGTGGTGAGCAAGCTTGAACCCCCTGATATATAACCTCCGGAAGTCTTATATGCATCGCCAGGACAAAAAATTAAATCTCCAACTTTGAACGGGCCGGAGCCCATCTTATCGAGATTACCATTCCAGTCCGTCTCCCAAACTGCTGATACTTGTGGTATCTTGTCTTCCGGAAGAAAAAAATAGGTGTCGTTCATTTTCATGGGCCTGAAAAATTTCTCCCTCATGAAAGCGTTCAACTTCATTCCTGAAACCTTTTCAATCAGATACCCAAGAACATCTATTCCCAAGCCATATTCCCAGATCTCACCAGGTTGGCCGTAAAGTGGCAATTTTGCCAATTTTCTGACCGTGCTTCCGATCTCACCGTCTGGTTTGCACAGGCCGTCCTCGATACCTGCTTCTTTATATAACCCGGTCATCAATTTGTGCTTTCTGTCAGGGAACCAGTTATTAAAGAATGTATACGTAATACCAGCCTTATGACTTAAAAGATCCCTTATGGTAATCTCCCGATTTGCCGGCATCAGCTTGTACTCCGGTTCCGTCCCCTCGGTAAGGAGTGTTAGAACTTTCGGCCTTTCAAATTCCGGAATGTATTTTGAGATCGGGTCGGAAAGGAGTATGCGTCCTTCTTCATAGAGGAGCATCGCAGCAGTGCTCGTCAGTGGCTTTGACATTGAGGCCATTCGAAAAATAGTGTTCTTTTGCATGGGTTTGTTAGTGTCTGCCTTCCCAAATGTTTTATGATAAGCAATTTTACCTCGGCGAGCGATTAACATAACCGAACCGGCGATCTTTTTCTCCTCAATGTGGCGCTTCATCAATGCATCAATACGCTTTAACCGTTCCGAAGACAGTCCAACAGTTTCAGGATTTACCGTTTTCGGCATATCCTCTCCGAAAACCGGCGACGTAAGGTATTGACATGTAAGGAGTATTAAGATGACTTGATACTTTTTTTTCATCGTTACACCTACTTGTCATTCCTGCCACCAGTCAGGCATTGTCGGGCGGCGGATGGTTTATCAGCGCCCAGAAAACGCCGGTGTGCTTCACGGCATCGACAAATTCGATAAAGCGGACCGGTTTGACCACGTAGGCGTTGATGCCCAGCCCGTAGCACGCTTCCAGGTCAGGTGATTCGCGCGACGAGGTCAACACGACCACCGGAATGAGACGCAATTGCGCATCCGTCTTGATCTGCCCCAAGAACTGCACCCCGTCCATGCGGGGCATCTTGAGATCGAGCAGGATCACCACCGGGTTACCTGGGGGATGCTGGGAGAATGATTCCCGCCGGTACAGATAGTCCAGCGCCTCCACCCCATCCCGGGCCACCACAACTTCGTTGGCCAGGTTGTGCTCGGAAAGCGCAGCCAGGATCAACTCGATATCCTTGGGATCGTCTTCCACCAACAGGATACGTTTTAAGACTTCCATCAATACCTCCTTATCATGCCTGTGGCAGTGAAAAGTAGAACGTCGCACCGCCATCGTCCTCTCCCTCGGCCCAGGTCCGGCCGCCATGCCGGTGGATGATGCGGCGCACAGTGGCCAGTCCGATGCCGGTGCCCTCGAACTCCTCAACGCGGTGCAGGCGCTGGAACACGCCGAACAGCTTGTCCGCATAGGCCATGTCGAACCCCACGCCGTTGTCGCGCACGAAAATCACGGTTTGGGAGTTTTGGCCGGGCCGCGACCCGATTTCGATTTTAGCCTGTTGCCGGGGTTGGGTGAATTTGACCGCATTGGCGATGAGGTTGTACAGTACCATGCGTAGCATGGCGGCATCGCCGTGGGTGACGGGAAGATCACCGATGCACCAATCGATGGTCCGGCCGTCGGTATCGGGTGCAAGTTCCCCGATGATATCGCCCGCCAGGAGCCCTATATCCACCTGCTCGGGCGATATCGTCTGGCGCCCCATGCGGGAGAAGGCGAGTAAATCGTCGATCAACTCGCCCATATTTTTGGCCGCCTCGGAAATGGTATCCATGTAATGGCGGCCCTGTTCGTCCAGGGCCGTTCCCGCGCTCTTTTGCAGCAGTTCCAGAAATCCTCCGATATGACGCAGTGGCGCGCGCAGGTCGTGCGAGACGGAATAGGCGAAGGCTTCGAGTTCCATGTTCGCGGTTTCGAGCTTGGCTGTGCGATCGGCCACACGCTGTTCGAGTTCCTGATTGAGTTTGCGGATTTCCTTTTCAGCCTGCTTGTGTTCGGTAATGTCGCGACCTTCCGGTATGAGCAGGATGACTCGCCCCTGCGCATCTGTCACCGGCTTGAGGGAGAAATCGAAGTAGCGAATCTCCCCGCCCGCTGTTGGATGTGTGGCCTCGAAGCGAACGAGTTTTCCTTCTGCCGCTTCCAGGATCGCCGCCTGCAACCTTTGTTGCAATTCCACGGAATGCGCCCACCAAGGGGTTTCCCAGAACGGCTTGCCAAGCACGGCGTCCTCGTCGATGCCGGCGGATTGCAGCCCGGTCTGGTTAGCTTGCATGACCACGCCATCCGTACTCAAAACACCGATGAACTGGAAGGCTTGATCGAAGACCACGCGGAACTTCTGTTCGCTCTGCCGCAACGCAGCGAGATTGCTTTCCAGGTCAGCGTAAAGGACGGCATTCTCAATTGAGATCGCCGCCTGGGCAGCGAGAAGTTCGAGCACGTCCAGGTGGTCGGGCGTGAAGGCGTTCGCGGCGAATTCGTTTTCCAGATAGAACAAACCGATCAGCTTGGTTTGCTTGGTGATGGGGAAGCACAACAAGGACTTGGGATGTCGTCGTGAAAAATACTCGTCTGCAGAGTAAGGATTCTGGCTGGTGGCGTCATCAAGAAGGACTTTGTTCCGGCTGCGGCGGACGTAGTTGAGAATGGAGGTCGGGAACAGATCCTTAGGGTGCCCCGGATCGTTGTGGACCTGCAAGACCATGTTCTGCTTCACCACGCGAGCTTCGGCAGCCAGCGTCAGTGCTTCCTTCCTGATCAAAAGCAGATAGCCTTGCCGGGCTCCGGCGTTTTCCAGCACGATCCGCATCAGGGTCTTGAGCAAGTTGTCTAGGAGGATTTCGCCGGAGAGGGCTTGGGCAGCCGCAGCAACTGCGAGCACGTCCAGGGTTTTCACATGTGCGCCAAAGGTCATGGCGGAGGTCAATCCAGATTGGTCCACTATCTGCGGGAACTGCTTGTCAAGTTGCTGCGCTTTGGCGGTGGCTCCCCAGCGAAGATAGCAGTGACGGGCTTGGCGGAGGTACATCGTGGAGATGCTGTCAAAACCACGTTCACGGTGGAAGTGGCCGGCGGTTTCATTGGCCATGGCTTCCCAATGAGGGAATCCGTTGGCCCGCGCAGACTGGATGGCCTGTTCATAGAGGTGTTCGGCGGTGAGTTCGTCCCCGGTGATACAGGCAATCTCCGCGGAGACGAGCGCATGCTTGCCGGCAAAGTTCTCCGGACAGTTTTTCGCCCAGAGGCCAAGTTTCCGCTGGTACTCCAGGAGTGTTGTGAGGATTTTTCCGCGTTGCTGCTCCGAGGCGTTCCGGAAGGTTCGGGCAAGCACGAGCGCATGGATGAAATGAAACGTCGCCTCCATCGGCATGGCCATCGCGGCGGCGAGGGTCTTTTGGGCCTCGACGGCATGCACCCGGGAGGCCTCCTCATCGCCGTTGAGGTAGGCGACGATGAGTTTCATCGTGTGATAGAAGACGATCCCGCAGGTGAAGGTCGCATCGGCAATTTTTTTCACGCAGGGGACTTCCTCAAAGGTGCCCTCCTCGAAAGAGGTCGGCGCCTTGGTCATTCCCATCAGACATTTGAGAAACTGCTGTTCGAGGCGAATCGTCAGATAGACTGCTTCGTTGCGACATCCGCGGGAGAAGTCGGCGTATTTATTCGAGAGTTCGAGGACATCCCCCAGCGTATCGCCCCGCTCGACAGCCTGCCACACCGTTTCGAACGCGATGAAGTTGGCGAAGACCAAGTCGCCGGCGTCGAGGCACGCGGTGAATCCGCGTTCGAGGATGGGAAAGTCGGTGGAGATGTGGTGCAGCCAGAAGTTGATGTGGTCCCCATGGAGGTGCAGCACCGTTCCCCGGCGGCTGATATCCCCGAGCTTCCGGTTGAGTTTGATGGACATCTCGGAGAATTCATTGGCGGTATGGGGATCGTCATAAAGGGAGACGAGCATGAAGCCATAGGCGCTGTACCCCATGCACGACTCATTGGTATGGCCGAACTTCAGGGAAGTGTTAACAAGTTTCAAGATGATGAGCGGGAATATCTGGGGTCGGCTGCCGATGTAGGCGGCCGGGGCCACATTGGAGAGCAGGCCGATGGTGGCTTGGGCACTCGGATCGGTGGCTGCGGGCGCATCGGCCAGATCGGCGATTTTGCGTCCGCCGAGGTTGACTTTGACCGCCGCCGCTTCGGCTTGGATAGCTTGCTGGAGCGTCTGTTCGTCTTCGGGAATCTCCACGCCAAAGAGCTGGAGAGCCTTAAGTCCCATGGCCACGGCCGCATCATACTTGCCTGCCACATGATAGACCTTCAGGCGCAGTTCATAGACCAGGGCCCGGTCGAAATCGGTGGCGGCCTGGGCCAGGAGGACCTCGAAGAGGGTTTCGGCTTGCTCGAACTCACCGCATAGGTATTCGCATTCGGCCCAATCAAGAAAGAGCGGGAATTTCACGTCATACCAGGAGTCCCAGGTTTCCGGGAGCTGAGCGGCGGCGGCGGAGAAGAAATTGCGTGCCGGCACATAGGCGATCGAGGCGCGGGCCTTTTTCCCGGCGGTAATGTTGAGGCGGGCGAGTTCGCGTTTTTCGGTCGGATCGGTGAGAAGGGTAGCGCCGCGATTGAGCTGATTGACGATATCAAAGAGATTTTCTTCGCGCTCCGCCAGGGCCAGGTGTGAGAGCAGCCGCTGGCCGATCTGCAGGTGCAGTGCGGCCCGTTCGGCCTGGGGGATCAGCGTATAGGCCGCTTCATGGACGCGGTCATGGAGGAAGACGTAGGCACCTGCGTAGCGCTGGACGAGCCCATACTGAACGGCTCTCCAGAGGTCGGAATCGACCCGCTCCGCTGCCACGTCGAGGACCAGTGCCAAGGTCGCGGCGTCGGCCCTGTTGCCCAGGCAGGCGAGGTATTTCAGGGCTTCCCGGGAAGGTTCGGACAAGCGGTAAAGCTTTTCGACCATGAGGTCGGCGACATTGTCGGTAAAGCGTTGGGTACGGATACGCTCGATGTCCCAACGCCAAGCGGCCGTGTGGCTGTCGAAGGCGATGAGGCCCTCTTCGGCAAGGAGGCTGAGGAACTGGATCACAAAGAAGGGGTTGCCGGCAGTCTTCTCATGCACTAGTTGCGAGAGTGCGTCTATCGACAATGCGGTGGCGTGAACTGTGTCGGCCACCAGCCGGCCCACATCCTCACGTGTAAGAGGTGTGAGTACGATCTCCCGCACGCTTGCGCCGGTCTTGCGGATCGCGTCTATCGCCAGCATTAGCGGGTGTGAGGGGCTGACTTCGTTGTTGCGGTAGGCCCCGATGAGGAACAGATACTGTACGTCGGGGTGGGCCATCAGATACTTGAGCAGTTCCAGCGTCGCATCATCCAACCATTGCAAGTCGTCCAGGAACAACGCCAGCGGATGCTCAGGCCGGGCAAAGACGCCCAGGAAGCGGCGGAAGACCGTGATGAAGCGGTTTTGCGCATCCTGCGGGGAAAGATCCTGCACAGGCGGCTGTTTGCCGATGATGAGCTCGACTTCGGGGATAAGGCTGACGATCAGTTGTCCGTTCGGAC
>CAJIBC010000536.1_pt1 | contig 13245 bp, 15 predicted proteins | sample 9199231 | NCBI WGS metagenome assembly CAJIBC01 (sample SAMEA7708282, study PRJEB35096) | sediment metagenome | biome: marine neritic benthic zone biome [ENVO:01000025]; feature: sediment [ENVO:00002007]; material: shallow marine sediment [ENVO:03000034] sea grass bed [ENVO_01000059] ...
ATTACGGAAGGTTATAAACTGAAAACTCAACCTGCTTTCCGAGTTACGGGGCGAATTATACAGATTTATAAGATATTGTTCAGCCCCCTGAAAGTAATGTGAATTTTGACCTACCTTTTTGAAATACGCCCCATCTGCACCCGCTGCGAATTACCGCATTCATTGACGGCTGGCACCGTCATGCATGGAACCAAGAAACCCCTGTCTTTGCCTAGATATCGTACCATATAAACAATGTAAAAATCATGACCACCAGGTAAAGAAGGGTCAGCCCTAAACCCGACCGTACATAGTCCAAAGTCCGGTATCCGCCCGGATTCATGATCAGCGCATTCACCTGGTGCGTAGGCAAGATAAAGGAATTGGAGGCAGCAATAGCCACCACGAGTACGGAAATACGCGGGTCTGCGCCGATCCCGGCCGCCATGTTCATGGCCAGCGGTACCAGCAATACCGTAGCACCCACGTTGGATATCACCAAAGTAAAAAAAGATGAAAGGACACCAAGGGCACCAAGAAATACAATGGGTGATATGTTACTTCCAAGTACCGCGATGATACCGTTGGCGATCAGCTGCGCCGCGCCGGTATTCTGAAACGCCATGCCCAGGGGGATTAGCCCGGCAAGCAGAAAGACAGTCATCCAATCAATAGATTTGTATGCTTCGTCTATTGTGAGCACCCGGGTCAGCACCATGCCCAGGGCACCGGCGAGAAGCGCTATTGAGAGTTTTATTTTAAAAAAAAGTATCATAGCAAGGGAAACGCCAAGGCATGCAAGGGCAGATTTGGCTTTTTCTAATTTTAAAATTTCCCCCGGGACAGCGGTAGTAAGTATCAGGTCTGGAGAAGCTTTGAGCCTGTGAAAGTCCTCCCACCGGCCGTGCAGGAGTAGGGCATCACCGGGACTAAGGGGCTCGTGGGTGATATTTTCAAGGATAACCTCATCCCCTCTTACTATAGCCAGAGCGGCCACACGAAATGCTCTTCTAACCTCTATTTTGTGTATTGTATTCTTAGAAAAAAGCTTGGAGCGGGGCGCAATAACAGCCATCATAACACCGGCCTCGCTGGGGGACAGGTCTTCTGCAAAGGTGTCGATATTATCAAGAAGTTTCCAACCAAAATCCTCGGCAATACGCTTGATATAAGTTTCCGGGCCCACCATGGCGAGACGGTCACCCCCCCGGATAATACTGTCGCGGATAGGCGTCACGGATTTTTCCCTGGGTTTGAGTCGCGCTATGGCTACAATGCTGGAGCAGTAGTGCTCTCTGATACCAAGCCCCAGAAGTGTTGTTGGCTCAAACGAATCAGGAACATGCATCTCGTATAGAGATCCTGCCTCCCTGGCCACGTCGTCAAGGAGGCAATCGACGTGGGAGGGTTCCTTCTCGTGTTTCTCTGCGGGAAGCACCAGCCGGCCTGCAACGACAAAATAGATTATGGCCGTCATCACCAAAGCAATGCCTACGGGCGTAACGCTGAAAAGACCAAAGGGCTTTAACTCGGCGTCTACCAGCTGCATAAGGTCGTTGAGCATGATAAGAGGACTTGAGCCGACCAAGGTAAGACACCCCCCGATAATGGCACAGCTTCCCATCGGCAATAGTATCCTGCTAATCGGGACCCCTGTCTGCGCCGAAATGCGTCTAAGCGCGGGCATGAAAAGGGCTGCTGCACCGATGTTCTGCATAAAGCCGGATATCCCGGCTACGGTAGCGGAGATAAGCGATATTATTCTGTTCTCCTGTTTGCCGGCAAGCCTGACGATAATACGCGCCAGGGACTTCATGACACCTGTCTTGTCCAGACCTGCACCCAGGATAATGACCGCCATAATCGACACGACGGCATTGCTGCTCAACCCGCTTATGGCTTCCGCAGGCGTTACCAATCCCAAAATCGGAAGCAGTACGATCATAACAAGGCCGACAACATCCACTCGAATCCATTCAAAGATGAACGTCAGGATGGCGAACACTAAAACGGCAAATGTTAATATGATGTCAAAATTAATTGGATACTCCTTGTTGGTTTTGGACCGTATACCGTCCTATTTTTTTGCTGCAGGCCAGGATGTTGCCGTACTCGCCTTGCAGCCGAAGAAACGGTGGGCCCGGAAGCGCTCACCCCAAAGCGAGCGCGTTTCAGCCCGTTAACGAACTGACCGCTCCTTTGAATCGCGCGATCCAAAAGACAGTCATTGCGGCTTACCAATAAGGCCCAAAAGGCTTTCCACCAACGCTGTGCTGGCATTCTTAGTAAAGCCGGTTTTATCCATCACGTGTTCAACCACGTCGCTTTTGGTTAAGGCCATACTTGGGGGAAAAGTAGCGTAGCTAACATTTGGTGCAAAGTAGGGTTAAAAGTTCCGTTTTTTCACTTGGAAGCGGAAACCAAGCCATTTTTTCAATTTAAGGACGTGTAAATTTATATTATAATATTAATAAGTTATGATTAAAGTTTCGAGACCAATGAAAGTCAGAACTATTTTTATTTAAGGCAAAAATCAGCGAATAAATTATATTTTATTTCAGGCTGTTATAAACAGATTGCACCAAATGGTAGCTACGCTATTTTTGGGCCTTAAAAGACATGTGGTGCCAACCACATCACAGTTATTGTCACTATGGCTGCCAACAAAGAAATAGTGTTTGAAATAATGTTATTAGCTTTCATTTTTTCCTCTTTTCAAAATAATATTCTGGATAACCAGAATATTTAATTTAGCCGAGTCCTTCCTTTAAATGATATAGATATATATATCTATATATACGGAGCGAAGTCAAGAAAAAATTACCCGATCTATAAAAAAGTCCCAACCGCCCGATTATGCAGGAATCTGAGAGGGTACCCCAATAAGGCAATTTTTTCTCCATATGGGAACATTATATTGCTGTCTATTAAAGTGCTTTATATGGAACAAAAGCAAGACGTCTATTTAATATTAATGTTCGCTATTCACCACGCGACACCTTAGTGAAACTTGGACCTCTGCCACACAGGAAAGGAGTTTGAATTATGTTCAAAAGAGTCGACCACGTGGAAATTGTGCCAATGAATGCAGAAAAGACCATTGACTTCTATGTCAACATTATTGGTTTTAGAATTAGGAGCCGAAATGAAGTGAAAATGCCGCCGATGAGAGAGGTCATTTATCTTGAGCTTGGCGATACGGTCATTGAGATTATTTCCGCAGATAATCCCAAGCTAAAATCCGAAGTTCCCTGGGAGGTAGGATACAGGGGCATTGCCCTTGAGGTGGAGGATATGGCAAAGGCGGTAGATTACTTAGAGGGCAAAGGAATAGCCATAGCCCGGGAGCCGGTAGATTTGGGCGATTCATTCCGTGGAGAGATAAGAGATCCGGATGGGCTCATTATTGAACTCCGACAGTGGAAATAGCCGAACTGCGCCAATCAGCGAACAACCGGCTCCAACGGACGGAGTACCGCCGCTGAGCCTGAAAGTTCACAAGAAATGAGCATGGAAGTGTTAAACATAGAAAACCCGATTAACAAGATACCAAGCCAATTGAGCAAGGTGTAATGCAATATGGGTTATTGCAAGTTGGCGGTGAAATTCCAAGAAAGTGGGCGTTTCATATGAAGGTCGAAAATAAAATTATAGGTGGAGCCACCGGAAGAGATCACTTTTCACAATTTTATTTAGATAATATTTGGGTAAAAGAAGAGTATCGATCAAAAGGTATAGGTCAGAGAATTCATGAAGATGTAGTGGCGTGTGCTGAAAGATGCGGTTGTAATAGAATTCTTTTATCAACGTTGAATAAGAGAGCATCTCAATTCTACAGGAAATTGGGTTATGAGCATTTAGCAGTAATTGAAGAATATGTAGTAGGGTTTAATCTTATCTATATGGCAAAGATAATTTAACAAAAACATTACAGCGGACAAGCCGCTGAATTCGGCGTTTGGCAGCAAATAAATTATGAAAAGGCGGATATTTGATATCTTTTTAGCAATTATTTTCGGTACGATATACAACTATTGCCTTCTTTTCGCAATTTGGCATTATTGCATCGTTCAGCATTGAAAAAAAGATATCACATTGGATATTCAGAACACCAAAAGAATACCGTGTATACGCCTTCTATATTCACGAATTCTTTTTACAGATATTTTCTATTTTACCCTTGGTAGGCATTTTAGGAACAATTCTTGGCTTAACCGTAATAAATCGACCTAAACAACATGGGGTAATTTGCTTGGTATCAGCAATAATGACGTTTTTGTTCATTCAGTTCATTTATTACGATTTTGGATATATCGGAATTGAGTACACTCCGATTTGGAGTTATATTGCACAGGTTATTTTATGGGCAGCGCTATTTATAATTTTTCCTGCTTTTGGGTATAGAATAAAAACACACGGGATGAGCATTAAATAGATTTTGCCCAACGGTTTCCAGTGGGACCGCTGGGGATCGCGGCCCCTGAAACCACCGTTCGCCTCCAAACATATTTGCAATAAAATGTTGCAAAATGCAATAGTATGTTTTATTATTGAGCCAATTATATGGAGGTGAAAATATGACAACAGCAGTCAGGGTATCTGAGGATTTAGTCAAACAAGCTAAAATTTATAGTAAAATCGATAAAAGATCAGTAACCGGTCAAATTGAATATTGGGCGATGATTGGAAAATGCGCTGAGGAAAATCCAGACCTTACGTACAGCTTAATCAAGGAAATTTTCATTGGTCTTGCCGAATTAGAGCAAGGTGAATACTCAGAATATAAATTTGGGTAATTGCTAATGAAAATTATTCAATCTCGATCTTTCGAACAGCGGGTTAAAAAGTTTAATCCGGCTCAGAAAATAGTACTTGATGAGCAAATCAAACAAATAATCGAAAATCCAACCATCGGTACCGAAAAAAAGGGTGACCTAAGCGAAGTATATATACACAAATTCAAAATAAAGACCATTCAGTACCTTTTAGCTTATCGTTATAACGAAGAGCTTTTAGAGCTTCTAATGATTGGTCCTCATCAAAATTATTACAGAGATCTTAAGAAATATATTAAAAAGAGATGAGCGAACCTCCGGCTGCACGGTATTCGGGCCACTTTGCGGCCCTCACCTGTGAGCCGGGCCGTTCAATCCAAGATAGCCACCAGATACCACACAAACTTGCCACCTTGCAGGTACTTGCCACACCTGCCTTGGTGGCCGATATTGGGATATGTGAAGCGTATCTAAAAGTTAAAATCTAATGGAAAAGTGTGATACAGGCAACGTATCTGTATGTTTGCCCACGTTGTAATACGATTCGATCACAGTTTTCAAATTGGACACCTTCCTTGAAGCACCACACTCCGGTCTTTCCAACAGCCTATATGGGAGGGGCTATGGTTACCAGCACCCGCAAATCGCTGACCGCTCTAACGCCATGGGGTTCGCTGATGTCGGATATCAGCACATCGCCGGGGCTGGCATCCAATGTCTTGCCACCATCGCCCAAGAATTTCCCGGTGCCCTCTAAAACGGCAATGCTCAACTGCCCTTCAATGTCATGGGAGTGGATGGGCAGCTCCTGACCGGCCTTGAAGTTAAAGTTTATCACCTTCATATAGGCGGAATCGTGCACTAAGAAGTTTTTAAATGACTTGTCGCTGAAATCATTTTCTTTAAAGACCTCAATTTTTTTTAGCATTATCTTCTCCTTTACCTATGTATCGTTATCGTGCAAGCCACCACTTCAATCATACGCATATTGTAACCAAGATTATGGCATACGTCAGGGGCGACGTCATTGACTTGGGTCAAGTGGGAAAGCAAGGGCCAAACAGAGATGCCGCCAATGGGGTGAGGTTAGGTACGCAGGTTCCGAGACCTGAAGTGTGGTGAAAAGGTTTATCCGCAGGAGCTGTGCTCAATGGCCTTTTCCGGACAAACCTCTACGCAAGTGCAGCACTCTATACAGTCGTCGAGTCGAGCGGCCACCGCCTTGTCGTCCACCATATCATACACTTCTCCGGGGCAGTTCTCCGCGCACTCACCATGGCCTTTACACAACGTATAATCTACCTTAACGGTCACATCGTCATTCTGCCAGGTTTTGATTGTCATGGCACCTCCTGTTGATCGTTTCATATCCAGCTATCGAGATACTGTTTTACTTCTTGGGTTTTTGTCTGTGCTATTTGGTTTTGATAGTGCGTGTGGATTAGCGCCAGTGCTTTGGGGCAGTCTCCGGGATGCAGAACGGAGAAGACTGCGCGGGGCACGCCTCTGAGAAGAAAACTGTCCAGGTGAAGTTCCAACTCCGGCGTTTGGTTGCTGATGACCCTGACCACGCGATCCATCACTACCGCCTGGACAGGCGTAAATCCGTCTTCAAAAGGGTACTCTATGGTTGGCGATTGCCGGTAGAGGTGCTCGAACTCTCCGGGTTTGTAGTTCCGGTCGGCGGGTGTGCGGTGGTTGCCGGGCCCGTCCCAATAGGCATAATCGCATTTGATGCCGTCAATTTTCCAATCTTGCCGTTCCGATCCGTATAGCTTCGCACCGGTCAAATTTGCCAGGGACAAATCGGCTTTGTCCAGATTGGCAACCACCAACACAGCATCCTCCAGATTGGATCCCCGAAGGTTGGCATGTTTCAGATTGGCTGAAAGCAGGTGCGATTTTGTAAGGTTTGCCGCACTCAGATTGGTCTCTTTTAGATTGGCCTCGTACAGGTCTGAGCCGTCTAAGCGGGTCCCTCGCATATCCGCCCCTTGAAGGTCGGTCCTGCTTAAGTCCGTTGTGATGAGATGCGCCCCGCTCAGATTAGCGCCTCTCAGGTTTGAGGAGATGGCGATTGCACCTCTCAGATTGGCGTTTCGAAGGTCAGCTTTAAAAAAATCGGCTTTATTGAGTTTGGCCTTGCGTAGATCAGTCTTCCTCAGGTCTGTTTGGCGTAGGTTAGCGTGGGTCAAATCGGCCTGAAAAAGGTTGGTACCACTTAAATTGGGTTTAATGTCAGAACCTTGTTCCCGCCATAAGTTCCAGGCAGGGACGCCTTGAGAAAGGATTTCGACATGTTTGTAATTTGCCATGACATAGCACCTCCTCGGATACCATCCAATGGCTCCAGCTGGCGTGCTCCCAAATCCCCGCCGCATGCCCCATTGAATGCATGATTCAGATGACCGCACTCATAGTTCTGCATGATGACCTGCTATGGAAATGTCGCGTATTGTCGGGCAGGCTGCCAACATCACTGGAATCTATATATGGGAACTGCCAAAGCATGTCAAATTGGCCATCGGTTTCCGAACGCCGGAGGGTACCGTAGCCAAACCACACCCATCGTTGCAAAAGTCGTTTTACTGCCTGGCTCTGTCGAGAACCTGTCTCAGCTTATTCGCCAAAGCGGAGTTGGCAACGGGTTTCATTAAAAAAGCATCGATACCAATATCATTGGCCTTTGTATCGGATATTTTTTCGCTGTAGCCGGTGCAAAGAATCACCGGCAGGTCGGGTTCGATATCTTTGATTTTACCGGCCAGAACATCCCCTGTCATATCCGGCATGGTCATGTCCGTGATAACGGCGTCATATGCATGCCGATGGGCTCTAACGGCATCAACCACTTCCCGGCAGTTGTACTTCGCGCAGACGGTGTACCCCAACCTCTCCAGCAGCTGTGTTTGCATACTCAACACTTGGGTGTTGTCATCCACGATCAATAAATTTTCATTGCCGTGGGGCAAATTTGAAACCCCGTTTTTATCCCGGAACCTTCCGTTTTCTGCCAAGAGGGGAAAATAGATATCGAAGCGGGTCCCCATATTCTCTTCGCTCTCAACCAGAATGCGGCCATGGTATGATTTTACGATGCCATGGACAACGGCCAGCCCCATACCGGTTCCTTTGCCTTGTTCTTTAGAGGTAAAAAAGGGGTCGAACACACGGTCCAGATGCGCTTGGGGGATCCCCATGCCGGTATCGGTCACCCGGATCCTCATATAGGAGCCCGGTACAAGATCCGTATCTTTGCGCTGGCCGCCTGATTTGGATCCGATCTCTACATTATCGAGGGTGATTTTGAGAATACCACCATTTTCTTCCATGGCGTGAACAGCATTGGTGCACAAGTTCATGACCACCTGCTGTATCTGGGTGGGGTCGCCCATGATGGCGCTGTCTGGGGCATTCATATCAATCTGAATGGCAATGGTTGCCGGGATGGTCGATTTTAATAGTTGAACGACCTCGTTTACCACCGGCGCCACAAACGTGGGCTCTATCTCGGAATCGTGCCGGCGGCTGAAGGCCAATATCTGCCGGATCAGTGCTTTGGCACGTAATAGACCGGACCTTATCTCTCCGAGGTTCTCATGCACCAGGGTGCCCGGTTGTGTATCGTCCAGGCACAGCTCCGTATATCCAATGGCGCCATATAAGATATTATTGAAATCATGGGCGATGCCGCCGGCAAGGGTTCCGAGAGACTCCAATTTATGGGACTGTTGCAGCTGCCGTTCCAAGAGAATTTTCTCTTCATCCGCTTTTTTCTGTTTGTAGATGAAGATCGCGATGACCGTTCCGGATATGATAAAAATTCCGGTCACCATGATGCGCGAGACCAGTTGGTAGGGTGAAACCTTCAGCCGTAAGGTGTCCATGTATGACATGGGTTCCTGAAAGACGAGGGCGCTTAAGTTTTTTTCAAAGGAGAAATAGGACCAGGCACTATCGAGCAACCAGTAAGCGCAGCAAAATAGAGACAGGCCCATGGCGAATCTAATTTTACTCTTTAATGTTGTCATAAATCTCGTCTGCTATCCGCAGTATGCTGTTGGGGATTTCAAAGCCGATTAATTCAGCCGTCTTTATATTTACAGCAATCAATTTCGGATCTTCAAAAATTTGATTGATGCTGCGTGGGGTTTTACCGTTAAACACTGCGGCCATGACCTCGGCGTGATACCGTCCAACAGCTCTGAACCCCCCCCTGGAAATGCTAAAGAGAACGCCCTTTTGAACCTCTTTGGGACCTCTTTGGGACCACGTGGGGATTTTATGGGCCAAAAAAGGGGCATTTATCTCATCCATACGCTTGGTATCTACGCCGCGATGGACGGTGACAAATACCGCATCCACCTTTTGCGCCATCTCTTGATGGCACTGAATGAGCCGGTCGGTGGCTTCCTTGTGATCAACTTCGGAAAAAGGCACTTCACATGTGATGATCTCGAAGTCTCGCTCCCGGGATACCGATTGGATGTGGTCAAAAGCCGCATATGTCTTCCCTTCGACGGTATTTTCATAGGCGACGCCGAGCCGCTTGAATTTGACCAGACGGTGAAAGAGCCTCAGCTGTCGAATATATCGATTGGGATCGCATTTGGCGTGGAAATGGTCCAAGCCGGAATCCTGCGCAGTTCCCGACATACCGGAACGCACCGGATCGCTCACCGACACCGCCATGGTGGGGGTGGCGTGGTGATAATTGGACAGGTCCTGTCCGGCCCACGTCCCCATGGCGATCATGAAATCAATATCTTTTTTCCGGTTCAGCCGCCGAATGCAGTTCTCTTGGTTGTTTTTTCGGGATTCATCAAACCATTGGGCAGACCAATATCCGTCGGAGACAAATTCAATGTATTTGCTTTGGGTGTGCTGTGCCAAGTAGTCCCACACAGGTTTGGATGCGGTGGCATCCTCCATCGATGGAATGTTGATGGGTGCCATCCAACCCAGTTCAACCAAACCCGCCACGATGGTTCTTAAATTTGCGGGGTAATTGACATATGAACCACCTTCATAGTAGCCGATGCGCCATTTTTGCCCCTGATTCAATACCGGTGATAAAGAACGGGCATCATCGGCAAACAGAGATACCGGCGTCAACAGGCCGATGGCGATGACCAAGGTGGCCGCAATTATGAATCTAATCTGGATCATACTACTCCTTTTCCTAAAGCGAGAGTTATGTTTGACAAACTATGGGTAGCTTGTCGTTTGCCATAAGGTGTTCCTGCCAGCTGATTTATCGAGAAGACCCTTGCAGTGGAATCATCGAGCAGTGTCGAGGTAATTTCTTAGACTAAATTGAAATGGCGTTGGGAGTCAAGTCAGCATCAGACTGTGAGCGCATGATGGAACAGCATCTTGTACCGTACTATAGTATCGGGGAGTTCTATATTAACTTAAGATAAATGCCGGCCGATATGTTTTTTATGAATTTAGAAGCCCACCGACGGCACTGTATACAGCTCGTTGAAAAGGCGGCGCTGGGCCTCTATGCCTTTGGATTGGATTTTGGCTACGTAGGCCACACCTTCATCCCTCCTTCTATTTTTCGGGATAGGCGGCGCATCGATTCTCCTGGGTCGTTATTGGGAGCCCCCTCAAATAATCGAGTGGGTTCTGTTCATCACTTATAGGGGATAAGATCAACCCGGGGGTTATTCAGCCAGGTCATTTCCGCCAATCTGGAATGATAGCATCGTTAATCCGGGCCCACACATCATCTTCTGCCGGGCGAGCCCGGCCGTCGATTTGGGTCACCGGCACGGCCCCCATTAACGCGTTGGTCGCCAATAATGATTCGACCGAATGCAGTTCTGCCGGCAGGACCGGCCGCTGGACAATGCGGTAGCCCCATAATGCCATCATCCGCATGGAGGCCTGGGCCATAACGCTCGGCAGCGCAGCCGGAGATTGAGGGCGGATGACCTCTTTGCCATTGATCAGCAGTAGATTGGCCGTATTGGTTTCCGATACGGTGCCATCGGGATTGAGAATCACGGCCTCATGGAAGCCGTTTTTCTCTGCCCATTGTCCTGCACCCAGGTAATAGAGGTAGTTGAGGGTCTTATGTCCGGCCAGGGGGGTCTGGCGGGGGTGTGGGTAGTTGCCCACATGGAGCCCTGCTTGTCCGATGGTTTCGAGTCGATGGGTATAGGGCCGTGCCGAGACCAGCAGGGTATGGTCCCACGGCGATAGAGTGCGCTGGCCGCGGGTGGCCAGTATCTTCACAGCGGCGCAGCGGTTTTTCAGCCCATTGGCCTCAACCACCCGGGCGATGATATCGGCCCAGGTGAGATCCGGAACCGGACCGGGCATCAACGCCTGCCAGGAATTTTCGAAGCGATTTATATGGTCGGGCAACAGCGGCGGGTCGCCGCCATCCACTCTAATGGTTTCAAAAAAGCCGTATCCGTAAAGCAGCCCCTGGTCATCCACCGGTACCGTGGCGGATCGGGCCGCCTTCATATGGCCGTTGTGCCACACCATGGACTTGGGGCGCTGGATACGGTGGCCTTGGCACGCCGCTGTCAGGGTGAGGCCTTTATGCAGCGTCTCTTCATATTCCAACAAAGGCTCGGAGTCGAATACGATGCCGCCGCCCACTGAAAAGGAGATGGTATTGTTGAGTATGGTTGCGGTGCGGATGGCGATGGAGAGATCCATGGTGTCATGGAAACTGAGATAGCCGATGCTGCCGCAGTAAACATGACGCCGGCAGCTTTCCAACTCATCAATAATTTCCATGGCGCGGACTTTGGGGCAGCCGGTTATGGAGCCCCCTGGAAAGGCCGCTTCGACCAGGTCCACTGAATTTTTCCCGGTCTCCAACTCGCCTTCCACCACCGAAACCAGATGGTATACATTCTGATACGCCTCCAGGCGTTTGTGTTGCGTCACCTTCACAGAACCGGCCGTACACACCTTGCCGATGTCATTGCGCAGCAGGTCCACGATCATGGAGAGCTCTGAATCGTCTTTTTTGCTGGTGGTCAACGCATGGCGCATGGCCTGATCTTGTTCTTCGGATTCTCCCCGGGGGCGCGTCCCTTTGATGGGACGGGTTTCGACCTTGGCGCCGGTGCGAAGGAGAAATCGCTCAGGGGAGGTGGAGACCACCTGGTGGTCGCCGGCCTGAATAAATGCAAAGAAAGGGGCCGGATTCTGGGCGTACAGATGGTGAAACAATCCAAAAGCGCTGCCTTCGAAAGGTATTTGAAAACGTTGGGCAATATTGACCTGGTATGCGTCGCCTGCGGCAATGTAGTCGATGACCCGCTGCACCGCATCCTGATAGGCTGGTTGGGTAAAATTGGATTGCATGGCGTCGCTGTCCGCTCTGAAATCTTCCCCCCTATCCGGCGGTTGTGATGCGATTTCATGAAAGCGGGCGATACACACATCCACATCAGATTGGCCGGACGTGCGGCGGGGCGCCATGAGTCTGGTGGTGCCGTCGTGCTTGTCATGCACAACGATTATTGAGGGCGCATAGAGCAGCAAATGGGGCAGATGGGTATCGTCAACACTGGTTTTGGGCAGCTCTTCCAAGGCATCTTTCAGGTCATAGGCCAAATACCCCATCAATCCGGCGGCCATGGGCGCAGGCCATCCGCGGTCGGGCAATCGGAAGTGATGGAGGAGAGACCGCAACACCGTCAACGCATTTTTGTGAATAAGGGTGGTCTGGCCGTCCAGGGTAAGGTGCGTCTCTTTGGCACGTCCTTCCATGGTCAGCCACGGCATGGTCCCCAGCAGGTGGTAGCGCGCGCAATCGAGGTCTCCGCCGCTGAGCAGCAGCACCGTTCCCGGAAGATGTGCAAAACGTGCGGCCAGGTCCGAAAAGTCGCCTTCCCATCCCAAGGATTCCGTATGAACACCGGTCAGTTGGCCGGCCTCGGCCAAAAAGCTATCCAAGGCGTCGATCTCCATGGGCCATGGCCATGGGGCCCAATTTTAGGAAATTTTCCACCAAATTCATACCGTGGTGGGTTAAAAAGCTCTCCGGATGAAACTGAACGCCATGCAGCGGGTGGTCGCGGTGGGAAAGCCCCATGATGATCTGGTCCTGGGTTCGGGCGGTAATGGTCAACTCGCCCTGCAATGCCGCCGGGCTGGGCTGTACCGCCAAAGAGTGATATCGGGCCGCCTGGAAGGGCGAGGGCAATCCCTGGAAAAGACCCCGGCCGTGGTGATAAACGGAGCTGGTTTTACCGTGCAGCGGCTGGGGCGATCGAATGGTGCGGCCGCCGAACACCTCGTTGATGCATTGCATTCCCAGGCAGACCCCTAGAATCGGCACTTTGCGGTACCACGCGCGAATCAATTCTACACAGACGCCGGCATGCTCCGGATCTTTGGGGCCCGGGCTGATTAAAATATAATCGGGTGCCAGGAAATCCACCCCCTCCAATGCGATTTTATCACTGCGCAAGACCTTCACATCCAAAGGGAATTGGCGGAACATCTGCACCAG
>CAJIBC010000772.1_pt1 | contig 13148 bp, 13 predicted proteins | sample 9199231 | NCBI WGS metagenome assembly CAJIBC01 (sample SAMEA7708282, study PRJEB35096) | sediment metagenome | biome: marine neritic benthic zone biome [ENVO:01000025]; feature: sediment [ENVO:00002007]; material: shallow marine sediment [ENVO:03000034] sea grass bed [ENVO_01000059] ...
CCATGGAAGAAGAGATAAAGGAGAAACAGAGACTGGCGGAAGAAGAAGCGGCGCGGAAAAAAGCTGAGGCTGAAGGGCCTTCCCTGGACGATATACCGTCGGACCAGATGATCGATTACATCGATTCCGTCCGTGAAATCATGGAGTTCAGCGACCAGGAGAAGGAGATCCGGGTGATGTGCGAGCAGAGCTCCATTCCAAAGGCGCTGGTGGACATTGCTGTTTCCGATCCTGACAAGCTGGACGAACTCGAGAAAAAGGCGGAAGGTTAATCGCTACGCCTGACGTATTTCGTCCTTTTTGCCATCTTTTTTCCTATAGGCGAAGAACAAATGGTCGATCATTTCGCAAACTGACTGGATTAAGCCCTGGGACGCTTTAGGTGTTCCAGACCCCGGTGACGGCCGCTGCCTTTGCATAGTCGGTGAAGTCTCGAGGCTCTCTGCCCAGGGCGCGCTGGACGCCGTCCGACAAATTGGCGTTGCGACCGTCCAAGACCGTCGTGAACAGGTAGTTCACCAGCCATACGAATTCGGGCGGTAACCCAGCTCCTGCCAGTTCAGAGGCATACTGCTCCGCAGAGACCTGTATGTAACGGATCTTCCGGCCGACTGCCCTTGCGATCTCCTCGACCGCCTCCGCGAAAGTGAGCAAGCGGGGCCCTGTCAGCTCATAGAGCTGGCCCATGTGTCGGTCCGCGGTCAGCGCCGCCACCGCGACGTCCGCGATGTCGTCGGCGTCTACGAACGGTTCCCCGACATTGCCGGCCGGTAGGACGACCTCACCGCTGACCACTGGGTCTCGCAGGTAGTTCTCGCTGAAGTTCTGGGAGAACCAGCTACAGCGCAGGATCGTCCACTTTGCCCCAGAGTCCTGCAGGACTTGCTCGGCGCGCTGGGCTTCTTCCTCACCGCGTCCGGACAGCAGGACCAACCGCCGGATTCCCTGGCCCAATGCCAGGTCAACAAACGAACGGACGGTGTCAACGGCTCCCGGGATCGCGAGATCCGGGTAGAACGTCATGTAAACAGCTCCGACATTTAGCAGCGCCGATCCCCAGGTAGTCTCATTCCCCCAATCGAATGGCGGTTCGCCGGAGCGGGAGCCGATCCGGATTGGCAGGCCACGTGCCGTGAGCCGCTCTGCAACCCTTCGGCCAGTTTTGCCCGTACCTCCAAGAACGAGTATTGTGTCCTTCTTTTGCGTCCTATCTCTTACGCTGTTCATGTTCTCCTCCTTTGTATATTTTCCGTACCAACACCTGCGTGCCCTGCCCGGAAATGTTAAGCATTCGTTTACGCAGCAGCTTGTATTTCATTGCCGCTTCTCCTCATGATGTTCACGACTTCGGCAGTCGTCCAGACTGTATTGGCCATATACCGAAAGTTGACCATAGCGGCCTGATACCCATCACCCTCGGGTAGCTTGGCCGCAGCTGTAGCGTCCTTTACGACGGCCACTTCGAAACCCTGCTCCAACAATTCCCCCATGTGGGATTCCACACACAGGTTTGCCGACATGCCAGCAAGAATGACTTTACTCACTCCTCGCTTGCGGAGCTGCAAAACCAGGTCATTGGATTCGGGCCCGTAAACCTTGTGTGGGCTTGCAACTACGGTCAGGCCATCTTGGATGTATGTTTTGTACCGGTCGAGCCAGTCTGCACCCGAGCCTTCAAAACCCTCAAGGCTCAGTGGATCTTTGCGATCAAACATGCCGATGTTGTGCATCAACGCCTCCAAGGTTCCCTCGAAGTGCCAACCATGGTCTGCCGGGTAGTAGTAGTGTGGTGAAACGAATACGGGCAGACCGATTTCTTTGGCAGTCCTAAAAAGAAGATCAATATGATCTACCGTATTGTTTTCTGTCACACTTTCTCCAACAACGCCCCAAGTGACGCCTTCGGGGCTTAGAAAGTCTTTCTGCGGATCTGTGATGATAAGTGCTGTATTTTTTGGGTCTATTTTCATACCTGGATTTGGAAGTGCCATTTTAAACCTCCTATCTAATTAAAGGATGGATCGATAATGTAGGTTGATCGAACGCGCTGTGTAATTTATTTTCGTGCTGTACCAACACAAAAGCAAAGTGCGTACCACTCTCCTATAAAATTTTTAACAAATTGTTATTATTGTAATATTATGGTTTAACACCTTGAATGGAACACAACGTATTTTCGTGATTAACGATTTTACGTTGTGATATCACGAAATTTCGTTTAACTTGTTTTTATGGAATTTCACCGCGACTATGAACCGGATAGCGAATCCCTTAAAACGCTTCTTTTGGAGATGGCCCAGCAGCACGCCGTTGCACCATTGCTGGAAATGATTGTTCGGCAACTGGCTCTGCGATCCCACGTTGCACTGGCACGTATATGGCTGATCCAACAAGGTGACTGCCCATGTCCGGCCAAGGAATCGACTTGTGATGATAACACCACATGCCTTCATCTGGTAGCAAGCAAAGGACGCCCTTCGGCCGACAAGCATGCTAACTGGTCCCGCCTCGACGGAGAATTCAGTCGGTTTCCAATAGGGGCTCGGAAAGTGGGATGGATTGCTGCCACCGGTAAAGCCGTGGAGGTGAACGATATCAATAAGGATTCCAAATGGATCGCCAGGCCTGCGTGGGCGAAGCGAGAAGGTATTCTCGGTTTTGGCGGTCAGCCTCTGATTTACAAAGGAGAGATTCTGGGTGTCTTGGCGATCTTCACCCGCCTGCGCCTCAAGCATGATGAGCTTATCTGGATGCGAATGATTGCTGATCATGCCTCCACCGCCATCGTCAATGCGCGTGCTTTTGAGGAAATCCATAAACTTCAAAACCAGCTGAAATTGGAGTGTTCATACTTGCGCGATGAAGTACAAGAAGCCCGTGCATACGGAGAGATCGTCGGTCAAAGTGCCGCATTAAGTAGCGTTCTAAAGCAAGTTGAACTGGTGGCGCCAACCGACGCCAATGTCGTCATTTTGGGTGAATCCGGGACAGGTAAAGAGCTTGTCGCCCGTGAGATACACAAACGCAGTGTGCGGCATGATCGACCGCTGATAAAAGTCAATTGCGCTTCCATCAGCAGGGAGCTGTATGAGAGTGAATTTTTCGGTCACGTCAAAGGTGCCTTCAGCGGTGCGATAAGAGATCGCGCCGGAAGGTTCGAAGCCGCCGACGGCGGGACGCTTTTCCTTGACGAAGTTGGAGAAATTCCACTTGATCTGCAGAGCAAGCTGTTGCGGGTGTTGCAAGAGGGGCAATATGAACGCGTCGGTGAGGAGCTGACACGACAAGTTGATGTGCGCATCATCGCCGCCACAAACCGAAATTTAAAGCGCGATGTTGCAAAGGGTCGTTTTCGCCAGGACCTTTACTACCGCCTAAATGTTTTTCCCATTGAGGTGGCTCCCCTAAGGCATCGGAAGGCGGACATCCCCCTTCTTGCGGAACATTTTTTAGGACTGATCAAGAAGCGTGAAAATCGAACACTGCCACCATTGACCCCTTCGCATCTCAATCAGCTACGCAATTATCAGTGGCCCGGAAACGTACGTGAATTGCAAAATGTCATCGAGCGTGCAGTGATTACCTCACAGGGTGGCGCATTTCAATCCATCCTGCCACATGAGGACCATCTGAGCAGTTCATCCCGGAAAATTAAAATCGACTCTGAATCGGATGAGGGCTGGGAAATTGTCCCCGAAACCGAGATGAGACGACGTGAACGACAAAACACCCTCGCTGCTCTGAAAATGAGCAATTGGAAAATTTATGGAAATGGAGGAGCTGCAGAACTATTAGGTATTAAACCCACTACGCTATCTTCAAGAATTAAAAAAATGGGGATTAAAAAAACGACTTTTTAATAGACATTGCCTGCAATTTTAAACCTAGTGGTATCATAGTAACCGTTAATCTTTTGACTTAAGTCAAATACTAATCCATACAGAAATTATATATATTTCCTAAGTCCAAATAAAGATTAGCGGCCCGTTGCACCTAAAGTTACCTCCTCCAACTGCCCTTGATGGCGTCCGAATCAAATCGTACATGCATGCGATGGGGTGAGATTGACGCGGTTTAGGGCACTGTCTGTTGAACGCAGTCAAAGCCGCCGACGATTACCAACATAAATCCGAAAAGGAGTCTCAATGCCTGTTTTTAGCTACCTGGCCTACCCTAAAAAAGACGCCAAGGAACAGTTGCGCCTTGATTTGGAATTTCTTGAACACTGCGAGGTGCTGCCTTCGGACAACCAAGAGGTTCTGGTGCTGGTCACCGACACACCGGATGAAAATATAGAGAAGGCGTTGAAGCTTAAATTGGGGCAGATCGACTCGCTGCAGTCCCTGGGGATGACATTCGGCCATACGGATCAATAGTGGCCATTCAAAAGGAGTAACAAATGAGTATTAGCAGAAGAGTATTCATTAGAAACATGGCCCTGAACAGTGCTGTTGCGGCAGCAGCGACCCTCTTTCCGGGGATCAGCTTTGGGGGCTGGAAAAAGACCGACCTGCCCGCCGGATCGATCGAGTGGAAAAAGGCGCCCTGTCGTTTTTGCGGCACGGGTTGCGGTCTGCTCATCGGAACATCGGGTGAACGTGCCGTGGCTGTCAAAGGGGACCCCAATTGCTCGGTCAACAAGGGGTTGTGCTGCGTCAAGGGATATCACTCTGTGCAAATTCTGTACGGCAAGGATCGTATCCGCAAAGCCCTGATCCGCAAAAACGGTAAACTGGTGGAGGCCCCCATCCAGGAGGCCCTGGACCTGGTGGCCTCAAAAATGAAGGAGACCATTAAAGCCCATGGCAAAGATGCCGTTGCCATGTACGGATCCGGACAGTGGTCCATCGCCGACGGCTATGTGGCCTCCAAACTCTTTAAGGGCTGCATCGGTACCAACAATGTTGAGGCCAACGCCCGCCTCTGCATGGCCAGTGCCGTGACGGGATTTATGACCAGTTTCGGACTGGATGAACCCATGGGATGCTATGAAGACATTGATAACGCAGATGTCTTTGTCACCTGGGGCAACAACATGGCCGAGATGCACCCGGTGCTCTTTTCCCGCATGCTGGCCAACCGCAAGAGCAAGGACCATGTCCGCATCATCGATTTCGCCACCCGCACCACCCGCACCAGCCAGGCTTCCGATCGATCCATCCTCTTTAAGCCCCAAACCGATCTGGCCGTGGCCAATGCCATCTGCTACGAAATCATCAACAATAAGTGGGTCAACAAGGAGTTTGTCGACAAACACGTCTCCTTCCACAAGGGTAAAACCAACATCGGATACGGCACCGAAGACCACTTCAAGTTCAAAGACAAAGCCGAAACCGTGGATTTTAATACCTACAAGGAATTTCTGAAAGACTACACCCCGGAAAAAGTGGAAGCGATCTCGGGCGTTCCGGCCAAGGATATCCGGTATCTGGCAGCCTTATATGGTGATCCGGATAAAAAGATCACCTCATTCTGGTGTATGGGTATGAACCAGCACACCCGGGGAACATGGATCAACAATCTCGTCTACAACATCCACCTGCTCACTGGTAAAATTTCCACCCCCGGCAACAGCCCCTTTTCTCTCACTGGTCAGCCCAGTGCCTGCGGCACCGTGCGCGAAGTCGGCACCTTGACCCATAAGCTGCCCCATGGCGTGGTGATGAAGAAGAAAGCCCGAGAGATGGCGGCCAAAATTTGGAATGTGCCGGAAGAGAACATCGACCCCAAGCCCACCTATCACACCGTGGAGATGTTCCGGGCGCTTGACCGAGGCGATATCCGTCTGATGTGGGTGCAGGTGACCAACCCCATGGTGACCATCCCCAATCTGAGACGCTACCGGGCCGGTGCCGAAAAAGAGGGCCGTTTTATGGTGGTCTCGGAAATCTATCCGACCCCCACTTCCGATGTGGCCGACGTGGTGCTGCCGTCGGCCCTGTGGGTGGAACGAGAAGGGTTTTTCGGCAACTCCGAACGCCGCACCCAGCACAACGAGCAGATCGTCCCCATGCCGGGAGATACCATGAGCAACACCTGGCAAATCATAGAGGTCGCCCGGCGCATGGGGTTTCAAAAGCAGTTCCCCTGGAAAGAAGAGACCTATATCGAGGATGTCTGGAACGAGTATATTAAATTCCATGACAATCCCAAGCACCGCATGGCGCCGTATAAAGAGCTCAAAGCGCGCTCGGGCATACAATGGCCCTTTGTGGATGGCAAGGAGACCAAGTGGCGCTACAATGCCAAGTATGATCCGGCCGCCAAAGGGGAGGATTTCGATTTTTACGGCAAACCTGACCACAAAGCGTGGATATGGCTGCGGCCTTTCGAGCCGGCGGCCGAGTCCCCCGACAGGGAATACCCCTTCTGGCTCAACACCGGCCGGGTGCTGGAACACTGGCACACCGGTTCCATGACCCGCAGGGTCCCCATACTGCACAAAGCGGTTCCCGAATCCTATGTGGAGATCAATCCCCGGGATGCCGCCGATCTGGGCATCACCAACGGCGCCAAAGTCAAGATCAGCTCCCGGCGCGGCTCCATGGTCATGAAAGCTGATATCCTCGGCCGCGGCATACCGCCCCGGGGGATGGTGTTCGTGCCCTTTTTCGACGAGAGCTACCTCATCAACGAAGTCACCTTGGACGCCTTTTGTCCCATATCCAAACAACCGGACTATAAAAAGTGTGCGGTTAAACTGGAGAGAGCATAATGAAAGCGTCACAGCGCAGTGAAGAGAAAAAAATAGGAAAGACATTCCTCGTTTTTGCCGGTATCTGTATGCTGGCGCTTCCGCTGTTGGTGTTGAAGGCATTCTCCTATGAGCCACAGGAAGCGGCACCGACCTTAGCAGCACCTGACCAAAGTGCAGACTTTGACGCCCAGGGCAGGGCCATATTTGAGAACTACGATCGCATCGTCAAAGAGTACCTGGAAGGCCTCTCCACCGAGCGCACCCTGGAGGAATACTACTCACGGCGGCAGTACATCGGATCGCCGCCTTTCATTCCACACAAGGTGGAAGATGCCGAAGGGGCCGAGATGGCCTGCCTGACATGCCACGCCCAGGGCGGTTGGACCGAAGAGCTCAAGCGGCATACGCCGCTGACGCCCCATCCCGAGCAAACCGCCTGCCAACAGTGCCACATCGCCGAGACCGCTCAAATGCTGTTCGTTACCAACGACTGGATGAGCGTTCAGCCGCCGCGTTTGGGACGCGCCCATCTGCCCGGCGGACCGCCGCCCATTCCCCATGAGCTGCAGATGCGCGGCAACTGCATCGCCTGCCATGTCGGGCCCGGCGCTGTCTCCGCCATTCGTGTCCAGCATCCAATGCGGGGCAATTGTCGGCAGTGCCATGTCCCGGATCTTTTTCCAGGACTTTTTCAAAGAGATTCCGACTATTAACGGGGTGGTTATGATCAAATCAAAGCATAAACCGGTAATCTTGGGGGCCCTGATGGCCTTGGTGGTACTGTTGTGTTTCCAAAGCAGCGCCATCTCAAGCGAGCCAGGTGTCACGCAAAAGTATAAAAGCGCCACATCTCCCTTAGACCAAAGCGTCGACACGACTGTGACGGACCTTCCCAAACATACGGTGCAGGTCAGCAACCGGTACCAGGGGGGGCGCTTTTGGACCGAGACCCGCAAGGAGAAGATGGAGCGCTTTAAGTGCAGCCAGTGCCACAACAACCAGCCTGTCACCATTGCCAATGCTGCTAAAACCGCCCATGGCGATGTTGCCTTGAAGCACGGCAGCAAAGATAAACAGCTCTCCTGCTTTACTTGTCATAACCGTGAGGCACGGGATGAATTGGTCTCCGAAGGTGGTGAACGTGTGGACATGGATCATAGTTATGAGTTGTGCGGTCAGTGCCATTTTCGACAAAAAAAAGATTGGGTGGGTGGGGCCCACGGTAAACGCATTGGATATTGGACCGGAAAACGAGTGGTAAAAACATGTACCTCTTGTCACAATCCCCACTCACCCCGCTTTGAAAAGCGCTGGCCGGTCACCTACTCATCGCCAACGGCAAAATAGGGAAATAGCATGGATCCCCTTCAAAAGAGAACGTGTCAGAAATCAGACCAATGCCCCACATCTAAAGAAAAGGGATGTGGCCGCCGTGATTTTATTAAGAGTGCGGCAAAGGCGGCCGCCCTAGGGGGGGCGGCAATGGTCACGGGTTGCGGCGGCAGTCTGGGTTCCGGCGAGGAGATGAAACTGCGGTGGAAAGAGTACTTTAAGGAGCACTACCGCCTCATGACCCTGAAGGAGAAAGAAGAGACCGTTGCACGCCTGGAACGGCTGACAAAGATCGACCATGGCCTTGATGTGCAAATCGGTACAGCGGCGCCCATGGACAGGGTGCTTTACGGTTACGCCTTTAATGTGAGTCGCTGCGAAGGCTACATGGAGTGCGTGTCCGCCTGTGTCAAGGAGAACAATCTGGACCGCAAATCCAATACCCAATATATTCGCATCTTTGAACTTGAGCACGGCCAGATGTCCCCTGAAGTGGGTGACGGCAAGTTCTTCCATGAAGTGCCGGTGCCGGATCACTTCTATATGGGGGTGCAGTGCTATCATTGCGATAACCCGCCCTGCGTCAAGGCTTGTCCCACCAAAGCCACTTGGAAAGAGCCCGACGGTATTGTGGTGGTGGACTATGACTGGTGCATCGGCTGCCGCTACTGCATCGCGGCCTGCCCCTATTACGGGCGGCGCTTTAATTGGAACAGACCGGTGGTGCCCAAGGCGGAGGTGACCAAAAAACAGCACTATCTGGGCAATCGAATGCGCAAAAGGGGCCAGATGGAAAAGTGCACCTTTTGCGTACAGCGCAGCCGCAACGGACGACTCCCCGCCTGCGTTGATGCGTGCCCGACGGGCGCAAGGGTATTTGGAAACTTGTTGGACCCCGACAGCGAAATCCGGTTCGTGCTTCAAAACAAGAAAGTGTACCGGTTCAAGGAGGATTTGGGAACGGATCCTAAATTCTGGTACTTCATCGACTAGTTGAAATTGCCGGAGGACTTCAGATCCTGCGTTGCCGGAGGTTCGCAGTATTAGCAATACGGCTTCACCTCCGGTCGCCTTGACTCTGAAGCCCTCCGGCAATTTCAACGGTTTTGGAATTGTGGACAGTTACTGGAGGAATTCAGATCCTGCGTTGCCGGAGGTTCGCAGTATTGTAACTCGGGGCTTCACTCTTGGTCGCCTTGTCTCTGGAGCCCTCCGACGATTTGTACAGAATGGATACTGAAGATTTAAATCGAGGACTTCAGATTCACCATAACCAGGAGAAAAGCGACAATGAAGAGATCTCCCATTAAAGAATTCATCCCCTTTGTCAAAGATACCATCTATTGGAATCTTTCCGGCGGCTTGGGGTACCAGATATACCTATGCATCTTGGCGGCCATGATGATGTTGGGGATTTATGCCTACCTTGTGCAGTTCAATGTGGGGCTGGCAGCCACCAACATGGGCAATATCGTCAGTTGGGGCTTCTATATCTCCAACTTTACGTTTTTGGTGGGCGTGGCCGCTGCGGCGGTGATGATTATCCTGCCGTCCTATGTTTTTAAGGACAAGGATTTGCACAAGGTTGTCATTATCGGCGAGGTCGTGGCCATCGGCGCCTTGGTGATGTGTCTGATGTTTGTATTCGTAGACCTCGGAGGCCCTCTGCAGGCCTGGCACATGATACCGGTGATCGGGTTGTTTAACTGGCCCACATCCATGCTGACCTGGGATGTGCTGGTGCTCAACGGCTACCTGGCCCTTAACTTGATGGTACCGGCCTACATTGTCTACTGCCACTACCACAACCGAAAGCCCAACGAGAAACTATACCGGCCCTTCGTGTTCATCTCTATTTTTTGGGCCTTTGGCATTCATCTGGTCACCGCTTTTTTGTATGAGGGATTGCCGGCCAGACCCTTTTGGAACAATCCTTTGATGGGCCCCCGATTTTTGGCCTCAGCTTTTGCTGCCGGTCCTGCACTGATCACCGTGGTGTTGATCCTTGTCCATCACATAACCCATTTCAAGATCGATGATCAGGTGTTCAATAAATTGCGGCGCATCATCGTTATTTCAGCCATCATCAACCTGATAATGCTCTTTTCCGAGATCTTTAAAGAGTTCTATCTGCCTACCCATCACAGCCTGCCGGCGATATATCTGTACTTTGGCCTCGACGGGCACAACTCTCTAGTCCCCTGGATCTGGACCGCCATCGTCATGAACCTGGTGGGCACGTTGACACTGGCATTTAACCCCGGCCGCAACAATCCCAAAGTAATTTTCCCTGCCTGTATTTTGCTGTTTGTGGGTATCTGGATCGAAAAAGGGATGGGGCTGATCGTGCCGGGATTGGTGCCCTCTCCCATGGGGGAAGTGGTGGATTACGCTCCCAGTTGGGTGGAAATCAGCGTTACAGTGGGGATTCTGGCGTTGGGGATTTTTGTGGTGACTGTTTTGCTGCGGCCGGCGTTGATCATCGAGCAACGCTATGAGGGACAATCATAGGGTTGGTGTGTAGGGTTCCAACCTGTCGCAGCTATCTATTGTTGGGCAGCCTCAACTTCCATAAATGGTTAATTGCCAAAATTGGATGCCGCAACAGCATCCTAGCCCCAGAGAATTTCATAACCTGGCTCATCTTCTTTTTATGCTCAACACTGAAGCAATTTGTCTTGCAGACACCACATGCAGGCTTAGGGCTATATGGACACTTGCTGATTAAGTAGATGGTTTCAGCCAATAATTCACTGCAATCATCACATAAGACACCATTGATACCGTGCTTGTGGCGACAATATATTTCGACCATCTTTTCAATGGTTGATTTTTCGAGGTCTTTTTCTGTTTTCATATTTTTGATGCCCAACTATGGTTATTCGCGGGATTTCCTGTTTTGCGCAGGCTTTTGGGTCAAATCATCCATTTGGCGTGCATATGATCATAAGATTAAAATGTAGCCGATCTGTCATTAATATCATAAATATCTGATACGTCAAATGATATGCTGCATATGGCATCATGTAATGTAATGTCACTTTGCATACTTATCGGGATTTCCTCTGAAATACACTAATGTACTTATTTTTGTACCGTTGACCCCCAAATTAGAAGCAGCCCACAACACTGTCACCGGATCTGTCACAACAGCCTGGTATAGATAGGCTGCAAGATTAACGATTGATGATTGGATTTCATGAATCAGGAGGTCCGCCCATGAACAAATTCGAGCATTATTTTTCCGACAGCGGATTGTACCAGAGCGGATATGCTTTTGCAGACTGCTCGGATGCATATGATGATGCCGCTCAATCTTCGTGTGCGGATCCGTAGACAGCTTCCAGGACGGAAACAACCATTGCCAGCGAAGTCAGAAAGTCCTTTGCTTAGGCACCGTCGATATGATTTGGACGGCGGTATCCAAGGTATCTGCCAAAGGATCTTAGCCAGCCGATGTAACCTTAATTTATGAAGTTTTTGAAGGTATATTTGACAATTAATTTTTAAAACGTGATCTAACAACCCACTTCACAGGGATTCGGCGGCTCTCACCGCCTCACCCGTGAGTGAGAGCGTTCGCTTCTGACATTGCTACTTTTTAAATAGATCAGAGTGTGATCCGGTTCTTTCGAGGTATAAGTCTTGGTCAGTGGTTCGGTAGATTAAAATCCAGTCGGGCTCAATGTGACAATCCCGATGATTCTTCCAGTTTCCTGAAAGGGGGTGATCCCGATAGGTTGGCTCCAACAATTTTCCTGAAGATAGTTTTTCGATAACGGTTCTCAATTTTGAAAGGTCTTTGTTTTGTTTCTTGATCCTCTTGTAATCCTTTTTAAATTGAGTTGTGTAATGAATATTCAACTATCAAGCTCCTGAAATAAAGCGTCAACGGAATCAACTTTATGAATTTCGTTCCCTTTTTCAGAGTCCCTCAATACCTTAGCTGTGACATCATTGGGCAGTTTTATTTCAAATGGGATTCCATTATGTAAGGTTATCTGGGATAGGTACATTGAGATAGCCTCTGACATCGAAATGTTTAATTTTTTTAATATGATTTGGGCATTGTACTTTACCGCCGGATCAACACGGGTTTGAATGGTTGCTGTCTTTGCCATAATTAACTCCTAATATTGTATTGACAATTGCACTACATTCAATATACATCAAAATATGAAAAAATCAAACAGATTATTTTTTATCAATATCAGCATATTGAAGCGAACCATGCCTTTCAGTCCGGCTCGCTTCGCTCGCGGCTAAAGGCTACGTAAAACGAACCTATGCATTGTATTAATACGAGAAAAATATGCAAACCAAAATCGATCATCTCGTTATAGGCGCGGCCACCCTCACACAGGGCGTTAGCTATGTGAAAGACCATTTGGGAGTTGATATGCCATATGGTGGTGTGCATACCAAAATGGGAACCCATAATCATCTGATGCGGATTGGAAACGATGCCTTTCTTGAAATAATTGCTGTTAATCATGATATTGAAGCGCCGAATCGTCCAAGATGGTATGGTTTAGATGATCCCTTTATTCGGCAGCAAATAGAGATACATCCGTCCTTGTTAACATGGGTCGTCAATACCCGAAATATTAAGAATCTAATTCGACAATCAACGTTTTCACTTGGAAAAGCAGAGTTAATCAGTCGAGGGAATTTAAGTTGGTATTTTGGACTTCCTGATGATGGCAGGCTCTTAGCCGGGGGAATGCTGCCCTATGTGATTGAATGGCAGACGGATAAGCATCCATCAGCAAATATGGCTGATCTCGGCTGTCGTTTTTACAATTTGGAAATCTATCATTCTAATCCACAGTGGCTGCAATCTGCGCTATCGTCTGTTGGCGCATTAGATCTTGTCAAGATAAAAGCTTTACCCAATACTGAAGCGCCATATATGATAGCATATATAAATACCCCTTACGGAATAAAGAAATTATATAGTTGCATAAAGAATATGGCAAAAAAGGTGCAAGCCCTCGAAAAGCATAAGGAGGCATCCTGTGCAAAGAAAAAAACGCATCGCTCTCGTAGCGCATGATTTAAGAAAACAAGATCTGCTCAAATGGGTGCAGACCAATACCGAAAGACTGGCCGGCCACAC
>CAJIBC010000320.1_pt1 | contig 13080 bp, 11 predicted proteins | sample 9199231 | NCBI WGS metagenome assembly CAJIBC01 (sample SAMEA7708282, study PRJEB35096) | sediment metagenome | biome: marine neritic benthic zone biome [ENVO:01000025]; feature: sediment [ENVO:00002007]; material: shallow marine sediment [ENVO:03000034] sea grass bed [ENVO_01000059] ...
GTGGCAAACAGCGTTATCACATCAGAATGTTGAGATAATCTTCTGATAATCTCAGGGAGATATTGTTGACCCTGGGCAGCGCACCACCCAAATGGCTATCACGGCCATATCCTTTGGCGCTATCACAACGTCATTGAACACCACTCAGCGGTGCGACTGCCAGGAGGATTCGATGTCCCCCTGTTTTAATACGACTCAGACTGGCAATGACGGCATAAAACGAATTGAGACCCAAGCCCGGACACCCACACTCGGCATCAGTATTGTCAGTTGGCGTTCCTGGAAGACGTTGGTGGAAACCCTTCACACTTATAAAATTTCGGGTCTATTCGATATGGTTGACCGTGCTGTGATCTATTTTCAAGACATCAGTCATAGAGATATCAATATCGCCAATCACTTTGGCGTCGATTACACGGGCGGGCCCAATTGCGGTATTGCTGATGGAATGCGCAATGCCGCCGAATACCTTGGTACCGACTACGTATTGTTTCTTGAAAATGATTGTCCGGCAATAGTGGATCACCCGGAAACACGAAGGCAAATTGCCAACGCCATCGATCACCTTGAAAAGGGTAGAATCGATATCATGCGACTGCGCTCCCGGCTGACTCCAGGGGACGATTTTTGCAGTGCCCAAAAATATCTGCGGTACTATGAGGCAACCGATAGTGAACCGCTAGTACAATTTGACAAGCTTAAGCGTCTTGGCATTCGCCGGCGGCTGAGGCGAATCTTTAAGCGGTACAATTTACATCGAATGAAAGGGCGGTCGCTGTATGTCGAAAAGGCGCCTGAGGTAATTTTCCCGGAAGTCATACAAAAAACAGAAGATGGCATCTGGATTTGCGACTCCAGTTGTATGGAATGGACTAACCAATCGGTTCTTTGTAAACGCGACTTCTTCTTAACGATTTTAATGCCCTATGTTGACAGCCATCCATCTTCCGGCAAAAGCAGCAATGGCTTTCAGACACCTGAACTCCCTCTGAATTGCGCCTGGTGGAGACGTCAGCACTTTAAAATCGGTCAGGGTGAAGGTATTTTCACCCACCGGCGCCATGATGGAAGCTGGCGCAAAGCGCACCCTGCATTTGATCAAAGCAAGCAAGTGTCCCCCCCCAATTTCAAGGGCTCTAATACCCGCATCCCAGTCCCAACAAAACCCTACTATTGTTTGAACACCACAGGTTTCAAGGCATCGTATTATAGAAAGTAAGGTGTTTACGAACTACCGATCAGGTGTACTCAGCACATGGGTGCATCTTTTCAAGAAACGCAACGTTAAATAGATGCATAGACCGCCGCTGAATATATAGATCCAGATTGGGTCGAGCGTAAAACTACGGGATTTTATCAGGCTAATCAAAACTTTCAGAAGCGTGAAGCACAGGATGATGGCAAAAAAACCAGCGTACTCCTTCCCAAGGACCTTTTTCCATGAAAAAGACAACTCTGGCGATTTCCAATGCAAGTTCTTAAGAGATGGTATAAATGCCGGGGTGCCATTCGACCATTGGATATATTGATCTTTGAATTTTTTTCTTAAAAACTCCTCTTCGGCAAAAGCAATCCGCTCGTAATACAACCAAAAAATGAGCACCACGAGCAATGTCATCCACCATGTTTGAAAAACCATCGAAATGCCCGCCCAGATGATGAAATTGCCTAGATAGAGCGGGTGCCGAACCAGAGAGTACATGCCGGTTGTATTTAGAACATCCGCAACTTGACAATCCACATTTCCGCCAGAGGTTTTTTTGGCTTTATAACCGACCACCACTACTCTTATCCCGAGCCCTATGAAGGAAATACACAAGGCGATCATGTCTATTAGAAGATGGATCTTTTCCGGCGGTCTCTCTTCCATGCTCTGTATTCCCAGCAATATAACGACGATCATAGCTATTGGCAGATAGCTGCGCCACCGGAACAACCAGTTCCCTGAACTTTCAAATTCTTCTCTTAACGCCATACAACCTCTCACCATGCAATTACATTTTAAATAGATTTTAGTCCCGAACTCGGGATGAAATTTATTAAGATTAGAAGAATGCTACGATTAACACAGCCTGTCTTGAACATAAAAATCATGCGGAACGCTTAACAGATAAAAAATATAAAATCAATCTAGCGGGCCGAGACCGGCAATTGTATCATATTGGGCAGCTATGTTAATTTTCTAATATTTTCATAGTGTTAACATCATCACTCCCGGTAAAAGCCGCTAAACTCAACATTGTTGCGAACAGTACTGCCAGAATCATCAAAACCACTGTTGATATCAAAATAAGGATGGGGGAAGGGCCTGGATTAACCTAAGACCCGGTCACCGGCCGGAAGCGTTTGGCAAGGGGGTAACGACGCCCTTCGCCAAAGGCTTTGGGGGTTATTTTCAGACCCGGTGCAGCTTGATGCCGCTTGTATTCATTCTGATCCACCCGACGGATGACTTCGACGACGCTCGATGCATCAAAGCCTTCAGCAACAATCTCTTCTTTGCTCAGGGCCCGCTCCACATAGGCTTCCAAAATAGGATCGATCACCTCGTAAGGGGGTAGATCATCCTGGTCGGTCTGGTCGGGGGCCAGTTCTGCCGAAGGCGGTTTGTCGATGATCCGTTGGGGGATAACCTCTTTTTCTCGATTGATGTGGCGGCAGATGTCGTACACCAAAGTCTTGGGGACATCTGAAATCACAGCCAGCCCACCGTTCATATCCCCATAAAGGGTGCAGTAGCCGACGGCCAGTTCGGACTTATTACCGGTGGTGAGCACCAGACTGCCGTCTCGATTGGAAATCCCCATGAGCAGGGTCCCGCGAATACGGGCCTGAATGTTTTGTTCCGTCAACCCGGGGTTGTGGGGATCGGCATTGGGGACCAGTTGACTTAAAAACGCTTTAAAAATATCGTCAATGGGAATGACACTGTATTGTAAGCCCAGGTTGCGGGCCTGGGCCTGGGTGTCTTCAAAATTGTGACGGGACGTGTATTTTGAGGGCATGAACACAGTGGCCACGTTGTCGCTTCCCAGGGCCTGCTGGGCGATATAGGCTGTCAGGGCGGAGTCGATGCCGCCGGAGAGCCCTATAACGGCTCTATTGAATCCACATTTGGTCACATAGTCGTGGGTGCCCATCACCAGCGCATTGAGCGCCGCTTCAACGGGGTCGCCCGAAACACGATGAATGTCACCCCTCTCTGCTTGGGTATCGTAGACCACCAGATCCTCTTGAAAATCAGCGCCCCTGGCTTTAACGCGTCCACGGGAATCATATACCGCGCTGGCGCCGTCAAACAGAATGTGATCGTTTCCGCCCACCTGGTTGACAAACGCCACCGGCACTTGATGTTTCACGGCTATGGCGGAGAGCATTTTATCACGGAAATCGATTTTTCCAAGGTGAAATGGAGAGGCGGCGATATTAATCAAAAAATCCATTCCGCCTTGGGCCAAGCGGTCCACCGGATCGATGGCATAGAGCTGGTTATCAAACGTATCCTTGTCATTCCAAACATCCTCGCAGATGGTCAACCCCAGACGGAGGCCTTTGTATTGGAAAGGCTGGCTGGGTTGACCCGGTTCAAAATGTCGGTGCTCATCAAACACATCGTAGGTCGGCAGTAACTGCTTATTGACCTGGTACAGTACCCGGCCATCTTCAAATAACACGGCCGCATTGAGCAGGGCCTTTCCCACGCCATCGGTGTTGTCGGCAATGAAACCGACGATAACGCCAATACCGGAAATACTGTTTACCAAAGACGCCAAAGCCGTTTGATTGGCTTCGATGAACGCTCTCTGCTCCAGCAGATCACGGGGTGGGTATCCGCACACCACCATCTCAGAGAAAATAACCAGATCGCATCCGAGCCCCTTCGCCCGTTTGGCATAAGCGATGATATTTCGGCATTGCCTTTGAAAGTCGCCGATTACCGGATTGATTTGCACGAGCGCGAATTTCATACATAGCCCCTTTTGATACCCTCGCGTTGCAGTCGGTGAGGGTGCGTTGTGGCCGGGAAAATATCCCAACCACGCCTTCGATGTCAACAACCTGTCTATCCAGCTACCAGATTACGAAGCTGCCCTGGCAGCGGTAAAGGCATTGACCTGATCCATTGACATCTTTGTCTATCGAAGTTATCGATCACGACCCTTGGCGTCCTTTATCTCCGCCACACCGGCCGCCAAAATCACGGCAAGAAGCAGCGCACCGATACCGGTAATCCCCGCCCATCCGAATTTTTGGTACCCCAATCCACTAACGGTGATACCGGTGGAACCGCCAAGGTAATAGAATAATACATATAGCGAGTTGGCGCGCCCGCGGCTGACCTCTAACTTCTGATTCAAGCTGCCGGCAGCCGCGGCATGAATGGCAAAAAACCCCACGCATACCCCGCATAATCCTGCGACAACACCCCAAAGGCTGAGAATATGAGTCGCCCCAAGGGAGAGCGCGACGATAAGGCCGCCCACGACCATCGTTGCCCCGTTGCCGATTCGGTTGCTGAGCTTTCCGGAAAGCGGTCCCACGATGATGCCCAGCACATAGGCCATGTACATGAAGGTGATGCGTTCGGTGGAGGCATTGAAAACAGGACCCGCCAAATAGAACGGCAGGTAGTTGAACAGTGCGGAAAAAACCCAAAAGGATAAAAATGCCACCGAATAGATTCTCAATAGCGCCGTTCGCTTTATCAGAGAGAGAAACCCAACCTCATCCACCTGATTTACAGGCTTGGATTTCTCAGGTGGCAGAAAAAACAGGGCCGATAACGTAGCTGCAATCACCAAAACAGATACGGTAACAAAGGCATATCGCCAATTAAGCGGTGGATGGATCCAGCCGCCCAGCAGCCGTCCTCCCAGTCCTCCGGCAACGGTGGCGGAGACATAGGATCCCATCACCACGTTGAGCCGTTCCACCGGCAGGTGTTTGGCCAAATAAGCCGCCAGGCAGGTGGTCAAGGCCGGGATAAAGAGGCCCTGCAAGAAACGCAATATGATCAGGACGGAGATCTTCGGCGCCAAGGCGCAGCCCAACCCGCAGACCGCAACCACCAACCCGCCCACTGCAATGATAGGCTTAATCGGCCACCGGTCCGCCAGCCAGCCAAACGGCAGAGTGGAAAGGGCGATCCCCAGGATAACAGCCGATATCCCCATGGAGGCATGGTTCTCATCGATGCCGAACTCCAACTTCAGCACCGGCAAGACCGGTTGCAGCAGATAGATTGTTGTGAAACCGGCCGATACCATCGCAAATACGATGGCCTGTAAACCAAAGGTGTGTGATGCCTCTCTTGTCATAGAAGGACAATTTATATCGATCATCTCGAGATTACAATGTACAAGGCGCTGGCTTCCTAATAAAAGCCTAACAAAGTACGGTTATTTAAGTCTCTTGGCAATGTGGTGGGCCAATGACAATGATCCACTGCCGATGAATTATGGAGGCCGTATGGACCCAATAGAAACGCTTCCTGAAAGCGGTATTACCCCGGTTGGCGCTGTTTCTAAAAAATTTTTAAAAATGGACATATTCTCATTCCGTTCGGCCTGCGAGTATGTGCACAGCATGCCCTATGGGTACAATACCAGCCGAGATGACCTTATGAGCCTGTTCAATGAGGGCAAAGGAACGTGCACGACAAAACATGCCGTCATTGCCAGTCTCGCAGTGGAGTTGGGTTTGCCGGTTCACAAACATGTTGGTATCTACGCCATGACAGAGGCCTTGGTCAGCGGCGCCAACACGATTCTACGAAAGTACGCCCTGCCCTATCTACCCATGGTGCACTGTTATCTGGTCCACGAATCCCATCGGGTTGACTTGACCGAGGGAAACGCCAATGGGAAGAAAGGTAGTATTGAAAAATTCGTCTTTTCGGCAAAAGTGTCTCCCACCATCCTGGCCAAAGAGGAATACCTGCTCTATCGCAACGTTTTGAAAAACAAAATTTTAACACGGCGCGAGTTTGACGGCGTGCCCATCAAGACTATTTTACAGGCGCGGGAAGAGGGATTGGCGCTGTTAAAGGCCAATATTGGATCTACGTTTAGCCAGGGGTAGTCTTCAATCCGGGTTCGACCTTTTCCGATAAAGAGACTGGGCCTTTTGTAAGGCATCGACATCATCGATTCCCATGGTTTCGATCTCATCGTCAGTCACATGGTACCCCACCGCTTTTCCGTCTGCGACCATAAATTCAATCAGGTCTGTGATGAAAAATTCTTCAATGGCGGTCAATTGGCCATTGACTTCCTTATGCACAATCTGAGGCCGGGAAGCCAAAATGGGCAGGTAGTTGATCAACGCATCCCGGGTCACAGCATAGATTCCGGAATTGCAGACGGTGAGAGCCGCCTGGGCTTCCGGGCGGTAATCCTTCCAGAATTTCCATTCGGTGATCTTTTCAACTTTGTCCGCCTCAATTTCCAGAACGCCATATTGTTTCTTGTCGGCCGGGCGAAATCCCAATATGACCATATCATTGTCATTCAAGGACTGAACCAATCGGGCATAGGTCTCCTTTTGCACAAAGGGCACATCTCCCATGGTGATGATAAGGCGGTCACAAGGCTGCCCTTTGATAAAGTCCAGTGCCGCTAGAATAGCGCCGCCAGTACCGTTGAGTTGGGGTTGTTCGCAATAGGTCACATCCAATGCGCTTGTGGCCCTGATAACATCCTCTTTGCAGTGGTGGACGATCACGGATTTAGGGCCTGCCGGGAGATGGTCGACCAAATGCAGCAGCAGCGGGTGCTGACCTTCATAAACAGATGGGCCCGGCACCAATGGCAAGAGGGTTTTGTTACCCGTGTAACCCTTCATGCGACTCCCGCGTCCGGCGGCCATGATAATGGCGGCAACCTCAGATCCGGGTGAATTGTCTGTTGGCATGGTTTCCCCTTTAGTGATAATTGATAAAGAAGCGTTATCCAGCAGCCGCCTGTAACTGGCATCCGGCGGCCATGAAGAGCAACTGTTTAAACCATAACCTTTCCGGAGTGTCAATACATGGAGAATCTAATGACCATCGTAATCCGGTATACGGCCTATATCTGCATCGGGTATATGCTTGTGGTCGGGCTGGTCTTTGTGCTGCAACGCAACCTGCTATACTTCCCGGACCGTGAAAAACCAAGCATTGAACAACTTGCAGCCGTTGGGCTAATGTTTTGGCCGGACGCGTCTAACTACAAAGGCCTGATGGGTGCCAATACTACCCAGGCCAAAGGAACCGTCATCGTTTTCCACGGCAACGCGGGGTCTGCGTGGCACCGATATTACGTGGCCCAAGCTTTGCAGCCGTTGGGATACCGGGTGATATTGGCGGAGTATCCGGGCTATGGCGGCCGATCCGGAAAACTGACCGAAGAAAGCCTTGCCACCGACGCCGACAATATCATCTCGTTGGCACGCAAAGAGTTTGGCGGCCCCATCTACTTGTTTGGCGAATCAATGGGGTGTGGCGTGGCGGCTGCGGTTGCAAAAGGACCTTCATCACCCATCTCCGGCCTGGTGCTGGTCACACCATGGGACTCCCTGGCCAGCCTGGCCCAAACCCACTATTGGTATCTGCCGGCCCGCTGGTTGGTCAAAGATCGATTTGACAGCGTCACAAACCTACGATCCTTCGACCGCCCGGTGGCTGTGGCCATGGCCGAGAATGACAAGGTGATCCCCAACCGGCACACCATCGAACTTTATGACACTTTGGGGGCCCCCAAACGCATCTGGCGATTTAAAAATGCCGGACACAACAGCTGGCCCACGGGTCCCAATGAAAATTGGTGGAAAGAGGCGATGGGCTTTGTCGCCACCGCCAACTAGCACCCTTTGTCACAGCGCCAAGATGAATCTAATTAACGGATATATCACCTGGACTTCAACTTGAAATTAAAAGGCTATCTATATATCGCCGCAGCGGCCCTGCTCTGGGGAATTTTAGGCCCCTTTTCCAGGCTGGCCTTCTCCGAAGGGCTGCAACCCATGGAGGTCGCCTTCTGGAGAGCCATTCTGGCGTGGGGACTTTTCGGTGTACATGCCACTGTCACAAAAAGCTTACGCCTGAATTTCCGCGATATCCCCATGGTGATATTGTTTGCCGTTACCGGGGTAACGTTTTTCTATGGTTTCTACCAACTGGCCATTCGCGACGGCGGGGCGGCCCTTGCGTCCGTGCTGCTCTACACCGCTCCAGCCTGGGTGACCCTGATCGCCCGATTTACCTTTGGAGAATTGCTGACACGCTCGAAGATTGCAGCCTTGGTCCTTACCCTCCTAGGCGTGGTCTGTGTCGCCGGGGGTGGCGGCACTATACAGATGACATGGTCGGCACTGCTCTTCGGGTTGGCAGCCGGTTTTTGTTATTCGCTCTATTATATTTTCGGCAAATACTTTTCTACCCGCTATTCATCCTCCAACCTGTTCTTTTACCTGCTCCCCATTGGTGCCGCCACCTTGCTGCCATGGGTGGAATTTTCACCAAAGAGTCTCACGGCATGGGGGGCATTGGCTTGCATCGCCGTATTGAGCACCTACGGCGCTTATTTTTGCTACTATGTAGGTGTAAAGTACTTGGAGGCGTCACGGGCGGCAATTACCGCCACCCTGGAACCGGTCATGGCTGCGGTGGTTGCTTTTTTCTGGTGGGGTGAATCCTTTGGTGCCGCCGGATATGTGGGCAGTGCCCTGATTTTGGGCGCCGTGATGTTGATGGTGTTGAATCGTGAAAAACAATAACCCTAAGGTTGCATAAAAAAGATGGCAAAAAAGGTGACGCCTTTTGCAACTATAGGGTAAACCCTATAGTTGCGAACAATGATTTGACCTATGATCATTTGCCCATTATAAAGGCCTCAATGGCAATAACGATGAACCGTTGATAAAACCGATGAATGTTAAACTTGCAAAAACCGTAAACGATCCATCGCCACCCAAAATTCTCATCGTGGATGACGATCCATTCCAGGTCCAGCTGCTCGAAAGCATACTGGCCAAGGAAAATTATGAAACCATCGGATATACGGATAATCTGAAAGCCCTCGAAGACGCCGCAGAAATAAATCCCGACTTGATCCTGCTGGACTTGATCATGCCGGACATTAACGGTTTTGAATTGTGCCGTAGATTAAGAGCCGACCAACGAACGCGCCACATCCCGGTCATCTTTGTCACAGCCAAAAAAGACCAGGCCACCGAATCAGAAGGATTCCAGCTCGGCGCCGTTGACTACATTACCAAACCGTTCAACGCCATTGTTATTAAAGCGAGGGTTCGCAACCACATCGAACTCAAACGACATCGTGATTCCCTTGAGCTTTTGATACAGGAAAGAACGGCTGAAAGAGACAAGAGCCAGCAGCAATTCCAGGACTTGGTGGAAGAATCTTTGGTCGGCATCGCCATCATTCAAGATGGCAGGGTGGTCTACCAAAACCCGGAACTCATACGCACCATTGACGATCTGGCGGATAAGATTCGCAACCAGGATTTTAGTTTCATCCACCCGGACAATTTAGCGCAACTAAAACTGGCCTACCAGAATATTATCAACAAGACCACCGCAAATGTGGAAGCTGATTTCCAGATTGTATCCAAAATTCAAACCCGCTCAGACAAATTGTACAAATGGGTCAACTGCAGGGCCAGTACCTTTAATTATCAGGGGCGTGAGACGATACTCATAAACTTGGTGGACATAACCCATACCAAAGAGCTGGAAAAATTATTGCTAAACCGCAATAAGATGGCATCATTGGGAAGAATTGCATCCGGCATGGCCCATGAAATCAGGAACCCGCTTACCGGCATCACCTCCTATCTCTACTCCCTGGATCAGCTGTGTGAATCCAAAACCGTCATGCCCAAAGACATTGATCTTATGAAAGAGATCATCGGCCAGCTCAAATTGGCATCCCACAAAGTGGAGGCCGTCATTAAACGGGTCCTTGATTTCTCAAAACCAACGGCACCGCAAATGGTAAGGGTCGACATAAATCAATGTCTGACCAACGTCCTCAATCTAACAGCGGTAACCTTACGGAAAGCCGGTATCGAAGTAACCACGGCACTTTCAAAAAATTTACCCCGCTGCTACGGAGATGTGGCCCTAATAGAACAAGTATTCTTAAATTTGATCCAAAATGCCGGCCGGGCGTTGAAAGGTGTCAGGGGTAATAAAAAGGTGGCGGTATCTTCCTATGCCCACGACAATTACATCAGCATCGCTGTTTCCGACTCCGGACCCGGGGTTCCCAGAGATCTTCGAGAGAAAATATTCGATCCCTTCTTCACCACCAGTTCCAATGGTTCCGGCATCGGATTAAGCATTGCACAGCGCATTGTAACCGACCACAATGGTTTATTAGCGGTGAAGGATGGAGAACTGGGAGGCGCTCACTTTACGATTACCCTTCCCATCGAGAAGAGGAGATATCCACGATGACGCCATTTTCTTTATTCGTTGTTGATGATGAGGAAATTGCTCGCGAGGGTGTCAGCCTGGCACTGAAAAGTCACTACACGGTCAAGGGATTCGGCACTGCCGAAGATGCACTGGACGCCTTGCCGGATCAAGTGCCCGACCTCATCCTCTTGGATATTGGACTTCCCGGCATGAGCGGTATCGAAGCGTTGGAAAAAATCAAACAGGATTATCCACAGGTGCTGGTCATCATGATTACGGCATTTGAGGACGTCCAGACCGTAGTTTCTGCGATGAAACTGGGTGCCTATGACTATATTGTCAAACCCCTGGATATGAATGGTCTCATCATAACCGTTCGCAATGCCCTTGAAACCATCGCACTGAAAAAAGAGATTCATTTACTGCAGGAAAAATATCTAAAAAAAAATCTACCCGTCATCGTGGGAGAGAGCAAGCCCATCAAGGAGGTTTTGGCCACCGTGTCGATGGCGGCCCAGAGTATTGACACGCCGGTGCTCATATTGGGCGAGACCGGCTGCGGAAAAGAGTTGATCGCACAAACCATTCATTACCAAAGCCCTCTATTTAAGGGGCCGCTGGTCAGTGTGAACTGTGCCGCCATTCCCAAAGAACTAATTGAAAGCGAATTGTTCGGGTACGAAAAAGGTGCTTTCAGTGGCGCAGACGCCGCAGGTAAGGCCGGATTGGTGGAAGAAGCGGCCAATGGGACCTTGTTTCTAGACGAAGTGGGCGATCTAAGCCCTGATGCCCAAGCGAAGCTACTCCGATTCCTGGAGTCGGGTGAATACTTCCGGGTCGGCGGCACTCGCAAGCATAAGGTAAAAACCCGGGTCGTTTCCGCCACGAACAAAAATCTTTTGGCGATGTCCCAGGAAGAAGAGGGATTCAGGCTGGATCTCTATTATCGCTTGGCAGTCGTAAAATTAGATGTTCCATCTTTGAATCAAAGGAAGGAAGACATTATTCCGCTAACGAAGTTCTTCTTAAATACATTTACAAAAAAATTTCGCAAAGCGTTCACCGGATTGACAGATGAAGCCATAGAAGCGTTGCAAAACTACCATTGGACCGGAAATGTTCGCGAAATGCGGAACCTGATTGAACGCGCGGTATTATTGGGCAGTGGTACACAATTGGGTGTAGAACAATTGGGGATTGAGACGAGTCAATCATCCCCTGTACCAACGCCTTTTTCAAAAAATAATACAGAACTGCCAAACCTCACCTCCGAGGGGATCGACTTACCGGCCATCTTGCAATCCATCGAAAAAACGTACTTTGAACAAGCCCTCGCTTTGGCATCCGGAAACGCCTCCAAGGCCTCTAAGCTACTCAAGTTAAGCCGCGATAAATTTCGCTATAGGATGCAAAAAATTTAACCCGCAATGTGAATTTTCCCCCATTAAATTGGGGCATTTTCCCCAAACCAAGTGAATTTCCCAACCCTGTAATGAATTTACATATTTTTTAACATACTGTTTTTTTTATACTATAAGTCTTTCAAGCCAACTGGCACACCCCCTGCAGTACTCCCTTCAAAAGCGCGAATCATTTTTGATTCGTTGATGGACTACAAAAGAAAAGGACCCTCCATATGTCAGGCCAATTTCAAGGATCGCAATCAAAAAAGATACTTCTCATAGAAGGTCACTCGTTTGTCCGGATTGCATTTCACAAAGTGCTCAAGGCATACGGTCATATCGTAAAGGTGCTTGAGACAGGTGAAGAGGGTATACGTACCGTCTTAGAATGCAAGTATGATGTGGTCATCTGCAATCAGCACCTGAGCGGAATCAACGGGTTGGGCTTCTTTGCAAAGGCTCAACCCTTTTTGGCACAAAGCATCACTGTCCTCACCACTGGCTTTGCAGGTGATTATCTGGCCAACAAAGCTAGCGAATTGGGTATCAATGTCTTTATGGAGAAGCCTTTCAAGATTGAGAACCTAATGGAATGCATCAGCCCTGATAATGCTGGGCCCATGACCGATCTCAACGTCGGAAACGTCTATGTCACCAATTACGGAAAAATCATACCTGTTTGTCCGTCTGGAACCGGCCCTTTATCGGCAGGCAAAGACGCCCTGCAATCTTGCCTTGGCAGGCCTATTAACCGTATGGGCCGCAAGTGGATGGTTTATCAAAATCGCAACAATTTTAATGCAATAATAGACCATGGAGCCCCGGCTTGGTAGCCGATTAGAGCACTCTAAACGTGGATATATAGAAACAATGACTGATAGACCCCGTATACTGATCATCGATGCCGAGGAGCAATTCCGTCGCATTTTATCAAAACTGCTTGAAAGCTCTGGCTATGACGTCACGGCTAAAGCCAGCGGCGCGCATGGATTGACCGCTTACTTAAAGGCCCCATTTCCGTTGGTCATTACCGACGTTAACATCCCGGATATGACCTGTGTCGATCTGCTGCAACAGATTAAAAGGAGGAACAACCACACTGAAATCATTGTGATGAACAATTATGCTTCCTCGAATTCCGCCATTGCCGCTATGCGCTCCGGAGCTTATGACTGCCTTGCCAAACCTTTCGAAGATAAAGAGGTCATTTCTAATACATGCCACCGGGCAATGGAGAAGGTCAGGCTTGAAAAA
>CAJIBC010000240.1_pt1 | contig 13064 bp, 9 predicted proteins | sample 9199231 | NCBI WGS metagenome assembly CAJIBC01 (sample SAMEA7708282, study PRJEB35096) | sediment metagenome | biome: marine neritic benthic zone biome [ENVO:01000025]; feature: sediment [ENVO:00002007]; material: shallow marine sediment [ENVO:03000034] sea grass bed [ENVO_01000059] ...
CACCCATAGACGTTCCTGCAATGGCTTTTGACGGCCAACAGATTGTCAGTTCCACCGAAGCATTGGCCTTTGACAGGGTTCCGGAGCACCTGGGCATTGTGGGAGGCGGTTATATCGGGCTGGAGTTGGGATCGGTCTGGATGCGACTGGGAGCCAAGGTGACGGTGATCGAAATGCTGCCCAAAATCGGCACCACCCTCGACGGCCAGGTGGGTCGAACCCTGGATCGTATTTTGAGAAAACAGGGATTCGACTTCAGACTCAATACACAGGTGATAGAGGCCGCGGCGGATGGTGACAAAGTGACGGTCACGGTCAACACCAAAGGAGAACAAGCGCGTCTAAGCTTTGATCGCTTGCTGGTATCCGTAGGACGCCGCCCCAACATTGCAGGATTGGGCCTGGAAGAGGTGGGGGTCCAATTAGATGACGGATCCGGTCATATCCGGGTGGATGCGACCTGCCAAACCAGTGTCCCCGGCATCTATGCCATCGGTGATCTGGTGCCCGGTCCCATGCTGGCCCATAAAGCGTCGGCCGAAGGCATTGCCGCCGTCGAGTCCATGGCGGGCAGGGCTGGTGACGTCAACTACGATACCATCCCGGCAGTGGTTTATACGGCGCCCGAGGTGGCATCTGTGGGGCTGACCGAAGAACAAACCAAAGAGCGCCGGATACCCTATTGCGTGGGCAGCTACCCCTTCACCGGCGCCGGCCGGGCACGCTGCATGGGAGAGACCGATGGCTTTGTCAAGCTCATTGCTCACGCTAAGACCGACCGTATTTTAGGCGTTCACATCATCGGACCGCGCGCGGCCGACATGATCGCCGAGTGCGTGCTGGCCATGGAGTTTGGCGCCAGCTCCGAAGATATCGCCCGCACCATACACGGCCACCCCACCTTTGCCGAGGCGTTGCAGGAGGCGGCGATGGGTGTAAGAAAATGCTCCATCTACGCCGGTTGAAAATGCGGGAGAGCCCCATATCCTGTGTTGCCGGAGGCTCGCAGTAGTTTTACTACGGCTTCACCTCCGGTCGCCTTGGCTATGGGGCTCTCCCGCATTTTCAACGGTTTGGGAGCGTTGAAGGACCTCAGATGCTGGGTTGGCGAAGGATCGCAGTAGTTTTACTACGGCTTCACCTCCGGTCGCCTTGGCTATGGGGCTCTCCCGCATTTTCAACGGTTTGGGAGCGTTGAAGGACTTCATACTCTCTGGACCAGGCCGCCTCCGGATCGCGCCGGCGATCGCGCTGGCCAGGTGTGGCGTTTCAAGGAAGGTTGCCAAAAATTTCATCTGGTTTGCCAAATTGTATCAAGGAAAGTTGCCAAATAGGTTTCGTAAGGCTTTTAGACGACTTTATTTGGTACTTAGCAGTAATCACAAGTCCTGTTTTTTGTGTGGTATCTGATGGCTGTGTGAATGATGAGTTAATCCGGCGCATGCTCCTGTAGCAAAGTGAATTGGGTATGTGTCTGGTTGGCTGAAGTTAGGAAAAATTCCGCTTTGCATTTACGAGGAGTTGACTTGCATTCAGGCAAATCCCGTCGCTCAAATAATGTACTGTGGAATGTTAGATTCGCAAATTCATCAGGAGCAAACGCTGCCAAGAGCCAATCTCTCAATCAGCGTTTACACTCAAAATTTAAATCCGGGCTTTCCGGAGCTGATGGTGGAAATTCTAAGGGTGGAAATTTTTCTCCAACCATGGTCCGGATACTTGTAGCGATATCCAAAAATGCTTCATCCCTATTTCCCCAAAATGATTTCAATGGTTTAAATAAAGCCGTCTGGATTCCGATCATGGCCACAACATAGTTTATTTTTGAGATATATAAACGCTCTATCTTGGCCCAAAAGCAGCGCAGCTATCATAAGCCGCAATCTGTGAAATTCAGCCCCTTAATTCCTCTCAAAAAAGTTTCCAATCCTAACCGTTCTTTATTGTATCAATAACTTATTGATATAAGTTTTATAGCCCTTTCATGTTGACAATTACTTATATATAACTTATGTATAGGCATGTATGCAGTTGAGTGGAAAAGAAAAGCAGTCAAGCAGTTGCGAAAAATCGACCGGGCGCACCAACCGAAAATCATCGTCGATGTGGGCGGCCTGATGAATTGGCCCGACTGTTCGAATGTGAAACATTTGACCAATCATACATATGATTATCGCTTGCGGGTTGGCCGCTACCGTGTGTTTTTTAATGTTCATGATGTGGTAGAAGTGATCCACATCGAGGAGGTAAAAAAGAGAGATGAGCGCACCTATTAAGCACCAAATCATCGAAAGCCAAGGCAAACCGCTGTTTGTCCTGGTTCCCTATGATACGTACATTAAATCCATGCAGCGGCTTGATATCTACCAGGAGGAGACGATCCCGCACAAGGTGGTTGAGTTGACCGTGTTACAAGATAAAAGTCCTGTGCGGGCGTGGCGGGAATATTTAGGGTTGACGCAAAAACAGGTTGCCAAACGGTTAAAGGTTTCTCAGTCGGCCTACAGCCAGATGGAGAGGGCCGGCGCGAAACTGCGGGCGGATACCGTCAAAAAGATCGCACGAGCATTGAAAATTAAATCGGAGCAGCTAGATATTTAACAATTGAGGGTTGGATTTTCCCCCGTTTGCGCTTAACAAACCTCAATATGTGGTTTAGGTTCCCGGTAAATCGTCAGATCGCAAGTTCAAGATCGTTAGGTGTAGCGGCTCGGAATTGGATTGACCCAGGCTTGGAATAATGGCCCGATCTGGGCTCACATTATCCGATACCGGGACCGGAATAACAGTTCCGGGCTCACTTTGCAATGATATGGAAAAAATACTAATAAGTGCTTGTCTAATTGGAGAACATGTCAGGTATGATGGAAGAGTCCTGCCACTTGATAGTTATATTCTTGAACAATGGAAAAAAGCTGGGCGGATAGTACGGATTTGTCCGGAGGTAGATGCTGGTATGAGTATCCCAAGAGCACCATCTGAAATATATTCTGGAGATGGTTTCGATGTCATTAGCGGTAAAACGAACGTCTACAACAAGAATGGCAAGAATGTAACAGAATATTTTTTTAAAGGTGCTAATATAGCATTAACGCTATGCAAAGAACACAACATAAGAGTTGCTCTGTTAACCGAATCAAGCCCATCTTGCGGCAGCGGAACTATTTACGATGGCCGCTTTTTAGGAAAGAAAATTGAAGGTGTGGGAGTAACGACGGCATTGTTGCAACAAAATAATATTCGAGTATTTAATCAATTTGAAATAGCAGCAGTAAAGAAAATAACTTTTTGAGCATTCACTTGGATTGCGGCAATATACACGTCGCTGGATAGCTCACCGTTCAATTTTCATATTATCAATGGTTCGTAGCAGTACAGGCCTCACCTCCGGTCGCCTTTACCTGGGGATGCAAAACTGCTGCTTTTCAAGGAGGATGACATGGACATAGTTTTCGACGCCGTCGAAGCGCGTATTGTCGGGGTTCTGGTTGAAAAGCAGATGGCCACCCCCGACTACTACCCGCTGACATTGAATGCCTTGGTGAACGCGTGCAACCAGAAAACCAATCGTGATCCAGTCATGGAACTGGATGATACGGTTGTGGAAGAGGCGCTGGGACGGTTGCGGTACCAACAGTTGGTGTGGCAAGTCAAGGCAGAGGGGAGCCGTGCGCTGAAATACGAGCATAACCTGCAAAAGATCGCCGGATTCTCAGACCGCGAACAGGGTGTTATCTGCGTTTTGCTGCTGCGAGGGCCCCAGACAGCCGGGGAATTGCGATCCAGAACGGCCCGTTTGGCCGAGTTCCATGGGCTGGCTGCGGTGGAGCACACATTGCATAAACTGATCCATCATGAAAAGGGGCCCTTTGTACTTCGGCTCGACCGGCGCCCCGGGCATAAAGAGAACCGCTATGCCCATTTGTTTTGTGACATTGATCAATTTTCAGAAGAAGATGAACACTTTAAGACAGTAGTACCATTTGTTCAAGGGGAAGGGCAAAATCCTGACCGGATTGAAAGTCTACAAAAAAAGGTCGAAGATCTCCAGCAAGAAGTAGAAGATCTCAAAAGGCAATTCAGGGACTTTAAAAGTCAATTCGAGTGACGGCCACTCATCTACCTTGTCGTCATAGATTTATTGGGGTCGCAGATCGTAAAGCAAGGCATTGATAAAACACCATGAAAAGCGTTGGCTATCCGTTGTGGCACTGGCGGTGCCGCTGAACTCCGAATTTGAAGCTTCGTTGAATGCCCTGACCCGATATTCGTAGGTCATGTCCCTGGCAAGACCGAAATCCGTGTAGGCGGTTTCGCCTTCGCCGACCTTGTCGACCTGAACAAAGAGCTCTTCTCCATCTTTGCGCCGCTCGATCTTAAAGCCCGCAGCATCACTTGCATTGTCGGTCCAGGTCAGCCGGATCTGGCTGGAAGATTTCCCAACGGCTTCCAGGTCCGAGGGACTATCAGGGGCGCTGCCGCCGATAAACGCCCCCAATGAAAAGGCGCCGTTCAACTCAGCGCTGTCGATGGTCGTCACCGTTCCGGTGGTCGTAATTTTACTGATGGTTTTGTCCGCTTGGTTTAGCGCATAGGCAAAATCACCATTGACCGGCGCGGCAATCCCCATTGGCTGGTCGCCCACAGATAGTGTCCTGGAAACCGTAAGGGTGTCCGTAGAGATCAAGGAGACCGTGTCGGCGATACTATTGGTCACGAATACAAAGTCGCCATCGGCGGCCACCGCCACCCCCCACGGCCCGTTACCCACATTGATGGTGGCGGTCACGGTTAGCTCGGATGTGTCAATAACGGCCACCGTATCATCTTCCAGGTTGGCCACGAAAAGGGTCTCGCCGTCGGGTGTCAAGGCGGCCCCCACAGGGCCCGTCCCGACATCTGGGATGGTATCGATATCATTGCCGCTGATCACCGATACGGTGCCGTCATTATGGTTGGTGACATAGACCTTGACTTTAGCCGCCACACTGTCGTAGGTGGCCGCCACCCCCCATGGGCCGTCACCCACGCTAAAGGGCTCGGGGGTGACCGAGGCCGAACCGATATTGATTTCGTCCACCGTGTCGTTGGCAAAGTTGGCCACATAGGCGTTCAGCCCCCGGGATTCCACGGCCACACCGCGGGGTTCGTGTCCGCTACCCAGTGCGATGTTGGTCTGGGCGCCCGCGTTGACAAAATTCACCGTGGGAATCACGGTGGCGCTGTTGTCGGTGGAACATGTCAACACCAAATTGGCACCATCCGGTGTTACGGCTGCACCATATGGGCCATCGCACACCTCCACCTGTGCAACGTTGGTTTCATTGGACGCCAATATGCGTTTAACATCGTTGTCGTCGAAGCTGGGGATATAGGCAGTGGTTTCGGACCATACCGGTGCAGCAGACAGAATAAAGATTAAGAATACAGTTGCAATAGGCGCAAACGCTTGCTTCATGGTAAACTCCTTTTCCTATTTTTTTTATGCAACCATGGGGTCAAATGTTGGCGACGATAGCGGTGTAGAACCGGGTATCGGTTCCATTCAGTGTCTCAGGAGTGGGGGCATTGTCGAAATGCACCTCATAACCCACCTTCAGGGACACAATGGTATTGATCTGCACCTTCATTGCAGTGTCTGAATTGATGCGGTAGTTCTCGCTTTCAGTAAAATCGTAAAGATACTCCAACCCTTGTGAGAACCGACTATGGTCGCCAATGGCATATTCATATGAAACAAAGGCACGTCCCTCGGTAAATCTTTGGTCCGTGTCGTCGATGTACTCTTCCAGTGAATAATTGAGGCCCAGCTCGCTAGAAAGAAAATGGTTGGGTCCGTCCAAAGAATGATAACCGGCACCCAGACCGCCATAGTACCGGCTATCAAAACCGGCGAATTCGTCGGTTAAAAACCCGGCCATGCCATAGAGGTATCGTTTCTCTTTTAGCTTATAATCGGTGCGTAATTCGGTCATGTAACTTTCCGCCGTTCGCTCCCCTTCGCTGCGGCCGTATATCGCACCCATTTTCCAGGCGCTTTTCAAGCGTTCATTGAATTGATAATTTAGCAGATTTTTAAATGAAAGGGTGGTAACGTCCGTATTGCCACCGGTCTGGACGTAGGAAAGTTCCGCTTCGTTTTTCCATTTTTTTTCCCCGGCAAAGCCATCCACGCAACATATACATAATAGTGCTGCACCCAAAATCAGGGCGGCCCTTAATTTCATCACTTTCTCCTGGATTAAAACCGTCGGTATGAAGCCGGCAGCTTCGGCAATTACAGGTCTTTGTTCGGCTGCTGTTCGGGTTATACACAATATCCTGTGAAAAGTCCATTCAGCCAGGGTAACATCCTGTTGATGCTTGATCCGATCTGTCAGGTGTCATACAACACACTTAAAAAGTTTTGCTCCGTTTTGTTAAGTGCAGCTTCAGTATTAGGCGTCAGGTGAGTCATGCAGATTCAATTTGTCATGGGGTGGTCGGCGGTTTTCGTATCCGCCTTCTTATTTTATATGGCCACCGTCACCATTCGCTGGTCCCACTCTTCGGTGGCCATCGAACCGGCCTTTTTTACCTTCAGCCGGTTTGCCCTGGGCTTCGTCATCGTGGCCATCTCCGTGGCGGTCAAAAAGCGCTCGGTGCGTCCCAACCGCTTTCGCTTTCTTGTGGGTCGCACATTGGGAAACACCTCTGCGGTGTTTTGTTTTTACAAAGCGGTGGAGGCCACCACTGTGGCCAACGCCAATATTCTAAACATGACCTATCCCATCTTTGTGGCCATGATCGCCTGGTTTTTCCTGCGTGAGCAGCGTGACGGTGTTGCCCTTGGGGTGGTACCGCTGGCATTTGCCGGCATATGGCTTATTGTGGCGCCGGCTGGAATGGATTGGAATTGGAACAATGGATGGGGGCTGGCTTCCGGCATCACCGCTTCCTTTGCCATTGTTTTCCTGAATCTAAGCCGCAAACACGACTCGGCTGAAACCACGCTGTTTTACATGTTCGGTGGCGGCGCATTGATGATATGGATTCTGTTCCATGAGCATATCCATCTGCCGAATTCCAAAGAGTTTTACTACCTGTTGATATGTTCCCTTTTCGGTGTTGGCGGTCAGTACTTAATCACCTATGGGTTTCGATATGTGACAGCCGTGGAGGGCAGTATTATTACTTCCACGCGCATTTTGCTGGCAGCTGTATTGGGGCCGATAATGGTCGCGGATCCAGCCCTCACCCGCTCCGGATGGCTTGGAGCACTTCTGATTTTTGTCGCCAATGTGGTGCTGGCCGTTCGAAAGACAAAGGCGCATCGTACCCCACCCGCCGAACCTGCCCGAAAGCCACAGAGCTCCAAGGATGTTCCAAACCCGTAAAGAGATCCATATTGTTGTTGCCGAGCCGGGGTGTTGACAGCAGCCGGTTTAAGCCTAACAATGTAGCAACCATGTTTTTGGGTCGGCCGTCGTTGGCCCGTTATGATGTCGTTTTTCTTAAAACCCATACATCAACATCAACCGGCGTTTGGGCCATCTTGTTTTCAATACTGCCGCTTTGCACCTAAAACACAAGGACAGCGTCCATGGCACAAAACAGGCCCCCATTGAGCGAGCAGGAGATCGCCGCTGAAAATAGAGAATGGATCGAATCCCTGGACTATGTGTATGCCAACCAAGGTCCGGAACGGGTCTTGGAATTGCTGCGCCACCTCCAGGTGCGCGCCCAGGACAAGGGTGTCCACTTCCACTTTTCGGCCAACACGCCCTATATCAATACGATCCCCGGCAGTCACCAGCCGCCATATCCGGGAAGCCGCGAAATTGAAAGGCGTATCAAGAGCCTGATTCGATGGAATGCCATGGCCATGGTGGTCAGGGCCAACAAAAAGCACGCCGGCCTCGGCGGGCACATCTCCACTTTTGCCTCCAGTGCGACCCTGTACGAGGTGGGGTTCAACCATTTTTTCCGCGCCAAATCGGTGGATCATCCGGGTGATATTATTTTTTTCCAAGGCCACGCCGCTCCGGGTATTTACGCCCGGGCTTTTCTGGAAGGGCGCATCGATGAGATCCATTTGACCCACTTCCGGCAGGAACTGCGGCCGGAAGGGGGGCTTAGCTCATACCCCCACCCCTATCTCATGCCCCAGTTCTGGCAGTTTCCCACCGTATCCATGGGCCTGGCATCCATTATGGCGATCTACCAGGCGCGCTTTTTACGCTACATGCAGGATCGCAGCATTAAAGCGCCGGATGACCGCAAGGTGTGGGCCTTTCTGGGCGATGGTGAGTTGGATGAACCGGAGTCACTGGGTGCCATTACCTTGGCCGCCCGCGAGCGGTTGGATAACCTGATCTTCGTCATAAACTGCAACTTGCAGCGGCTGGACGGACCGGTGCGCGGCAACGGCAAGATTATCCAGGAGTTGGAGGCGGCCTTCAGAGGGGCCGGCTGGAACGCCATCAAGGTGATCTGGGGAGATGACTGGGACCCGCTCCTGGCCCAGGATGACAACGGGCTGCTGGTCAAGCGTATGGAAGCGGTGCCGGACGGCCAGTACCAGCTTTACTCGGTGTCAGACGGCGGTTTCATTCGAAAAGACTTCTTTGGCAAATACCCTGAGCTGGCGGAAATGGTGGTGTCCTACACCGACGAGCAGCTGCGAAAGCTGCGGCGGGGCGGCCACGATCCGCACAAGGTCTATGCGGCCTACCATGCGGCGGTGGCGCACAAAGGCGCACCCACGGTTATCCTGGCCAAAACCATCAAAGGCTATGGTTTGGGAGAGGCCGGAGAGGGCCGTAATATCACCCACCAGCAGAAAAAACTCAATGAGCAGGAGCTGCGCCACTTCCGCAGCCGTTTCGGTATTCCCGTATCGGACGATGTTATCGCTGACGCGCCTTTCTATCGTCCGGCGCCGGACAGCGAAGAGATCATATATCTCCAAGACCGGCGTAAGGCGCTGGGCGGCTATCTGCCGGCCCGCAGCGTGTCGGTGCCCATATTTCGGCCCCCCGGAAAAAACGTGTACGATGAATTTTACAACGGCACCGGCGACCGTGAGGTCGCCACCACCATGGTCATGGTCCATCTGTTGAGCAAACTGCTGGCGGATCAGAAGATCGGCCCCTATATCGTTCCCATCGTACCGGATGAGGCCCGGACTTTCGGCATGGAGGCCCTGTTTCGCAAATACGGCATCTACTCCCATGTGGGCCAGCTTTATGAGCCGGTGGATAAAAGCAGTCTGCTCTACTATAAGGAAGCCGTGGACGGTCAGATCCTTGAAGAGGGCATCACCGAGGCGGGCTCCATGTCTTCCTTTATTGCCGCGGGGACCTCCTATGCGACCTCGGATATCAACATGGTGCCGTTTTATTTCTTCTACTCCATGTTCGGATTTCAGCGTATCGGGGATCTGATTTGGGCGGCCGGGGACATTCAGGCCCGTGGGTTTCTGCTGGGCGCAACGGCCGGCCGTACCACCCTTGCCGGTGAAGGACTGCAGCATCAAGACGGCCACAGCCATATTCTGGCCTATCCCAATCCTTGCGTCCAAGCCTATGATCCCGCCTTTGCATACGAAGTAGCCGTCATTGTGCGTGAAGGGCTCCACCGCATGCTGGAAAACGGGGAGAACCTGGTCTACTATTTAACCATCATGAACGAGTTCTACACCATGCCGGCCATGCCCAAGGCAGCGCAAGAGGGAATTTTAAAAGGGCTCTATAAATTCAGGGCCTCCACCCGGAAAAAGTCTTCCTACAAGGCCCACCTGCTGGGGAGCGGCGCCATCGTGAACGAGGCCCTCAAAGCCCAGGAACTTCTTGATACCGAATTTGGTGTGGCCGCCGATGTATGGAGCGTGACCAGCTACAAGAATCTCTACTGGGACGCCATCGAAACCGAACGCTGGAATCTTCTCAATCCAGAGAAAAAACCCAAAGCCTGTTACGTGCAAAAACAAACAGCCAAAGAGAAGGGCGTCTTCATCGCCGCAAGCGATTATCTCAAAGCCTTGCCGTCATCCATCGCCAAATACCTGCCGGGGCCGGTGACGCTGCTGGGAACCGACGGTTATGGCCGCAGCGACACCCGTGCGGCGCTGAGAGACTTTTTTGAAGTAGATGCTCGCCATATCGCCTTTGCCGCCCTCAGTGCCATGGCACAGGAAAACAAAATCGATATGGCCGTCGTTCGCAAGGCCCGCAATCAGTTGGGTATAGATCCCAAACGCGCAAACCCGTTGTTTTCATGAATTGAGGAGTGAATATGGTTGAAGCGATCATGGTGCCGGATATCGGAGAAGGCGTTGAATCCGGGAAAGTTGTGGCCGTTCATCTCCAAGTCGGGCAGCGGGTGGAGGTCGATGATACGGTGGTGGAGCTGGAAACCGACAAAGCCGTTGTTGAGATCCCTTCAACTATTGCAGGAGAGGTGATTGAAGTTTTAGCCCGGGAGGGAGAAGACCTTTTAGTAGGTGCGGTGATCGCCAAGGTGGAAACCCAGGCCTCGGACAAGGATCAACCATCGCCCTCGTCAGCACAAACACCGCCGGACGCACCTGCGGCTGGGGGCGATGAACCGCCGTCCGGGGAAGTTAATGCTGCCCAGGAGAAAACGCCGCCACAGGAGAAGAGGGCCATGGCGATGAAAACACCGCCGGCAGTTGCCGCGCCGCCCCAAGGGCCGTCTCCGGGTCCACCGGTGCCGGCGTCGCCTTCCATACGCCGCCTGGCCCGGGAGTTGGGGGTGGACATTCATGCCGTACAGGGTAGCGGGGCGGGAGGCCGAATCTCCGAGGACGATATCAAATCCTTTGTCAAAAGGTTTCAGGGTGTGCCTGTGACCGGCCAAGGCGCTCCGGCACCCGGCGTCGGCCAACCGGCCCTGCCCGACTTCACCCGCTGGGGCGAAATCGAAACAGTGGCGCTGGCGGCGGTCAGGCGAATTACGGCTCACAGCACCACCACATCGTGGCAAACCATCCCCCACGTCACCCAATTCGACAAGGCGGATATCACCGGGCTGGACGATTTCATTCAAAAGAGTGCTAAAAAGGTGGCCCAGGCCGGGGGCAAGCTGACGGTGACGGCTGTCTTGGCCAAAGTGTGTGCCGAAGCCCTGAAAAAATTTCCGCGATTCAACGCCAGTATGGATTTGAGACATGAGCGGCTCATTTATAAGAAGTACATCCATATCGGTATCGCGGTGGACACGCCGCGGGGATTGCTCATGCCGGTGATTCAAAACGCCGACACCCAAAGCATCTCTGAGTTGGCTGCCGCAATTGTGGATTTGGCCGAGCGCTCACGCAATAAAAAGATCAAGCCCACTGAATTGGAAGGGGGCACTTTCAGCATCTCAAACCAAGGCGGTATCGGCGGCGTTGCCTTCACCCCCATTGTGCTGTGGCCCCAGGCGGCCATATTGGGCATCAGCCGTGCCGCCATGGAGCCCAAATTTGTGGACGGGCAATTTCTTCCCCGAAAAATCCTACCCCTCTCGCTCTCTTATGATCACCGGATTATCGACGGAGCGGATGCGGCTCGATTTCTACGATGGATTTGCCAAAGCCTGGAGAACGCTTTCACCATGCAGCTGGAATAGCATAATTTTAAGATTCAAATCGGGAGATAATTCCATGTCTGATAAATCAACCCAGTTGGTGGTCATCGGCGGCGGACCCGGCGGCTATGCCGCCTCCTTTTTAGCCGCGGATCTTGGAATGGATGTCACCTTTGTTGATCCGGAACAAAATCCGGGGGGGACCTGTCTTTATCGCGGCTGTATTCCCTCCAAGGCTTTGCTCCATGTGGCCAGATTATTACATGAGGCCCGCGAGGCTAAGGCCTGGGGGATTCATTTCCCAAAGCCCAGGATTGATGTGGACCAACTGCGCGCCTGGAAGCAGCAGGTGGTCGGCCAGCTGACCGGTGGCTTGGGGCAATTGGTCAAGCAGCGTAAGATCAACCATATCAAGGGCACCGCAACCTTTAAAGATGCCAAAACCCTCTCCATAGTAGATGGCGGCGGTGGCATCGGGTCGACCCTCTCCTTTGAACAGGCCATCGTCGCCACCGGGTCCGGGGCGACGATGATACCGGGGTTCGATCCGGGCTCGGAACACATCTGGACCTCAAAACAGGCGTTGGAAATGACTAAGATACCCAAGCACCTGCTGGTGATCGGCGGCGGGTATATCGGTCTGGAGCTGGGTTCCGTTTATGCCGCGTTGGGGGCCAAGGTGACCGTGGTGGAGATGATGCCATCCCTGTTGCCGGGGGTGGACAAAGAATTGGTTCGGCATCTCAAAAAAAAGCTCTCATCCGTTTTTGACGGGATTCACCTGGGAACGACGGCTATGGATCCGAAAAACCAGAAAAACGGCGTGAAGGTGACCCTTAAAAGTCCTGACAAAGAGGCGGTCACCCGATTGTTTGACAAGGTTCTGGTGGCGGTGGGGCGCCATCCCCATACCCAGGGCTTGGGCCTTGAAAACACTAAGATTCAATTGGACGACAAAGGCTTTATTCGAGTCGATGCCCAGCGCCGCACAGCGGAACCCCATATCTTTGCCATCGGCGATGTGGCCGGCGAGCCCATGTTGGCACACAAAGCGTCCCACGAAGCACGCATTGCCGTTGAGGTGATCAGGGGTGATAAAGTGGTCTATGAACCGTCGGCTGTTCCGGCGGTGGTGTTTACCGATCCGGAGATTGCCTGGGCCGGGCTCACCGAAGCCGATGCCAAAGCCCAAGGGGTGGACCATGTCGTCACCCGTTTTCCCTGGGCCGCTTCCGGTCGCGCCGTCACCCTGGGCCGGAATCAAGGCCTGACCAAACTGGTGATCGATCCAAAGACGGAACGGATATTGGGGGTTGGGATCGTCGGGCCGGGCGCCGGAGAGATGATTGCCGAGGCGGTGATGGCCATAGAAATGGCGGCCAATGTCACCGATGTGAGTCTTGCCATCCATCCGCATCCCACCCTGTCGGAGACCCTCAAAGAGGCGGCGGAAGTATTTCACGGGACTGCGACCCATATTTATCGGCCCAAAC
>CAJIBC010000051.1_pt1 | contig 13045 bp, 9 predicted proteins | sample 9199231 | NCBI WGS metagenome assembly CAJIBC01 (sample SAMEA7708282, study PRJEB35096) | sediment metagenome | biome: marine neritic benthic zone biome [ENVO:01000025]; feature: sediment [ENVO:00002007]; material: shallow marine sediment [ENVO:03000034] sea grass bed [ENVO_01000059] ...
CGGCTCTGAAACCGGTCTGCCAGGATGCTCCATGTGATGCCGAACAGGATCAGCACGATGGATCGTGCGGCCGAAAGAGTGCCAATCTGCCATCCGTTGAAGCCGAGTTCGTAGCAGTAAAGGTTGAAAAAGGGCAGGTGCATGCCCATGACGCCGAAGTATAGAAAGTATTGCGAAGCCAGAATCCATCGGCCGTTGGTGTCTCGTATCATAAGGGCATCATATGAAAAGCCGCCCGAATTCGCAATAAGGGTCGTGTTTTGCCATCTTTTTTTGGAAACTATGGGGGTTGATGTCACGGGACTGGGATGGGCAATGGTACCGCTACTCTATCTTGACAGAAACATGCCTGGGTTTGGCCTCGTTGGGCTTGGGCAGTTCGATTTTCAGCACTCCGTTCTTATAGGTGGCCTTGATGGTGTCGGGTGTAATGGCGGTGTTCATGGCAAAGGAGCGCTGGAATGTGCCAAAGATTCTCTCTTTGCGGTAATAATGGTCTTCGCTGACCGGGGACGGATCGATTTTTCGTTCCCCTTTGATGGTGAGGATGTTTTCTTTAACTTCCAGGGAGACATCCTTTTTGTTCACTCCCGGCAAATCCACCAGTATTGAAACCCCTTCTTCGGTTTCAAAAATATCCACCGGCGGATGCCAGGCGCTTGGGTTGAGGTTTTCACCGGCTTCCGCAGATCTGGGGAAGGCATCGTTGAACAACCGGTTAATTCGATCCTGCAATGTAGCCATGTCTCTGAAAGGGTCCCATCTAACCAGCGACATATGGGTGCCTCCTGTTTTGGAGTTGATACCGGGTGACTTCGGGTCCAATTTAATCACCGAACCCCTCTTGTCAATTGGTTTGCTCTTGATGCACTCCTTTACAAACCTTACCACCGATGTTATTTTACCAAATCAATTGTAATTTTAGCACAATGATACGTCATGTGTATCATCCAGTATTATGAGTTCTAAACAAATTGTGGCCGATTCAAACTTTATCTTGGCAGGAGTTAACCTATGAACTACATCAAAATCAAATTTGGTGATCAAATCGACCGTTTTGGGTCGGGGATTGAAAAGACCATCAATGATATCTTTCGACCGCGACCGGTCAATCCCATGTTTGCATGCAAGGATTGCAACTGGGTCCCCCAGATGGATATCTATGAAACCAAAGATGAAGTATTCATTTGGGCGGAGTTGGCAGGCGTTGAAAAGGATAATTTAGAGGTCGAAATAAATTCAAAGGCTGTTCGGATCCACGGTTATCGAAAAGAGATCCCCAGGGAGCCCCAAGGAACCTACCGGTTGGCTGAAATTCGATTCGGCAAGTTTGAACGCGTGCTCTATCTTCCTTCTCCCGTTGATATGGATGTGGTCAGTTCTGCTTTCGTCAATGGTCTCTTGAGCATCCGCGTGGCTAAACTCCAGGTCAATCAAACCCATAGAATTGTGATTCAGGATGAGTAGCCTTTCGGCAAAACAGAGACGTCAAGCAGGATAACCGTTTTTACCCATTTAGCCGACCGTCCGCTTCAGAATAAGGAGAGATGAATGACTGAAAAAAAACCTTCAGTTGACTACAATACCGAAAATCTTCCCACGACCCTGCCCATTCTACCCCTGTATGATGCAGCCCTTTTTCCCAAAATGGTTTTGCCCTTAGTGGTGATGGAATCAGATTCTCTCACATTGGTGGATGAAGCCATGGCCAAAGATCGTATCATTGGATTGGTGGTCTCCCAAAAGCAGGAGAAAGTACAATCGTCTACCAATGGAGATCTTGCCCGGGTAGGGTGCAGTGCCCTGATTCTAAAAATGGCAAAATCTGAAAACGACAAGGCTCAAATGCTGGTGCAGGGCCTGACCCGGTTTAAAATAGAGGACTTTATCAAGGGCGAATCCTACCTTCAAGCGGAGGTGACCCATTTTGACGATATCGAAAATGAGACCGATGAGACCCATGCCCTGATTGCCAACATCGTAAAGCAATTTAGCCGTATCGTGGACTTGTCGCCCGGACTCCCCGAAGAGATCGGACAGATGGCCAGCTCCATCAAGGAAGCCGGAACATTGGCGGATATGATCGCTTCCACCATCAATTCCAGCTCCGAGGAGAAACAAAAAGTACTGGAGATAAGAGATTCCAACCTGCGCCTGAAGCAGGTCACCAAACTGGTCAATCACCAACTGAGCATTTTGGAGCTGGGCAACAAGATCCAGTCCCAGGTCAAGGGCGATATGGATAAGCGCCAGCGGGAATACTATCTGCGCCAGCAGCTCAAAGCGATCAAGGAGGAATTGGGTGAAACCGACGAGGCAACGGTGGAGGTCGAAGAGTACCGCACCAAAATTCATGAGCGCGGACTCACCGAAGAGGCTGTCAAAGAGGCGGAACGTGAGTTGGATCGTTTGGCCAAGATGAATCCCTCTTCGGCGGAATACACTGTGGCGTCTACGTACCTGGATTGGCTCACCGATCTTCCATGGCAGGTCAGTACCACTGACAATTTGGATATCAAAAAGGCGCGCAAGGTGCTGGACGACGATCACTTCGGTCTGGAAAAACCCAAGCGCCGCATCATCGAATACCTGGCCGTGAGAAAGCTCAAACCCGATTCCAAAGGGCCCATACTCTGCCTTGCCGGCCCCCCGGGCACCGGCAAGACCTCATTGGGTGCCTCCATCGCACGGGCTTTGGGGCGCAAATTCCATCGCATCTCCTTGGGCGGCGTGCGTGATGAAGCTGAAATTCGCGGCCACCGCCGCACATATGTAGGGGCACTGCCCGGCCGCATTTTACAAGGCTTGCGGCGGGCCGGATCCAACAACCCCATATTCATGATGGACGAGATCGATAAGGTGGGCAGTGATTTTCGCGGTGACCCCTCCTCGGCCCTGCTTGAGGTGCTGGATCCTGAACAGAATAACGCATTTTCAGATCATTACCTGGATGTCTCTTTCGATCTGTCCAAGGTGATGTTTATCTGCACCGCCAATGTGCTGCACACCATTCCTTCGGCCCTGCTGGACCGTATGGAAGTGATTCAATTGCTGGGCTATACCGAAGATGAAAAGGTAAAGATCGCCCAGCGCTATCTGGTGCCGCGTCAACGCCAGGAAAACGGTATCACCGCCAAGCAGATCAATTTCACCGTGGGCGCCATTCGCAAAATCATCGCCGGCTATACCCGGGAGGCGGGATTGCGCAACCTGGAGCGCGAAATCGCCGCGGTATGCCGGGGGGTCGCTACAAAGATTGCCGAAGGGAAGGTTAAGAAAGCCACCATCAAAATGGATGATTTGACCGACTACCTGGGGCCCGTTAAATTTACATCCGAAGCCAAGGCGCGCATGACCACACCCGGCGTGGCCATGGGCCTTGCCTGGACCCCTGTGGGCGGCGATTTGCTATTCATTGAAGCCACCTCCATGAAGGGCAAAAAGGGGCTGACCCTGACCGGACAACTGGGTGATGTGATGAAAGAGTCGGCCATAGCGGCAATGAGCTTTATTCGTTCCCATGCTAAAAAGCTCAAGTTGGATGAGGATTTCTATAACCATAGTGATATTCACGTCCATGTACCGGCCGGCGCCATTCCCAAAGACGGTCCCTCGGCCGGTGTCACCATTCTCACGGCCTTGGTCTCCCTGTTGACCCAAAAAAAGATCCGTAAGGATTTGGCCATGACCGGTGAAATCACCCTTCGCGGTCAGGTGCTCCCCGTGGGTGGCATCAAAGAGAAAATGCTGGCCGCCCATCGGGCCGGGATCAAAACCGTGATCATGCCCAAGGACAATGAAAAGGACCTGGTCGACTTACCCGAAAAGGTGCGCAAGGACATCACCTTTCACTTTGTGGATAAGATGATGGATGTGATCCAACTAGCCGTACTCAAATAAGTGTCGCAGCGGCCGGAAAACTCCGGATACTGCTTACACTTCACGCGTATTCAGATGGTAGGTTGAATGAACATCACCGATATCCGACGAGTGCTAAATATTCGAAACTTAGTCATCCCAATAGCTCTGGCGTTGCTGGCATCGGCATGTGCGGCCCCCTTGATTTCTTCGACTCCGCCGGCCCGGCCGACACCCCGACATCCCAAACCCTACCGGGTATACGGGACCTGGTACCAGCCCATTGTAAATGCCCGCGGATTTGAACAATCCGGCGTGGCCTCCTGGTATGGCAAAGATTTTCACGGCCGCAAGACTTCCAACGGTGAGATATATAATATGTACGGCGTAACCGCCGCCCACAAGACCCTGCCTTTGGGAACCTTTGTGCGGGTGCACAATCTTACCAACGGGAAATCCGTGGATGTGCGCGTCAATGATCGCGGCCCATTTGCCAGGGGCAGGATCATTGATCTGTCATACGGTGCCGCCAAGCGAATCGGCATGGTGGGGCCGGGAACGGCACGTGTCAAAGTGGTGGCCTTGGGGGCGCCCAAGCCAAAATCCGGGGGCAACGGCAAACCCCAATATCTCCCCATGGATTACTACTCAGGCAATTTTACCTTTCAAGTGGGGGCTTTTGCCGAAAGGGCCAATGCCGAGCGCCTGGTGGCCAAGCTCGACCAGCGCTATGCAAATGCCCACATGGAGTCCTTTTTTGACGGCCGACAGACCTTTTACCGTGTTCGGGTGGGGCGCAGCAGCAATTTGGAAGATGCCGAGGCCTATGAAGAGCGGTTGATAAGGGAGGGGTTTCAAGAGGCGTTCATTGTAGCCGAATGAAGAAGTCATCTTAAGGCTTTCCCTGGCGTCCAATCTCGGCGTTGGATTTAAAGGTTCAATCCTCGACGTAGCTTTGCTACGCCTGCGGTTAAACCTTTCAATCCGCCGCATCTTGAACACGAGGAAAAACCTTAAGCCGACTTCTTTAATTTTGTTATCACCTTCTTGGAAACTAATGATAGGTAATTGTAATACCATGACATTGAAGAACGTTATATTTCTTGATCGGGACGGGGTGATCAATTATGACTCACCCGACTATATTAAAAGTTGGGAAGAGTATGAATTTCTTCCCGGCAGTCTGGAAGCGATGGCGGCTTTGACCCAGGCGGGGTATGTGTTGATTTTAATTACCAACCAGTCCATCATCGGGCGCAAGATGGTGCCTTTGACGGTGTTGGAAGATATGCATGGGCGCATGGGGCAGGCCGTGGAGGCTGCGGGCGGCAGGATTTTTGATATTTTTTACTGCCCCCATCGGCCGGATGCGTATTGTGACTGCCGCAAACCCGAGCCCGGCTTGATTTTCCAGGCCAAGGAAAAACACGGGATCGATCTGCTTCGCACGGTGATGATCGGCGATAATGTCAAGGATGTGAGCTGCGGCCGCAATGCCGGTTGTGGCGCCACCATCCTGGTGCGCTCCGGATCCGGACGTGAGGCCGAAAAAGAGCTGGCCCAACAGAAAATTCGGCCTTCGGCCGTTACGGACGACCTGAATAGCGCCGCCCAATTGATCCTGTCCGGTCAACTACTTCCCTTTTCCGATTTGTAGCTGCCATGTCTCGCTCCCACGCCAATGTGATAGAGGGCCAAATCGAGCGCATCACCTTTCGCAGCAAAGAGGCCCATTTCATGATCGCCAAACTCAGGGTGGCCAAAGCCGACACCCTGGTAACCGTGCTGGGGCATTTTCCTGAACCGCGACCCGGAGAGACGTTGCGTCTTAAAGGCCGCTGGGATACCCATCCCCGCTACGGCCAACAGTTCAAGGTCACTGCCTTTGAAGTCCTGCTGCCGGCCGGCATCGAAGAGATTCGCCGCTATCTCACCTCCGGTCTGATCAAAGGCGTGGGGACCAAAACCGCCGAGAGGCTCATCGCCCATTTTGGGAAGGACACCCTGGCCGTCATCGAAAACACGCCTCACCAGCTGTCGGAAGTCAAAGGCATCGGCAAAGACAAGGCCCAGCGCATCGCCCGGGCATGGCAGGAGCACCACGCCGTGCGTGCTTTGATGGGGTTTTTACAGGATCATGGCCTGAAACCGGCTTACGGCGCCAAGCTTTACAAAACCTATGGGCCTGAAGCCATGGCGATACTGCAAAGCGACCCCTATCGGGCGGCGGCGGATATTCCCCGCATCGGGTTTTATATCGCCGATGCCATCGTTCAAAAATCCGATTTGCCCGTTGATGAAGCCAAACGCGCCCGGGCCTGTATGCGCCATTTACTTCAAGAGGCCGGTGAAGAGGGTCATCTGTTCATACCCAAAGCCGAACTGGAGGCGTGCTGTGATGATACTTTCAACCTGGGTTATGATGCGGTCCAGGATGCCCTGATCCAATTATCGGATGACCGGCAGATCAAAGTGGACCCCCAGGCGCCTGGCGCACCGGTGTACTTGCAGCCGCTCTACGCCGCTGAGAAAGAGATCGCCAAACGCCTCCAGGCACTGCTCACCATTCCGCTAATGCCGCCCAAAGTCGATGCCCAGGAGATTGCCGCCACAGTGGTGCGGCGGTTGGCGATTGAGCTCACCGAGACCCAACTGGCCGTGCTGCAAAGTACATTGGATCAACGCCTGGTCATTATCACCGGTGGCCCGGGCACCGGCAAAACCACCATCATACGGGCCATCGCCGCCATGTTTGAGGCGGTGGGCGTGGACTATCTTCTGGCCGCTCCCACCGGGCGGGCCGCCCGGCGCATATCTGAAATTACCCATAGACCGGCCGCCACCCTGCATAAGCTGTTGGGCTTCAATCTGTCCGAAGGCCATTTTGAGCATGACCAGGACAATCCCCTGGATACCCAGGCCCTGGTGGTGGATGAAGCGTCCATGGTGGATATTCTGCTCATGGGGCATATGATGCAAGCCCTGCCCCACGGGGCCAGGCTGATATTGGTGGGGGACGTGTCCCAATTGCCGTCAGTGGGGCCCGGTACGGTGTTGGCCGATCTAATCCAATCCCAGGTGGTTCGGGCTTTTGAACTCAGAGAGATCTTTCGCCAGGCCTCCCGCAGCCCGATCATCGCCAACGCCCACCGGATTCAACAAGGGGCGTTGCCCCATATGGCCCGGTTGGCATCCGGCGCTCCCCTGACGGAATTCACCTTCATCGAAGAGACCGATCCCCATAAAATTGCCCGCACCATCCTGACCCTGTGCCGGGACCGCATCGCAGGGCAGTTGGGCCTGGATGGCGTTAAAGACGTGCAAGTGCTCACACCCATGCACAAGGGGCCTTTGGGAACCATGGCGCTCAACAACATGCTCCAGGCGGCCCTCAACCCCAACACGGAGAAAAATACCGCCTTCAGCCTGGCTGACAAGGTGATGCACCTGCGCAACAACTATCAAAAAGAGGTCTTCAACGGTGAGATTGGAACGGTCTCCCGCCAGGACAAAGAGAAAGGGCGGCTGTGGGTGGATTATGACGGCCGCCGGGTCTGCTATGATGACGCGGACCTGGACGAACTGACCCTGGCCTATGCCATATCCGTGCATAAATCCCAAGGATCGGAGTACCCGGTGATCATCCTGCCCATGGTGACCCAGCACTATATTATGCTGCAGCGCAACCTGCTCTACACGGCCCTGACCCGGGCGCGGCAGATGGTCATCCTGGTGGGTTCGGCCAAGGCGGTACGGGTGGCGGTCCAGGCCGACACCCCCAACCGACGGCGATCCCTGCTGGGGTGGCGGTTGAATCCGGATTTATGACAGGTTTCAACGAAACGAATATGATCGACGCTTTATACGGTGAGGTGCTCTGATTTATCGTTCCGTTTGATCTTTTTTGAGCCCACACGATCTAATAACGTATAAATACGCAAAAAGAAGAATTCAAAGTGTGGGGGCAGCGTTAATAAGCTTAATAAATGAATTTGTAAAATAAGAGCCTGTCATCATATGCTTTTATCTTGTTATGAAGTGTCAATTTTTCACACCGATTTTACCTATAAAGGGGTCAATATTGAATGCTGGTTCACATGTATGGTGCAAGGGCCTGAACACCATTGGCAAGATTGCTCAGTTCAGTTAGTCATTGCGCATTTGTCTGATGATGATTAGGCTTTCAGTACTTAGGCCAGAATTTTATATCTCATTGTTTGAGAAGAAATAATGACCCCGGTTGCTCTCAAGTAAGCAAATATTTGATGCCGCTCAGGTTAATCAGTTTTCAACAAAAGCAACCAATTATCCAAAATGTCAACACTACCCGCTGGTTGGTTGTCCACCACATAGTGGAAGCTGAATGAACTGGGTTTTAGCCATTTTATTTTTTTCATTTGCCACTAATAATACCGCTATCTATGGATACGATTCTAAAAAAAATCGTGGAAGGAACGGCGACTGAAACAGGCGAAGGGTTTTTTAGCGCGTTGGTAAAAAATCTGGCTCTGGCTCTGGATGTTCCGGCCGCCTGGGTGACCGAGAACATTGACGAATCTCGCCAATTCATGATTCGGGCCTTCTGGTTAGATGGTAAATTAACGGAGAACGAAGAATTAAAGCCCGAAGGAACCCCTTGTGAGGCGGTGTTAGTTGAAGGGCGTATGGTGCATGTGCCCGATGGCATCGAAGAGGTATTCCCGAATGATCCGGATTTGAAACCGCTGGGCATCGAAAGTTACGTTGGGGTGCCATTTCAGGACAAGGACGGCCATGTCCTCGGCCACTTGGCGGTATTCGATCGTCGACCCATGCCCGAATCCGAGGAAAAATTAGCCATCATCCGAATCTTCGCTGCCCGGGCCGCCTCTGAGCTACGGCGTATCAGGGCCGAAGCGCTCGTACGCAAAAGGGAAGAAAAACTCTCGCGTCTGCTGAACACTGCGCCGGATGCCATTGTGGAACTGGACAGTGATCTTAACATCGTACTATTGAATTCAGTGGCTGAAAAAGCCTTTCAGGTAATTGCAAAAGAAGTATTGGGGCGCCACTTCTCAGATTTTTTGTCTCAGGACTCGTTTGCCCACCTACGCAATTTGACCCAAGTACTGACCACTGTCAAAAATGAAGTCGTCCATGAATGGGTCCCGGAAATCCTCACGGCCGTTTGTGTCGACGGATCGACCTTCCCGGCCGAAGCTACGCTTTCGCGTTCAGGCAGTCGCAGCCGGATCTCTTTTACTCTGATCTTGCGCAACGTCAATGACCGGCTGACCGCAGAGCAAAAAATCCGTTCACTGAGCAGCGAGACCGAGCGCTTAAGGGCGGAAATCCGGGCCATGGGCAATTATGACGATATCATCGGTACCAGCATCCCGCTCATGAAAGTCTTAAAAGATGTGGATCAGGTGGCCCCAACCGATGCCAGTGTCCTGATTCACGGGGAGACCGGCACGGGAAAGGAATTGATTGCCAGGGCCATACACGCGGCCAGTCAAAAACGGGACCGCTCGCTGGTCACGGTCAATTGTGCGGCTATACCGGTAGGCCTCATGGAGAGCGAATTTTTCGGCCATGAAAAGGGTGCTTTTACCGGCGCCACCCAGAAGCGGACGGGACGCTTTGCCCTGGCCGACGGCGGCACTATTTTTATGGACGAAGTCGCCGAGCTTCCGGCGGATCTTCAGGCCAAACTGTTGCGGGTGCTGCAAGAGGGCGAGTATGAGCCTGTGGGCAGTTCCCGGACGCACAAGGTAAACGTACGTGTGATCGCAGCGACTAACCGCGACCTTCAACGTGCCGTTAATCTGGGGGAATTCAGGCAGGATCTCTACTATCGCCTGAATGTGTTTCCCATTCAACTGCCGCCGCTGCGCGAACGCGGGGACGATATTGTCCTTTTAACCCGTGCATTCGTCGATAAATTGGCCAGGCAATTGGGCCGCTCGATCGCGCCGCTCTCTGGCGAAGACATGCGACACCTAAAAAGCTATGCTTGGCCCGGCAATGTCCGGGAGCTACAAAACGTCCTCGAGCGGGCTGTTATTACCGCAGAAGGCGGGCGGCTCAATTTTGACCGCGCTCTGCCCGAAACCGCCAGCGACGGCAATACGAACAAGCCTTTGGCCCATGAATCCACCGACTCACGCCCCATTCACACCGCCGAACAGATGCTCGATCTGGAACGGGAGAACCTGCTCCATGCCTTGAATACCACCGGCTGGCGAATTTCCGGCCAAAACGGTGCCGCGAAACTTCTGGGCATGCCGCCCTCCACTCTCAACTCGCGACTGAAGGCCCTAAAGCTGAAACGACCGGCCTCCTGATTTCCACCTTTTCACCCCTCCATGTACTTAGCGACATCTCGCCAATTTGCGACATCTCGCCAGCCTTTTCAGCGGGATTCCGTCCAATCCCGCTATCGCTACAATCGATCAGATTGAATTTTATCTATTGATATAATTTGTATAATCGCATTTCTACAACCGTGGCACGCTTCCTGCCATTTGATTCGGGTAACGGACGGATCGCGGTGACGATCCACAACCCATCGACCCAATGGGACGATCAAACGTCCCCGACATTGAAAAAAGGAGCAAGACATGAGCAGAGCCATTCAAATCAACGAGGAAATCACGGCCCGACAGCAAGAGGCCTTCATGGGGAAAATGCTGGATGCCCTCAACGGGTATTTCGACATCCATACTATCTATCTGGGAAACCGCCTTGGGCTGTACAAACCCCTGACCGGCCCCACACCATTAACGGCCAGCCAACTGGCAACTCGCACTGGAACAGACGAAAGATATATCCGGGAGTGGCTGGAAGCCCAGACAGTGTCGGGTATCCTGAAAGTAGACAATGCGGACGCCCCGGCTCGGAAACGGCGTTTCAGTTTGCCTGCTGGCCACACGGAGGTACTGACCGATCCGGAGAGTGTTAATTATCTGGCTCCCATAGCCCGAGCGGCACTGGGAGCCGCCCTACCACTTGAAGCTATTGTCTCGGCCTTTCGCACTGGTGAGGGAGTGTCCTTCGCCGATTACGGTACTGATTTGCGCCAGGGGCTGGGAGAGCTTAACCGACCGCTTTTCATGAAGCAGCTCGGTGGCGAATACCTGCCGTCCATTCCCGATATCCACCGTCGGTTGTCGGCCGATCCGCCGGCCAGCGTGGCTGATGTCGGTTGCGGTACGGGCTGGTCTTCCATCGGTATGGCCAAATTCTATCCCAAGATCCGTGTGGATGGCTTCGATCTCGACTTAGTGTCTGTGGAGGAGGCCCAGACCCACGCACGGGAGGCGGGTCTCTCGGACCGGGTGCATTTTGATCAGCGGGACGCGTGTGATCCATCGCTTTCAGGACGATATGACTTGGTCACGGCATTTGAGGCTATCCACGACATGGCCGATCCGGTCAAATCGCTTAGGAACATGCAGAGACTGGCGGGTCCCACAGGCAGCGTCATCGTCATGGATGAACGAACTGCGGAACGATTCACGCCCGAGGGCAACGAGATCGAACGCATTTTGTACGGTTTCAGCATTTTGCATTGCCTGCCCGCATGCCGGTCCGAATCCCCATCAGCGGGAACGGGCACCGTCATGCGACCTGACACCCTGCGCAAATACGCCCGTCAAGCGGGTTTCCACAAGGTGGAAACTTTGCCCATCGACAACTTTTTCTTCCGTTTCTACCGCTTGATCAGCGTATGAATCGCAGTTGTGTAAATAACTACCATAGCCACCAGATTTAAAAAGGAGTCATAATATCATGAAAACAAACAAGAAAATACTGATTGGAATAATGTTCCTTTGTTCGGCATTGCTCACCTTGAACACTGCCCAGGCCAAAGAGAATCAATCGCACCACCGCGGCACCAAGATCATTGCGTTTGAAGTCGCTGAAAACGGCACTCGGTTTGTCTTCGATGAATCACCTCTCCACGAAGATGCGACTCCAGCCTACGGGAACCCATTTATCACCGAAGGCTACATCTACCCCTCTGGCACGATCCAGTGCGACGACGGGGGGGAATGTACCGGCACCAATCCGGATGGTTCGGCTCAGTTTCCCGATCAGGTGGTCGGCCGGTGGACCTGTCGCGGTTGGTTTGTCGGCAATGGTATGAAAACCGAGACCGGTCCCATTGTCATCACAACGCAACTGTACGATTTCGGTGACATACCGGGGAACATAACCATCGTTAGCGAAGGCTTTGAGCTGATCGACTTTAATGTGGCCGTCAAACGAGCCATCACCGGCGGAACGGGAAAGTTCGCCTTGGCCCGGGGGGTAGCCAAACAAGCGCTGCTCGGTTTCAACGAGTCAATGGGTGTCAGTTTGCAGCTCGAATTAAAAGTGAGGAAAAATTAACTGGAATTCGGCTAATGGAATCGTAAGATAATATATGTCACTCCCGCAAAAGGCGGGTGTGACATATTATCCTACCGCTAACTTCGTAGCAGGGGATTGTTCCCGGGCCACGCCAATTTTTCCTCAATGAAGTTGAGACATCGGGGAAAATAGGGTCAAACCTTGATTTGTGATTTACAGGCGATATATACATCTATCAGTTCACTATCCGTTGAAAACCGTTTTTTGATCAGGCTGACCCGCCTACTGATATTCGAATAAGTGAGGCTTAGTAGCAAGCCAATCTTCTGATTACTCAGCTTGCCTGTTTCCCATAGATAGTAAATCAGCATATCCCGTTTATCCATGTCATCAGGTGAAATGCGTCTCATATTCCGGAGGGTTTGAAGGTCCAAACCGAATGCGTGCGCTGCCCTATCGGCCAATTCCTGCGGGTCTGGGTCCTGCAGCAATCGATTGTGCTGCGGAAGCTCTTCATTCTTGCTATCACCTGAAAATCTGGTCTTTGGGTGATCTAAAAAAGCTTCAGAACCATATGCCAGACCACTTCTGTAGATCACCTGGAAATTGTCGGCGTTGATCTGGCTCAATATCAATCCTGTTGACAGCCAGGACGGTGCTTTTTTCTTGTATGCATAATATGGGTAGCTGCTCCAAGGGTAATCCGCCAGCCGCTTAATAATCTCGGCCCTTAGAGGATTTCGATGAATGTAGCACGAGAGCTGATGCAGATAGGCTTCGTTTTCAACGAGAATACTCTTTCGGCCTTGAAACAAATGACCGCTGGTGTGGTTGTGAATATGAAAATGGC
>CAJIBC010000385.1_pt1 | contig 13022 bp, 11 predicted proteins | sample 9199231 | NCBI WGS metagenome assembly CAJIBC01 (sample SAMEA7708282, study PRJEB35096) | sediment metagenome | biome: marine neritic benthic zone biome [ENVO:01000025]; feature: sediment [ENVO:00002007]; material: shallow marine sediment [ENVO:03000034] sea grass bed [ENVO_01000059] ...
CCATTGATGGTGCCACCCACCACAGTATCGCCGGGCTTTTTATCCACCGGCAATGGCTCTCCGCTGAGCATGGATTCATCCACTGCCGATTGCCCGTCGATGACCAAACCGTCTACCGGAATGCGTTCACCCGGTCGCACCACAACAGTCATCTCTTTTTGAACCCGGGGCAGGGGAATCTCCTTCTCTTGGCCATTTTCAAGGATAAAGGCGGTTTTGGGTTGCAGGCCGATGAGTTTACGAATGGCGCTTCCGGTTTTGCCTTTGGTGCGGGCCTCCAACAGCTTGCCAAGTTTGATCAGGGTGATGATCACGGCTGCGGTCTCAAAATAGACATGTTGCCCCACCGATGGGAGCATTAAAACCGTCAGGGAGTAAAAATAGGCCACTGACGAGCCCAATGCGATGAGTACGTCCATATTGGTGCTTTTATTGCGAAGACTCTTAAAACCGCCCACGTAGTAGTCCCAGCCGGTGTAGAATTGGACCGGTGTCGCCAGGGCAAGAAAGAGCCAATTGATCCAAGGTGCGTGACTCCAGGGGCCCACCAGGTTGAAATCGCGTAGCATGCTCAGCGCAAACAAAGGTGTGGCGAAGATAACACCCACAACAAATTTGCGGGTCTGGTCGCTGATCTCGGCTTGCCGGGCTTGCTGCTCGGCATCTTCGGTATCCTGGACTTGGTCCGGCGCAATGGCGCCGTAGCCGGCTTTTTCAATGGCTGTGACAACATTTTCAACGGTCAAGATGTCGGCCAGATAGTCCACAGTCGCACGTTCGGTGGCAAAATTGACCGTGGCGTTGACCACGCCGTCCACCTTTTTGTTCAGTGTCCGTTCAATGTTGGCTGCGCAATTGGCACAGGTCATGCCGGTGATGGGCAGTTCGACATGGGCGGCGGGCACGGTATACCCGGATTGCTGCACGCTACCCACCAGGTCGGTGATGTTCAGTTGCCCGGCATCAAAGCTCACCAAGGCCTGCTCAGCGGCAAAGTTTACCGCTGCATCCTGTATGCCGTTAAGTTTATTGAGTCCGCGTTCAATGTTGGCGGCACAATTGGCGCAGGTCATACCGGTAATGGGCAGGGTAACGGTTTGCTCGTTCATGGCCGCCTCCTTTCATTCTAATGGTATTAAAGAATCTGTATTTTTTGGATGATCAAGCAACCGGGTACCCGATTTCTTCCAATTTCGCCTTGATTTGTTCATCAGTGGCCGGTGATTCCAATTCTAAGGTGACGGTCTTTGCTTGGGGATCACCACTGATTTGCTTCACACCCTCTATCTCTTGAAGTTCGTTGGTGATGGAAGCCACGCAATGACCGCAGGATATTTTGGGTATGGAATATACAAGTTGGCTCATGATTGCCTCCGTTTGTAATATTGGTTAAAGAACTATTCTTGAAATCGCGATGCTTAAGGTTTCACATTCCATGTGAATACTCTTTCCGGAATATCGGCGACATCGCGAATGATTAAGGTAACCGATTTTACCGATCCCTTTAAAACCGGAAATATCAACGTGCCCTTGCGGTGATGGCCGCCCGGGGGAGAACCTTTCCATTGATCAGGGCGGTAGCTGCGCCCCTTGTCATCTCGCAGTTCCGACACGGCGATCAAGTCCTGGTCCAGTTCCACACTGTGGGTGTTGAAGCGGACATCAAACTTGACCGCCTTATCCGACGCCAATGCGGTTGGTTTCACGGTCACACGCACACCATTGCCGTTGTGGACTGATTTTTCATAGGCAAAGGCTGACGCCGCCGAGCCCAATACCACGGCAAGGAAAACTATTCCGATGGCCTTCAATGGTCGTTTATATGGTTTCATGGCTTGCACTCCTTATTCGTTTTAGGCTGAGGATTATGGATAGGCTGCGCCATAAGCAAAAATGCCGTTTTTCACCATTAAGCGAAGCATATAAGCAATTCCCAATATGTTGGATATGACACCGATGACAAAGAAAACCGTCTGGTACTCTACAAGCCCTGCCACGGCTCCGGAAAAGAACGGCAGGCCAATGGCCGGTAAAATCGCCGCCAGGTAGTGAGAGCAACACAAGGCCATGGCGACACCGGACACACCACCCGATGCCGCCATACCTGAGGTAGCGCCCTTTAAGCGGGCACCCGCCATTACGGCGCGCATATGGGTAAAAAGCCCTACCTGAACCCCCAGGCCCAAGGCCAAAGCGATAACCCATCCACCAAATTCACTAAATTGATAAGTGGCGTTGGACCAATCCGATAACAAGGTGATCAGACCCATGTAAAAGCCGATCACACCCAATACCGCAGCCACGGCCCACACCATGCGGTGTTTCAGCCAACCGGCCGGCAGTGTAAATGCCGAAGTAGAACTCTCCGGACCGCTGCTATGTGCAGAGTAGCCGGCCGCATCCAGCACCGCGCAGATGGCTGCCACATCGGTTTGCTGAGATTCATAACGAACCTTGGCAGACGATTCGGCAAGGCGCACTTGCGCATCGATAACGCCATCGACGTTGGTCAAAGTCGTTCGGACTTTTTCTGCACAGGCGCCGCATCGCATACCTGTTATATGAAGCATCACTTCGGTGGCAGGCTCAAAAGATGTGTTTGATGCAGCTTCCTTTGCAACAGATGAAATATTATCATGGTTTGCGCAGCACCCGGACTCAGAGTGATGGCTGATTGCAGCTGGGTTGCTTTTCATGATGTACTCCTTTCCGCATCACAGGGGCCGCGATCGGTACGGGGCCTTCTTAATCTGGGAAAGAATCCGGGCACCTGTTTGGCGTAGCGGGTGTAAACCTCGCCCAGTTGCTCAAAGGCTTCCTTTTCCTCACGTTTTGCGAGCCGGACATAGATATAAACCAGAATGGGAAACATGATCAGGGTCGGCAAAGTCGGCCATTGAATCAAAAAGCCCATCATAATGACAATGAATCCCACATATTGGGGATGCCGCACAAAGGCATAGGGGCCTCGGCAAGCCAATGTTCCAGTGCGTTGGGCCCTGTAAAGTACCCGCCAGGCGCCTCCCAAAAGAATCAAACCGCCTACGATCAATATGTTGCTGATCACATGCAGGGGGCCGACATGGGCGTTGCCGCTCCACCCCAGCAGGGTTTGCAGCAAATGACTGGAGTCGTGGGACAACCAGTCAATCTCGGGGAAACGGCTGGTCAGCCAACCCGACAACAGGTAAATGGTCAGGGGAAAACCGTACATCTCTGTAAAAAGGGCCACGACGAATGCGCTAAAACCTCCGAAGGTGCGCCAGTCCCGTCGGGTTTTTGGGCGAAAAAAGCTGAACGCAAAGATCAATATGATTAAGGTGTTTACAATTACCAGTTGCCAGTGTCCGTATGCAGGTCCGGGATTCATGGTTTGTCTCCTTTTTTATTTGATGCCTTTAAGAATGCTAAGATTGTAGATACCGGCAATGGTGGCTCCCACGAGCCATCCCATAATGAAGATCCCGGCAAATCCCATGGCTATTTCCAAAAACGGCATGTCCATCCTCAGGATAGGAGTGACATCAATGCCATGCATCAGACTATTGAAAAATAGGATGGTGCCCTCTTTCCCAAGGATGGCCATGAGGTACACGCATCCGAGGTATAACAAAGAGAAGGTCAGAGCCAATGCCAGGCCAAATTTTCTGATATCAATGAGTGTCATGCGTTCCACCCTTTTTGTCTTGACCATTATTATTTCCGAAGCGCCACATCATAAAAAGATGAACAACAAAGCAGGCGATAAGTAGTAATAGAAGCGATATTCCGCTGGTTCCGATACCCATTGAAGGTAGCAAAAAAATCAAGAGTAACGGGAGCACACAAGCCAGAAGCATTAGAATGTGTCTTTTCATGGCTGACATCTCCGGATTATCTTTAGCTGAACGAACCCCATAAAAGAGTTCATGGTTATTCATTGTTTTTGAAGAGCCGAGCAATGGAGGCCTGTATTATCTTCGTTACGATCGCTTGCTTGGCTCACCTTCTAATTCGTTATAGGTTCTACAAATAAACAGTCATAACTATCTGCTCGCTTGCTTGTTTTGCGCTTGGTCGGATTATCAAGCAAGGGCTGTTGTGGATACTTCTTAATGCGCCAGCGCCAGCACACATCGATAATCTTACCGGGTGTTTCTATGGTGTAAAGTACCTCTAAAGCCTTACGGAGTACGGCGGCTTGCTGATCGATACGACCTGGCTCACCCATTGGATGACCAAAGGGCCAGCGCAAGAAAATTGATCGCGGGGGTTTGACCTTTTCGGTATAGGGTCGATTGACGGATATGCTGACTGTGGGAATACCGGCGGTCTCAATTATACGCTGGATCAATCCTACGGATTGATGGCAGATGCCTCAGGCCGGTGTCAGCAAAACTGCATCCACTCCAAGTTGTGTGAATATTCTCGTTATTTGCGGCGCGGTTAGGTTGATCAGCATTTGGACATGACCGCCGTCTATGTGGCCCATAAATGAAAAGTGTATTTCAGAGATAGCGCCAATGCATCCTGCTACATGCATCTCTTTCAGCCGTGTAATAGGAAAAACGACGTTCAGATCCTTGTCAGCATCACTATGATTGTAATAATCGTGCGTAATCTTATAATCGCCTTCAATGGTGTGCGGATCAATAATCCGAAAAGTGGGATCTCCATTTGAATCTTCCATGTCGAAAGGTTTTTGTCCGCTATGGTGGATGCCAGCTGTTGTGACCAGGGCTACTTTTGACCTTTCCAGCGATTTCGTTACCGGGGACCAAGGTATAGATGGCATCTCCATTGGATTAAACGAAGCGACCAGTTTTTCAGATAGCGCAGGCCATTTATCCGCCAATTGGGATATACTTTGGTGGAGTTTCCTCTTTATGGACATGACAACCCCCTAAATTACTTTTTGGTGATATCCGGGTCCTATTAGCTTTAATCATTCCCGATAGCTTGTGGTTATAGGCAGATCAATGGCATGCTGGCGGCCGCCCGCCGGTGGCCTTGTTCAGCCTGTCAAGATATCGCTGCCAGAAACCTTTCTTCTTTTTTACAGTGTACTTGCTAGGGTTTGCTTCAAATGCCGCCTTGCAACCTTGGGCACAAAAATAAATTTCAACGCCGTTGTGGCAGTATTTCGCAGGTGCCGTTGCAGGGTTCACCACCATTTGGCATACCGGATCGATGATTTGATCTTTATTTAAAAGCTGAGCCATAATGCACCTCTCATTTAACTTTCGCACGATCCTTATTGCAGATCCTGCCTCATGTTTTCATATTCGAACTTACTTATTTCACCGCTGGCGTATCGCTGCTTTAAAATCTCCAAGGCACTGAAGTCGACCGATTCATTTCGAACGGTATCGTCCGATGAACTGCGGCGCGATATCAAACCTGAAACTAGCAGGCCAACGGCTGTTAATACAGCCACCCAAAAAAGAATCATGATAATGCCCATACCACCACCTCCCATCATCATATGGTGCGGCATACTCCAGTCACCGTCGCCATAACCGAAATAGTTATGGTGATTGTAGAGAAACCAGATGCCGGCAGCGATTAATGCGACAGATATTCCCAAGCTGATTAATGTACTTGTTTTTGTGTTCATGGGAGTCTCCTTTTATCACTGCAAGCTCAAATCTCCGGGGCCGGCTTAAAACCGTTGCCCCGGAGCTGACCGGCAATTACCAGCAATAGCCACCTCGAAAACTTCGGCTTTGATTGCCCTTGGGCACGAGCTTGCCCACTTTCAGCCGGTGTTCTATTGATTTTTGATCAAATTCCGCATGCAAATTGGACAGTTGCTTTTGCAGCTTACTCATTTTGTCCTCGTCGGGTTGATCCCTCTCCATCTCATTGCGCAACGCGGTCCGTGCGTCGTCAATTTTGCCCCGTAGCTCGCGCGTCTCCTTGTAGAAATCGTCCCTGGCCGCATCAATTTTGGCGGCATCTTCTTCCGGCAGAGTGCCCCATCCGTCATAACTACGCATATGAGGACCGTAGTCCATCATGTGCCCTCTGCCGTAACCCGGCCCCATCATGTGGCCGCCGTACCCGTCCATGTGGCGTCCGTAGCCGCCATGCGCAAAAGCTATTGCTGCTATTGCCACGATTAATCCGAATACCAAAAGGCCAATTGTTGTTATCTTCCGCTTCATTGAAATGTACTCCTTTCATTTTCTAGGTTTAGTTGATCACAAATTTTTTGTTATTTTTCCTTTTGATATCCCTATATGGCAATCGCTATGCCAATTATAAAAACAAGTATGCTATGATATTATTATCCAACTGTATTTATAGGGTTATTTTTGGTGTAATTCCAAATAGTGAAGCTGTTTTGAAATGTTTATTCGATAATCAGGTCGTGTAAAATCGAATCATCGGAGCTGGTTTTTAGAGTGGGTATGGGTAAAAAGAACCCACTTAAGGATCGGTTCAATTTTGCTCGAAAATTATATCGCTTGTGATGATCTAATATCGTTTAGCTCTCTCGAGAACCTTACCAGATTATTTCTCCATTATGCGCACAAGACGGCAAGTTTGTGACAATTATGTCAATTTACTCCCACTGAGTGAGTCTTTTTTATACATGCCACTAAGTATGAGAAAAAGTGATTTTGACTATTATTCCTGATAACCTACAGATATAGCGGTTAATTACTGGTGGCTTTCTGTGGTGGTGCTATATTGGCACGTATTCTGCTTTTATCGACCAGAGTATCATATTGGTGCTGCCGGCGTTATGTTGGATCGGTTTAGGTTAGAAGAAAATGTATTGACAGGATAAAAATACCCTCTATATTTACTTTCGGACAAAAGTAACCCTGGAGCCTTTTAATTCCTTCACTTTTAAAGCTTATCAGGGCATGAAACATAGTTATGAGAAATCGCCAACTACAGTAAATTGAGTCAGATATGATTAAAAGAACCACAAATATCGTCTTTATCACACTCTTCGCAGGCTTCGCTTTTTTAGCGCAGCCTGCCATTGCGGCCGAGTGCGCCGAGATGATGAGGTGCATGCCCGGCCATACAGAAGGCCATATGCCGGGTGCAGAAGACACCACGTCCTGCGATTGTGTCCAATCTACTCAGATACTGCTCAGAATCGGCTGCATGCCTCAGAACCGGAGTCAGATCGCTCCGGATATCAATATTTCCTCTCACATCGACTATGGGATACCTTTACAGCACGATTCGATGTGGATTTGTCAGGATTGGCTATGGACTGAGCATCGATTTTTCACAGCTGTCGATCCAGTGCCGCATTGCCCAATTTTTATATTGAACCAAAGCTTTCTTTGTTAACCGTCCTCTCCATACCCACAATTTAAGTCTAACATTAACACCAAGTCACTGACCGAATGCTGACGCAGAGCGAATTATCCGCTGTGTAACGCGAATGCCACCGACCGCGTAAGGTTATCGGGACTGTTCTTCTAGGCCTGAAGATGGAATCGATCAAGGGTCGATATCCCAACCAGGAGGTATCTCCAATGCTCAACTGGAAACAGATTTTCACGCTGCTGATCTGTATAGTGGTAGGGGCGGGAGCCGTGTCCGCACAAGTGGCCTCATCCCCAAAGCCTTCCGTCTCAGAGCTGGAACGGCTCACTAAAGAGATGTTGGCCAACAACCATGGTTTAAAAGCACTGGAACAGAAAGTCGCCGCACTTAAAGAAGAAGTGCTGGCGGCTGGTGCGCTGGATGACCCGAGATTCGGGTTCGGTCTGCTGAACTTGCCCGCCGACTCTTTTCGGTTTGACGAGCAACCCATGACGCAAAAGCAGATTGCGTTGGCCCAGCGCATCCCCTGGTTTGGCAAGCGGGATCTAAAGACCCAGCGTGCCGTGCTGAACGCCCTGAAACAGGAGTCTATGCTGAATGCTCGCCGCCTCCAATTGATTCGCAACCTCGCCGACGCCTACTATCAGCTGGGATTTGTGGTTGCGAGCCTTGAGATCAACGAACGGTTATCCCTCCATATGGATCAGATTGCCCAGGTCGCTGAAGCGCGTTATGGCTCAGGCAAGGGGCTGCAACAGGATATTCTCCAAGCCCAGGTAGAACAAAGCCGTCTTATGGAGCGCCATAACATGCTCAAGAGAGAACGGCGTTCTGTGGAAGATCGTATCAATGGACTGCTGAACCGCAGCACCTATGCTCCCATCGTGGCGCCCACTCCTGAAAAGTTGCCTGAACTCGAAGGATCGCTAGCGCGTTGGCAGGCGATCACTTCGGAATCTAACCCCGATCTTCAGACTCGACGTATCGAAATCCAACAGGCCAAAGTCGATTTCGATTTGGCCCGTAAGGCGTACTATCCCGATCCGGATTTGAAATTGGCCTATGGGCAGCGCGATGAAGACACCAACGGTAATGACCGCTCGGATTTTCTTTCGGCCACTATCACTTTCAGCCTGCCGGTGTGGGCCAAGCGCAAGCAGGACCGTCGGTTAGATGCCGCTGGCAAGCGGCGCGAGGCGGCCCAGGCACAATTCAAGGATTTAGCGGCACAGCTGCCCCACCAGGTGGATGCCGTGGCCGCCGAACTCAACCAAATCAAGGAGAACTACACCCTCTACACGGAGGCGCTCCTGGTCCAGACCGGCCAGTGGGCTGAATCGGCACGATTCTCCTATGAGGTCGGCAAAGTCAATTTCAACACCATGGTCTCTGCCCAGTTGCAGGAGTTGAAGCTGGAGCGGCAGGCCAAGCAATACCTCTATCAGTATTATCGCAAAATGGCAGTGTTGGATAACCTCCTTGGGGGTCGCCTGCACAGTAAAGTTGACCATCAATTTACCACCGATATGGACCGCGCACAAAAGTCCGTCCGCATCGATAATCCGTAGAAGGAGCTTAAACATGACACGTATCCTAATTCGATCCATCCTGACCCTGTCCGTTGTTTTTACCTCCATTACCGTAGGTGTGGTTGTATGGACCAGCATGAATGACGGTCACAATGAAACGGCCATAGCGTCTGTTTCCGAATTGAAGTCCGGCATGATCGATCCCAAAAACGGAAAGAAAATCAAATACTGGGTAGCCCCCATGGATCCAACCTATATACGCAACGAACCGGGCAAGTCCCCCATGGGCATGGACCTGGTCCCCAAATACGAGGATGAGGGTGGGGCCAACGAACCGGCCTCTACCATCCGCGTCGATCCGGTTACGGTCCAGAATATGGGGGTCCGACTGGCCCCGGTGGCCAGAAAGGAGCTGACCAAAACCATCCGCGCCTTCGGCAACATCACCTATGATGAACGACGGCTCTATACAGTGAATACTAAGTTCGACGGTTGGATCGAGAAACTGAACATCAATTACGTCGGCCAAAACGTTGCCAAAGGGCAACCGCTGTTCAATATCTACAGTCCGGATATCGTAACGGCCCAGGAAGAGTATCTCCTGGCACTACGTCAATATCGTAACGTCTCAACCAGCCCGAATGAGAGAATCAAAGACAATGCCAAACGGTTATTGGCCGCATCCCGAACGCGGCTGCAGTATTGGGATATCTCCAATAGGCAAATCGAACGCATTGAACAGACAGGAAAGGTCACCAAAGCGGTGACGGTCTTTTCGCCGGCGACAGGCGTTGTCTTGAAAAAGAATGCCTTTCCCGGACATTTCGTCAAGGCCGGGGAGCACCAGTTTGAAATCGCGGATCTGTCCAAAGTTTGGGTGGATGTGGAGGTTTATGAATACGAACTGCCGTGGGTCCACAAAGGCATGCATGCGACCATGGATTTGTCTTACATTCCCGGCAAGGAGTTCAAGGGCCGTGTGCTTTATGTCTATCCCTATCTGACGGAGAAGACCCGAACGGTCCGCCTGCGGTTGGAATTCGATAACCAAAATTTCGAATTGAAGCCGGATATGTATGCCAATATTTATCTGAATTCAACTCTGGATGGAAACAGTCTGGTGGTACCCCAGGAAGCTGTGATCGACAGTGGCGTCAGAAAAGTGGCCTTTGTCTCCAAAGGCGAGGGACGCTTCGAACCCAGAGAAATTCAACTGGGCATGGAGGTCAACGGCGGCAGCTATCAGGTGCTGGCCGGCCTAAACGAAGGAGAACAGGTGGTGACGTCCGCCCAGTTCATGCTCGATTCAGAAAGCCGGTTGCGGGAGGCCATCCAAAAGATGTTAGAGGTACGCAGCAATGATACGGGCGCCGGCGCCGGAGATGATTTAGATATGGATGGATTGACCATGGATGGATCAGATGATGCCGATATGGATATGTCGGATCTGACCATGACATCGGATGATCGAACCGAAACGCACCAACAGAACGACATGTAGAGAAGAGTAACGCCAAATGCAGAAGTGAACTTCGAAGCAGCGATGTTTTCCAGTTACAGCGATAGGACACTCAGCCGCGACCATAAGAACGACTGCGTTTTACGGTGGCCGGGAGTTTCCATGAGGTACAAATATGATCGGTAAGATAATCGACGCATCCATCAAGCACAAGTTCCTGGTGATACTGACAACGGTGTTCATCATCGCCGGCGGCACCTACGCCCTGTTTAAAACACCCTTAGACGCCATTCCGGACCTGTCCGATGTCCAGGTGATCGTCTTTACCGAGTACCCAGGTCAAGCGCCCCAGGTGGTGGAGGACCAGGTGACCTATCCACTGACCACGGCCATGCTCTCGGTACCTTACGCCAAAGTGGTGCGCGGCTACTCCTTTTTCGGTCTCTCCTTCGTCTATATTATCTTCGAAGACGGTACCGATCTTTACTGGGCGCGCAGCCGTGTACTGGAGTCCCTTAACTATGTCTCGGGGCGACTGCCGCAAGGCGTCACGCCGTCCCTGGGCCCAGATGCCACCGGAGTTGGCTGGGTTTATGAGTACGTGTTGGAAAGTGACCGCCACGACCTGGCCCAACTGCGGTCCATGCAGGACTGGTTTCTGCGCTATGAACTGGCCAGTGTGCCCGGAGTGGCCGAAGTAGCCTCCATCGGCGGGCATGTCAAACAATACCAGGTGATTGTCGACCCCAACAAATTGACGGCCTTCGGGATTCCATTGCAAAAGATCCGGCAGGCCATCCGCCGCAGCAATCGCGATGTGGGCGGTAAGCTGGTTGAGATGGGTGAAACCGAATTCATGGTACGTGGTCTGGGTTACATCCAGGGAGTGGAAGATCTGAAAAATATCCCGCTGGGCGTGAATGACCGCGGTACTCCCATTCTCCTGCGCAATGTGGCGGCCGTTCAAGTCGGTCCTGAATTGCGCCGCGGTATCGCCGACCTGGACGGCAAGGGCGAAGTTGCCGGTGGCATAATCGTCATGCGATATGGCGAAAACGCGTTGCGAGTGATCGAAGATGTAAAGCAACGGTTGGCCGATTTGCAAGACGGTCTGCCGGAGGGTGTCAAGATCAAGGGCGTCTACGACCGCTCCGGTTTGATCATAAGGGCCGTTGACAACCTCAAAAAGACCTTAATAGAAGAGAGCCTGATCGTAGCGCTGGTCTGTGTGATCTTCCTTTTCCACTTCCGCAGCGCCCTGGTCGGTATTTTTACCCTGCCGGTGGGGGTGTTTATCAGCTTCATTATCATGGAGAAGCAGGGTATTAACGCCAACATCATGAGCCTTGGCGGCATCGCCATCGCGGTGGGGGCCATGGTGGATGCTGCCATCGTCATGATCGAGAACGCCCACAAACACATCGAAAAGGATGGCGGCAAAAAGCCCCATTGGCAACTGATCGCCGACGCCTCCAAAGAGGTCGGGCCGGCGCTTTTCTTCTCCCTGCTGATCATCGCCATCAGCTTCCTGCCGGTTTTTACCCTGGAAGCACAGGAGGGGCGGTTATTCAGGCCACTGGCCTACACCAAAACATATGCCATGATGGGTTCGGCCCTTTTGGCTATTACCATCGTTCCGGTTCTTATGGGGTATATGATCAGGGGAAATATCCGGCCGGAACACCGCAACCCGGTCAACCGGTTCTTGATCTGGATCTACCATCCGATAATCAAGTTGGTGCTCAAGGCTAAAGTACCGGTGGTCCTTGCGGCGGTTGTGGCCATTGCGATCACGGTCATCCCCTGGAAGCGCATAGGCAGCGAGTTTATGCCGCCGCTCAACGAAGGCGATCTGCTCTATATGCCGACCACTTTGCCGGGCATATCCGTGACCAAGGCCCGGGAGCTGTTACAGCAGACGGACCGGATCATCGGTGCATTCCCCGAGGTGGAGACCGTTTTCGGGAAAGTCGGCCGGGCGGACAGCCCCACGGATCCGGCGCCTCTGTCCATGCTCGAAACCACCATTACGCTTAAACCGGAAGCTCAGTGGCGTAAGGGCATGACCATGGCGAAATTGGTGGATGAATTGGACAAGGCCATTCAGTTCCCTGGTTTGACCAATGCCTGGACCATGCCCATTAAGACCCGTATTGATATGCTCTCCACCGGTATCAAGACACCGGTGGGCATCAAGCTGATGGGGGACGACCTGCAGGTGCTGAGCAATATCGGCGAGAAGGTGGAAGCGATGATTCGCAAAGTGCCGGGTACGGCCAGCGTCTACTCGGAGCGGGTTACCGGCGGTAATTTCCTCGACTTCGACATCGATCGCACTGAGGCGGCGCGCTACGGGCTTACCGTTGGCGATGTGCAGGACATCATTATGAGCGCCATCGGCGGGATGAATATCACCCAGACCGTTGAGGGCCTGGAACGCTATCCGGTCAATTTGAGGTACGGCAGCGAACTGCGAGACACTCCGGAGAAGCTCAAGCGCATCCTGGTGCCCACGCCCAGGGGAGCCAAGATTCCTATCGCCCAGGTGGCAGACATCCGCATCGTAAAGGGGCCTCCTGTAATAAAAAGCGAAAGCGCCCGCAAAAACGCCTGGATCTATATCGACATTTCCGGCGTGGATGTGGGGACCTATGTCAAAGCGGCCCAGGCCGCCGTTCAGGAGCAGATCGACCTGCCGCCAGGCTACAGCTTGTTGTGGAGCGGTCAGTACGAATATATGATCCGTGCTCAGAAACGGC
>CAJIBC010000504.1_pt1 | contig 12996 bp, 11 predicted proteins | sample 9199231 | NCBI WGS metagenome assembly CAJIBC01 (sample SAMEA7708282, study PRJEB35096) | sediment metagenome | biome: marine neritic benthic zone biome [ENVO:01000025]; feature: sediment [ENVO:00002007]; material: shallow marine sediment [ENVO:03000034] sea grass bed [ENVO_01000059] ...
CACCGTCAGGAAACGTTCAAATTGAGTGTCGTCCCTTAAATCAGGGGCCTTTAGGGCTTCTTCTCCTGGGGCGGTGGCAATGACACGATTTGGCGGCTCCTCCCGCTGGTTTGCATCATCTTGAAATCTGTTTGGTTCCTTCCATAAGATCCATGGAAAGGCGTTGCGCTTCGTCAATGATCAGGAGTACGACTTTGCCATCGGCGTGGGCTTGTTGCAGGTAGGTGTTCATAAATACCAGCAGAGCGGATTTATCGGAAATCGAGACCTCGGGCTTCAAGATTCGGGCAACCAATGCCATAAACTCATGGATCTCAAGGCTGGGATGATTAATTCTAACCACAATCACATGGTCGTCCAACGAATCCAACAGCGCATTGACCAGGGTGGTTTTACCTGTGCCCATGCCTCCGGTCAAAACGATGAAGCCATTGCGATCCAAAACGCCATATTTGAGATTGGCCAATGCCTCCCGTTGCTGTTCACCAAACCACAAAAACCGAGGGTCTGTGCTGATTTGGAACGGCTTTTCTTTCATGCCATAGAACGTATCATACATGATCGACCCTCCTTTCTCCGGCTTTGGGACGCGAAAAAGGGTATGATATAATATTCCGGTCTGTATACAGATAAAATAGCAGCGCAGCGGGGTTATAACTGGAAATATAACTCAGGTTGGGCCGTCATGCAATATTTGGCCAATGATACCAAGGTGGGATCTCTTCCAAAGGATCAAGTTGCTGCACAGCCATGCATCTGATATTGATATTTGTATGAAACTGTTTGAGATCGCGATTAGAACCTTATGTGATGTAAAGGCCAAGCATACTGCTGACGCAGTTTTTGTTTTCAGCCAGACCGAAGACAATCAATATTCCGTGCTATCGGCAGCACATCAGTTGCTGACGGATCAACTTATCAAAAAAATCCTCATCTCCGACTCAGGCCCTATAAGCGGATATCCCGGCTATTCCGTTTGGGAAAAAGAATTGTGTGCGATGGGCGTACCAAAGGCGTCTATTCTGGGTGTCGATCTTAGGGGCGCGGATTCACTCAACACATTGATCGAAGCAAATGCGCTGATATGGCACGCCAAGCAACATCATTATACGGAAATTTATGTCACGGCCGCACCTTTTCATCAACTGAGGGCGTTTATGACATCCGTGACAGCTGCCCAACAATACTACCCCCAAATCAATCTATATAGTTACAATGGCAGTGCCTTGCCATGGCTGGAACATGTGGTGCATTCACAAGGAGAGACGGCAGGTCTGCGGAAAGAACTTATCGGCGGGGAGTTTGATCGAATTCGGAAATATCAGCACAAGGGCGATCTGGCGACGGATGCCGATGTCCTAACATATCTATCCCAGAGAGACATGCGCACAAATCGTTGAAAAGGCCGGAGGACTCCAGATCCCGTGTTGCCAAGGACTCGCAGTAGGTTACTACGGCTTCGCCCTTGGTCGCCTTGGCTCTGGAGCCCTCCGACTTTTGCAACGATGGGGTTAAGATAGGCTTTTTCAACTACCGTTTTACATATTTTAAGACCGCTTTGAACAATGAGGCGCTGTGGCTGATCTGTTGATAGGCTTCTTGTTGGGTCAGCAACCGTTTTTCATCCTCCAATCTATAGCCCAGTTTCATTGACAGGTTGGCGATCCGGGCAATTTCACGGGCCAAATCCATCTCAGTGGTGATGTTAATGTCATATATTTCAATACGGTCAAGACGCTCCAAAACTTCGCGATTAATCGTGCCGTCCGTTTTGCTATGGTGCGTTCGATTGTAGTTGTTATAGACCGTATTATGGAGCGGTTGCGACAGATCCCCAATGTAATGGGCCGCAAAGGCCAGGTGGTACTCAGCGTATTTTCCGGCTTGACGAACCTTTAGATATTTTTTGACGGATGCGACGATGGCACCGTAAAGATGACCGACGGGATCCCCGGTTTGGTCGTATCGGCTCACCTGCTCCATAACCGTCTTGGGTGTAACCATGGTGTTACGGGGATTATTGACATAATGGTTCCTTTTTTCAATCCAACCCGCTTTGACCTTGATCATGTCAGCGCCGGTTGCGTTGAACCATTTGGCGTAACCTGCCACCTTGGCTATGGCAACATGGGTTTCATCATGCCAGGCCCATGCTGGGAGCGAATGGGATGAGAGCATGATGCTCAGGATTACGGTGCAAACCATTTTTTTCATTGAGCGTCCTTGGTGCTTTTAAGGGTGTAGCGTAATCCCTAATCCGGGAGTTGTCAAAGAAGTGTTGTTTTTCCGGACATGTCGTATAAATGCTGGGATGCTACACTCTTTTTGGAATCGAAGATTATGGATCGTGCGGGTCATGGCGACATATATCAGATTGAGTTCATCTTGCTCCAAGTCTGATGGGTCGACGAGTTCATCGTTTTCAACCAGGGTTGGAAAGTCATCCTTTAAAAGCACGTTATCCCACTCCAGCCCTTTGGATTTGTGGGCCGTTGTGAGAATGATTTCCGCCTCGTCCAGTTTAACAGCCTTTCGATAAATCCTATCCACAAGCCTGGGGATGTTCGCATGGTGGGTTTCAACCACTTTGCAGATACTGAGCAGTTCGACATCTTCTACGGTTTTGGCATATGATTTTAATTTTCCATAATGCATAAAACGCTTGATGTATCGATCATGAATCCGGTCGACGATGCCTTGGCAGAGGTGGTAAACGTCTTTAATGGTATTGAGGCGGTAGCCCCCAATACCGCCCATGAATCCGATCTTATTGAGGTTGGCGAGTTTTGCGGCTTGGTCGAAAACACCGGCATGGGTTCTGGCAATGAGGGTATACTTCTTGGGATTCCACTTGGGTTTAAGCGCCCGGCGGACCTGTGTGCCAACGATCTTGAGCTCTTCCTTTTTAAAGGTATTGAGGACCATATTGGCGATCCGTGCGATATTGTTGTCAAACCGGAAACTTTGGGTCAGGTGCATTGTTTGGGGGGACTTGATTTTTTTCAATGTATCCCGTGCGCCGCGAAAACTGTAGATTTGCTGGTGGCTGTCGCCAACCAGGATGATCGATGCCGGCTTGCTGCCGCCATTGTCGTTGGCCTGGGACAGGACGAAAGCGGTGGTAACCGGATTGATGTCTTGGGCTTCATCCAGCAAGATGCAATCATAGTTCAATATCGGGTTGGAAAGTTGGTAGAGTTTTAAATAGCCGTCATGGAGCATGCCAATTTGATCGTCAGACGGGTCGCACATTATCCGACCAAGTTTGTTGGCCCACGCTACAAAGTCCGGCAACACTTCTTTGCGCTGCTCATACAAGGCGTTCGCTTGATAGGGGATATGCCATTTGGCAACTTTAGGGGCCGCTGAAACCAAATAGTTGTACAACGTGTCGATGGTGAATCTGGCATCTTCATATTGATCCAGATGCAACACGTCCATAACGGCGTTGGCCTTGAATCCGGTGACGATACGGCCCTTGTGTTTGTGACCGTGGGTTCGGAAAGCCAGCGCATGGGAGGTTCTGCAAACGACATTGGAGGGGAATTTATCTGCGGCTTCCAGCTGGACGCTCTTATTAAATGCAATATATAGAAAGCGCGTGTGAGGCCGCGCCTTGGCATACTCCACCAGGGTGGTGGTTTTGCCCGTACCGGCAAACGCCACAATCTTTAAAATTTCTCCAGGTTCTACATCACATTGGACGATGGCCGTTTGTTCATCGGTGAGTTTCATCATTAACTATTTTGTTTTGTATTGCATAATTATTACTTCGACATTTGTGTTATGGACTCTTCATGCCAGATTTGTTATCAAAATGCACCCAAATAAAAAGAGTTGGGGTATTACCTTCCCCACCCGGAGCAGTGGTGGGACATCTTGTGGAATGCGGGCTACCGTGGATTGATCAGTCAGCTCTCCCAAGAGGATAGGGATAGGTTCAAAAAGGAGCATTTAGCGGAAGTGACATCCCAGTGCGATGAACAAGAGCTGTGGCTTGAAATTGAAGTGATTTATACGATCGGCACCAAATCTTAACCCCATAGGCATACAAGAGATAGCGGCTTTCACTGGCCACATTTGACCGTGCTGTAATTTTGGCCGTCGAGGGTGTACAACACCACAACAGCAGTGCCGTCCGTTCCCAAAAATTCGTCACTTCCGCGGGCGTAATATGAAGCCGTCTTTGGCCAGGGCCAGAACCAGCACCACCAGCCGAGGCACTGTTCATCGACATACGCCCTGTTGCGGGCGACGTGTTGGATCAGGGTCGAGGATTGGGATTGGCAGGCGGATCCGCCTTGGGTTTGGACCGATAGCGTTTCTGAAGGCCGGCTCTCTTGGCCCGTATTGTTGACGGCCGTAACGTGATAGGCATAGGTCACGGCTTGGACAAGGCCTGTGTCGGTATAGCTAGTTGGGGTGATCGGCTCCGGTTGTAGCTTGAGACCGTCTCGATAGAGGTGGTATCCGGTCACGGTGCCCTCCGGGTTGGCGTCCCAGGAAAGGGTTATCTCTTCTTCGCCCACATGGGAGACCGTCAATCCTGTTGGAGCGTCCGGACATTCAGCGCATGCCTGGCGTGGATGGCGGTGGAAGAAGTCCCAAAAGAGGAGCGCGGCACTAGGGCCTGATGTTTCTGTCCATTTCCCATCTGCTTTCCCGCCGGACCAATAGTGGCCCTTATTCCCTTCGGTACCCTGGATTAAGCCGACAATACTGACGACCTCCAGGGTGGAACGCATGGTCGATCCGAATTTTTGATGGCGGCATTCAATTTCGTCCCGGGAGCAATCTTCGGTGGCGAAAAGATCCCCGCCGTTGATGGTCAGCCATGCATCGCGGTTGGATGTGAGGCCGCCCCACTGAAAGGTATCGCCCTCCACACCGTAGCCCACGGAACAATCGTTCTCCGAGTGGATCAGCATAAGCGGCAATTTGTAGTCGCTATCCATTTCGTCGCGCATGTCGGCGCTGATCGCCGCCGGGGAATGAAAGTTTCCGGAAGCGCGTCGCGGTGTGCTGCACAATAAGCTGTAGGTCCCAATACCTTCGTTGTAGCCCCCTCCGGAATGGACCCCTGCCGAGGCCCAGTATTCATTGTGGGCCACGGCGGCGGCATTGGCCATGAAACCGCCGGAGGAGAGCCCCGCGATGTGGCGCCGGTCGGGATCGATGGACCACTCTTGTTCGACCTGCTGTCCGATGCGGAGCAGATCTTCCACCTCACCCCGGCCCTGGTGGATTTCATCGTACTCCCAATACCCCCAGCAATGCGGGTTGCGAAATGGATCATCGGTGGAGATATCCGGCGCCACCACGATAACGCCATACGTGTCGGATATTTCATCCCATCCGAATTCATCAAAAATTGTATCGCGGGTCTGGTTGCAGCCGTGCAGAATCATGACCATTGGCAGCGGGGTTTGGCCATCGTTGGCGTCGGGGAGGTAAACATAGAAATCGCGGTGATCAGAGTTGGGGTAATCTTGGGGGTTGAAATCCCGATCCACCAATTGGCCGGCTTGTGCCAAGCCTATCAGGAGGAAGACAAAAAGAGCGGCACACAAGACCCCCATGCGACATATGACCTTAATGGATTGTTTTTTAAGGGGAAACTGATTTGTATGCATGCTCTCAACCTCCTTGGTTGCGAAAGGTAGCCCATCCTGTTTGGATGAAAATCCACATGGTTTACCTTACCATTTCGTTGGTATAGCAGTTTGTTTCACAGTGTTATATTTTTTAACAACATCTCAGGGCCCAGGGTGTGACGGATTTAACACCCGTCATGTGCGTTGGGTCACATGTGAGAATTAAAGTCTTGACTTAAACATCCGATTTGAATACTTGGGCATCTGCTTGTCCAGTTTGCCCTGTTTGGCGCTGTTGTGAAAGGAGTTTTTAGCACAATGAAAATCATGGTTGGATATGATGGATCTGAATTGAGCCAAAGGGCTCTGGCCGTTGCCCAAAAGCGTGCAAAAGCGTGTAATGCGCAGCTACATGTCTTTACCGCTGGAGGGGATGTCCAAAGCAATGGCGATAAAGTAAAAAATACACGATTGCAGACCGGCCTGAAAGATGCCGGGATGATGTGCACGGCTTGTGGTATTGAATGCCAGATGGAAATGTCCGACAGCAAACTGTCTGCTGCCGAGGATATCATTCGCTATGCCTCGGAAAACGATATTGAGGAGATTGTCATCGGCCTTCGCAGGCGCTCCAATATCGGCAAGCTGCTATTCAGCTCCACATCCCGGGAAGTCCTTCTTAGTGCCCCATGCCCGGTGTTGACGGTAAAGTGATCCAGCCCGAGCCTTAGGGCTCGCGTAAAAATAACGTCCCATTTTTGCACGAACCCTTTATCAGATTTCTTAACATTAATCGCCTGCCGCCATGGACAGGTGCGCCGTCAGACGCTATAGTATGTCTGTATCGGCTTCGCCATTACCGCCCTAATTAGGGTACCACGCCTTCATAAACAGCAACCCAATATCTAAGGCGATTTATGCGCATCCTCTTTGTCGCGGACATTCATGTAAATCAGGATCACCTGGCACAGACCCTCGATGAGACACTCTCCAGGGATGTGGATGTATTGATCATCGGTGGCGATATTGTGCCTCATAATCTGCCCCAGGCTCACGCCATGGGAATGCTGGACGCCCAGGCCATGTATATTGAGGGCACGCTGATTCCGGGGCTCAAGAATTTGAAGGCCAAACGGGATGTCCAAATTTTCCTGGACTTTGGCAATGACGACTTCATGGCCAACAGGCCTTTATTGGAACAGTACCACGGCAAGCTTCTGCATTTAATGCATTTTCAAAAGCATTCATTGACCAGCGAGGTGGACTTGGTGGGGTACATGATGGTGCCGCCCACTCCGTTCCAACGCAAAGACTGGGAGCGGCCGGATGCCCAAGACATACCTTACCCCCCGGGATCCAGGGTCAGGCTTAAAGGCTACCTCACCGGCAATGGGTATATTGAAGAGACCGTACTGGATCTGGATGATAACAAAACCATTGAAAAGGATCTGGCCAAATTGTCCGGCCAGATTGACCGCCCGTTTATTTTTGTGGCGCACTGTCCGCCTTTTGATACCCCATTGGACATGTTGTCCAGCGGCGTTCATGTCGGCAGTATCGCTATTCGACGGTTCATCGAAAAATGGAGCCGCCGCAAAAAGCTGGTGGCATCCCTGCATGGCCACATTCACGAATCTTTTCAAGTTTCAAAAAGTTCGAATACCCGTATCAACGGAGTGTTGTCCATCAACCCAGGACAGGATCGCGACCTTCAATATGTGCTTTTGGATCTTCCGGATGGAGCCGGCCCCGGCGGGATACAGTTGATGTCAACAGATTAGGTATCATATTTAAACCATTCACAATGCGATGCAACTGAGAGAGACCTGTATGCTTAAAAAGCTTCAACAGTGGTGCGTATGTCATAACATATTGTGCTGGAGTGCGGCAGGGGTTGTTCTGCTGTATACCCTGGCGGGTTTTGTAGCCACCCCCATGGCCGTCCACTACGTTTTAAAAAACAAGGTCTCCCCAGCGCTGAACCGTAGCGTGATTGCGCAAACGGTGAGGGCCAACCCCTATTCCTTTGCAGTGCATATAAAGGGGCTGTCCGTATCGGACCGCAATGACGGGCCGTTCATCCAACTGGATAGGATTTATGTCAATTTGGATCCACTGATCTCTCTTTTTAAATGGGGGGTGGCCGTCAAATCGGTGGAGATCGAAAATCCCAAAGTCCATGTCGTTCGAACGGCTGCCGATCAATTCAATTTTTCGGATATGGTACCGGCTTCCGAACAAAAGAGGCCCGATGAGGATACGCCCCCATCCGAATCCATGCGTCTCATATTAAACACCTTCAAGCTCTCGGAGGGTGAAATCCAATTCGTGGACCAAGCCCGGCCCTTGCCCTTTGAGTCCACCGTATCGGCTTTGAATATCAGCCTCACCCAATTGGATACCCATCCCAACGCCAACCCAGCGATTTACCGGATCGAGGCGCGCACCGAATCAAATGAAACTCTGAAAGTCAGCGGACAAGCTGATGTCGAACCGCTTACCGTGGCGGCAACCGTCAACTTGGAAGCCCTGGCCATTGCCAAGTATGCGCCCTATTACAGTGGTTATATGAACGCAAAGGTGACCGAGGGCACTGTGGGCCTTGGGGCCAAGGTGAACTGGTCGAAAGAGATCCAAACCGTTGGTGATATTGGGCTGAACCTGTCGAAGCTGGCGCTGACCTCCAGCCGGGGCGAACCACTGGCGGCAGTCCGGCAATTCCAGGCAGCAGGTGCGTCCATTGATCTTAAAGCCCGGGAGATCCGACTGGGGCGGGTGAGCACCGCAGACGGTAAAATCGATATGCAGAAGGATAAGGACGGACAACTTAACCTGCTGGCCGCATTCACACCGCCGCCATCAAAAGGCGCTGATGCATCTGATCCCGCGTCAATGCAAACACCGGCTTGGCGGGTCAGTATCCCCGATTTCGAGATGCGAAACTATACCATCGGGTTTAAGGACCGGCAGACCGATCCCGAGGCCAACATCGCCCTTGGCCAAATCACCCTGAGCGCCAAAGCGTTGTCGACCCGCAAAGATGCTCGTGGGACGGTTGCGCTTTCCCTAAACTGGGCAGACCAAGGGGCCGTTGCCCTGCAGGGGGATGTCGGGTTGGTCCCCCCGGCGGCCGAATTGGAGGTGGAGGCCAAGGCCCTGGATCTTCGACCGCTGCAACCGTATATTAATCCACATGCCCTGCTGGTGGTAACGCGCGGCCTCTTTGACACCAAGGGAAAATTTAAACTGATGCCCCAAGAAAACCGGATGGATATCCAATATGCAGGTGTGGCGGCCGTAAACGAATTAAAAACTGTGGATAAAAAAAAGGCGAACGATTTTATCAATTGGAAATCCCTTTATCTAAAAGGGCTTGAACTCAGAACAAGCCCCTTCAGGTTGAACATCAATGAGGTGTCGCTCACCGACTTTTATAACCGTCTCATCATCAATGATGATGGGGTATCCAACTTGGCGGCGATCATGACCAGCAAAGAAGAGAGCGCACCAGAGGTCAATAATAAACAGGCGGCAGCACCCTCCCAGGGGGAGTCGAAGAGCGGGGATAAGATTAAAATCAACACCGTCACCCTCCAAGGCGGCAGTGTGGATTTCAGTGATCTGTTTGTCAAACCCAATGTGCGCCTGCCGATGTCAAAAATCGCCGGGCGTATTTCCGGATTGGATACCATCAAAGAGAACAAGGCCAATGTACTGCTCAAGGGGATTGTCGGCCGCAACGTGCCGATGGAGATCAAAGGAGAGATCAATCCTTTAATTGAAAATCCCTATGTCGACCTCACCATCGGGTTAAATGGCGTGGATCTGAGCCCTTTTACGCCTTACTCGGGAAAGTATTTGGGGTATCAACTGGAAAAGGGGCAACTCTCCCTGGATCTGACCTATCAGGTGGCCGATAATAAACTATCCGCCCAGAACAAAGTACTGCTCAACCAGCTGACCTTGGGCGAAACCGTAGACAGCCCCACGGCCACCAAACTTCCCATTAAATTGGCCCTGGCGTTGCTCAAGGACCGCCAAGGCAATATCGACTTGGATCTGCCGATGAGCGGAGATCTGAATAATCCGGAGTTTAACGTCGGCGGTATGGTGGTGAAGATGTTCACCAACCTGATTGTCAAGGTGGTCTCTTCACCCTTTTCGGTGTTGGGCGCTCTTTTCGGCGGCGGAGAAGAACTTGCCTTTCTGGATTATGAACACGGTCAAAGCCGGATTCCCAAAGAGAGCTTCGGCAAATTGGATACATTGGCAAAAATTTTGTTTGAGCGTCCGGGGCTTAAAATGGAGATCCAGGGGCAGGTCAACCGGGAAGAAGACATCAATGGTTTGCGCAGGCTGAAATTGGAAGAACAACTAAAAGCGTTTAAACTCAAAAGCATGATCGCACAAGGCAAAAAGGCCGTTCCGCTGGAGCAAATTGAGTTGGCTGGGCCCCAGCGCGATAAAATGGTGGAAAAAGCGTATGCAAAGGCCAAGCTGCCGAAACCGAGGGATAAAAAAGGAAAGCGGAAAAAACTCAGTTCGTCGGAGAAGGAAAAGCTCCTTTATACGGCCATCGAGATAAGCGACGACGACCTTCGCCTGCTGGCCCATCAGCGGGCCCAGACGGCTAAGGATTACCTCGTTAACCAAGGCAAGGTCGAGGTTTCACGGATTTTTATAGTCGAACCCCAAATAGAAAACGAGGACCCAAAAGCGGAACTGCTGAGCCGGGTGAAATTTAATCTGACCTAACCCTTTAACCAACGCGCGGGCTGCAGAGAACCTTATTCATTCAATATCATACGGAAATTTTGGGACGGTTCTGTCCGTTTTCAAGGAAGGTGGATAAAATCCGGGTTGAAATCATTATTATTAACTTGGAACCTATCGACTACTATTTACAGATTAAACCACTCTTTGATCTTATTCCCTGATACCTTTCTAATTGTTGCTTCAGAATAGTCACCGCCGATTGAATAGACTACATTGAGTACCTTTTTCGCCATATCATTTAGTTCTAAGCTATCAACAACTATTCTTTTATTTATCACTTTAAGAATAATATTCTCTGCATTTTCTATATGTTCTGGTTTTGGATCGTACATTAATAAAATTTGCCTTTAAAAATAAGATACTCAGATTTTGAACGGCAAGTTAACCGGTGCAAAAGGGTGAAGGGAGCGGGAGCAACCGGAACCCTTTTGCATTCGAGTTCAACTCCGGGTTATGGGCATAGTTGTTTACGATTACGTTTTTTCCATAAAATGACAATGGGCTTTACCATATTTTTGTTCACATAATATCTGCGAGTCTTTTTCTTTTATGTGCGACGAATCCCCGATAATGGTATGCTTTTCTAATTGAGGCGAATATTCGCTTGCCGGAACAATTCTGTCTAAAGCTTCAGCCATAGCACGTATATGATGGGGAGCAGCACCGCAACAAGAACCAATATAATTTACACCAATTTTTTTGGCTTTAATTGCATAATTTGCCATTTCTGCTCTTGTTAAAACAAACGGATCAAGATCTAATGGAAAGGCTACATTTCCATTAAATTCTTGAATTTGGAAGTATGGTCTTTCATTGGAACATCTATATGCGACAGGCTGAGTAGCAACAAAACAACTGACTACATTTCGAATTCGTTTGGCCATAGGAAGAACTCTTTCAGGATCACGGAAACAGTTGATACCGACTATATCAGCACCTTTATCTTCGAGTATTTTATAAGATTCTTCCAAAGTTACTCCGTCTAATGTTATATCATCTCTTTTAAATCCTAAAGTAATCATAGCAGACAATCCCGAAGATTTGATTGCTTCCAAAGCAATTTCTGCCTCACCAAGATATTCAAGTGTTTCGGCAATAAAAAAGTCAACGCCCTCATCATCTTGATATTGTATTTGCTTATCAAATTGATGCCTGGTTTCTGCATAGGTTGAGGGATTTCCGGGTTCATATGCCCATGTGTTGCATATATTGCCAGCAACAAGAGTATTGTATTGGTTGGCTACTTGGTGGGCGATCCTTACCGCTTGAGAGTTAATTTCTTTCAAATTTGATGTTAATCCGACAACTTTTAATTTTTCTTCATGTGCGTAATAAGTACATGCTTGCAAGACCTCAGCACCTGCACGGGCAAAATCAATTTGTAACTGCTTGACAGCATCAGGGTGCTCAATTACGGCTTGTGGGGTAAACGGTCCTGCGCTTATGTATCCTCTTCGCTCAAGCTCAAATATAGTGCCCCCATCCCCTATGACAGGGCCTTGTTTTAGTTTTTCCAAAACCGATCTATTTGTCATATTTTCCTCTTTTCAAAAAAGTTTTGAATTAGTTCAATATTATACCAAAAACTTATATAATAATTTTAAGACCCCATAACGTTAGAGTTCAGGTGCAGCTAACCCTTCCAGAGACTTTAACGAAGCCACAAAACGTAGAATACGCAATTAACTCTAAAAGAAGCAGAGGGTTAGCTGTCACCTGGAATGACTCGTAATGTTTTTCGCTTGAATACCCCAAACTCCCAATATCTTTTACTTGGTCTTTTCGGACCAATCCATCCGCGCTCCCTGAGTTCATTGGCAATAAAGCGGTTAATTATCCTATGCCCTATACATATTACAGAATGATGCTCCACAGCGAGTTCTATTAGTTTGTTTGTTGCGTATGAAGCCCGTTCCTTTGCTTCTGCTAAAGTTTCAGAATTGTTGGAATAACCAAAAAACCAGGATAGCCTAAAAACGATAGCCCAAATTCTTACAGACAACCGTGGATAGCTCCATTTTGCGATAGGTAAACCTGCTTCATTAAACAGTGAATGACATAAGGTAATATTCTCAATTCCCAATACTCTTGCGGATTCAATTGACCTTGGTAGTTCACTGCAAACTACCACGTTTGCCGTGCTAGCAATATGTATCACATCATCAGAAGGTTTTGAAGAAACGTCTAATTCACTAAAATCATAAGCAGCAGCCCATTCAGAAAACGATGACGCAGAAAGAATAGACACAGGTGGATAGTTAACCTTCCCATGTCTTAGTAAAACTATTTGCACGACTCTCTTTCCAACATAACTGGTTTATTATATGACCGGCTCGATTACGTCCAAAATAGTTAGGAAAACCGGCTTCATTATTTTTAGTCTCAATTTTAGCAGTTATCAATAAAAATACATTTCTCTGTGTTTCAGCATGTTAGCCAAAAACATAATTCATCGACCATATAAGCATTCACTTAAACGTGTCGATTAGCGACTAATTCCAGCACTTCTAGACAAAATACGTAATTTTGTAAAATCCAAGCAACGACCCCGCCGTCAGGACAGCGTTGATGATAAACAGCAGTGGCGCTTTGTGGCCGACGAAATGAAAAATATGCTGCGATTAAA
>CAJIBC010000224.1_pt1 | contig 12854 bp, 12 predicted proteins | sample 9199231 | NCBI WGS metagenome assembly CAJIBC01 (sample SAMEA7708282, study PRJEB35096) | sediment metagenome | biome: marine neritic benthic zone biome [ENVO:01000025]; feature: sediment [ENVO:00002007]; material: shallow marine sediment [ENVO:03000034] sea grass bed [ENVO_01000059] ...
ATGGTTTTTGGCCAAAAAACGATTGTTTTGCGGATGCGTTTTCCGACGATTCCAGCGGAAATCAAGGCATCAACGATGGTCTGTACTTCAGGCAGTTCAGGCAAATGGGTGGATCCTATCTATTTTTCATTGGTGTTCCAGATTTCATTCTACGTCGATCACTATCATGGCGCCATCTCGATGTCGACCCTTAGAAAAAAGGAAAATATGACTTGTATTCTCGGTATCATGGCTTAGTTTAGCAATTTGTATACACCCCTGTTTGAGGAGCGCTATGATGACGATTGAGTGCATCGCAACCTATGCCATCATCGTGTTTTCCGCTTTTGTGCATGGTCTTTTAGGACTGGGCTTTCCCATGCTGGCGACCCCCCTTTTGTCACTGACCGGAGATGTTCGCACTTCCATCATCATGTTGTTGTGGCCAACTTTGGCCATCAATGCCGTCAATGTGATTCGAGGCGGCCACTGGAGAGAGAGCATTGGACAGTTTTGGCCATTGGCGCTTTTCGGGGCCATCGGGAGCCTTGTGGGAACCCAGATACTGGTATATACGGATCCAGCGCCCTATAAACTGCTCATGGCAGCCATGATATGGGTCTATTTGAATGTTCACCGCTTCGGAATACGGCTCTTGTGGGTGCGTCGTCATGTGCTGCTGGCCAGCGTGTTGTTCGGCCTTATCGGTGGTCTGCTGGCCGGGACTGTCAATGTCATGCTGCCGGCGTTGATCATATTTGCCCTGGAAATGAATTTGACCCCTTTGGCAACGGTCCAAATATTCAATTTCAGCTTCTTTTTCGGAAAAATAACCCAAGGTGCAGTGCTGGCGTCCCATGGCTATTTAGATGGGGCGCACTTCTTATCGACACTGCCGCTTATCGGTATCGCCCTTTTGGGTTTGGCAGTGGGAATTCAATTTCGAGAGCAAATCAGAGTAGATGTATACCGGCAATGGTTAAGATGGATTCTCGCCGGTCTTTCGATTCTTCTCATCCTTCAATTTGCAGGTATCTTGTAAATGGTTTATTTGAGCAAATTAAAGACCTGTCCGCTAATCACCTTGGGGTAGAAGTAGGTCGACTTGCGCGGCATGATCAAGCCCTCTTGGGCGACCCGTTGAACCTGTTCAATCTTCGTGGGGTTCAATATAAAGGCCATATCCGCTTCATCATTTTGAACAGCCGCCACTGCGGCCTTAGACGTAGTGGCATAGCCAATCTTGGTGGCATCATCCAGCCGGGCCTGGTCAAACCCCAACAGTTCCATCATCAACAACCGTGTCAGGACGCTGACATCCAAATCAAACAACGCCTCGTGCATCTCTTCACCGTACTTGCGCGCCATCACACCCTCTTTCAATACCAAGACAAACAGGGTGAATTGCTGTTGGGTATACAAGCCAATGGCATTTCGGTCTGATTGGGAGGCCATTGTGCGGTCCAATTCGTTTAATGCCGAGGTCATATCATCGTTCCCGGGAAAAGCCTGTATGTCAAAATAGGGTACCGCTTTTTCCAGGAATGTCTTTATATCATCCACAGGCGTCTCTTTGAGCAGGCGGTGGGCGGGAAAAATGACCATACCCGGATCTTTCAAGCTGCTCAAACTCATCATCACAAAATTGGATGGATGATGTTGATCGAAGTTCGGTGTATTTTCCTTTACCCAGTCCCTATAATTCAGTGCGGTCTCGTAACGGTGGTGACCGTCGGCGATATATATGGCCTGGCCTTCGAGGGAGCTGCTGACATGGGCTTGGGTCTCCGGATCGGTGATCCGCCAAAGCTTGTGACACAGTCCTTTCCCATCGATTATATCCATATCAGGCGATTGTATGTCAGCGCGTTTTTTCAGCTGATCCAGTATGCCGTTTCCATCGGCATAGAGCCCGAAAATGGGACTGAAATTGCTGTGGCACAGTTGCATTAATCGCAACCGTTCGGACTTAACTTTCGAAAAGGTCCGCTCATGGGGCAGTACGATGCCTTTTTCAAATGTTTCCAATCGCACGTTCCCAATAACGCCGTAGCGTGTTACGGTTTGGTCTTCAACCTTAAAAGAGACACTGGTTAAATAAAATGCCGGTTCCGGATCCTGTATCAGTGTCTCATCTTCCATCCATTGATTAAAATACCCCGCCGCGCGGGAATGAATGTCATGCTGACCGGTGTCTCCGGCCTTGGATTTTCCCAATATCAAACGAATGACATTATTCGGATGCTGTTGATAGAATCCTTCTTGTTCTTGGGGAGATATTACATCATAGGGAGGTGCCACGACATCCGCGATATTTTTTATGATGTCTGTATTATACAGAACTCCCCGAAAAGGTACAATTTCAGCCATTTGCATCTCCTTATGAACATTAACAACTTCGATCAGCATGGGTTCGGCCCGACAACCCGCTGGGCATCAAAGCAGCGCAAATATCAATATTCCGGCATCAAGTCAAATTCCGCTATTTAATGATTCTGAGCTTATGGGTGGATCTGAGATCCTGCCACAATGCCCTTAATATCACAGCGCAGGCTTCATCAGGCAGCGGTTTCATCAAATTTCCGATCTCGGCGCAGGATTCAATTAATGGCAGGTTATCCAGATATAAACCGAATTTTTGTTTGATATATTCCCCCAAACCGGTTTTCAAATGGTCCAATTCATCCGCCTGCATGTTGGCCATAACAGTGCGATCTTTAAGCGGTAATACCGCCTTTAGTTGATAAACGGCCTCATCCACAGAACGCGGCAGCTCGTTTTCACCATTGTCCTCAATTTCGGACAATGACGCCATCTTTTCCGAATGTTCTGGGTGCAAACCGGTCTTTACAAATTCAAGATAAAAAGCAGTCTCCAATATCTTTTTCACTTGGTGATAGATCAATGCATCATGGCTGGCCATCGGACCTGTCACGAAACCGACTAAGACATGATTCATGGACGTCCATGAACTGACCAGACTGGCAGCTTCAAATGCAGAGTGCTGGCTTAAGTCCACATGTAAAAATTGCCGTTGGTGTCTTAGAGCAGTTTCCACAGCATACTGAGTTTCAACACTCTTTTTGCCTCGGGTGATCAACAGGGTGCCGTCGGAATTGAGTATATTTTCCTCCATGGCCTTCTTAAATCCCACGGCAACGACCTCATGGAGTCCGTAGCGCGTCTCGATAACCCCATCTTCGTTACGCATCCCCCGTGGAGCCCATCCGCCGTGGGACAGTCCCAGTTTTATGGCCAAATCCAATGCAGCCATCTCCACTCCGGTGCGACCGCTTGAAATAATTTTACGCATCATAGTTTTGATTTAACGCTGTTAATTTTATCCACCATTTTCTGAGATTTATCGGTGCGGGTACCGCATTTGATGGTTGAAAAAATGCGCGGTGCACCCATTTTGTGAACGGTTTGGTGGCAGTTTTTTATGGTGGTAAAGACCGCGTCCCAATCGCCTTCTATATTGGTGCCATTGGCATGCAATGTATAGTTCAGATCTGTTTGTGCCAACACTTTTTCACATGCTGCAATATAGTCTGATAATGAAACCCCTACACCGATCGGCACCAAACATAAATCAACAATGACATTCATTGACGACTCCTTATGATGGAACTATGGGGTTAATCAGCTAATGCCACATTACTTTACCTGCTGCTGATGCAGTTCCAGCGTATTCGCTTCTTTAATGATGTGCTGCTCAGAGCCAATTTTGAGACGATACCGCTTTCCTTTAAAGTCGATGTAGTTTGAAATCTTAAGCAGTGCATGTGGGTTGAATTTTGCGATATCGTTTTCCATTCGATAATACAAGTCTTCCTTGAACAAAAAGAGCCTTTCAGAGTCCAGATCCAATTCTTGTTGGGTATTCAATTTAACCTTGAACGGATCACCGACGGCCAGATCGACCACAAAAAGGGCTGTTACAACAAAAGGGAAATAAACCTTTTCGATGACATCTCCACTGCCTTGCGCGACGAAGTATCCATCCTCATCTTTTTGAATAGATCTATTAAAATACCGGATGATCTTTGGGTGCTCAAAAGGGCCGTGTCGATTGTGCCAACGTCCCGTGTCATCCATCCAAAAAACGGCTTTATCCTGGGGAATGATGATCTCATTGCGGCATACGGATTTTTCCATGCCCCATAAAACCGCCATGCCGCAGAAAAATCAAGCATGTTGGTATCATCGTGTCCATTTTTCCGACACGGGTCCATGGTTGCCATCAGCACAAACCAAGGTATGTTGGAAATACCTTGACAACTCAACCGACTGATTCTAATGGAATTGGTCTAACGTAAATTCAACTGACCTAAAGGGAGCTACCAATGTTGCGAGTAGGTTTTGTGGGTTGGCGAGGAATGGTCGGCTCGGTGTTAATGGAGAGGATGAAAGCTGAAAATGACTTTGCCGGATTGGATCCTCTCTTTTTTTCGACGAGCCAGGCCGGACAGAGTGGCCCGAGTATCGGGATCAGCACACCACTTGTAGAAGATGCCTATGATTTCGACCGACTTTCAAGTTTAGACGTGATCGTATCCTGCCAGGGAGGCGGCTATACGGAGAGATGTCATCCGACACTTCGCCAGGCCGGGTGGGATGGATATTGGATCGATGCCGCCTCTACCTTAAGGATGAAAAATGACAGCGTGATTGTTCTCGACCCGGTTAACCGCAGTGTCATCGATCGCGCCTTAAATGACGGTATCAAAGACTATATCGGCGGCAACTGTACGGTCTCCCTCATGCTCATGGCTTTGGCAGGGCTGTTTGAAAAAAACATGATCTCATGGATGACATCCATGACGTATCAGGCGGCATCGGGAGCCGGCGCCAAAAATATGCGCGAACTGGTTCTACAGATGCAATCCATCGGGAATCAGACCGCTCAACTCTTGGCAGATCCCGGCAGTTTGATGTCGGACCTGGACCGAAAAGTTGCCGCAACATTGCGTTCCGGGGATTATCCCACAGAACATTTCGGCGCGCCTTTGGCGGGCAGCCTTATCCCTTGGGTCGACCGGGCCTGGGAGAACGGTCAAACCAAGGAGGAGTGGAAAGGGTATGTTGAGACCAACAAAATCCTGGGAAACTCAGAGCATCTTGTTCCCATCGACGGGCAATGTGTGCGCATCGGTGCCATGCGTTGTCATAGCCAGGCATTTACCATCAAATTGCGTAAGAATTTACCCTTGGAAGAGATTGAAACGCTCATCGGCGAGCACAATCAATGGGTCCGGCTGATCCCCAACGATAAGGAAGCCACCCTTGACGAATTGACCCCGGCAAAAATATCCGGCACCCTGGACATACCCATCGGCCGCATCCGAAAGCTGAACATGGGGCCTGAATACCTCACCGCCTTTACAGTGGGAGACCAACTTTTATGGGGAGCCGCTGAACCCCTGCGACGCATGTTGCGAATTGTAGGAGACCATCTTTAGCCGTCCCGATTCAATTCGGTTTTGACACTTGCAGCCGATTATGGTTATTGAACGGTTTTATATCACTTGGGAGGGTTGGACTTTCTCCCAGTGTCGATTGTATTCAACCGTGGGAGCAAAATTCATATATGCCTACTTCACACATCATTGGAACGGGATCCGCAGTACCCCAGCGTGTATTGGCGAATAAGGATTTAGAAAGAATTGTAGATACATCAGACGAATGGATTACGCGACGAACCGGCATCAAAGAGAGACGCATTGCCAGTAAAAATGTCAATGAGTCCACCACTGACATGGGATCCCAGGCCGCAAAAGCGGCGATGCAGATGGCCGGGGTAACGCCGGATCAAATTGACACCATCATTGTAGCCACCGTAACGGCCGATCACCTTTTTCCATCGGCTGGTTGTATGATTCAAAAAGAGTTGGAAGCCAACAATGCAGCGGCCTTTGACGTTTCAGCCGGTTGTTCCGGTTTTATATATGCATTGGAATCGGCCAATAACAGTATCCGCTTGGGACAATCCAACACGGTATTGGTTGTCGGGACTGAACGGCTCTCCTCTGTTGTCAATTGGAAGGACCGCAGCACTTGCGTCTTGTTGGGTGACGGCGCCGGAGCCGTCGTATTACGCGGCCAGGAAAATTTAGGCGGCATCTTATCAACCCACATAAAATCGGACGGGCGATTGTGGGACTTGCTGTGCTCTGAAGAGGGCAATGATTACCTGCCCGATGAACTGTGCGACACCGCCGTAAAGCCCTATATTTTGACCATGGAAGGGAATCGCCTTTTCAAGCAAGCCGTTGGATCCATGGCCAACATCACGGAACAAGCCTTGGAACAAAACGGCATCAACCGTGATGACATCCAAATTGTCGTTCCCCATCAAGCCAATTTAAGAATCTTGCAAGCGGTGGCCGACAAACTGAAAGTGCCCATGGAGAAATTTTTCACCAACCTTCACAAATATGGCAACACCTCATCAGGATCCATTCCTTTGGCTCTGGATGAAGCACACCGCAAAGGGCTCATCGCCAAAGGCGATAATGTTCTATTGGTCAGTTTTGGTGCCGGCTTGACCTGGGGCGCTGCGGTGATTGAATGGACAGTTTAGCATATTTCTTCGTGAAATGAGGAAACAACGTAAAGGGCAAAGGACAGTATCATGCCAATCTATGAATACCGATGCGACAGCTGCAATTGCGAGTTTGAATACCTGAGCTTATCCACCCAAGAGGCCGCTCCTCAATGCCCGTCCTGCTGCACTACAAAAGTTCAACGGCTCCTATCCGCAGGCGCCATACGCCCCCAAGGGGTTCCCTCAGGCAAGGGCGGCTTTGCGCCCCCCAAATGCAAACCATCTGGAGGGGGCTGACGGATTTAAAGAGAGACCTCTGGATCGAGGTCCTGAAACCCTATTGTAATGCTATCTCCACCCGGCGATTTTTTCTACGACCTTCACTGGTAGCGTTTGACGAGACCGGATTGGCACGCCCCATGGCGTGGATGACGATTCTCTGAGGATCCACGCCTTTGCCGACCAGATAAGACTTTACCACATTGGCTCTGAATAGCGACATGCTCTCATTATAGCCTTTTGACCCGAGATCATCGGTATAACCGCGTACATAAAGGGCCGCTTCGGGATATCGCGCCAAATAGTCTGCGATATTATCAAGTGTGGGATAGCTGGCCTCATCGATTTCATTTGAGCTGAAGCCAAACGGGATAATAATTTTCTTTTCCATTAAATGTTGTGGTGGTATCGTTTTTGATTTTTCAGCAACCCTATCAGACACAGCCTTTCCGGTACTGGTTACAGGCGGTTTCTGAATAGGCCCCCTTTCTTCTGCAGCCCTGGCGGGGGATCTTTCCCTTGTCTGTGCTGCACCTGCTTTCCCTTGCATAGGCGTGTCAGTGGTTTGAACATTACCATCCGCCTCGTTATTTTCTGGCTGCTGCTTTTCCACTTCCAACGAAGATGCATTGTTCTGAAGTTTCATATCGCCGGTGTTGGGTTGTTGAGTCGAATTGCCAGAGTATCTGCCAAAAAAATAGGTTATTGCCGCGATAATTAATATAATGGCACCTGCATTTGACAGCCATCGTGACCATCGAAATGATAACGGTTCGACCGGTTGGACCAATCCGGGAACGGCATCGCTTCTATGATCGACCGGAGGAATTGATGCACTCTGCTCTATTTGTTTTTCAGTGGCCCTGAAACTGGCGGCTTCCGCCAGGGGCTCGTGCAAGGGTATGCGCAACTCATCGGCGCAATCTGTAATCATCTTTCCATCAACTTGGGTGACATTTTGGGTGTATGCGGTGAGCAGAGAATGGTCGCATATAATATTGATCAATCTTGGAAGACCCTGTGAACTTTTAAAAATCTCGCTAACCGCAGATTTCTCAAATATCTTTTGCTGGCTCCCGGCGACCTCCAATCGATGGTGTATATATTCCCCCGTTTCATTTTCATCCAGGGCCTCGATGTGAAAACGCACCGTAATACGCTGGGACAAAGCTCTATTCTCGGGTGTCATCAATGTGTTGTTAAACTCCTGCTGCCCGACAAAAAAGATGTTAATCAATTTTCGATCGTGCAGTTCGATATTGGACAGGGCCCGGATATCTTCCATGACCTTGTGGCTCAACCGTTGGCACTCATCGATGATCAGCAGGACCTGCTGCTGTTTGTCATGGCTTTGATGCAAAAAATTGCGAAAATGGATCAAAAACTGTCCCTTGCTCTCGAAGGTCCGTTCCATTTTTAATTCATCCGCCAGGACGTTGTAGAAATCCAAGCTCTCCAAACTCGGATCGGACAAAGCGGCAACCAGCGTATTCTCGTCTAAAAGTGTTAACAGACTATTGATGAGAACGGTTTTTCCGGTCCCGACCTCCCCTGTCAGCAGCAAGAAACCACGATTGTCGAGGATACCATATTTTAGGGTGGCCAAAGCTTCTTTGTGTTTTTCACCCAGCCACAAAAATTTGGGATCCGACGTCGTTTGAAAGGGCTTCATATTTAATGAAAAATGGTCTCTATACATAATTTATAAAGCCCCACCAGAGCAGACACGATCATGGATCTTGTCCCTAGAGCAGGGCCTTTCCTTTGCTGTCGAAAATGCCACTGAATAGATCAGCAGCACCACAATGTATTAAATACAATATAAGATATAAACACCCTATATTACAATATTATTTTATACATCAGACAACTCAAATCGTATGGATTGTCAATATTCTCACATGGATTGGAGCCCGTGGATATCCCCCGCGACACAGAGCGGTAAATTAAAACCAGAACAGTTTTCAGTTGACATATGAAAGACTCTAAAGTTAAATCCAAATTTTTTCAATATCAAGTTGATGTGTGACATCCACCAAAGCCCCCCAAGATTATCGGATTTTTTATCGGATATAAGATCGATTCATATCCCATCGCTATCTAAAGTTAGGATAGATTTCTTACAGGAGAGCATCATGTCTGATGTGTTTAACAAGCTTGCGTATCATTTGGATCGACTCCCGGGTGGATTCCCGACCACCCAGAGTGGTGTTGAAATAAGAATATTGAAACAATTGTTTTCAGAAGAACAGGCGCACATCGCCATGGCCCTGACCATGCTGCCCGAACCCATTGAAGCCATCGCCGATCGATTGGAAATGTTGCCTGAAAAGCTTTCAGTTATGCTTGATGAAATGTCCAATAACGGTTTAATATTCAAAATAAATAAAAAGGTCCCCTTGTACATGGCCGCCCAATTCGTCATCGGTATCTGGGAGTACCATGTTAATTCATTGGATCCCCGGCTAATTAAAGACTTTAGTGAATATGCCCCCTACCTGGCCAAGCAGTGGACCGACCAAAAGACACATCAGCTAAGGGTGATCCCGATCTCCAAAAGCATATCCACTGAAATCGAAATAATGCCCTATGAGGCAGCCGAGGAGATCATCCGGCAACAATCCAAAATTGTTGTGGCCCCATGTATCTGCCGAAAAGAGCATGGCATGGCTGGTAAGGGATGTGATAATCCCCTTGAAGTATGTCTGGTTTTCGGTTCGGGCGCTTTTTATTACGAAAGCAATGGACTAGGCCGCGCCATTGAAAAAGATGAAGCTTTGACTATCCTTGGCAAAGGCGTTGATGCGGGGCTCGTTTTGCAACCGGGCAATGCCAAGAAGGCGATGAACATCTGCATGTGCTGTGGGTGCTGCTGCCAAATTCTAAAAAATCTGAAAAACTTGCCCAATCCTGCCGAGAACATCAATTCAAGCTATTTTGCAGTCGTCGACACAGATAGCTGCATCGGCTGCGGCATCTGTGTGGAACGCTGCCATATGGACGCCATTTCCCTTGAAGAAGATGTTGCGCAAATCGATTTAAAGCGTTGCATCGGTTGTGGTGTATGCGTTCCCACATGTGAATCCGAAGCACTGGGTTTGGCTGCAAAACCGATGGACAAGCAGTGGGATCCCCCGAAAACGGTCTATCATACCTATCTGAATATTTCACGGGAGAGAGGATTGATTTAGATTTCCGCGGGCCAGGCTCTGATCGGACGTTACGACACCCCCCTCTCCTTTTTGATGGCTTCGTACGCCGATTGGATTTCACGAAACTTATCCTCGGCAAGTTGAGTGAATTCGTCGGGTAACCCCTTGCCCGCTATTTTGTCCGGATGATAGGTGTGGACCAAATGGCGATATCGCCGTTTGATCTCATCCATGTTATCACCGGGCTTGCATCCCAGAACATCATAGACATGGTCCGTAGTATTCACATATTTGGATTTGAGCTGATCATACCGAGAGGTGCTAAAATTAAATATGCGCACGGCACTTAGGATCAATGTCTCTTCCGCGACCTCTATGGCGCCATCGGCCACACCTACCCGCAACAAGATATCGACCATCATCTCGATCATCTGGGGTTTGTTCCGAAAATGCCCGTAAAATTGAATCGCAAAATCTTCAAATCGCGCTGGAGAGTTCATTGCTGCACGAAAGATATTGAACGCAACTTGTCGGTCGGCGGGATTGAGCCCAAGATCATTGGCTGCGAAATCTTCAATGACGGCAATCTCATCCCTGTTGACGTGGCCGTCAGATTTTACCAGCTTCGCCAGCATGGAAAAAGTCCCAACAAAAAAAGCCAATTGGGATTCCTGCAATGATGAAAGGGGGGTCCCACGCGGCCCTTGTACGATTTCATCCTCGCTGTCAAAAGCGTGGCCGAATACTGCACCGGCCACCGCCCCCAAGGGGCCTCCCAAAGCAAAGCCGATTGTACCGCCAATAATTTTTCCAATAACACCCATGTAGAATTCTCCGTATAGTGGGGGAGTAAGTTCACCACAGGTCCTGTACCATAATTAATTGCATGTTTTCAAATAACCCTTGATAAACATTCAATTCGTCGGTATTATTCACTAAATTGTATTCTGCCCATCATAGCTATCTTCAATGCCACGACGTCAGGGGATAAAAATGGACTCTTGGTGGAACAATCTTGAATCCGTGCACGCCTTCAACACATGGATGGAAGTCATCACGTTGGTTGGAGCGGCACTGTCCTTAATTTGCTTGCTATTGCTATGGCGAAACGGAAATCATATGGTTCGCCATCTCATTGATCGTGAACGACGTGGCAACAAACGCATCAGGGCAGTGGAAAAAGCCGCCGAACAAGTCCGTAAAGAACTTTTATCGACCCAACAGAATCAAGATATTGCCGATCAACAACGACGTTTGGCGGAAATGGATGCCGATGCGTTGCGAAACGAAATGACAGCGGTTCGCACGCGTTATACAAAAGCCGAAGGCGCACTTAAAGATCGTATCAAAGAGCTTAAAGACATTCATATCACCCATAGTACCACCCAAGGGAGCGCCACGACCCAAACCTCTGGCGTCGATACCGCCGCTCTGGACCCCCAACAAAAAAAGATGCTGACCAAACTATTAAAAACAGGGTCTAAAGGGGAACTGGATATTATCTCGGTTTTGGATAATTCAGATTCACACCGGGCTGCCACAGAACTAAAAGCCATTTTTGACGCCCAGGGGTGGACCACTTCGGATATCGTACAAAGCGCCTTCAGTCATCCACAAGAAGGGATCATATTGGTCATTCACAGTAAACAGACGGCGCCATCATATGCAAAATTTCTTCAAAAAACACTGACGACAGTGGGCCTGCACGTCTCAGCTCAGATCAATAATAAATATCGTGAATGGTCACTGTCCATGATCGTGGGTCAGATTGAATCCACCTGACGTCAATGGTAGCTTTTTTTGGGTTGGATTCCATTAACTTCCATATCCAATTTTGCGTCGGGTTCAGAATGCAGGGGGTCGAACAATGTTTCCAATTCACACCGCCAAGCACGTGGGCACAACTTATCGTAAATATCTTATCTTTACGGTTGTTTTCACATTAATAACCCTCGTGGCCGCTCTATTTACTGCATTTTCAGGTATTCAGCTGATTCACCTGGTAAAAGCGCAGTCCGATGAGCTTTTACAAACGAAACCTGCGCCTGAGGATATGAGCGAACTTCTGAACCGGCAGATTGAAGATCTGAAATCGCAGTTGGCCAAAGAAAAAGAAGCGTCACAAGAATTGAAGGGCAAAATAGCAAGCCTGAAAAAGCAGAGCGCAGCTTTAAAAAAATCACTGTCCGCAGCTAAAGAAGCAGCTGCCGTACCTGCCCCGCCAGTTCCGGCAAAACAATCGGTACCCGCCGAAACGCCCACCACCACAGATTCGACCCCGGAACCTGCGGTGGCGCCGGCTGCGAACGAATCACCAGCGGCTGCACCCCCTACACAGAGTCCCGAGGCGGCTCAACCCGAAATGGAAAAAAGCACCGATACCCCACCGGCCAAGGCAGTGGAGAGTTCTCCTGGGGAGTCATCGAACACTCCTGAATCGATTTCCAAGCAGCCGATAACGGAACAGGATTCGGAACCGCCCAAGCCCCGGATCAAACCGGATACCGACAACCAAGAGCCTACGCCACCAGCCACAGAGCCGCAAAGTAAACCAAAACCAGCAGCCCCCTCCCCTCCGGCCGAAACCGCCACACCGCCCGATCCAGCCAATTCCGATGAACCGCCCAAGTCCATGGATTCCGAATGAGTACCAAATTTGATGGACTCGTAAAAAGTCGGAATTCAGCTCAGGCCGTCATTCCGGCGAAGGCCGGAATCCATTAATATCGAACAGTTCTGGATCCCGGCCTTCGCCGGGATGACCCGGTTTAGGACTTTTTCAAATTACCATTTGATAAACTATCGGTCATGCAGCGGTCAATTTGCTCTGCTATTTGGAACCCACCAAACGGAGCTGTAGCCTAAATAAAAAGGGCTTACATAGTTTAAAACCTGTA
>CAJIBC010000006.1_pt1 | contig 12851 bp, 10 predicted proteins | sample 9199231 | NCBI WGS metagenome assembly CAJIBC01 (sample SAMEA7708282, study PRJEB35096) | sediment metagenome | biome: marine neritic benthic zone biome [ENVO:01000025]; feature: sediment [ENVO:00002007]; material: shallow marine sediment [ENVO:03000034] sea grass bed [ENVO_01000059] ...
CAGTACCGTATTCTTTGAGATAAGCATCACATCTGCAATCTCTTTGTTGGTCTTGCCCTCTTTAATCAAACTGGCCACCCGGATCTCCGTGGGGGTTAACTTGGCAAAACGGGTCGATAGCCGATTGATAAACGGCGAGACAATGTTGTCGAGATTGGACTCTAGGATATTGACCAGGGTCTGCTGGCGGGTGCTCAAACGGGTCCGTTTCACCTGCTCGAGGTAGGGCCGTACCAGCTCTGTGACGTTGGACAGAAAGTTCTCCTGCAACTCAACCTTATCTTCACCACGCTGCTTGAGCAGCACCCGCAAAGCCGTGTTGACCTCCTCTAGATGCTGGGATTGGGCTTTCAGCTCGGTTTCCCGTTTGCGCAGCGATTTTTCGGCGCGGCGACGCTCCTCCACCTCGTTGGCGAGCTCGGCGGTGCGCTCGTCCACCAATCCTTCCAATTGATCCTGGTAGTTGCGCAGGGCATCTTCGGCACGCTTGCGGGCTGTGATGTCGCGTAAGGTGACAATGTTGCCCGCTTGCTTGCCATTTTCATCCATATAGAGGCAAGAGCTGATTTGTATATCAAGCTTACGCCCGTCTTTGGTCAAACGCTGGGTTTCAAAGAGGTTGATCTTTTGACCGCTGAGCATGGTTTGAAGGGCTTTGCGCGTTTCAGGCCAGGCTTCCGGTGGTACAAAATCGATCTTTTTGCCCAGCAGTTCATTTCGCGACATATCAAAAGTCTGCTCAAAAGCCGGATTGACATAGGTGGCCAACCCACTCATGTCATAAACCACGATGGGATCCGGGGACGACTCCAGAAAGTTGCGATAACGCTGTTCGCTTTCGCGGATGCGTGCCTCGGCCTTCTGGCGTTCAGCCAACTCACGGCGTGCCTCATTGTACAGCTCAGTCTTTTCAAGGGCCAATAAGGCCAAAGCGGCAAAGCGCTCCACAATGGTAATGCTCTCCTGGTCAAAGCGTTTCTCCGGCGTGATGTGCCCCAGTCCGATCACGCCCCGAACGCGCTGATCCTGCTTCAATGGAATACCCACAACCGAATGGACCGGGTCCAATGCGGCATCATCCAGACGATCCGGCCAGCGGTGGTAATCGTCCACCAGCATGGGCTGGCCTCTCTGCCACACCTTGCCGCTCAACCCCTCGCCCATTTGGACTGACAGCCCCAGTTGATCCACAAAAAAACCCATGGCCACCTGAATCTCCATGTGGTCGCGATCCCCGGCCAACAGAAAAATATACCCATGCCGGGTACCGGCCAGAGCCGCGGCGCGTTCCAATATGGTCTGGAGTAACTCTTGGGGATCGAGTTTGTCCAGCAGCGCCAGGGAAGTCTCATGCAGGGCCGTCAAATACTCATTCTGGCGATGAATGGCACGTTCCGCTTCGATGAGTTTCTCGGACTGCTGGCGCAATTCATCGAGTTGTCGAAGCAACTGGTCGTATGTGGGCCGTTTGGTCATGGGTTCTTAAAACATTTTTCATCACATAATAACAATCTTTTTCACCGTGCTCACGATCTCATCCGGATCATCGAGAACCTGTACAATATCCGTGTCGCCCGGTGAAATCATGCCGCCGTCCAGCAAACGTTGACGTATCCAATCCAGCAGGCCGGACCAATAGTCGCTGCCCGCCAAAATAACCGGAAAGGGCTTGATGCGTTGGGTTTGGATCAAGGTCATCACCTCAAAGATCTCATCCAAGGTACCAAATCCGCCCGGAAGACCGATATAAGCCGATGCATATTTCATAAACATCACCTTGCGGATAAAAAAATAGTTGAACTCAACCTGCACGTTGGCGAACAGATTGGGTTTTTGCTCGAACGGCAGTTTGATATTCAACCCAACGGAATTACCACCGGCCTCGGACGCCCCTTTGTTGGCCGCTTCCATGACGCCACCCCCGCCGCCCGTGATCACCGAGAATCCATTGCTCGCAAATGCCCCGGCAATTTTTGAGGCATGCAGATAGACTGGATCATCCGGCTGGATACGGGCCGATCCGAATATGCTCACCGCCGGTCCCAACTCATGCAAGGCTTCCACACCCTCTACAAATTCTCCCAGAATTTTGAATAACCGCCAAGACTCGCCAAGTTTCAAATCATCAATTAAGAATTGCCGTTCCATGATTCTCCTTGTATACTTAAAAATATGGGTAAAATAGTAAAACTATCCAAAATAACATCGAATATATCAACATGTTGGAGGTATCTGCAACCGATTACGGTCCTAACCTTGAAAGAAGCATCTATGACCGATTTGTTACGATAACATCCAGTTTGACAGACCGGATTTGGAATGATAACTAATACCGCTTTATTTGTTTGCACCCGCACTTATCGACTCAGGCGTATCTGATGACATCAACCTCAGATATAACGCGACGTGATGCAACCATCGTAAACGACTTGGGGTTGCATGCCCGCGCGGCAGCGAAATTGGCTAAAACAGCCCACCGGGCCGACCATGATGTATGGCTTGAATTCGGGTCTGAACGGGTCGATGCCAAGCAGGTCATTGACATCCTGACACTGGCCGCATCCAAAGGAGACCGGGTGACCGTCAGAATCGAGCAAGCTGCGGACGCGGATGTACTCATACGCATTATTGAGCTTTTTAACAGCGGCTTTGGAGAGTAACCCCTTGCAGGACAAACCACAAAGCGAAATGATCATACGGGGAATCGCCGGATCTCCAGGTATTTGTATCGGCAAAGCATACCTGGTGGACAAAGAAGGCGTTGAAGTGATGCCCAAATACCCCATTGGCAACAGCAAACTTGCAGCTGAAAAAAAACGATTCAAAGCCGCCGTGAAAAAATCCTCCGACGAGCTGCACCAAATCATCAACGACACCCCGGAAGAGCTGCGCGAACACGCCCAGATTTTGGAAACCCATGCCGTATTGCTCAAAGACAAAATGCTCTACGGCCGAACCATCGAGACCATTGAAAAAGAGTTGATCAACGCCGAGTGGGCCCTCAAAAAGGTGGTCGCCTTCATCAAGCCCATGTTCGCGAACATGAACGATGCCTATCTGCGCGACCGCGCCGAGGACATCGTGCATGTCTCCGACCGCATTTTCAAACACCTGGTGGGCGCAGAAAGCGTTAGCATCGGTACCATCAACAAACGGGTCATACTGGTGGCCAAAGACCTCTCCCCGGCCGAAACCAGCCAGATCCAGCTGGAACGGATCATGGGCTTTGTCACCGACGGCGGCGGCCGCGCATCCCATACCAGCATCATCGCCCGCAGCCTCGAGATACCCGCTGTTCTGGGCCTTGAACACGCCACCCGCACCATCAAAAACGATGACATCATCATCGTCGACGGCAACGCCGGCGTGGTGGTGATCAATCCCAGCGACAACACCCTGATCGAAGCCGAACGCCGCAAAAGCGAATACGAAGAGCGCCGCGCCGTTTTTGCACGCAGCAGCCATCTTCCGGCACAATCCAAGGATGGACTGCGCCTGTCGGTGATGGCCAATATCGAACAGCCCGGAGAGGTGGTCGCGGTGTTGGACCGGGGCGGAGACGGCATCGGCCTGTACCGCACCGAATTTCAATATATGAGCCGGCCGGATTTCCCCAGCGAAGAAGAGCTGTTTGAAAATTACAAAGACGTCATCGATGTGATGCCCAATAAGCCGGTAACGATCCGCACCCTGGATATCAACGGCGATAAAGCCGTGGCCTATACCAACGGCGACGATGAAATCAACCCGGTGCTGGGCCTGCGGGCCATCCGCTATTGCCTCCAGAAGCCGGAGGTGTTCAAGACCCAATTGCGCGCCATTCTCAGGGCCGCCCCTTTCGGACAAGCCCGCATTCTATTTCCCATGATCTCCCGCATGGATGAAATCCGGGAGACTAAACGCATATTGGCCGAAGTGGAGGCCGCTCTGGACAAAGAGGGGCTGCCCTACGAAAAAAATATTCAGATCGGCGTGATGATCGAAGTGCCTTCGGCCGCCATCATGGCCGACGCCATGGCCAAAGAGGTGGATTTTTTCAGCATCGGCACCAATGACCTGATTCAATACACCATGGCCATCGATCGCGGCAACCGCCACGTGGCCCATTTATACAATCCCCTGCACCCGGCGGTCCTGCGTCTGATCAATCAAGTGGCCAAAGCCGGCAGAAACAACCAAATACCGGTTTTCATGTGCGGCGAGATGGCCGGAGAACCACTCTACCTCCCCATCCTGCTGGGCATGGGATTAAATGAATTGAGCACCAACACACAATCCATCCCCGTGGTCAAAGATGCCATCCGCGCCTTGGACGTCAAGGAGTGTTACGCCTTTGTCGCCCATCTATTGAAATTGACCACCATTGAACAGATCGAAACCATGGTCAACGACACTTACGGCGATCTGCTAAACAACAAACAAGACCATTGGGAGTAATCCGACGTGCCAAAGGATCACATCAAAATCATCGCTGAAAACCGCAAAGCGCGCCACGATTACTTTATCGAGGACAAGATCGAAGCCGGCCTCGTGCTCAAGGGCACAGAAGTCAAAGCACTGCGCCAAGGCCGCGCAAACCTCAAAGACGCCTATGCCAGAATAAAGAAAGGTGAGGCCTATTTGCATCAAATGCACATCAGCCCATACCCCTTCGCCTACTATGACAACCATGACCCCTTAAGAATCCGCAAACTGCTGCTGCACAGCTATGAAATCAGGAAATTAACCGGCAAACTCAACGAACGCGGATACGCCCTGATCCCCCTGCGCCTCTATTTTCGAGAAGGCAAAGTAAAAGTCATGCTGGGCCTGGCCAAAGGCAAGCGCCAATACGACAAACGCCATACCATTCGCAACCGCGAAGAAAAACGCGACCTGGCCCGCCAGCGCAAAGAGTACAAGTAAGCAAAACCATAACCGTCTCATACACAGCCACAAGGAGGATAAAGATGGCCAAAGCATCAAAGCAAACCCGCAGGAAAAAGGTTATCGACGTCTTGAACAAAGCCCGCGCCATGGAGTTACAGGCAATCGCTCAGTACATGAACCAGCACTACAACCTCGATGATATGGACTACGGCGAATTGGCCGCCAAAATGAAGCTGATCGCCATCGATGAAATGCGCCACGCCGAACAATTTGCAGAGCGCATCAAAGAACTCGGCGGTGAACCGGTCACCGGGCACAACGGCACCATTAAAAAAGGGCAAAAAGTTGAGGGCGTATATCCATTCGACGCCGATCAGGAAGATGACGCCATCGACACCTACAACCAATTCCTGCTGGTATGCCGGGACAACGGAGACAGCATCAGCATGAAACTATTCGAAAATATCATCGACGAGGAACAGATCCACTACAACTATTTCGACAACGTAGATGCCCACATCAAAAAACTCGGCGGCACCTACCTGGCCAAAATCGCCGGCACCTCATCATCCACCGGACTGGGCCCCAGCGGCTTCGCCGTCGGCGATGAAGGCGAGTAAAAAACACAGTATACGCTATGCCGGCGAAAGCCGGCATACAGAACGCTTTCTATTCACCGCCATCCCGGCCAAGGCCGGGATCCTGCAACCACCCGGACTAAAACACCATCCGACTAATCGACTATAATATCGGTAATATACCACAACTTAAATCCTAAAACCCAAAACTTAAATCAGGGATCTTGCCAACCAAGCCCAGTTCCCATTGACAACCTGGCCAAGATCCCTTATTTTCAGTTTCCCCATTAGCTCTTTAAAAAAAACGCAGCACTTCACCAACAAGCCTAATTATGGGGGCGAAACGGCTTCGACGGGGACAAAGAAGCGCTGGTTGCATGCCGAGTGCCTATCGACTCGTACCCTTGATAGGATCTAAACGTAATCGCAGATGATTATGAATACGCTGTAGCCGCTTAAGGTGGCTTCCGTCCTACCTTTTCCTTCCTGCGGAATTGGATAGGGCGTCGACTAGCAGGATAGCACGCACTGAATGCCTGTTACAGTACGTGCGAACTTTTAACAGGATAGCGTTCCCAGCCTTTGGCCTGATGGAGCCTCGGAACCGCGAACTTTAATCGTCGGGACAAGCATGTAGACGCCAGAGTGGAATGTTTTCGGACGCGGGTTCGACTCCCGCCGCCTCCACCATATATATTTAATAATTACAGTTATTTATAAGCTATACATGTATTCGGTAACGTATCAGATAGTATTCTCATGTCTCAGGGGATAATTTTTTTACGAATTCACCCTGAAAAGAGGCTCGAGATTGAGTGGCATGAGACCTGCTCCAACCTCCTTATTAAAATACCTTTCAGGTTACATCTTTCGGTATTGCATCCCTGAAATAGATTAAAAAATATTGACGTTTACAAATTCATTGCAATTTTTTTTATGTTAACTGAATTGGCAAATTTGGGCAATATTTCCAAGTCTTGCCTCATCGGCGGGATGCTTTCACAGAAAGCCCCGGAAATATAAAAGGTCGCGAAAATAGCCAACCCGCATGCTTTGCCTTTTCCAAACCAGCGTTATGAAACCGACAGCGGCTGGGGAAAGGTTCCTAAGACGGACACGATTATGACAGAAGCAATTAGACACATCATCGAGCCTCGCAAAATTCAGTTCGACGGCTTTCCAGTTGCCCGCTCCCTCCCAAGAATTGGGTTGAACGGTGTGGGGCCATGGCTCTTTTTCGATCATATGGGGCCGCATGATTTTGAGGCCGGCCAAGGTCTCGATGTGCCTCCCCACCCGCACATCAACCTGGCCACCGTGACCTATCTCTTTGAGGGGGAAATTATTCACAGAGACAGCATCGGCAACGTCCAGAGCATCACACCCGGAGCGATCAACCTGATGGTTGCTGGCATGGGCATTGCCCACTCCGAACGCAGCCCTAATGCACTGCGTCAATCCAGTCACAGCGTGCATGGGTTGCAGCTTTGGCACGCTCTTCCTGCAGAACAGGAGGAAACCACCGCAAGCTTTCATCACTACCCTGTTGAGGATATACCCGCCATAAATCAAAACGGCGTCCAAAAAAGACTCCTCATCGGAGAAGCATTCGGACTAAAATCGCCTGTACAAACTTATGAGCAAACGCTTTACGCTGAGTATCACCTAAAGTCCGGACAGTCGGCTGCAGTTCCCGAAGGCGTGGAAGAGCTGGCGGTCTATGCCGTGGATTCGAAGCTGATGGTCGATAATGAGATCCTGCCACCGCGCCGCCTCGCCTTATTGCCGGCCCAAAGCCACCAAATTCATGCCGAAAACTCTACCCGAGTTGTGTTTATCGGAGGTCAGCCGCTGAGCAAACGATACATGTGGTGGAACTTTGTCTCTTCGAGAAAAGAACGTATTCACAAGGCAATCGACGACTGGAAGCAGGGGTACTTCGGCGCCGTATATGATGACCACGGAACACCTGCGCCCATGCCCGAATCCGATTCATATTCTTTGATGTCCGATTAGCTCAAGGCGCGATATATGCGCCTGCAAAAGTTAAATCTGCCGGAAACACGTAGTTGCTTTTCGGTGCCATTAGAAGCCTGAAATGCAGACCATGGCTAAAAATTGTGCCGATTAAAATTAGACGAGTAGTGATCTCCCAATTTGTCAACCGCGTTGTCTTTCTGATCCTGACGTGGACAAAACCAATCCGATGGCGACTTGCGATAAATGGTCTAAACTTCATAAATTTTAATACTTCTCCAAACTATTCCCAAGGAGATAAAACGATGACCAAACGCCCCGTTTTTTCCCGTCGCTCTTTCCTTAAGACAGCCAGTACCGCAACGGCGGCATCCTTATTAAACCCTATTCAAGGACGCACCTCCCCGCCGGATCAAGTCATTAAGATGCCGACCCGGCCCTTTGGACGAACCGGCGTACGGGTGCCTATTCTGGGCTTCGGCGGCAGCCTCAACCTGCCGCTGTTGATGCTCAGACAGGCCTTTAAATGGGGCGTGACCTATTGGGATACGGCCCACTCGTATATGGGAGGCAACAGCGAAACACTCATCGGTAAGTATCTGGCGAAGTTTCCGCAGGATCGCAGGAAGATTTTTCTGGTGACCAAATCCCATGCCTGGACCCCCGACGGCATGAGCGAGGAGCTCGAACAATCGTTAGAGAGGCTCAACACCAATTATGTGGATCTTTTTTTCGTGCACAGCGTGGGCGACATTGCTGAACTCGACGACGCCAAGCGTGCCTGGGCGGAGAAGAAAAAGTCGGAGGGCAAATTCCGGCTTTTTGGATTCAGCACCCATTACAACATGGAGGCTTGCATGCTGGGTGCTGCCAAACTCGGCTGGATCGATGCCATCATGCTGTCTTACAACTTCCGGCTGATGCAGCGCGATGAGATGAAACGCGCGGTGGAGGCCTGCACTGAGGCCGGCATCGGTTTGACCGCCATGAAAACACAAGGGGGCGGATCCTTGAAAACGGGCACCCATACCGAGAGCGAAATGGTCGAGCGGCTGCTTCAAAAAGGATTCACCGATGCTCAGGCCAAGCTCAAGATGGTTTGGGAAAATCCAAACATCTCCAGCATATGTTCCGAGATGCCGAACATGAGCATTCTGATGGCCAATTCGGCCGCTGCCCTGGACCGAACCAGACTCACCAGCGGCGACCGGATGCGGCTGCGGCGCTATGCCCAAGAGACCCAATCGGATTATTGCAGCGGTTGCACAAGTATCTGCGAAGTGGCCCTGGACGGTCGGGCACCAATTGGTGACATAATGCGGCATTTGATGTACTGGCGAAGCTATGGCGACCGCCATCGCGCACAGACCTTTTTCAATCGATTGCCCCCAGAGCGGCGAATCGAAATTGCCGCGGTGGACTATGAGGCAGTCGAACGATTGTGCCCCCAGCAGATGGCCATCGGCCGACTCGTACGACAGGCCCTCAAGGAATTCTGCGCATAGCGGCAAATCGCAGCCAGCTCGGCGGCGAGGAGGCCAGCCATTTTCCCACCTAAATCTATAATGCTTAAGCTTTGTTCCGTTCCGACGCTATGGGTTCTATCGACTGGGTTTCAACTTTAGAAGTCTACCACCGGATTTGTCTTCGAGCACGAACAGAGCCCCTTCGGGACCCTGTTCGACTTCGCGTATGCGCTTGCCCCATTTGAAGCGTTCGGCCTCTTGGGCAGTGTCCCCATTTAACTCGACACGAATGAGGGCTCTTGATACAAGTCCACCAATAATTGCATTGCCCTTCCAATCGGCAAACATGTCACCGTCATAAATAACCAGGCCGGATGGCGCAATGGAGGGCACCCAAAACGTCCGAGGGGCCTCGAATTCTGGTCGGGTATCATGATCGGGAATTTGCATGCCTGAGTAATGGTCACCGTTCGATACGATCGGCCAGCCATAATTTTCACCAGCAATGATCAGATTCAACTCATCACCGTGACGCGGACCCATCTCATGGACCCACAAACGTCCGTCGGCATCAAAATCGATGCCCAGCATGTTGCGGTGACCGGCGGACCAGAATTGCTTGGCAATCTCACCACGATTCTGCCACGGATTGTCATTGGGCACTGTCCCGTCGTCGTTTAAGCGAAGCACCTTGCCAAGATGGCCGTCAAAATGTTGGGCCGGTGTAAGTTTCTGGCGATCTCCGGATGTGATGAACATTTTACCGCCGGGGCCAAATGCGATGCGATGGCTGTAATGTCCTTTACCATTAACTTTTGGCTCTTGAATCCACAGTTTTTCCGCTGACGCGAGCTTGAGCGGGCTGCTTTTTAGATCGAGTTTTGCGCGGACCACCACCGCACCGATTTTGGCGCTATCCTTTGCGCGTTCGGCATAAGACAAATAGACCCAGGAATTGCCTTTAAAATCAGGATGCAGCACCACATCACCTAAGCCGCCTTGACCGCCATAGGCAACTTTCCAAAAACCCTGCACTTCTGTTTTTGTTCCGTCATTGGTAACATGCCACAGTACCCCTCTCTTCTCGGTTACCAGAAGAGAGCCATCGGGCAGGAAAGTCATCGCCCAGGGCTCATCGAAAGTGGCGACTCCCATGGCCGCAAGTCTGGTGCCCTTGGTGCCTTCAATTGTAAATTCTTCGGCTGCAACCGGTACAGCAATTGCGGTGACGATCAGGAAGAGGATAATCAAGCGCATGGGTGTGAATCCTTTTTCTATTATTGCCAGATTTAAAGACCAACGGAAATAACATTAGTAAAATAGGGTGCCGCATGAGCGGTGTCAAACCCTCCACCTAGAATGCATCGTGGCCCTGAATCAGTCGTAAATTAAAATCAGCGAAAGATTCGATGGCATCTTTCACCTATTTGAAATTTTGGTCTTAATTCAGGATCTTGGAATCTATGCAAGGCGTATCAGGAATGGACCGATCTGATTTTTTGGACATCCTCTTTCTGTATCTACGGTCAGGTCAAATTTGACAGCCCTTGAAAACCGTCTCGCGACTACTTACTATTCTCCATGTTGGGCCACTCGCGTAGTTGAACAGTAACAATCAATAAAATAGACGATACGCACCTAATCCAGGGAGAAAAATACCATGAAAAAAATGCTAATAGGGCTTTTGTCGGTATGTTCGGCCATCTTATTATTTGGCGCTGATGCCTTGGCTGCAGGCAGTAGTTCGAAGCCAGCCCAGGACACGCGTCCCGGCATCTCTGAGTACAATTCCGGCGTAAAATTGATGAAGCAAGGCAAATACGAAAAGGCGGCAATAAAATTCGATTCTGCCTTGGAAAAGGACCCCAATCTGGCCGAAGCGCACAACAATTTAGGATACTCGCTGCGCAAGCAGGGATCCCAGAATTTCAATCGGGCGCTGAGTCACTACAATCGCGCCATTGAGCTCAAACCGAACTTGGCTGAGGCTTATATGTATCGCGGTGTATTGCATGCCCTGATGGGCAATGAGGCTAAGGCACTAGAGGACCACAGTAAACTCAACGGGCTTGATCGTGGTCTTGCAAATGCACTACAGGCAGCCATTGCTTCAGGCGAGGAACCAGAAGGCCTCGCCGGATTGGCCAAAACGTGGTGATCAGATGCATCTTGTCTGTCGTTGCAGCCATTATACTTTCAGCATTGGGCTGCGGTTACGGGCTCAAAGTAGACAATGCGTCGAATTCTGACCGGCAGGGTGAATATGTCTGGCGGGTACCGGATGGTTTTCCGGTCCCCGTAGTACCAGCCGATAACCCCATGACGTGGAATAAAGTCGAACTTGGCCGTTTATTGTTCTACGATGTCCGGTTGTCGGGTGATGGCAGCGTTGCCTGTGCCTCGTGCCATCAGCCAGGTTTGGCCTTTACCGATGGTAGAAGCCGGGCGGTGGGTATTCAGGGCAATATCCACCCCCGCTCGGCAATGTCCCTGACCAACGTGGCCTACAATGCAACCTTGGGATGGGACGACCCCACTCTTACGCGCCTCGAAGATCAGATACTTGTTCCCCTGCATAATACGCAACCACCGGAGATGGGAGCAGCGGGTCACGAAGCAGAGATTTTGAGCCGCCTAAAGAAAGATCGTCGCATGCGGCGGCTATTCCACGGCGCGTTTCCGGATCACGCGTCTCCGGTGACAATGCGCAATGTGATCTATGCGTTGGCGTCTTATGAGCGAACCTTGATTTCAGGAAACTCGCCATATGACCGCTGGGCTTATGGTGCAGAGCCGGATGCATTAGACAAGGAACAGCGTGCAGGCGCCCAGTTGTTTTTCTCCAGGCGTTTGAATTGTTTTCGCTGTCATGCCGGATTCAATTTATCGGGGCCAGTTAAGTATGCTGGATCTGAATTGCCCGAGGCCCGCTTTCATAACACTGCGCTATACAACGAGGACGGAACCGGTGCGTATCCAGCGCCAAATACCGGCTTACACCGCCATACCGGCCGCCGCAGTGATATGGGCAAATTCCGAGCCCCCACCCTTCGTAATATCGCCCTGACAGCACCGTATATGCACGACGGCAGCATTGCCAGCTTGGACGAAGTCTTGGGCCATTATGCAGCCGGTGGCCGATCCCGTGCCAAACCTTATAGCATGCACCTAAATTCTAACACTGACCCACTTATGACCGGATTTGAACTTTCGCCAGTGGAAAAGAGGCAACTCATCGCGTTCTTGCACTCCCTCACCGACCAGACCTTCATCCAACAGGCATTGGAACAGGAAGTTCGCAATCCTTAAATCGTCAGCTTAAAATGAACACAAAGAAAGTTGGCCTTTTTTAGTCAAAGGTATCTTCAGCTGGCGGTGGACCCCATCGGCTGGACAGCTTAAGGGTCAAGTTAAGCTATAAGTCAGATCGTTATCAGGGGCCCAACACCCCCACCATAAATTTAATGCTACAGCCGTGTGCCGGGGGGATCCACAAAATCCCCCCGGTGCACAAGCGCATGCACAGTACTTGTTAAATGCCGGGGCAGGAGAAAAAGATATCATCATCACGCCGGCCACGATCAACAAATCCCTGGAACATCTGCAACGGTTAGGGATTGTCCGTGAACTGACCTCCCGCAAGCGCAATCGGGTTTTCAGTTACGCCGGATATCTGGAAATCATGAATCAAGGGACGGAGTTGCCCGACTGACTGGACAATGAGCGCCAGTAGCTTTTACTTTGGAAGTAAAAGTGTGGCTTTATGTATAGGGTTCAGTTGGGCGTGTGACAAAATCAATCCACTTGGAGATATTCAGTAAACATTCGGTAAACCGCTGAAAACCCCTGTGGATTGATTGTTGTCACACGCCCAACTGAACCCTATACATAAAGCCACACTTTTACTTCCAAAGTAAAAGCTACTGGCGCTCATTGTCCAGTCAGTCGGGCAACTCCGTCC
>CAJIBC010000604.1_pt1 | contig 12797 bp, 9 predicted proteins | sample 9199231 | NCBI WGS metagenome assembly CAJIBC01 (sample SAMEA7708282, study PRJEB35096) | sediment metagenome | biome: marine neritic benthic zone biome [ENVO:01000025]; feature: sediment [ENVO:00002007]; material: shallow marine sediment [ENVO:03000034] sea grass bed [ENVO_01000059] ...
ACACCAAAGATCAAAGTGCTTTAGTGCGAAAGCAAGTAGAATTTGTGCTAAAAGAATACAGAGAAAAAGCCTTTCCAAGACGGATTACTGGTTGCAATGAAGCGTATCTATCTGGTACATAATAAATTCCATTGAATTTGAAGTAAAACTTGTGATTTGTTGGAGCTATATGTAACCTGAAGGCTGCTATCATCGAAGTGTAAATCATATCGTTGGAATCGACCAGTCAGTGCTGGTTCACCTTTAATACTTGAATGATTAAACATCATCAACTGCTATCGATATAAAACAACTTCCGCAGCTTCTGCTTTTTCCGCCGGTATTGGCAGTGCCATTACCGGTTTGGTCTGTGGTTGTTGCCGAAGTTAGGTTTGAGGGCAGACTGATGTTTCCAGCAGCAGCATACACCCTGATCGTGTAATCATAGATAAATTTTAATTTCTAGAAAATAAATTAGTCGACCCAGTCAATGTACCCTATTACGCGTATCGTGATATGAGTCGTTATTTACAAACTGCTGCATACTTGTTCTGATGTTACTATAAAGGTTCTCGATTATTTCATCACCTATCAATTAGTATATTCCCAAGCACCAATATCATGGGAGCTGTCCCTTAAAGTTCCGTTGTAATCAAGTGCGTTGGATGTAAATTCACCAGCGTCTCTAACCGGACTACCGGCTTGAGGGACATAGAGATCTGGGTCATTATAATCAGTACTTGCGTCATATTCAGAGTTTACTAAAAGTTGAGGATCTGCAATGGAGCTGTTTTGATCATTACCAGTGGAAGACTGCCAAGTGGATAAATCAGATCCTGGAAATAGTGTTGGATTTGTTGCCCATTCGTTTCCGTAAAATAGATTATGATCTGATTCACCATTAAAATTGGTACTACCCCTTGTTTGTAGAAATTCGGTATCACTTGGATTAGCCCCTGCTATATCAATCATTAAGTTGTTTTTAATATCAATATCATAGCACGCATCATCGACAAAGAGGATAGTAAAAGTATCATCCGCAGAAGGGTTGACAAAGGTGTTATTGTACACTTTTATTCTTTGGGATGGACCAACAACCGTGTCGTCGCCAATCCCGATTCCATATTGATAATTAACAATGATATTATTTCTAATGACGATATCTTTTGCGTGCATCGCGATTGCGGTTTGTCGATCATTGGAATACAAACCTACGCCAATAATTAAATTGGAGTCCATAATACAGTAGTTTTGATATTCTTCTGCCGAATTTCGGTTTTGGGGCCAGATGGCCTGTGCATATCCCTCCATTCTGTTTTTGTAAACGACAACTTTTTCAGAATTACCTCTAATAGTAACCGCGTCATAGTTAACTAATATATTTGGGCCAAAGGTATTATGTGCGATAAAATATCGGCTACCGCCCTGCAAACGGAAGATATGCTCCTCATCATCTCCTGTTTTGTCATGCACCCAATTTCCGATAATAGCACCACCGTCATTTATTGCGTCGCCTTGGGTGGAGGTGTAGCCTGTGCTATTAACATCATAAAACTCGCATTCGGCAACTGTATTAAATTGTCCGGATGGTGACATGGGTAGGCCTCCCAGGGAATACTCTGTGGTTCGATACTTTAAATTGTTGCTACCCGAGATGCCTATACCGTCAGGATAACGCACGGGATCATTATAAGAAATTCCTCCTGACCTTACCGCTAAATTCATTACCCGCCAGTCATCGGTGCGGAGACTAAACGTTGCATACCCACCGTCCACCTCAGTTGAATAAATTAGCGGTGGATCACTGCTAGGATCATCCGGGTCTTCATAGCTGTCAACGATAACCGGTCCGTCGTAGTCCCAAACCCAGAAATTAGGAGTGCTAAACGTATCTCCCCGTTTAAATAATATCCTGGTATTGGGTTGCACATGGTCACCGGTCAACGCATATTGAGGCGTCAAAAACGGATCATCAACAGTTAATCCGGTGTTGGAGTCAGAACCATCAGCCGCTACATAATAAGTTGTCCCGCTAAATGCAGTCACAGTAATGGTGATATCTGTGGAAGCATCTCTTCCGACCGCGTCATAAACATCCAGATGAACTCGATATGTGCCGGGATCCTCAAAGACATGAGCGGCTACGAATCCACTCGCTTTTTCATAATTCCCATCCGGGTCATTATCATCCGCGTCAAAATCCCAGGCAAATGTTGCGTCCATATAGGCCGCACCATTCAAAAAAAAACCACTATCAGTAAGACCTGTGGTGCCGATAGCATCAAAAAAGACAGACAAAGGAGCGACACCACTCACTCTTGAAGTACTTACTGATATCGCAATTGGCCCTGCATTATCTCCTGTAGATGCCGAGCCTGCAGACCCTGTGTTGCCACAATTAATTAAAAATAACGGGTAGAACATGACAATTATGAAAAGATATTTTACTTTCCCATAAAGATTTCGGCTATTAGAGATTCTACTCATTTAATATTTTCTCCTTGAGTTTACTATTTCATGTTTTTCACTGCTATCAGTGCTTGCCGCAACATCCGCATCACACCACACAGCAAGCGGTGCAACACCAGAAGTTGTACTGACATTAGGGGCAACAGCAGACATGGTCGGCACTACCAAAAACACAAGGAAAGCAATAATTGTGATATGTTTTTTATCATCTCAGAGTTGCCCATCATTGACTCCAGTTCAATCTCATCGTTATCCCGGCAAAACGTAACCTGTATCAGCATTGAGCAGTCTTTATTATTTGTGCCTTCTTAAAAAAATAAATGTATTAGAATGCAATAATTGAGCCATGTTGGATAAGCTGTGAAACCTTTTATTTATAGGCAGTTAACTATGGCAGGCGCATTAGCGCTTGTTGCCAAATGACAATAAAAGGCAACAAATTTAACATAAATTGTAAATCTGGACCTGCATCTAAGATTTAAAATTGATGGTTCCCAACTGGTTCTACGGGTGCATTGATTGTGATACTTTTTTTTACCATTGCCATGATTCTACCCTCCTTCCCTTTTGCGATAAAAATAGATGGTCGGAATAAAAAACAGGATATTGTGATCATTCTCTGAGGATGGCTGTTGCGTATACCCTTTTTGGCCATCTTTTTTATGCAACTATAGGGTTGATGCCATCGCTGTGGCGACAAAGGCATTGGCCAACAAGTTGGCACGGGCGCAATCAGGTTGACAGTCAGTTGGATAGTGCTATATATAAGATGTGACGGGAGAATGCCCGTGGCAAGTTCAAATTCCTCAGCTATATGCCAATTCGCTAACATAGCCGACTCTTTGGTTTCTAATTGAAGCTCTTATGACATGTTCAATGTGGGAGTCTGCCCCCCTTCCTTTCCAGCCGTAGCGCATAACGATAGTTGTCGGTTCGTAATAGCTCCCGATCTATAATTAACCCGGCAACTAATTAGGCCCTGATGTCGTCATTCCGGCGGAGGCCGGAATCCAGGCGGGCACTGGATGCCGGATCAAGTCCGGCATGACGGAAGGGTTCTATTTAATTGCCGGTTTAATACCTTCTTTTGATGGATTCGCTGTGCAAGACTATCCGCTGAAATATCCCATAGCCGGCCTCCGGGGAAATTGTGTCTGCCCGGAGGCCTATTCTGAATTAGGTGGGGACGTGGCTCTAATGAGAATCATCTGACAATAAGGAGTAAACCAATGGCAAGATATTTATTGCTTTGGCGAATCGTCAACGAAAGGATCTCAGTCGATCCCAAAGAGCGAGGTGCCGGCTGGGAAGCGCTATTAAATATGGTGGAAAAAGATCTTGAGCAAGGTGTGATGAAGGATTGGGGCGCCTTTCCGGGTGAAGGCAGAGGATATGCAGTTTTTGAAGGATCAAATCTGGATCTGATGAAAACGACTGCGCAATACAATCCGTTTGCGGTCTTCAAAACACACCCGGCGTCGACAATTTTAGAAGCCAAAGAGTTCATCAGCTCACTATCAGGCTATCCTGAAAAAGAGGGGGGGCCTTAATAATTTCAACGAGTTTTTGATTAGTGGGCGTGTTCCTATTGGACACCCTTCGGATGGTTTAAAATACGTAACGTATCGACATGGATGTGTCCGTTTTGTTGCCTGCCCATGATTTCGACACGCGTTCCGGATTTCACGTTCGGTATATCGCGTGGATCCGAAAATTTGAGCGGTAGGCTTTTGCCATCCTCATCGGTTAACAGCTCATAGTGGATTTTAGCAATCTGTTGCTCGAAGTTGTCGGCAATCAACATCATGAATTTACCTCTGTAGAGCTTGCTTTCAACTTCCTGGGGATCTGCCGCCATAGCAGAACATCCAGAGCAAAACGGCACAAGACCCATTAAAATTAGCAATGCAGCGTGTTTCATATTTTTACGCGAGCCCCTGCTCCTATGGTTGCAAGCTAATAATACAGATTGTTGATAAAGCAGCCGCCCCCGCCGCCGCCTCCACCTGAATTGTTCGCACCCGGGGTGATGGTGTCGGATGGAACGGTCACCTCGTGGGTGGCCGTATTGCTGCCGGCGGCGTTGGTAACGCTCAACCCTACCGTATAGGTGCCGGTTTGGGCGTATGTGTGGCTCGGAGACGCTTCAACCGATGTGTCCCCATCACCGAAATCCCACTGGTATGATGCCACACTGCCCGTGGAGTTATCTGTAAACGCCACACTTAAACCGTTAACCATGAATGTGAAGTCTGGTATCGCCGCTGGAATAAGAGGCGCGTCAACCGCAACGCTTTGGGTATCTGTGTGGGTGGCACCATCGTCATCCGTAACGGTGAGTGTCACTGTATAAGATCCGCTGGAGGCGTAAGTGTGGCCCGGGGCCGCCTCAACCGATGTGAAACCGTCTCCGAAGTCCCACTGGTGTGACGCGACGCTACCGTCGCTATCGGTGCTCTCGTCGCTGAACAGCACGTACGAAATATTCGTCGTATAACTAAAACGCGCTGATGGCGCCACATTCGCCACCACGGTGATCTCTTTGGTCAATGTGTCCTGACTACCGTCGTCATCAGTTATCGTCAGTCTTGCAGAGTAGGTCCCGGTTGTATCGTAAGTATGACTCGGATTGGTCTGATCAGAAGATGCGCCATCGCCAAAGTCCCATTGGCGCGTTTGGATGTCTCCGTCGCTGTCGTTGCTGGTATCATTGAACTGAACTATCAAGTGGTTGGCCGTAGACGAGAAATCCGCCACCGGCGGGTTGTTGGGTACAATCGCAACAGCGCGCGTCCGGGTGTCGGTGTCGCCGCAGTTGTCGGTGACGGTGAGTGTCACTGAAAAGGTTCCCCCCGCAGCGTATGTATGGCTCGGGTTGGCTTGATCCGAAGATGTTCCGTCACCGAAGTCCCATTGGTGTGATGCTATATTGCCGTCGTTGTCGCTGCTGGTATTGTTGAACACCACGTCCAGGTGGTCGTCCGTAAATGAAAAGGCTGCCGCCGGTTCTCCATTGGGTTTTTCAACAGTGACGGTGGCGACGGCGCCGCCGGCGGAGGTGGCTGTCACGGTGATGCCATTGGCAGAATCCTGAAAAGTATCATTTTGTTCCAGATTGGTGATATGAAATGTGTTGCCCCCCCTTCCGCGGTAGCGGTGGATGTTGATTTTATCTGCATAGTCGGAAAGTGAGGGATATGCTGAGATCTGCCGTCGGTAGGAGAGATAGTAGTCTTCGTTGGTATCGGGTTTGGCGATTTTGACCACTTGGGTCCCCACTGTATCGACACCGGGATCGAGCTCCAGGGCGTAGAGGTCGAATGTGTCGCTGCAGGCAGCTGAAACCAGAGTGTCCGGATAGGCATCGAACCAATCTAGTTGGTCACGGTGAGGTGCGTTGGCCTGGGCCCAATGGGGATACCCCATGATTCCCGACGTGTCCCCATACTCGACATTCAGAACGCCGTCATTTTCCGGATCGGTACTGCTATGGTTCCAATCGATGTTATGGCCAAGCTCATGGGCAATATATCTTCCTTCATCTGAATTGCTGCCGGATTTGACAACCCATACGCGGCAATTTTGGTCTCCACAGCGCAGAGTAGCCATCCCCGCCCAGCCGCAGTCCACCTCGCTGGGAAGAAAATAGATCCGATGTTGATATAGCGAAAGATCGATACCTTGGTCTCTTGCGGCATCATCCGCCGCCTCTGCCCAGGTATCTATAATATTGCGATAGTTAGAATTAGCTAAAGTACAATCTTCGGAGGCGCTGTGGTTAATTGTGAATGGGCCGAAGACATCGGGACCGCCGTCACCATCGGTATTCGGATCAAAGCTGAGTTGCTGAAAGGAACTGGCTTCATAGAGGCCTTTGACATTTTGGGTGCCCGTATACATCATGGATGCCAGATCAGCGGTATCATAGGGGTTCACCGCATCGTTCATGTTAACGATTAATACGATGGCCCTGCGGTCCCCAATGGTGAGTGGTGCATATGGCATTGTCTCGGCCGTACTTCTAATCTCTTGGGCTTGGGGATCCGATGCACGTTGAATGGAATCCGCCACGATGGCATTTCCCAGAAAACGACCCTGTATGGCAACCCGGTCACCGGATCGCAGTGAACTGTCCGGCGGCTGGGAGGCAAATGAGAGGGCATGGGTGCGATAGCTGCCATCTGTTTGTCTGATACGGATGGCATATCGCCGTTGGCTGATATTGGTTTCGAAATTATCGGCAATGAGAATTTCCAATTGTCCTGAAAATGAGTTCGTTTGGGATGGGTCCGGTGCATTATCCGCAGCAAAGGATTGGCCGCTGAATATGATAACAGCAATAACCAAGCAAGTTATTAAGTCCCTTTTTGCCAAGAGCATTATCCATCTCCTAAATTGTTTAAATAAGCGTCATCCTTTACCACTGGCAGCGTCCCGTTGTTGTTAATTGCTGCGTCTCAGCAAGAGGCCCCCAAGGGGCAGGAGACGTCGGAATCCAGGAACAGAATAAATCGAAGGCGGTGATGCCGTCGATTAGGTGAAAACGTTTAAAGATTAACGAAACTTTGGAAAAGGAAATTTGACTCTGGGAACTATGCCCTTACAGGTTCCGAATGGGTAAATATGATAAGATCATGGGGCAAGTCAATAACTAAACCCAAACCAAGGGCTAACAACTTGATATTATTATCTGCAATTGTCAAAAGCCATGGTGCTGTTATACCATGGCAGGACCTTGCCTTCAGTATTCCGGGCAACATACCGATGATAGGTTTGGGAACCGAGATAGCACCAATGCATTTTCATTGTGAGTGAAAGGATAAGTCCATGTCAATTAAAGCCAAGATCGTCGCCACCATCGGTCCTGCCTCAAGGGATCGGGCGACCCTTGAAAAATTGGTGGCGTCTGGGTTGAATGTGGCCCGTTTGAATTTTTCCCACGGCTCTTATGAGGATCATTCAGAGGCCATTCGGACGATTCGCTCCATTTCCCGAACCCACAACCGGCCCGTCGCCATCTTGCTGGATTTACAGGGTCCCAAACTGCGTGTGGGAAAATTAAAAGGCGGGACAGCTGTGGAACTCAAGGCCGGAGACACCTTTTGTATTACCACCGAAGCTTGCCAGGGTACGGCCAAACTCGTCAGCACAACGTACCCAAATTTGGCCGCAGACGTCCAACCCGGGGATACTATTCTTCTGGATGACGGTTTGATTCGTCTCATTGTAGAGTCCGTAAAAAAGCCCACCGTTCGCTGCCGTGTCAAAAACGGGGGATTTCTCAAAGAGAACAAAGGTATCAACCTGCCGGGAGTGGGAATTTCGGCACCTTCCTTAACAGAAAAGGATAAGCGGGACATAAATTTCGGCATCAAGAATGGCGTCGATTACTTTGCCCTGTCATTTGTGCGATCTGTCGACGATCTAAAAGAAATTAAGGAGATCATCCATCGTCAGGGTAGTGATATTCCGGTGGTGGCCAAGATCGAAAAACCGGAAGCCGTCCAGAATTTAGAAGGGATTTTGGATGCGGCCGATGCCATCATGGTGGCCCGTGGCGATCTGGGGGTTGAACTCAGGCCGGAATTGGTGCCGACCATCCAAAAACAAATCATCCACACTTGCCTGCGTCAAAATAAACCGGTCATTACAGCTACTCAGATGTTGGAAACCATGAGTCATAACCCGATACCAACACGAGCCGAGGCCTCGGACGTGGCCAATGCCATTTTTGATGGTACCGACGCGATTATGCTATCGGGAGAGACCGCCTCCGGTCGATATCCTGTGCAGGCCCTTAAGATGATGGCGAAAATTGCCCATAACACTGAGAAATCGCCCTTCATGAAGTACAACATCCAATACCGTCCGGACGCATCCGACCTCATCACCCATGCCGTGGCCCAATCCGCCGTGAATATTCTGCATGAAATTGATGCCAGATGCATCGTCGCCTTCTCCGTCACGGGCAAGACCTCCAAACTGATATCCAAACAGCGTCCCTCCAAGCCTGTATTCGCTTTTAGCTCCAGCAAAGATACCTACAACCGGCTTTCACTGTTATGGGGGGTCACGCCCATGTACATTCCGCGCATCGACAATACCGAACGTCTAATTGCCAGCAGTGAAAATCTATTATTGGATAAAAAAAGTGTTGAGCCGGGTGATCTCATTGTACTGGTTGTTGGTTTAGGACTCACATCAGGATCCACCAACATGATTAAAATTCACCGGGTAGGCAGTACGGATTGATGTGTTGGCTCTCCATTGGCATATAAACCCTATAGGTATAGGGTAAACATCGTTCTGGCATAGATGTTTTCATTCCCCGCTCTATTTCGAAGTTTAAAATTCTGATCATTTAAAGGTATTACAGGCATTGATATCTCCCGTCTGAAAGCCGCGATTGAACCATGTGACCCGTTGCGATGAGGTGCCGTGTGTGAAAGAGTCTGGTGTGACGTATCCCCTGGACTGTTTTTGCCATCTTTTATATGCGACTATGGGGAGAACTCAACCTCCGGTAGTTCCCGTTGGGTTGCCAGATCAAGTGTGAAATAGTTTTGTTTTTATATTTAATTCCATGAATTCAATAATATTTGAAATGTCATTGAGAACCGTCTATATATTTTCGGGTATGATTTGTTGCTGACGATATGGAGTTGGGACTCCGGTGTGAACCGGTGCGCGCACAAGCGGAGCTTTACACCATGCCATGGCAAATGCTGGGACAATGGTCATGACCCCTGATCAAAAACGGGTTGAAACTTTTCTTTCGTACAAAGGCTTTCATTGGGAGCCATTGGTGGGTGAGGGTGAAGCGGCCCATGGCGCATTGGATTTTCGAGCCAACCGGCAAGGTGAGCCCTGTTTCCGAGGAACGGTTATATCCATTGGAAATGGACATCGCTGTGATGAACCTTCCGTAACTGTTGACATGGACGAGCCATCGCACAAGAGACAACATCTCAAGCTGACCGGCCAATTAAAGGGCTATCTGGAGCGTGATAGGAAGGCAGGTGACGATCCTGCACTGCCGGCGGTGGTGGTGATCGTAAATCATGAACTGTGCTGCTGCTTTGAAGATCTGTCCGACATTTTAGCCACCCTTGCACCGAAAGATCTTACCAAGGTTCATCTATTTGTTTGGTTCGATGATTTTAAAGACGATAGAATGCTTTTCTGTCAAACTGATCCTGTGCTTTACCAGCAGGTCTACAACTGGTTCCATGTCGAATAACCCTTACCCAGCAAAAGCCCCCATAAAAACGCGTCGACTGGTTCTTCAGCACCAGTCTTTGAATGATTTCGACAGATTCTTTGCCATGAGCAAGGATCACGACGTGATGAAATATATCGGTGATGGCAGTATATTCCACTGGACCCGGGAAGTTGCTTTTAAAAAGTTTAGTGAGCAGATGTCTGCCCCGGCCACAGAAGGTCTGGGGGTGATGGCAATTTACCGGGAGTCGGATTTGCGGTATCTGGGCTGGTGCGCCATATCGTACTCTAAATTTTTAAATGATGTGGAACTGGGATACCGATTCTGCCGCGATTCCTGGGGATGCGGTTACGCCACTGAAGCGGCATCAGCCATGGTGTCAGCGGCGTACCAAGCCACAGATGTGAACCGGATCATGGCGTGCGTCCATCCGGATAATACCGCCAGCATCCGTGTACTGGAAAAACTTGGATTCAAATTCGCATACGACATCTTCAGCAATCCCATCCAAAGAGAAATTCCTGTCTACAGAATCAGTCGCGGGGCCTTTGCAGGGCCTCTATAGATTTTGTATGTTAGAAATGCGATAAATCCGGCAAGTTAGAATTTAGAAATTGCCGTCTTGGCATAGAAAAGGAAATACGTATGGAGAAGGACACATTGATCGAGATTATCAAGAAACGGTTGGCGCTGGAAGGGGAGGAATTGGCAGCTGTTCTTGAGAATCCAAAATACCAGAGACTGTTTGAAAACGCCACAAAAGGACCGCGTTACCGCCTTGTGGCGGAAGTCATGGCCTCAAAAGGGTGCCATTCAGGGCATGTCGTCGGGCAGCGGATCGTCTTCGATTCTGCCGGCAATCTAATGACCCGGGAATCTCCCCATCGGGTCTGCGCCTTCTTGATGCCTAATTTAACGGTGCTGATAAACGCATTCTTTGAGAATCTAATGAACGGCAGGGATCCCAACGAGGTGATGTTCAACCGGACAGGCTGTTTCGATGTTGGACCCATGTGCGGTGGCTGGGGGCATGTGCAGGTGGAGATGCGGGCGGAAGTAAGGTAGAGCTCTACGCAAGTACAAAGTAGACAGGTCGAACATCCGGATCCATCCCTCTCCAAGGGGATAACATAAAAAACCAAAACCGGGTTTTCTGGACCCGGATCTTGAGGCTCTCTGCGCACCGTATCCTTCGCGGCGGAAATTACATTCTAAAAAGTGGTCCTACTTGCCGAGGAGATCTTTGAGTTTATCGCCGACACCTTTGAGGTCTTTTATCTCTTTTGGTGCATTTTTTATAAGTTTGTCGGGATCCAGCTTCAACTCTTTGAGCTGTTCGCCAAGCACGTTCATCACATCAGGTGAATTAATATACTTGCTCAATTCCGCGAAGATGACTTTGAATGCCTCCGCCGGTTTGAGGCCGCCTTTTTTATCGCCGATGTTGGTCAAGTGGATGTCCGGCAATGTCGTGCTGACGGATTTTTCTTGTCCCAGCATGGAAGCGGCCAGATTGACTTTGCCGCCTTTCAGTTGAAAGTCTTTGATGATGATTTTTTTGCTTCCGGTCTGCTGGTCTCCGGATGCGCTACCGGACTTTTTACCGCTTTTCCCGGCACCTTTGGTAACATTATTGAGAATCGCCTGAAAGTTATCGCTTTTTAAAGTTCTCTCATAGGTCAGCTGAGGGCTAAGCACTTCTATCCGATCGATGACGATGGTGTCCTTGGTCAATGAGTTTTCAGCTACGTCCACCAGGATGGAACCCACTTTCATAGCTTCGGGGGACTTGAAGCCCTTGGGATTGCCAAGGTAGAAGTCTTTCAGTTTGGCCTGTGCCGAAAACAGAGAGACATCGACATCTCCCAGGCGGACATCGGTTTTGGTAATGCCGGGGCCGTAAGTGTTGACGGCCGATTGGACGATGGGACCAATTTTGGAAAGTCCAAATACCACCACACCGACAACAATGAGTAAGAGCGCACCTAAACCGATAAAGATCAACTTTTTCATGGTTCCTCCCAATAATCCGGATTGTTTTCCCCATTGCTGCAAAAGTCTTTAGGGCTCCAAAGTCAAGGCGGCAAGGGTACGCCGGCGTAGCGCTTTACTGCAGACCCTTTCCAACGCGGGATTTGGAGCCCTAAAGGCTTTCCAGTAGGGTAGAAAAGATGGCATAAAATAGGCCCGATCCACAAGTGGACCGTTGGTCAATTCCTGACATATGGCCAAAATACAATATCAGCCCAACGCCTATAAGGCTTTTCAGCCCTTTTGCCATCTTTTTTATGCAACTGTGGGGTTTGCTTTTGGTTATTGCTATACTATAACGATAATTATGTCAAAGTCGATCCCATTGGCAACATTGAACATGAACCTTGCAAGAACGTTGCAAAGCGCTTAACATCTATGATAATTCCACCGACCCTTATGAGCAGGTACGTATCCTATGAGCGGATCTATTACCATCTCTATCTGGCTGTTTCTGGCAATTTTGATTCTGGCTGTTCTGGCGATATTGGACCGCTTCCTGATTCCCGGCACCCGCTGGTTCCTTCGCCGACGCATCAACCGGGTCATCAATGACATCGGCGCTAGATTAAGCATCGAGATCCGTCCCTTTCAACTGACCAAACGCCAGGTGCTTATCGACCGGTTGGCCTATGATACCCAAGTGCTGGCTGCGATTCAGAGCTACGCCAGGGAAAATGATATGCCCCAGGAGGTGGTGCAGAAGAGGGTGATGCATATTGCCCGGGAGATCGTGCCCTCATTTAATGCCTATTTTTATTTCCGCATCGGATACTGGCTGGCGAAAAAGGTGGCCCGGTTGCTCTACCGGGTTCGTGTGGGTGTTGTGGACGACACCCGATTTGATGCCATCGACCCCGATGCCACCGTCGTCTTTGTGATGAACCATCGCTCTAATATGGATTATGTACTGGTCGCCTTTCTGGTGGCGGAGCGAACCACATTGTCATACGCAGTGGGGGAGTGGGCCAGGATCTGGCCTTTGCAGTCCCTGATCCGAGCGATGGGGGCCTTTTTCGTGCGGCGCAAATCCGGTGATGCGCTCTATCGGAAAGTCCTTGATCGGTACATCCACATGGCCACCAAGGAGGGGGTC